>OGIG01000197.1_pt1 | contig 63763 bp, 59 predicted proteins | sample 1571601 | NCBI WGS metagenome assembly OGIG01 (sample SAMEA2581953, study PRJEB24529) | metagenome | biome: Human gut stool | place: China | collected 2011 | reverse complement strand
TATAACCATGTATTTTGAAATGACCTTAATAATGTCATTCTTTATCATTTCCATAACCTCTGGTGAACAATTCGCCCTATCGGAAACAAGTAATAACTTAAGTCTGTCCTTTGCTACATCCCCAGAGCCTTTCTTCTTAAACAAATCAAGTAAACTCATATCTTCTTCCATTCTGCCTTATATGGCTTTTATAATAAATATTAATTTTTCTTGTCACCCTTAAATAGTGCCGATAACTTTTTGAAGAATCCACCTTTTCCATTAAGATCAAGGAATGGAACTTCTTCTCCAAGTATTCTTTTACATATATTCATGTAAGCCTGTCCAGCCATGCTGCTGTCACCAACTAGCGGCTGTCCTTTATTAGTTGCTACAACTATATTCTCATCATCTGGAACAGCACCTATAACATTAAGCTGAAGTATATCATTAACATCAGAAATAGACATCATTTCCCCTCTGTTAACCATGTCCATTCGGATTCTGTTAACAATAAGATCCTCATGGTCCTTAAGACCATTTGCATCAAGAAGTCCAACTATTCTGTCTGCATCACGTATAGCAGAAACCTCTGGTGTAGTTACAACAAGTGCTCTGTCCGCAGCTACTATTGCATTCTGGAATCCCTGTTCAATACCAGCTGGGCAATCAAGAATTATGTAATCAAATCCTTCAGGATCTGCCTTAATCTCTTCTACGACCTTTATCATCTGTTCTGGAGAAATTGCAGATTTATCTCTTGTCTGTGCTGTTGGTAAAAGATACAAAGAAGGACATCTCTTATCTGTGATCATTGCCTGCTTTAAACGGCAGTTTCCCTCAACAACATCTACAAGATTATATACAATACGGTTTTCGAGTCCTAATACAACATCAAGATTTCTAAGGCCTGTATCTGTATCAATCATAACGACCTTCTTACCAAGCTTGGCAAGACCTGTACCAATATTAGCTGTCGTTGTAGTCTTACCTACTCCGCCTTTTCCTGATGTTACAACTATAACTTCACTCATATTAAACCTCCATTAATAATTCATAATAAATCGCAATATATTAATTATGCGAGATTTTTATTCTTAAATCAACTATTTTTTTATAAAAACAGAATAAATTTAGTCAATACTGATATCTTCAAGTGCATTCTGCTCTAAATCCTCAATATAAATATTCTGATCATATACATATGCTATTTTAGGCTCTAAAACTTTGACTTTATTTCTGCCTTTTGATGTCTTTACACTTCCTGCATCAGAACTTCTTGCAATTATATCACCTATTTTAATCTGCATAGGACTCATTTCCAATGCCACTACAAAAGCATTCTCATTTCCATCAACGCCTGCAAAAATAGTTCCTTTCAGACTTCCTAAAACGATAACACTTCCTTTAGCAACAACCTTTCCTCCAGGATTTACATCACCAAGAACAACAACACTTCCATCAGCTTCAAAAATCTGTCCTGATCTGAGTGTACCTTTATAAAACATGCATTCTGATTTTTGCTGTTTTTCAACAGCAGGTGCTGCCGGTTCAATACTGCTCATTGCTTTCCTTACAGCATTTTCATAAACTTCTTTAATTTCATTATCATTATCAAGAACACATACAATATTAATATCTGACACCTCAGATATTATATCAAGAATTCTCTTTTCCTCTTCAGATGATAAATCTCTTCCATTAAAAGAAATAGCCATGTTCGCATTATTAAAGAATTTAGATGCGTTTTTGAATTTTTCTGAAATATTATCTAATAATTCTTCAAATGGCATGTCATTATCAAGAACAACAGTTATTCCATTACTACTTCCCTTAATCATAACTGAATTATCCAAAACATTCACCTCTCCATCATATTTTATTATTTTAATAATTCTTTTTACTCTGAAATATTAAAAAGTAATTTGTAAATTTGTGCTCCTAAAGCTACTGTATTACTAGAAGTATAACCATTCTGTATACGTACTGCAACACAATATTCCGGATTATCATAAGGTGCATAAGAAATCAGTGTAGCATGGTCAGGATCTGTTTTCTTCTCCTGGGCAGTTCCTGTCTTTGCTGCAAGTGAAATTCCAAGCTGGTTAAATGCTGAATAGGTACCTGCTGCAAGATTCATACCTGTATGAACAGTATTCCATATGTCAGAACTTAACTCTACCTGGTTATTAACTTCAGCGCTATTCTCCCGTATAACATTGCCATCATAGTCAGTTATCTTATCTATAAGTGTAAGATTATAACATGTTCCTGATGTTGCAATTGTAGTTACATATCTTGCCATGTTAAGAGTACTGTATCTATGGTTACCTTGTCCAATAGCTGAAGCTATCGCATCCTGAGATGATGCACTAGGTGTTCCTTCTTCAATTTCAACACCTGTTTTAGTTGATAATCCAAGCATATCTGAATATTTTTTGAATATATTAGTTGCATAAGTACTATTATAAGAACCATTTTTGCTGCATGCAAGATTATATCCAACATTATACATATATACATTACATGAATCTCTTAATGCAGTTGCCGGGCTCTCTGAGCCATGTCCCCATTTCTGCCAGCATCTTGGTGCAGGTGTAACCTTGTCAAATGATCCTGAACAGTTAAATGTTGTTGATGATGTTATCAGGCCTGTATCTATACCGGTAATTATAGTACATGGTTTATATGTAGAACCAGGTGCTATAAATGATTGTGTGGCTCTGTTAAGAAGCGGGCTTGCATTATCATTAACAAGTGAATTGTAATATTTGGCATCGATAGTTCCAGATAATTTATTGTTATCATAACTTGGATATGAAACCAACGCCAGAATATCACCATTTGATGGATTTGTCACAACTGCTGAACCAGAGCAAGGCTTTAATGCAAGCTGTCCCGGTGTAATAATTTTATTTGATATTACATTAGACATAAAATCAAATGCACTCATGCTTCCTGAAACAAGGGCGTTATACATGGAGTCATCACCATCAATATCAAGAAATCCCTGTTCATATAAAAGCATACATACCTGTCTGCCCGAAATGCTTCCCGAATTAATCATATACTTGTACATTTTCTTAAAAAATGCCGTATCAGTATCAAGTGCTGAAACTATATAATCAACAAGTGCATCATATGATTCCTGTAAACTTGTATATTTCTCAGAAGTAAGCGATGACATATCAATCCAGTTCTTTGATATTCCGTATGTAAGAAGCTGCTGAAGACTCGTAGAATCACCATCAATCCAGTCTTTATACACACTATCACTTTTATCAACATTTGATGTGCTGAATATATTCTCTGTTCTTAAAAGATCATATATATACCATATATATAACTGCTGTTCTTCAGAAAGTTTTCCATACTGGGTATTTCCAGAAACAAGTTCATCCCTTACCCATGAAAGTGTTGATTCTTTCTTGCTGATAAACTGGCTGTATATATCAGCTTCATTAGATGTATTCTGTTGTTCAATATCCTTTATAGAAACAAGGTTATTGTCAATCAGTGCAAAATATACTTCAGGTGCTGTAATATAGACCTTATCTACATCTCCTGAACTTGTATAAGTATATTTGTTAGTACCTGATGTAAAATATGTCATAAAAATGTTTGTTATTTCATCTTCTATGGCATTGTATATATCCTTCTGTAAGTTAATATCAATTGTAAGATATACATCATGTCCTGCCTGTGGTGAATCTTCATCAAGCACTTCAGTTATTCTTCCCACAGTATCAACATATACTTTCTTTTCGCCTTTAACACCAGATAACTCGCTCTCCATACTTTTTTCAATTCCGGATTTACCTACAATATCATTGCTTTCATATCCATCACCTAATTCCTCAAGTTCCGAATTTGATACTGTTCCTGTATATCCAAGAATCTGCGAGCAATAAATGCTGTCAACATATCTTCTGATATATTGTTCCTCAACAGTCACCCCTACAAGATTATCACTGTTTTCAAGAATAGCCGCAACGGTCTCATTTGAAACTTCATTTGCTATAACAAACGAAAGATATCTGTTATAAGAATTGGCTGCCATATATCTTCTGAGATTAACAATCATTAATGAATGCTCAATTCCAAATTCATCATAATCAACACTATATGTTTTACATAAATATTTAAACATATTTTCTGCTGATGTCGCTTTCTGCTCATCTGACAAAGCCGCTATTGATTCAGTTCCATATGAATCACGCAGAAATCTTAAAAGCGATGTTCCCTCAACATTATAAGAAAACTGTCCATTGTTATAAATAATAGGGAGATCATTCGAATATGTATCTCCATGTTCCTCAATAATGTTCAATGTATTGTTAATTGAATCATTAATAGTTTTATTTTTAGCTGCATTATCTGAATATCTTCCAGAATCACTTATTTTAACCGCATAAGACAGGTCATTATAAGCAAGAAGAACACCATTACGGTCATAGATACGGCCTCTGGCAGCCGCAACACTCATATCTTTTTGTATAGAACTAGATAAATCCTCTACATATGACTCTCCATTTATTATCTGAAGAACAAATAATCTGTGTACAAGAATTGATATCAGAATTATAAACACAAGAATCATAGGAAAAATCCTTGATTTTAGAAGACTTACAATATAATCAAATACTTCCTTCATCGATCTTACCTTTCTTCTTTCTTTCTCTTTCCTGCCCTGTCAGCACACATACATAATGAACCGGATGATAGATAATAAGCGAAACAAGTGCTGTATACACTACTTCCGGAAGGATAAATCTTGACATAAAGAATCCCACATTAAGTCTGTTATGAAGCAGGAAATTACCAATATACGATATGAATCCATATCCAAAATCGGCTGCAATCACAAGTGCGAGGGGGATAAGAATTTCCCTTACCTCGTACTTCTGATAAAAAAAACCTGAAAAATATCCTATGTAAATAAAAATAAGTGCAGTAACCCCAAACAGTCCTGAATAGAACAGATCATACATAATTCCTGCAAAAAATCCGACAAACATTCCGTCATTTTTTCCACAGAAAAATCCGAAAAATACAGGCAGTATAATAAGCCAGTTCGGAGAAATATTAGCAATTGAAATCACTCTTGCAACAGAAACCTGCATCAGATAGAAAAACAATATAATAATTAATTCCGTTATCTTTCTTTTCATAATCAATAGTCCCAATAAACACTTATTCTTTAAGCTGTGTTATTACCAAAACCTCCTGCAGATTATTAAAATCCACAGCTGGTACAATATAACCTGACTGGGTAAGATTATTAGAATCCAGCTTAACATCCTTAACATACCCTATCAGTATTCCCTGTAAATATTTGTCACTTATATTAGAAGTAACAACTTTATCTCCATTTCTTACAATAACATCACTTTTGAAATGTGTTACACGTATCATGCCTGTATCCATCAGTTCAATATCACCCTGTACAATACACGTTTCGTTACTGTCTATTAACATTCCGCTTACATTACTGTTATTCTCTGTAATTGTCTTAATAATAGAATAATTACTGCCCGTTTCCGAAATAATACCTACAAGTCCTCCGCTTGCAATAACATTCATTCCAGCCTGAATGCCATCATCTGTTCCTTTGTCTATCTTAAGAGATGAATGCCAGTTATCAGTTGTCATTCCAATAACCCTTGCACCAACTTTTGAATATTCTGTATATTGTGAATCAAGCTGGTATAATTCTCTTAATCTTGACAATTCGTAAGTATCCTGTTTTAACTGATTATTTTCTTCCGTAAGCTCATCAACCTGACTCTGAAGATTCTTATTCTCATCAAGGACAACTGATATTTCCTGAAGGGTTTCGTATTTGTCATACACCCACAATCCAATATTATTCATGCCCTTCTGAACCGGAACCACAACCATTGAAACAACCTTTTTTAATGGTCTGGTAAGTGTATCAGTAAAAAAGCTTGTTCCAATAAAGAAGCAGCAAAGAACCGTAAGCACAATGAGAATATTCTTCGAAGTCATAAATGAAGAAATTTTCTTTCCCATCTTTTAACCAATCCTTAATCAAAATTTTTCTCTGTAGGAGTGTATGCAACCTTAGCAAAATCAGGATTAGAGACAACTCCCATAAGACCTCTTACAACACTTTCTGCCGGATGTTCAACAATATTAACATTAAGATTAGTCTCTTCTTTAATAAACTTTTCAAGATTGTTAATCTGTGCTGTCCCTCCTGTAAAATAAACACCATCTTTGATAATATCAGCTGCAAGTTCTGGTGGAGTTCTCTCAAGAATAACCTTTATGGCATCCATAATAGAATGAAGCGCATCGATTATTGCCTGATATATTACATCTGAAGAAATATCAACACTCACAGGAAGTCCTGATAAAACATTTCTTCCAAAACCAGGTGCAAAGCTCTCTGAAACAGGAACTGCACTTCCTAATTCCTTCTTTAAATTCTCAGCAGTCTTGCTTCCGATAACAAGATTATAAGCCTTTCTTACATTGCTTATAATGCAGTCATCGAGCTTATTGCCGCCAATCTTAACAGCCTTGCTAATAACAATTCCGCCTAATGAAAGAACTGATATTTCTGTTGTCTCAGCTCCAATATTAACAACCATAATACCCTTAGACTTGGTTACATCAAGTCCTGCACCAATAGCATCTGCAACTGGCTTATCAACTACATAAACATTCTTTGCTTTAACCTTGGAATCAACAACCAGCTCATAAAAAGCTCTCTTTTCTACCTCTGTTACATCTGTAGGCACAGCAATATAAAAATCTGAACCTGTAATCTTCTTTTCTTCATTAATCTTGTTAAAGAAGTTAAAAAGAAGTGTCTGCATATTCTCAATATCAGCTATTACGCCAAACTTTACAGGAAATGAAACCTCAATATGTTCCGGTGCCTTCTCATACATTTCATATGCCTCATCACCAAAAGCTAAAAGCTCTGTCTTGTTAGCAATAGCTATAATATTCTTCTCGTTAAGTATCTTATCCTTGTCACTACAGCACATTTTAAAATTACTTGTGCCTATATCAATACCGTATGCGTTACCCATGTCTTAATTCCTTTCTTAATTGTTAATTAATGTATTGCATTTGTTTAAAACTGAAATAAGAATTATCTCCTATAACAATATGATCTAACAGCTCAATTCCAATAATCTTTCCGGCTTCCAGAACACTTCTTGTCACCTTCATATCCTCTCTGCTTGGAGACGGATTACCCGAAGGATGATTGTGAAGAAGTACAACTGAAGCTGCCCTGTTATCCAGTGCTTCCTTAAATATCTCTCTTATCGAAACCATTGAACCTGTAGATGTTCCAACAGATAATACCTTGTCTTTTATAAGACGGCATCTGTTATCAAGCATAACCAGAACCAGATGTTCCTTTTCCAGATGTCTCATATCTTCCATGTAATAGTCTGCAATTGTCTCTGCATTGGAAAAATCCAATCTTTCTCTTGCTTTCTGCTTTGCAATTCTTCTTGAAAGTTCAAGAATGCAACATATCTGGACAGCCTTTGCCTTACCTACACCCTTAATCTGCATAAGGTCTGCAACCGACATATCATATAGTCCGTTAAGGCTTCCGGCATTCTCCAGTATCTTCTCTGCGAGCTGGGTAGAACTTAAACCATTCGTTCCTGTCCTTATAATCGCAGCCAGAAGTTCTGCATTGTCAAGTACCGCAGCACCATGCTCAAGACATTTTTCATAAGGAAGAAGCTTATCTCCCTCTACACCTGTTATTATATTCTCATATACCATAAATTAAACAACAGTCAGATTAAATAAATCTGTAAATAACAATTGCAAGTATAACACCTATTATGCTGGCAATTGTAATCTTTATCTGGAGTGCAAATGTTAATACAAGTACTCCGAGATCTAATACCAGTGGACTGTCAAGCCCAAAGCTCTGTCCATAAGACAGCCAGCTGAGTGCATGCACACCGGCAGTAAGTTCTGCAATAAGGCCGCCCAGCACAATGCCAATAAGAATAAAAAGCCATAAAAGCCAGCCGTTCTTATATTTAGAAATGTTACTCATAGATTTCACCCTTTAATCATAAATTGGAGTACGGAAAATTCCATACTCCAATACATTATAACACAAATATTTATTCAATCAAAGCTTTATAAGGTCTTTTTCAAACATTTTCTGAACACTCATCATAATTCCAAGCTTTGCATGGTACCATGTAAGTCCTCCCTGGAAAAATACTGAGTAAGGTTCTTTTAACGGACCGTCAGCAGAAAGCTCTATTGATGAACCCTGAACGAATGCTCCGGCAGCCATGATAACATCTGAATCATATCCCGGCATAGGCCATGGCTCTGGTGTAACAAAGCTGTCAACAGGTGCTGCAGCCTGAATTCCTTTACAGAAAGCAAGAAGTCCGTCTGCACTTCCAAGTTCAACTGCCTGAATAATATCATATCTTGGCTCACTTCCATCAGGTCTAACTACAAATCCTGCCTTTTCGTATACATTTGCAGCAAATATAGCACCCTTAAGCGCGCCTGCAACAACTACAGGTGATAAGAAAAGTCCCTGATAAAAGCTCTGGTTCACACCGAGTGTTGCACCGACTTCTTTTCCAAGTCCCGGTGAAGACAGTCTGTAAGCTGCCTGCTCAACACATTCCTTCTTTCCTGCGATATAACCGCCGCATGGAGCAAGTCCGCCGCCCGGATTCTTTATAAGAGAACCGACTATCATATCAGCTCCGACCTCTGATGGCTCAATTCTTTCAACGAATTCACCGTAGCAGTTATCAACCATGCATATAACATCCGGCTTTATTCCCTTGATAAAGCTTATAAGCTCGCCAATTCTTTCAACTGAAAGTGTTGGTCTTGACGCATATCCCTTGGAACGCTGGATTGTAACAAGCTTGGTTCTTTCATTGATTGCATTCTTAATACCCTCATAATCAAAACCGCCGTCTGGCAGCAGGTCAACCTGTGCATATGTAATTCCATATTCAGCAAGACTTCCCTTAGAAGGTCTGATACCGATAATCTCGTCCATTGTATCATATGGCTTTCCAACAGGCGATAAAAGCTCATCACCCGGTCTTAAATTAGACGATAAAGCTACATTTAACGCATGAGTTCCGCAGATAATCTGTGGTCTTACAAGAGCATCCTCTGTCTTGAATATATCTGAATACACCTTCTCAAGTGTATCTCTTCCGTCATCATTATAGCCATAACCAGTTGTTCCTGATAAATGCATCTCAGCGACCTTGTTATCCTGCATTGCCTTGATAACCTTCATCTGGTTATATTCTGCATTCTTATCTATCTCTTCAAATCTGTCATGAAGCGACTTAATAATATTGTCACAGTAATCATATACTTCATCACAGATTCCCATATTCTTATACATTTCTCTCATAATTAAATTATTTCCTTTTCTTTTAGTTGTTCAAGCATATACGAAAGTGCATCTTCTCTTCGTACTTGTGAGAAATCCACCCATGTAACCGATGGCTCTCTTCGAAACCATGTAAGCTGTCTTTTGGCAAAATGTCTTGTATCCTGCTTAATCATTTCTCTAAGGGCTGCTTCGTCGCATCTGCCTTCAAGATAATCAAACACCTCTTTATATCCGATTCCCTGCATGGCGACATCATCCTTTACAAGCCCCATGTCCGACAAATGTTTTACCTCATCAAGCAGCCCGTTGTCAAACATTATATCAACGCGCCTGTTTATTCTGTCGTATAGAGTCTCTCTTTTATCATTAAGCACAAAATAACAGAAATTATATGGAGACTCCTTTGCTCTCTGCTCACTATTATGCTTTGATATCTTCCTGCCTGTCGTCTTATAAAACTCAAGCGCACGGATGACTCTTTTGACATTATTGGCATGAATCGCTGCTGCAGATTCAGGATCAGCTTCCTTTAACATATCGTGAAGCACCTCTGCACCATTGGTATCAGCAATTCCCTGAAGGTAATTCCTGTATTCATAATTGCTTTCATCATCCTCAAATGTGGAATCATATAAAAGTGCCTGGATATAAAATCCTGTACCGCCAACAACTACAGGAATATGCCCGTTACCACGGATTTTTTCTATAGCATCTGTTGCCATAGACTTGAATTTTGCGACATCAAACCCCTCTGAAGGTTCAATCTCGTCAACAAGATAATGCTTAACGCCCTGCATTTCTTCTTTTGTTATCTTGGCAGTTCCGATATCCATATATTTGTACACCTGCATGGAATCGGCACTTATTATCTCGCCGTTTACCGCCTTTGCAAGTGCAATGGAAAGTTCTGTCTTTCCAACCGCTGTCGGACCTGTAAGTATTATTAAAGGTTCTTTTTTCATATCAGCCTCTATACTATTCGTTTGAATTTCTTTTCTATCTCATATCTGCTCATCATAATAAGCGTTGGTCTGCCGTGTGGGCAATTATATGGATTTTCTGCCTTCATAAGCTCGTCCATCAGTTCAAATGCTTCATTGAACGACAGCCTGTTATTGCCCTTTACAGCCGCTTTACACGACATGCTTGCAACCTTTTCAGTAATAATATCAGGATCTCTGTTAGCACTTTCTTCTGAAAGTCCGTCCAGCACATCAATAAGAAGCTGTTTGTAATCCATCTTGGGAAGTCCGGCAGGAATTCCTGTAACTTTATATTCATTACCACCAAATTCTTCTATCTCATATCCTAATCTTTTAAATATATTCTGATTAGCTTTGTATATCTCTTCTTCATGCATGTTAAGCGACAGTACAATAGGTGGAAGAATCATCTGTGTTCCAATCGTCTTATTATGAAGCTTATTCATTGTCTTTTCATAAAGCACCTTTTCATGTGCTGCATGCTGATCCATCATATAGAACTTGTCTTCAAATTCAATAAGCCAGTAAGTATCAAAAAGCTGCCCGATAATTCTGTATTTATTACGACTGTTCTCATCAAGAAGCTTATTCTCAAAAAGATTCATCTGCTTTGGTGGTTCAGATTTTGCCACAGCTTCATATCTTACTTTATCTTCTTTAACCATCTGCTCAGAACGCTTAATCTCGAAAGGTTCCGGGAGTCTTTCCAGTTTATTTTCTTGCTTTATCTCTGGTCTTTTTTCTGTTCTAAGTGGTGAAGTTACAGCCTGATTAATCACATCATTTTTTACTGGCTGTGATACCGGATTAACCACTTCTGACTGGGGCTTCTCTGGGGTTACAGTCCCGGTAGGTCTGACCTCTGGCTTAACTGCCATATTACCTGTCACATTCTTTTCTGGCAGTTTAATATCCGGCATAACATTTCTTACTACCGGCGCTTCCTGCATTTTCACTGCAACAGGGTCAGGGACAGAAACTTCCGCTATAAGTTCCTTTGAATTAAGAGCCTCTAAGCATGTATCATACACAAAATTATATATATATTCATTATTAGAAAAGCGCAGTTCCATCTTGGTCGGATGCACATTTACATCAATAATGGCTGGATTAATCTTAAAATGTATCGCACAGAACGGATAATTGTGAGGCATTATAAAACCCTTGTAGGCGTCCTCAATAGCCTTGGTTATAATACTGCTCTTAATATATCTGCCATTAATATAATAATTCTCATACGTCCTGTTTCCGCGGACAATCATAGGTTTGCCAATAAAACCGGAAGCCTCAATATCCTGCGACCTACCGCTGATTTCATACAGATTATTGGTTATATCCCTGCCATACACATTATATATTATATCCTTAAGATTCATATTGCCTGATGTGTGCAGCTTATTCTGGTTATTGCTTATGAACCTGAATGAAATATCAGGATGTGAAAGTGCCAGATATTCTACAAGCGAACCAATATAACCGCCCTCAGTAGTTGCCGTCTTTAAGAACTTTCTTCTTACCGGAGTATTGTAGAAAAGATTTCTTACAATAAATGTAGTTCCCTCCGGAGCGCCTATTTCTGCGACTTCACCGGGTAAACCGCCCTCGATTGTATAGCGCACACCGCTCAGGCTGTCGGCAGTCTTGGTAATAAGCTCAACCTGTGAAACAGCAGCTATACTTGCAAGTGCCTCACCCCTGAAACCCAGAGACGAAACTGCCATAAGATCTTCAATTGATTTGATTTTACTTGTGGCATGTCTTTTAAATGCTATCTCAATCTCATCTTTATTGATACCACTTCCATTATCAGTAACCCTGATAAATGAAATTCCGCCTTCTTTTATCTCAACTGTAATCGCAGTTGCTCCGGCATCAATAGCATTTTCAACAAGCTCCTTAACTACAGAAGAAGGTCTTTCCACAACCTCTCCTGCCGCAATCTTATTAATCGTATTCTGGTCTAAAAGTGTTATTGGCATTTAATCCTCCCTGTTTTGTGAAACAAAATGCGACTGCCCTTGCAGGAGCAGAGGATTTAGTCTCCTTGTTTTACCAGCGGTTCTTAGCTTTTCCCTGCAGCTTATAAAGTGTATTCAGCGCATCAATAGGCGTCATATTGCTTATATCAAGATTCATTATATCAGTTACTATATCATCATCCTTAACAGTATCAAAAAGCGACATCTGCTTGACTTCAAGGTCATTAACCTTTCTGTACTTGTCATTCATCTTGTCAAGCTTCTTGGAATACTGTGCAATATCCTTAGCTTTCTGTGATATATCAGCATCACTTAAGTCCACAACAAGCTCCTTAGCCCTGTTAAGAACCACATCAGGAACTCCTGCAAGCTTGGCAACCTGAATACCATAGCTCTTATCAGCACCGCCCTTTACAATCTTTCTTAAAAAGACGATATCATCACCGTTCTCCTTGACAGCAATACAGTAATTATTAACTCCGTCAAGCGTTCCCTCTAACTCTGTAAGTTCATGGTAATGTGTTGCAAAAAGCGTCTTGGCTCCAAGATATTTAGTATTGGCAATATATTCAACAACAGCCCACGCAATGCTCAGACCATCAAATGTGCTTGTTCCTCTTCCGATTTCATCAAGAATTATAAGGCTCTTAGGAGTTGCATTTCTCAAAATATTGGCAACCTCTGTCATCTCAACCATGAAAGTAGACTGTCCGGAAGCTAAGTCATCAGATGCTCCGACTCGTGTAAATATACGGTCTACAATACATATATTGGCTGAATCAGCAGGCACGAAAGAACCTGTCTGTGCCATAAGCACAATAAGTGCAGTCTGTCTCATATATGTAGATTTACCAGCCATATTAGGACCTGTGATAATCGAAATCCTGTTCATGCCATTGTCAAGATAAGTATCATTAGCAATGAACATATCGTTGGAAATCATCTTCTCAACTACAGGGTGTCTACCATTCTTAATATCTATAATACCCTTTTCATTAATCTTAGGTCTTACGAAATTATTCTGTGTTGCAACTACAGAAAGTGACGCATACACATCAATCATTGCAATAGCCTTAGCAGTGTTCTGTATTCTTACAACCTCTGCCGCTATGCGCTCCCTGACTTCACAGAATAAATCATATTCAAGTGAGTACAGCTTATCCTCTGCGCCAAGAATAATATCTTCAAGATGCTTTAACTCATCTGTAGTGTATCTTTCAGAACCGGTAAGAGTCTGCTTTCGTACCCATTCAGCAGGAACAAGGTTTTTAAATGAATTAGTAACCTCCAGGTAATATCCGAATACCTTGTTATACTTAACTTTAAGATTTTTAATTCCTGTCTTTTCTTTCTCCCTGCTTTCAAGCTCTGCAAGCCATTCTTTTCCTTTAATCTTGGCATTACGAAGCTCATCAGCCTCTGCTGAAAAGCCGTCCTTTATCATTCCGCCATCACGCATTGTAATCGGAGGATCATCTATAATTGCAGTGTCAACAAGATTATATAAGTCTTTTAAGTCGTCCATCTGATCAAAGCACTGTCTGAATACATCACACTTAAAATGTCCTATCTGATTCTTAATATGAGGTATCATCTCCAGGGAATTCTTAAATGCAATTAAATCCCTTGGATTAGCCGACTTACAACTAATCTTAGTCATGATTCGCTCAAGGTCATATATAGGGCCAAGATATTCACGAATCTCTTCCCTGTCAATTGCATTATCAGAAAGCTCCTCTATAGCGTCCTGTCTTCTTATAATCTCGTCTCTGTTAATAAGCGGCTGCAGCACGAGATTTCTTAACGCTCTTGCACCCATTGCAGTCTTGGTCTTATCAAGTACCCACAGAAGCGAGCCTTTTTTCTGCTTTTCACGCATAGTCTCAACAAGCTCAAGATTTCGTCTTGATGAACTGTCTATAAGCATGTATTTGCCTGTTGTGTAAGGCACAATGCTTGTAATATGCGACATATCACTTTTCTGTGTCTGGGTAAGATATATAAGAAGTGCTCCCGCAGCATCAATTCCTACCGGATAATCCTTGATTCCAAGTCCGTCCAGCATATTTACATGAAAATGTTCTTTTAACTTTGCCTTGCATGAATCATCATCAAAGTACCAGTTTTCAAGTGTTGACACTGATATGGAAAGCTTCTCTGATATAAATGTAAGGTCTATTCCGCTCATTGCAAAATACTCATTAAGTATTATCTCTGACGGAACAAACTTATTAATTTCATCAATAAGCTCCGCACCTGTCTCAATCTCAGTTACAAAGAAGTCACCTGTTGAATAATCTGCAATAGCAACACCAAGCACATCTCCAAGATAAACAATACTCATAAGATAATTATTCTTAGTTTCATCAAGTGCCTGACTGTTTAAGTTAGTTCCCGGTGTTACAACCTTTATAACCTCTCTTTTGACAATGCCTTTTGCCTGCTTAGGGTCTTCCATCTGCTCGCATATTGCGACCTTGTGTCCATTAGAAACAAGCCTGTTAATATAAGTTTCTGCCGCATGAAAAGGAACGCCGCACATAGGCGCACGTTCCTCCTGTCCACAGTCTTTTCCTGTTAATGTAAGTTCCAGTTCCTTAGAGACAACTAAAGCGTCATCAAAAAACATTTCATAGAAATCTCCAAGTCTGTAAAAAAGTATGCAGTCCTTGTACTCTGCTTTAGTAGCAAGATAATGCTGCATCATTGGTGAATACTCTGCCATTATATTACTCCCTGATTAATCCTCGATAAGTCTGCCCATATAGTAAAATCCTTTACATTCGTCAAGATGTACTGTAACAATCTGTCCGATAAGTGATTCATCCCCTGCGAAATGTACAAGAATATTGTTAGTCATTCTGCCTGTAACAAAACCTTCTTCATGGTCATCTTTACCCTCAACCAAGACTTTCATATCCATGCCCTCATATCTTCTGATATGCTCATGTGACACTTCATTGACAGTTGCAAGCAGTCTGTTAAATCTGTCCTTAACAACATCCTCAGGCACCTGATTCTCCATTCTGGCAGCAGGCGTACCTGTTCTTTTTGAATATATAAATGTATATGCACTATCAAACTTTGCTTTCTTTACAACATCGATAGTATCCTCGAAATCTTCCTCTGTCTCTCCTGGAAACCCAACAATAATATCAGTTGTAATAGAAACATCGGGCAGTATTCTTCTTATCATCTCAACCTGCTCTAAGTAATGCTCTTTAGTATACTTTCTGTTCATCAGCTTAAGAAGCCTTGAGCTTCCTGACTGGAGTGGAAAATGTATATGATTACATATTTTCTTGGAATCTCTTATAACTTCAAGAGTCTCTTCCTCAATATCCTTAGGATGAGGTGTCATGAATCTGATTCTTTCAAGTCCCTCTATCTTATCAATCTCTCTTAGAAGCTGCGCAAATGATACAGGATTGTCAAGTGTCTTTCCATAAGAATCAACATTTTGTCCAAGAAGCATAACTTCCTTGACGCCATCCTTTACAAGCCTTTCAATCTCCATAATGATATCCTTAGGCTCACGGCTTATCTCTCTTCCTCGTACATAAGGCACGATACAGTAAGTACAGAAATTATTACAGCCGTACATAATATTAACACCTGATTTGAATGGGAACTTTCTTTCTGTAGGAAGCTCCTCAACAATATCCTTTGTCTTTTCCCAGATATCAATAACCTGGCTTCCTGATGTAATTCTGTTATATATAAGCTTTGCCATTGCATATATATTAAATGTACCAAAAACAATATCAACAAACTTATAAGAATCTCTTATCTTCTCGACCACATCAGGCTCCTGCATCATACAGCCACACATTGCAATAAGCATATGAGGATTCTTTCTCTTGACATTCTTAAGATGTCCGAGACGACCATATACCTTAAGGTTGGCATTCTCTCTTACAGTACATGTATTGTATATAACAAAATCTGACTTGTCCTCGTCCTCAGTCTCAAGATATCCAATCTCTTTAAGAACACCGAGAAGTTTCTCAGAATCCCTTGCATTCATCTGGCATCCAAATGTGTGTACACATGCATATAATGGTCTGCCTATTTCTTTTGTCTTTTCCTCTAAGAACTTCTTACATTCTCCGATATAATAAAGCTGTTCTTCAAGTGCGCTGGTGTTATTAACTTCCTGCATTATCTACATTTCTCCATTCTATACTTATCTATCCTAATATGAGCTACTTCAAATGCTGTTCCTCAAAATCAGCGACACATACAGGTTTACCATAATAGTATCCCTGAATATAATCTGCGCCAAGTTCCTTAACACATGAAAGCTCTTCTTTTGTCTCAACACCCTCAATACACACATGTAATCCCATCTCATGTGCCATCTTGATTATGAAACTGACCATAAGATAATTATTCCTCTGTTTATCTATGTCAGTTATAAACGACCTGTCAACCTTAACTATGTCAAATGTTTTGTCACGCATATATCCATAATTGGAATATCCTGTTCCAAAATCATCAATTGCAAGTCTGAATCCATTTTTTATAAACTCTTTAAAAACTCTATCTACAGCCGGCATCTGATCCATCTCAATCGTTTCTGTAACCTCAAATATATAATGATTGTTTGAAGCACTATATCTGCCAATATTTTCAATGACATCCTTTATTATATTACTTTTGACTATCTGTATAAAAGACAGATTTATATGCATAACAAAGTTTGGAATATTTGTAATCCATTTGTTGCATGTCCTGGCAGCATTATCAATAATCCATTTTCCAAGAGGAATAATAAGTGCGCTGTCTTCAAGCAATGGAATAAATCTGTCAGGTCCCATAAATCCATATTTTCTGCTATTCCATCTTATAAGAGCCTCTGAACCTGCCAGACAATCATTTTCAGGATTGTATATCGGTTGAAAATACAATTCAAATCCTTCAAATCCCTCACTGATACATCTTCTTAATTCATCCTGCACTCCAAGCTTTTCAATATATTCCTTATATTCTCCTGCATCAAATATTTCGCATCTGTTCTTACCATTTAACTTGGCAGCATGAAGTGAAAACTTGGCATTCTTTAATAAATCATTAAAACTGTCCTTTTCTGTATTAAATTCTGCCGCACCAGCTGATATTGTAAAGAATATATCATACTTTCTCTGTTCAATCACACTGTCAATGTGATTTCTTATTCTCTTATAAAGATTCTTAGCCTGTTCTATATTCTTTTCCATAGAATAAGGCATAAATACTGCACACTCATCACCCGGCATTCTGAATAATCTGAGTGGTGTATCAATATATTTTCTTATTGCGTCAGTAAGAATATTAAGAACCTCATCACCTGTCTTGGCACCATATTTCTCATTAAGTTCTTTAAAATTATCTACACCGACAAGCATAAGAAATCCTTGTGCATTCCTTGTTTTTGCATATTCATTATATACATTTTCAAGAACAACTTCTCTGTAAAGTCCTGTATTATTATCAAATCTGGTCTGTTTTCCAATCTCAGATATTCTTCCGATAAGGTACTTTACACCATGACTTATAACATACTGCCCGCGGCAGCTTATTGCCACATAAGTTCCGTCAACAGTTTTCCATCTGTATTCAAGATTATGTTCTTTTCTTCTGCCATTGCTTCCTTCCTGCAGATCTTCCATCAGCATATCAACATCATCCGGGTGGACAACCTTCATAATCTTTGAAGTAGCATTTGAAAATTCACATTCTTCCAATGCAAATACCTTCGTAATAGTCTTTGAATATATTGCCCTGTCATTTGTAAAATCTAATATATACAGGTAATCGTCTGTACTTTGTTCAACAAGATTAAGGAAGTATTTCATTTCCTCCAAATCAAAGTCTCTTCTAATCATAAAAACACCTAATACTTATAAAACAGCTTACTGTCTTATCTGTCCCTCTCCGTATATAACATACTTAGTAGTTGTAAGTGCTTTAAGTCCCATAGGGCCTCTGGCGTGCAGTTTTTGTGTGCTTATTCCAATCTCCGCACCAAATCCGAATTCAAATCCATCAGAAAATCTTGTAGAAGCATTTACATATACACATGCGGCATCTATTTCATCAAGAAATCTGTTTGCATTATTGTAATCCTTAGTAATTATTGATTCTGAATGACCTGTATTATATGTATTGATATGTTCTATTGCTTCGTCGATGGAATCCACAGTCTTAACAGATATAATATAATCAAGATACTCTGTTCCCCAATCCTCATCAGTTGCCGGAACAATTCTCGAATCGCACTGCATTGCATACCCGTCACCGCGCACTTCAACATTCTTTTCCTTAAGTGCGTCAACAATAAGTGGAATTGCCTGTTTTGCAACAGCCCTGTGAATAACTAATGACTCGCATGCATTGCATACACCTATTCTTGATGTCTTGGCATTATATATAACCTTGACAGCCATATCTATATCAGCATATTCATCAACATATACATGACAGTTTCCTGTACCTGTTTCAATTACAGGCACCGTGCTGTTATTGACAACATTCTTAATAAGACCGGCACCGCCCCTTGGAATAATTACATCAACATAATCATTCATTTTCATAAGTTCATTGACAAGTGCCCTGTCTGTATCTTTGATAAGATTAATAACGTCAGGATTAATTCCATTCTCAGAAAGAGCCTTTGCGATAACATCTGCAATTGCAATATTAGAATTAATAGAATCACTTCCGCCTCTTAAGATGCAGGCATTGCCTGATTTGAATGTAAGCCCGAATGCATCTGCTGTAACATTAGGTCTTGACTCATAGATAATTGCAACTACGCCAAGTGGAACTCTCTTTGTTCCGATAACAAGTCCGTTAGGTCTTTTCTTCATTCCTGTAACTTCACCAACAGGATCTTCAAGTCCTGTAAGAACTCTTATGCCGTCTGCCATTGCATTTATTCTTTTAACATCAAGTGTAAGTCTGTCAATAAGTGCAGGCTTCATTCCGTTAGCCTTAGCATTAACAAGGTCTTTTTCATTGGCTGCAATTATGTGTTCTGCATTTGCTGCAAGTGCATCAGCAACAGCCTCAAGTGCCTTATTCTTCTCGTCTATCCCAAGCTTTGCAAGATATCTTGATGCCTTCTTAGCCTTAATTCCAATCTGCTCAAGTGTCTCCATTAATTCTCCCTCCTTATAAACTGTGTCTGCGTAATAATATAATCCGGCTTTAAATCATGTTCCTCATAAGGAATACTGTCTAATAACTGGAAATCAAATGCAAGTGCCGCCTTTACAAATGTATTATCTGCCGATAAATATCTGTCATAAAATCCACCGCCATAGCCGATTCTGTGAAAATCATAATCAAAGGCAAGCCCCGGCATAATAAAAAGTCCGTTTCTGCATTCTGCCTTTACGCATGTATCAGATGGTTCCATAATTCCCATATAACCGCTTATAAGATCATGTTCATCTGAAATACGATAGAATTCCATATCTGTCTTTGATAAAACCCTCGGTGCATATACTTTCTTATTGTCCTTAAGGCACTTGGAAAGCAGCAGAAATGTATCAACTTCCCTGTTATAACTGATATATAAAAAAACATTTTCAGAAGCTTTGTAAATGTCCGATTTTTTCAATCTGTCAATTATCAATATACTCTGTCTTTTAACATCTTCATCAGATAATTCATGCCTGTAACCCTTAATAAGCTGGCGCACTTCATTCTTGTCCATCTAGTTGCCTTTCTGTGCCTGTTCCTCAGCAAGTTTCTTCATCTTTTCTTCATGTCTTTCCTTGATATCTATCATAGAACCATCAGGATTCTGAATCTTTATAGATTCCAACTGTCCCCTTAAGTTCTCCCTGAATGCTTTAACATAATCAGCCCTTAACTGCTTCTGTTCAGCAAGTTCCGCCTCTGTCAGCCCTTCCGCTTTTGACTTATGATAAAGATCATTAATTCTTTCCAATGTTTTTTCTGTAACCATAATTCCCTCATTCTAATTAGTAAATATTATCAGATCATCTCCGCTTTCAGAACAGCTGTTATATACAGCCTTTGTAGTAAGCATTGGATGATGAAGTTCTGCAATTCTGTATACTTCAATATACTCAGACGGCTGTTTTACAAACAAAATCCTGTGTTTCATTCTTGTAACAACAACTATATCATTAAATATATACTTAAATGTCATATCTGAATGAAGCTTATATTCAGTCTTCTGGGTATTAAGATTAACAAAAACTGTGTTTTTGTCATCTTTTTTCAATATATAAGGAGTGTCATTAATAATATATGTAAAACTAAGATCCATAACCCTCTCGACATCATTATTCAGTCTCACCTGTTTAACCTTAATTGAAGTATCATAAATCACTATCTCTTCAGCCTTGTTCTTAAAATTATACTTTGAATATATAATTTTATTGCAGCTTTCCTTTATATATGGAAACGTTGTATATTCATCCGAAACATCCAGTTCTTCCATTGTAATCATCTGACCATTAAATGAAATTTCTGAAACAAACTGTTTGCAGTTAAGAACGGCAATCTTTTCTTCTGATATTTTGTCACGGAGTTTCATCCTGTCTGCTCCGAACTTAATAACACAATTATTGCCCCCAGCAGGAATAACCTTGTATATTCCCATATTCTTTACAAATGTATCACTTAAATCATTATCTGAATCAGAATTGATATCATGCATAAATATATCTATAAGTCTGTTATCTTTATCCTGTTTCTGTATAAAGAAATAATTAGAATCCATCACATATATGTAATATCTGATTTCATCTGATATGTCTGAATTATCTATTTCCATACTGTAAACAGCTTCACTCTCGTTGCTTTCAAACATAAATCTGTATACAGTAAGTGATGTTTTACTCTCTGTTACAGATTCCATTGAAGTGAAAAATATATAATTCTTTTCACGACATGCATACCTGATTTTACAGAAATTATATTTCTTTATCTGTGATGCTACTTCTGCTTTTTCGTTAGTTGCTGCATTCAGAATAAAATATTTTTTCCCCTGAAGTCCCTGATACTGGTAATTATCGTCTGTTATCTGCATTAAGAGTCTGTCATTAACAGGAAAAAATATCCCCTTCTCCGAATTCTTCATCAGCTTAATATCCATGTATGACCTCCCGTTGTCGTTCAAGTAATCTTCATTCAGTCTATAAGTGCCATCAGATCAAAATCAGATGCCCTGTGGTCTAAGAACAATGTTCCAACATTCTCTCCTGCCATAACCCTGATAATATTGTCAACATCATTACCATTAGTAATAATCATATCCGCCCCCGACAGTGTTGCAATCTTTCCTGCAATAAGCTTGGTTGTCATACCGCCAGTCCCCATATTACTGCCGGATGAATCTTTGCCCATTCCCATAAGCTTCTCATCAATCTCGTATACAGTTTCAACAAATTTTGCATTAGGATTAGTGTTTGGATCATCTGTATACAGACCATCAATATCAGATAACAGAATAAGAAGGTCTGCTCCGATAATTGAAGCAACAATTGCTGAAAGTCTGTCATTATCTCCAAAAGCTTGCAGCTGTTCAATCTCATAAGTTGATACTGTATCATTCTCATTAACGATTGGCACTGCACCAAGCTTTAAGATTTCGTTAAATGTATTCTGTGCGTTAGTTCTGTTAACATCATTAACTATTGTGTTCTTGGTAAGAAGAACCTGTGATGCAACTGCACCATATTCTGCAAATATCTTCTGGTAAACCATCATTAACTTAGCCTGTCCTATGGATGCACATGCCTGTTTTACAGGAAGTTCTGTAGGTCTGTCACAAAGTCCTATAACAGCCCTTCCAACAGCTATTGCACCAGAAGAAACTAAAACAACATCTTTTCCTGAATTCTTAATATCAATAAGAATCCTTACAAGCTTTTCAATCTTTAAAAGGTCCAATCTGCCTGTCTGCTCATGCATAAGTGAAGATGAACCTATCTTTATAACAATTCTTTTCTTGTCTTTTATAAACTCTCTATAATTCCCCATATTTTAATATCTCCAGTAAAAAAATCAAATGCTGGTCTATTTTACTATATTTTTATTAAAAAGTCCATATTATCCCATACAAGCAGATGTTACTGCCATATATTCCGCAACCTTAACACCATCAACTGCAGCAGATGTTATGCCTCCTGCATACCCTGCACCCTCACCACACGGATACAGTCCGCATACCGATGTGCTTACAAGTTCGTCATTTCTTACTATTCTTACAGGGCTTGATGTTCTGCTCTCAACGCCCGAAAGTACGGCATCTTCCCTGTCAAAGTCATGTATGAATCTTGAGAATCCGTGCACACCTTCAACAACTGAATCTGCCACATAAGACGGTAATACATTCTTAAGATTAGCAAATGTATATTCTCCTTTTATGCATGGTTTAACTTCTCCCAATTCTGTTGTTGCTATATTTTTCTCAAAATCCCCGAATAACTGTACAGGAACTTTCCCCTTTCCTTCAGCATAGGCATTTTCTTCCAACTGTCTCTGAAATTTTATTCCGTCAAGTACTCCATGTCCGAAATCATCTGGTCCGACTGTAACAATTATTGCTGAATTAGCATTGCGGGAATCACGACCTGAGTAACTCATTCCATTAACACATGTCCTGCCGTTCTCTGATGAAGCATTAACAACATAACCTCCTGGACACATACAGAAAGAATACACACCTCGTTCTTTATCTGTATTCTTCGTCTTGTAAGTAACTTTATAATCAGCCGCCGGAAGTTCATATGCAGCATCCGCATAGGCATTGTAATTAATCATTCCCTGCGGGTGTTCAATTCGCAATCCAACCGCAAACGGCTTTGGTTCCATATCAATTTTCTCATTATGAAGATATTCAAATGTATCCCTTGAGCTGTGACCTATGGCAAGGCATACTTTGCTGCATTTTCTTGTATGTTCACCATCTTTGTCAGCTATGACAACACCACACACTTTTCCGTCTTTAATATCTATCCTTTTCAGACAGCTTCCAAAATTAACTTCACCGCCAAGCGCGGTAATATGCTGTCTTATATTCTTAATTACAACCGCAAGCACATCTGTTCCTATATGTGGCTTATTGGCATACAGAATATCTTCTGATGCACCGAACTTTACAAAGCTCTGCAGGACATATCTTATTCTTCCAAATGTATCTGAAATCTGTGTGTTAAGCTTTCCATCAGAAAATGTTCCTGCTCCGCCTTCGCCAAACTGCACATTACACTCTGTATCAAGCTCACCCGTCTCCCAGAACTGTGCAACCTTCTTCGTTCTTGTATCAACATCCTGTCCACGCTCATATACAACAGGTCTAAGCCCCGCTTGGGCAAGCTCAAGAGCACAGAATATTCCTGCCGGTCCAAACCCGATAACTACAGGTCTTTCATCTTCATTCGCATTTTCTGTCACAGCCACAGGGAACTTATAGACAACCCTTTTAGACATAACAGCATTTTTACAGCCTGATTTCTTAAGTATGTTTTCAAGCTTTTCCTCCCTGCCTGAACGAACCACCTTATACACTTCGACACTGTATATATACATAATCTGTGGCTTATGTCTGCAGTCAAGTGACCTTTTTGCTATTTCATAATCAATCTGTGCATCTTTTCCAAGTCTTAATTCTTTTCTTATGAATCCCTCTAAAAATGTTGTATCTTTATCAGGAGATATCTTTATATTACTAATCTTAATACATTTCTTTTCCATTATTCTTATTCCTGTCTGTTACAATAATCAAGCGCTGACTTAGCAGCAACCACGCCGCTGCTCCATGCCCACTGAAGGTTATAACCACCACATCTGCCGTCTATATCCACAAGCTCCCCTGCAAAGAATATTCCAGGGTTATTAACCGATTCAAGATTATCATTCAGTTCTGATACATCGACACCACCCTGGCATACCTGTGCATAATCATTTCCCTTATATCCTGTTATATGGTAGCGGAGGGATTTCATATGTCTGGCAAGTTTCTGGCATATGTCGTCATCTATATCAGAAGCCGAGGAATTTCCCTCAATTCCAACATCTTTACATATCATCATAACAAGCTTTTTATTAAACACCCCTGACAGGCTTTCGCTTACTGACTGATGCTTTCTTGTATTAACAGCACATTTTAGCATTGATATAAGGTCATCTTCTTTAATATCTGCTGCCACATCAACAAGTGCTTCAACCCTCTGACCTTCTTCCATCGCCCTTACAGCAAAACGGCTCACCTGAAAAACAGGGATTCCTGATATTCCATAATCAGTAAACTGAATCTCTCCAGTATCCTCAGCAATCACTCTGCCTGCTGCCATAATCTTAACATTTCCAAGTGCTCTTACACCTGTTGCAAGCTTCATATTCTTCTTGTCCGATTCAAGTGCCGTAAGAGCCGGAAGAGGCTTAACAACCTTAATCCCAAGCTTCTTAACAAGCTTATAACCGCTTCCATCAGAACCAGAAGACGGTGAAGCTGCCGAACCGCATGCTAGTATCACTGTCTTCGTCTTAATTGTATTATTCCTTACTCCTTCAAGCTGTAACACATATTCGCTGCCTGCCCTGTCAATTTTTTTAACAGATGTCTCAAAGAAAACCGGAATATCAAGTGCCTGTATCTTTCCTGTAAGTGCCAGCGCCACAGAAGCCGCCATCTCTGACCTCGGATACAGATAGCCATTACGTTCCTTCTTATATACACTTAAGCCTTCAAAAAAATGTATTGTATCATCAACATTAAACCTGTTAATAATCCCCATCGCATAATCTGCGTTATTGTTCTGATACATTTCCTTAGTCATAAATGTATTAGAAAAATTACATTTGCCATTGCCAGTCTTTAAAATCTTAGTTCCAAGCTTTGCTGTGTGTTCTATAATCACAGTCTGCATATTATTCTCTTTACATTGTATGGCAGCCAACATTCCGGCTGCACCTCCGCCTATAACCACACAATCAAAACTCATAAAATCTAGTCCTCATATTCAAAATAATCAAAATCTGCCGGAATCCTGCTTCCGCAGCCACCATTATTGGCATATATTCCAACAAGCGTTCCTGTATGACGCTTTCTGTCATCAGGCACACCCTCATCGCACAGATATATGCAATTTTCAAGCACTCCTGCAGGTTCCCATAGTTCACCATCATAGCTGTAGAAAAAGCTTCTTGTCAGTTTATCAACTACAACCTTTAAGTATATGCTCTGCTCCTTTATATTGTCCACCTGAGAGATAAGCTCTTCGCCATGGTTTCTGTTAATTACAAGCTGTAACTTCCTTCCATTCTCATAGCATAGTGAAAATCTTACATAAGTCGCAGTACTGTAATAGCATGTAAGGCCTGCCTGTTCTCCGTTCTTTTCAGGATAGAAGTCAACCTTTGTATGTGCTGTATACAATAATTCCTGTTCTCTTCTTACAAGGGTATTCTTAGCCCTTATCTCATTAAGAGTTCCATCCATTGTCCAGAGCCTTAAGTATCCTTTTCTTTCTGTAAGAGAATAATTACCCTTAACAGGATTTCTTACAAACTCCCAGTTAAGATTAAGTGTATCATCATCAAAATCATCTCTTGTCCATTTTTCAAATGTATATTCATGTAATTCCGGTGCTTTCTGTGTAAGGCTTGGTCCTTTCCTGTCATTAATCACGAACCAGTCGTCTGAAAGCCATGTTACAGGGTCAAGTGCCGTCTCTCTTCCTATTGTTGTATAGTTACCCTGATTAGGTCTTCCGCACAGATAATAGCACCACCAGCTTCCGTCCTGTGTCTCAATTATATTGCCATGACCTGTTCTCTGAATCGGTGCATCCGGATTAAACTGCCTTAATACCGGGTTATATGGTGATTCTTCATATGGTCCGTACAGATTCTTTGAACGGGCAACATTGATTCCATGTCCATAGCCTGTACCGCCTTCAGCAAGCATTGCATAATAATATTCACCCTTCTTAAAAATGTGTGGTCCTTCCGGACATCTCTCTCCAGTTCCCGGCCATACGCACACACTTTCACCTGTAACCTTAGTGCAGTCATCACTGAGTGGTAAAAGATTGATTCCCGGACTTATAAGAAGATACTTCTTACCGTCATCATCAACAAATAAAGACGGGTCAATATTATCAACCTCAAGCCACGCAGGCTTTGAATATGGTCCCTCAGGCTTATCTGATGTTACAACAAGCTGGCGTCTTAACACATTATTATCTCTTTTTCCATCTCCGTTAAGCCTTAAAGTTGCCATTATAATAAATCTGCCATCAACATAATTAATGTCAGGTGCCCATATACCATGTGAGTCTTTAATATCTCTTAAATCAAGTTCTTCTGAATCTGTAATTGCATGACCAATAACATGCCAGTGAATCATATCCCTGGAATGGCTGATTGCAATTGCTGGAAAATACTGAAATGTTGAATTAGCCATATAATAGTCATCTCCAACTCTTACTACCGAAGGATCTGGAAAGAATCCTCTCTGTACCGGATTATTATACATACTGTTCATACCATTAGCTCCTTTTCTTTAATATATTTTCTGAATTTTGCAGGTGTCATGTTGTATTTCTCAGTAAATATCCTGTAGAAATATCCTTTGTTTCTATATCCAACTTCCTTTATAATCTCATCAACATCCATTGAATCTTCTTTTAAAAGAATGGCCGATTTATTCAATCTGCAATCCTGCAGATATTCCGTGAAAGTCATATCTGTCTGTGCCTTTAAAAATCTGTTGAAATAATCCTCCTGATAGCCGAATCTTTCAACAAGCATATCTATTGTAACATCTTTCATATTATCTTCAATAAAATTCTTAATTTCCTGATACAAAAGCCAGTTGATTTTCTTTCTAATATATCTTGACTGTGCATACTCATATACTGTTCCTAGCCGCCACAGAATCCTGAGCATAAGCCCCTGACATATATATGCAGATGCCATATCCGCCACACCACACTCACTTATCATGGCAGTAAGCATATCCTTAAGTTCATTATCATAATCATTTTTAAACTTAAAATGTATGTATCCACTGTTCTTAAGTACCTTAACAAGTTCATTAATATAATCAGCCGCCTGCCTGTCTGCCATAGTATTGCCCACAACCGCATCTATAATTTCCTTTGTTATCTCCAGTCTTATTACAAATGCATCATCACCAGCTTCTTCCCAATGTACACATCCCGAATCAATAAAGCAGACATCACCTTTCATCATATGCACAACACCATCATTTACATATTGAACAAGACTTCCATCAGACACATACAAAAGTTCTGCATAATCATGTGTATGCCTGTCTGTCTTAGTTCCAGCCGCATATCTGTTCAGATGGAATAAAGATTCTATCCCCATATCATTAACCCTTCCTGTCAGCTCTGATAACTTTATATCTTATAGAAACATTTTAGCATAAAAAGTCGGTACAGGAAACTTTTATTTTATAAAGTCGCTGTAGGTAACTTTATGTATATAAAAATACCAGACAGCAGATTATTATTTCTACCGTCTGGTATTTATTCTGATATTTCATATATTATACATCATATGTCTTATCTATAGCCTGCAATTCCCGAAATGTATCAATCTCAATGATATCCTCTTCTTTACACTCTCTTACATGAACCTTGTAGTGATCTTTACAAAATACAAGTGGAACCTGTTCCCAATATCTTTCCTTTCCACCAGGCTGTTCATATACTTCCTTGATATCGTTAGACAATTTATGTCCGTCTTCATCGTTCCAGTAAGATACTCCCACCATCTGCCAACAGTCAAGACCACCAACCTTTTCTTCAACAATAACATCGTCTTTAACTGTAAAACACCAGTCATCAGTTCTATCCTTCTTAATAGCAAGAAAATCTGATGTATAATGATACTTAGTTATTATCTCTGGATTAGATATAAGAAGATCCGCCTCAAATACATATGCATTAGAAAGCATATATCTTGCAACTAAAGATGATGATATATTGTTAGCCTCATTATATACTGGATTCTCAAGGAACTTTATCATAGGATACTTATAGTGAAGCTGATCAAACTGCTCCGCAAGATAACCTCTTACTATGTATATCTCATTAATACCAGCCTCAAGACATGCATCAATAAGGCCATCAATAATTCTCTTTCCATGTACTCTTACAAGCGGTTTAGGAGTATTAAATGTAATAGGAACCATTCTACTTCCAAAACCAGCCGCTATAAACACAGCTCTCTTTGCTCTATATGGCTCCAATGCTGAAACACCTTCATTAGTAATCTCACTATCTCTGATATAACCTGCTTCCGTAAGTTCCTGAATAGTCTTATTAACTGTGCCCAATGAATAACCCGTCTTTTCCTCTATCTTTCTCTGCGTAAGTGCTGCTCTTTCCTTTTCAAGTAAAACAAGCACATCAAACTGTTTTCTTGATAGTGTATGATTCATATGTAACCTCCACTTCTATACATCTTTTATCTAAATGCTGCACCAGATATGCAACTATTGCAGTATATCACATCATTTACCTTTTTTCACAATATATTTAATTCTTATCTGCAGCATTCTTTCAGATATTCCATAAAATTCTCTTTATTTTCAAGTGCTGTAGTTGTAGGACGTCCAAGATCATCTCTCGCACCAATTGAGCATTTTACCTCTATAAGGCTTAAATGTCCTGCAGTCTTAGCCTTAATTAATTCCTTATCCAAATCCTCAAAGTTATCAACACTTACAGCATATGGATATCCGCATGCTCTGGCTATTGCAACAATATCAATATTTGATGCAACAGTAGGCATTCCACCTACAGTCTCATGTGCTCCATTATTAATAACAATATGAACCATGTTCTCTGGAGAATTAGCCCCAAGTAATGCCATTGAACCCATATGCATAAGCAATGCTCCATCTCCATCAACACACCATACTTTAGTGTCAGGCTTATTAACAGCTACTCCTAATGCAATGGATGAACTGTGTCCCATTGAACCAACCGTAAGGAAATCATATTTGTGGCTCTGATTATTGGCAGTTCTTGTCTCAAACAGTTCCCTGCTCGCTTTACCTGTAGTCGATACAATCGGATCTTCCCCCGTTACCTTGACAATATGCTGTATTATTTCCTCGCGCACCATAGAATTATCATTCTTATAAACAACTTTCTCATCATACGTAAGTGCACCTTTTCTTATAACAAATGCAACATCTTTTCCAGCTGCAAGTAGTTCCCTGTACTCTTTCATGCACTCAGAAACTTCCTCCTCTGTTGTATCCTGACTGATAACAAATGATTTGATTCCCATATCATCAAGAAGTTTTATAGTCACCTCTCCCTGATATATATGCTGAGGCTCATCATGTATTCCTGGCTCACCTCTCCATCCGATTACAAATACAACAGGAATAGCATACACCTTGTCATTAAGCAGTGAAGCAACAGGATTAATTATATTCCCCTCTCCGCTGTTCTGCATATATACAACAGAAACTTTTCCTGTTGCAAGATGATATCCTGCCGCAATGGCTGTACAGTTTCCCTCATTTGCAGCAATTATGTGGTGATGCGAATCTATGCCATATGTATTCATTAAATAATTGCATAATGACTTTAACTGTGAATCTGGAACTCCTGTATAGAAATCAGAACCAATTATCTCTACTAACTTTTCAACCTTCATAAATGTATTTCTCCTTGCAGATTATAATTCATCTATAAGAGTGATGATATCTTTGATAGGTAATAATCTGTCATCAACCTCTTTTGCCCTATGGTATCTTAATATATCCTCTGCTGTCTGCTTCATTGCAGGGAATGCGCTTCTTGTAAGCTGGTTAGCATATATAACTATATTAACCCCGTGTGCGGCAAGTTCGTCCTCTGTTATAACATTATAAGATGATGGAACAACAACTATTGGTGTATCTTTATCCTGTTCACGGAATTTATCACAGAATTCAAGTATTTCAGATGGATCTTTCTTTCTGCTGTGAATCATAATTCCATCTGCTCCGGCTTTTACAAATGCAAATGCTCTTGTAAGTGCATCTTCCATTCCCTGCTCAAGAATAAGACTTTCAATTCTGGCAATTATCATGAAATCATCCGTAAGCTGTGCTCTTTTTCCTGCTGCAATTTTCTCACTGAATGCTTCAATAGAATCCTGAGTCTGGACAACATCATTTCCAAAAAGAGAGTTCTTCTTAAGTCCCTTCTTATCCTCTATAATAATCGCAGATACTCCCATTCTCTCAAGAGTTCTTACATTGTATACAAAATGTTCTGTAAGTCCGCCTGTATCCCCATCAAGAATAATTGGTTTAGTAGTAACCTCCATTATATCATCAATCGTACGAAGTCTTGAAGACATATCAACCAGCTCAATATCCGGCTTTCCCTTTGCTGTGCTGTCACATAATGAGCTTACCCACATTGCATCAAACTGGTCGAGCTTACCATCATTTTCAACAACTGTTTTCTCAGCAATAAGACCCGTCAATCCGCTGTGTGCCTCAATTGTTTTAACTATAGGACACATTTTTATAAGCTGCTTTAATCTTTTTCTTCTATATTCAGGCATCGCCAATTTTTCTTTAAGACGAGAATCAACTTTTTTCACACTATCATTGTATGTGTATGGTATTTCTATAAGTTCTCCTCCATAAGTTGAAAGATTCTTAATAACATTATCTCTTATAGCTGATTCAATTCCATCTTTCCAGTTATCACCATGTACAACATAATCAGGCTTAAGCTGTTCAATAACTTTGTCATACATTATTGTATCCTGAACAATAACATCATCAACCCCATCTAATGATTTGTATAGACTAATTCTTTCCTCAAGGGAAATTGTTGGAAATCTGTTATATCTTATAAGTGCCTCATCTGAAAGCGCTCCTATTACAACTTTTCCATATTTATGTGCATTCTCAATTATATTAAGATGTCCTTCGTGAATAACATCTGTACAAAAGCATGTATATACTGTTTTCATATCATTATCTCCAATCATTTCTAACCTCTGTTAATTATATTTTACTGGCATTGCCACGCCATTAATCTCAAGTGCCTCTTTAAACACCTTAAAGAAATCTACTATGTCCTGTTCATCAATTGCACCTAACGCGCATAATCTGAATGTGTTCGTTGTGCTGATTTTACCAGGATATATCGTAAATCCTCTCTCATAGCAGTAATCATGAACTTTATCAAAATCCCAGTTAGGATCATCCGGGTATATCGTTGACACAACAAGTCCTGCCTGCCATTCTCTCTTAATTACATCCTTAAATCCAAGTTCATCAAGTCCTTTATGTATTGCTTCAAATACTCTTGTATGTCTTGCCCACTTGGCTTCTTCGCCTTCCTGCCAGTACTCCTTTAAAGCCTGAATTGTAGCATAGATTGTCTGAACCGGAGGTGTAAAATGCATCTGACCTGTCTTTTCAAAGAATTCATATTGAAGGTACAGATTACAGTAATATGAACGTTTTGGATAATTCTTTGACTCCTCAATTATTCTTCTGTTTCCTATTACATATGACAATCCTGTCATTGCCATAAGTCCCTTTTGTGCAGAAGCCATGCAGAAATCTATATTATCCTCATCAAGATTAATAGGACGCATTGCATATGTTGATGTTGTATCTACAGTAAATACAGCTCCGTATTTATGTGCCAGTGCACCTATCTCACGGATAGGATTAAGGATTCCTGTTCCTGTCTCATTATGTGTTGTATGAACTAATGCTATATCTTCGTTGTCCTTTAATGTCTGTTCGACAACTTTAAGATCCGGCAGTTCATCTACAGCAAACTTTAAGTCAATATGAGGAAGACCGTAATATTCGCATATCTCAACCGCTCTTGTGCTGTACGCTCCGTTATCAACAATAAGAATTTTCTTTCCTTCTGGAAGCAGTGAATTCATGCACACATCAATATTAATAGTTCCTGAACCGCAGAAAAGCACTGATGTATATTTGTCAGTATCCCCATGCACAATTCGTACTAAATCCTCTCTGAGCCCCTTCATCAAAGATGCAAATTCTTTTTCCCTTGGACATATATCTGGAACAACCTGTGCCATTTTCACAGAATCAGTTGTCGTTGATGGTCCCGGGTTTAACAAAATATTTCTTTTCATCCCGTATATTTCCTTTCGTTCATCTAAATATTTTTCTGTTCATTTATTTAATGAATATATCACATTTTGAACTTGTTGTCTATAGCAATTTAATCTTGAGAAATATTTGAGAACATGTTATATTATCATTAGTTATAGCTAACCTATATAGAAAGGAACTTTATGTCAGAATTTATAATATTAGCAATTCCTTTTATCGGAACATCACTCGGCTCTGCCATGGTGTTCTTCTTAAAAAAGCGGATTGCCCCAAAGTTTGAAAAAATGCTTTTAGGATTTGCGGCAGGAGTTATGATTGCCGCATCGGTATGGTCTTTGCTGATACCATCTATAGATATGTCTAAGGGAGGCAGCGCTCCTGAATGGCTGGCTGCACTCATTGGTTTTCTCGCAGGAATATTCTTTCTTCTGCTTCTTGATACTGTTATTCCTCACATGCATATTGAAAGCAAGAATCAGGAAGGTATTAGAACCAATTCCATATCCAAAACTACCATGATGCTCTTCGCCGTAACATTGCACAACATCCCTGAGGGAATGTCAGTCGGTGTTGCATTTGCCGGCGCAATGATGAAAGATTCTGGAATAACTGCTACTGCTGCAATGGCACTCGCAATTGGTATTGCAATACAGAATTTTCCTGAAGGAGCTATTATATCAATGCCTTTATGCGGTGAAGGCATGAGTAAGAAGAAAGCTTTCATATATGGAGTACTTTCTGGTGTTGTTGAACCTGTCGGCGGATTCATAACAATTCTTATTGCCGGTATTATTACACCTGTTCTTCCTTATCTGCTTTCTTTCGCAGCGGGAGCCATGATGTATGTTGTAATAGAGGAGCTTATTCCTGAATCGCAGAATGGCGAACACAGCAATATAGGAACTATAGGTGCTGCTGTAGGATTTGCACTTATGATGGTTCTTGATATAGCATTGGGATAGTGATTACTCAATCACTATCCCACAATCCTCGCTAATATTTCATATAATCTTTAATTACATAATGGTCTTTTAATACTTTCTCAATAACAGTTCCTTTTATCTTCTTTAAGACAACCTTCTTGATACCATTAAGCGGTCCTAAATCAATCTCTAATGGTGATTTGCCATCCATAAGCTTAACAGATGAATCAAGCAGGTCTCTTACATCATATACGCTGCCCCAGACCTCAGGAACACCTCTGTCAACACCAAGCAGTCCATATACAGCCTCCATTGCAGTTCTTACTGAATACTCTGTTGTAAATATTGTGTCTCTCGGAGTCTCAGCAAACTGCCCAAGGAATGCAAAATTAACGCAGCCATCAGGAATAACATCAGGTCTGTCACCTTTTCTTCTCGGCATGAAAAATGCAGTAATAAATGGCATCATTGTTGGTGTAGTGTTACAGTGGTTCTTGGCAAGTTCATCAATCTCTTCAACAGGAATGCCAAGATGATACAGCCATTCTGCTGTAATCTCTTCTCCTGTACACTCTTTCATAGGCTTCTTGATATAATCACCGTCAACATCAGTAAACAGGCTGTATACCCATACACACACCTCATCCTTCTTCTGTTCCTTAAACTGTCCCTGTCTGTTAATTGTCCAGCTTAAAAGCCAGCTTGAATCCTTACAGCTAACAATACCACCCGTAACAACTCTTCCAGTTCTTGGGTCTCTCTTACATATCTTCTTAATGTAAGAAATAATCTTCTCATCACTTGTTGTAACAGTTGCAGACTCCCAGTTAGACTTTGATATATCACCGCAGAACTTCTCTGGGTGTCCAAATGAACTGTCCTGTGCAGCAATATTCTTCCACAGACTCCAGCAGCCGCTTGTTCTTACCTCTGCATTGCCAACAGGTGCATGTGTATGGTCACCGTATATAGTACCTTCTGTACAGCTTCCATTAGTAACGAACACCAAATCATTCTCAGTAAGATCAATTGACTTAGTCTCACCTTTTACAGTACATTCAATAGTCTTTGCAATCTTCTTTCCATCCCTGAAATCAAATATTACATTATCAACTCTTGTGTTAAACCTGAAATCAACACCTGCACCTTCAAGATATTTCTGCATAGGCAAGATAAGTGATTCATACTGGTTATACTTGGTAAACTTCAATGCTGAGAAATCAGGAAGTCCGCCTATATGATGGATAAATCTCTGAATATAAAGTTTCATCTCAAGTGCACTGTGCCAGTTTTCAAATGCGAACATCGTCCGCCAGTACAGCCAGAAATCTGAATCAAAAACTTCCTCATCAAAGAAATCTTCAATTGTCTTATCATACAGATCCTCATCTTTCGTGAAGAACAGCTTCATTATCTCCATACAGCCCTTCTGGCTTAAATTAAATTTGCCATCTGTATGTGCATCTTCACCTCTGTTTACAGTTGCCCTGCAAAGAGAATAATTAGGATCATGCTTGTTAAGCCAGTAATATTCATCAAGTACAGAAACTCCCGGAGTCTCAATAGACGGAATACTTCTGAACAAATCCCACAGACATTCGAAATGATTCTCCATCTCTCGTCCGCCACGCATTACATAACCTCTTGTAGGATCATTAATTCCATCACATGCACCGCCTGCAATATCCATAGCCTCAAGTATGTGAATATTCTCACCCTTCATCTGTCCGTCTCTTACAAGAAAACACGCAGCAGCTAATGCACCAAGACCACTTCCTACAATATAAGCTGATTTATCATCAACTCCTTCTGGTTTTTCCGGTCTTGCAAATGCTTCATAATTACCATTAGAATAATATATTCCCTTACTATTCTTAGTATATTTCCCTCTTTCAGTATTTCGGAACTCCTCATGTGCTCTTTCCTGAATGTCTTTAGTTACCTTTCTCTGCTCATCCCTTTTGTTCTTTTTTGATACAACTGCCGCACCTGCCCCTAGTGCAAGAATAGAAGCCGCTCCTAGTTTTAACGCCTTTTTGCTCATAATCTTTTCCACCTTTCTGTGCTTTCTTATTTATTTTTGCCGTTTTTATTATATTTAGCATACATTTTTTCTCTAAATAAAAAAACAGGCAAAGCATGTACTTTGTCCCAAAATCGAACACTTTACATGTTTTGTCTGTTTTTAATAACTAATTATTAGCTTCACACAGATTAATCATTGTATCAATCGTTGCATCAAATGATTCAGAAAAACGCTTAATAAGGTCTTTATCATACGGCGGCATTTCTTCACCAATCCATCTTGACACAATTCCAACAATAGAATAGCTGTAAAAGCATGTTATATACTCTCTGTCATCTTCTGTAAGCTTATGCCCTTTACAATATCGCTTAACAAAAAGTCCTACAAGATATTCTGTTGTATTATGCAGATATTTTTCAATAATATCCCTGTTTCTGGAATTATACACATGAATAACTGCTGCACGATACTCAATAATAACAGAAGCTGCCTTACTGTATGTCTCATAAAATGTTGCATCTTCCGTAATATCAATGTTCCTCTCTGTCTCTTCTACAAGGATACTGTCAAGCACATCATATATATCACTGAAATAATAATAAAATGTGTTTCTGTTAATTCCACACTGTTCACATATATCCGTAACCGTAATCCTGTCAATATTCTTGTGCTTTAACATATTAAGAAAGCAGTCCATTATTGCTTTTTTCGTAAATTTAGCCATACATTTCTCCTGAAATTATTCTCCGGCAATAAAAAGAACTCCTAATGTTCCCGGACCACAATGTGAAGATATAACGCCGCCTGCCCTTGTTTCATATATTTCATCAAATACATCAAGCTGTTTAAGATAATTCTTTACTTCATCAACTATCTCTTTATCACAGCCAGAGTGTGTAATGAATACACGGTCTTTCTTAGCCTTCTTAAGATCTTCTTCCATATCCTTAACATAATCCAGGACAACATTCTTCATGCGTCCTCTGTACTTCTTTCCAGGATTCATCTTTCCATTATTAACTTCAATTCTTGGATGAAGTTTAAGTACACCGCCAGCCATGGCAGCCAGTCCGCTGCATCTTCCTCCTCTGTGAAGGTAAGTAAGCGTATCAACAACAAAGCTTGCCCTGACTCTTGGTCTTAATTCTAATATATTCTTCTCAATATCAGATGCAGACATGCCTTCTCCTGCCATAACAGCAGCCTCGACAACAAGATGTCCTATTCCTGTAGACAGATTCGCAGAGTCAATTACATGAATCCTGTCCTCTGCCTCAAGCTCTCTTGCAGCAAGTCTGAACACATTAGCTGTAGTTGACATATCCTCTGATATTGCAAATGCTACAATATCCCGGTCTTTCTCAAGAACACATTTAAACATCTCTATTGTATCATCAATAGACACCGCCGATGTCTTAGGTGTTGTCTTATTCTCATCTGCCCATTCATATATCTTATCTGGCGTAATATCAATTCCATCCCTGTATTCATCATTGCCTAGCAGAATGTGAAGTGGAATAACTGATATATCAAGCTTGTCTATAAGTTCCTTAGTCAAATCACTTGTACTGTCCGAAATAATCTTAACCATGTAAATGTATATCCTTTCTAGCTGCTATATGTCTGCAGAAAATCATAAAGCTGTGCTTCTCCTTCAAAATATATCCCTTTAGTCAGTCTTTCTCTTATATCATCTGGAAGTGAATCAATGTTAATATCTGCATAATCATAGAACACTTCTCGTCCTTCATCCACAATATTTCTGTATATTCTTAAAGTTTCTCTTTCGTACTTAAGCACATACTGGTACTCTTCACTTTCAGTTACTTTAGTCACCTGCGAGCTTACTTCTTCTTTAAAATGCTGATCAGAAGGCTTCTTATTATCTGTTACCACAAGTATAAATATTGCAAGTACTACAGCTATTACAGCCATAGTCATAATCACAACATAAAGCCAGAATGATTTCTTATTCATCAATACTCCCTCCTGTAAGTTGTCCTTACTGGGAAGTATTAACATTTATAAGCAATATTATACTATAACGAAAAGCTGTCTGGCAGAATTTCACTCATTGTATAAGTCTTAAGCCCACCGCCTTCCTCAACAATAATTCTTGTATCAGGATTGAAAAATTCAGACATCACCTGTCTGCATATTCCACACGGATAAGCAGGCTGGTCTCCTGAACATACAATAGCAATCGCCTTAAAATCCTTTACACCCTCACTGACCGCCTTAAATATTGCAGTTCTTTCTGCACAGTTAGTAGCCCCGAAAGAAGAATTCTCAATATTACAGCCTGTAAATACCTGTCCATCAGTACTTAAAAGTGCCGCACCAACTGCAAAATGCGAATACGGTGAATATGAGTACTCAAGTGCCTCTTTAGCTTTAGCAACAAGTTCATTATCTGTCATATATGTCACCTCTTAACGGGTAATTCCAAGTCTTTCAAGTACTTCATTCTGCTTTGCTTCCATAACTGCACTTTCTTCTGGTGTCATGTGGTCATAACCAAAAAGGTGCATCATACTGTGTGCTGTAAGAAATGCCAACTCCCTTTTTTCAGAATGACCATACTTGTCCGCCTGTTCCTTAATCTTCTGAACGCACAGAACAATATCTCCAAGAAGAAGCTCTCCTGTATCAGGATTGAAATAATCCTCAGCATTGTTTTCTAACTCGTCCTCAATTGCATCAAAATCCGAAGGTGTAACATAATTAACTCCCGGAAATGAAAGTACATCTGTCGGAGAATCAATATTTCTGTATTCCTTATTAATCTCGTGGATAGATTCACTGTCAACAATTGTTACATTAACCTCTGCTTCATAAGGACATTTTTCATAATCAACCGCCTCATTGACAACATCAGTAATTATCTTCTCATAATCTAAGTCAAGCTTTTCCTCTGCTTCGTATTCTATATTAATAGTCATATCAATCTTTTCTCCTTCCTGTCTGACTTCCCTTTCTTGCTTCTCTTCTCTTGGCAGCCTTAGCCCGATTCTCCTCGTAATCCTCATATGCCTTGACAATCTTCTGTACAAGAGGATGCCTTACAACATCTTTATTCGTAAGCTTTATAAATGCTATCTCTTCAACCTTGGATAAAACCTTAGTCGCAACCTCAAGACCTGACACGGTATCCCTTGGCAGATCCTTCTGTGTCATATCACCTGTAACAACAACCTTTGAGCCGAATCCAATTCGTGTAAGGAACATCTTCATCTGTGCAGGTGTTGTATTCTGTGCCTCATCAAGAATAATAAATGCATTGTCAAGTGTACGGCCTCTCATATATGCAAGCGGTGCAACCTCGATAAGGCCTTTTTCCATATTGGCATTAAAGCTCTCTGCACCCATAATCTGGAAAAGTGCATCATACAGAGGTCTAAGATACGGATCAACCTTGCTCTGCAAATCTCCCGGCAGGAATCCAAGCTTTTCACCAGCCTCAATCGCCGGTCTTGTAAGAATAATCTTGTTGACATCATTATTCTTAAATGCATTAATAGCCATCGCCATTGCAAGATATGTCTTACCTGTTCCCGCCGGTCCTACACCAAACACAATCATCTTATCCCTAATGGCATCAACATACTCCTTCTGTCCGAATGTCTTAGGTTTGATAGGCCTTCCTGCAATCGTCCTGCACACTGTATCAGAATCAATCTCAATCAGCGAATCAGCCTTTTCTTCAAATGACTGTGCAATGGAATAATCAACATTCTGTCTTGTAATCTGGTTGCCTCTCTTAGACAGCTCATACAGATAATTAAGTACTCCTGATGCTCTCTGCACTGCTGTCTCTGCACCTATAACCTTCACAGAGCTGTCTCTTACAATAATCGTAACCTTAAGTGTTTTCTCTATAACCTTCGCATATTCATCAAACTGTCCAAATATATTGGAGCAGTGTTCTACCGGTATATTAATAAGACTCTCTACCTCACTCATCAGATGTCTCCACCTTTCTAACATCAAAATCCGCAGGAACAGTTGCATCAATATCAGCATGTGCAATATACTTATCCCCGCTTCTTTCTATATTAACATGATAATCATTTATTTGCACTTCATTTTCTTTCAAATGTTTTATAAATCTCTCAGCTTTTTCATTAAGAATATCCGCTGCTTCCTCCTCACTGTACTCAGCCTCATTTTCCTTATACTCATTAAGAGTAATCTTCTGTACAGATACCGGAAGCGCAATAAGATTAGCAATCTTTATATTCCTATCATTAACAACCTTATCATGCTCTTGTAAATGTCGTGGAAAGCCGAGAGAAATTTCATATTTATCTATGCTTATGACATATGTCGTCATCTTTCGTCCAGAATATATTTTATCGGCATATACCGCATTTATCTCCTTATCCCATGATAACTGCGTTCTTATCAGAATATCCGCCTGAGCCTGCGTCTGGAATTGCTGTATGTTCTCCTCGTAATCATCAGGAACATACAATGTATTCTCAACAAGTATGTCGCCTTCTGATACCTCGTCACCAACAGTGACCTTCGGTGTTCCGCTTCTGGTTATAATGTATTCAATAACACCGGAATATCCTGATATTATATTGCCATCATTAGTGGTGCTGTGTAGCTCATCAGCTTTAGATTCATCAATGCTGACTTTCAGAATATTTCCCTCAATCCGTACATTAACCCATGTAACCTGCGACAGTTCATTTTTAATTGCCTTCTCGATATTTTCTGTATCTATATTCTTAACTTTATCACCTGTGCTGATGCCATGCTCTTTAAGAAACCTACGCATTGAATCATCTGTATATATGTAATTTCCGTCAAATTCAATACTCCACACGAATCTGCTGGCAATGAACATCAATACAAATGCAGTGGCAAAGCCAGCAATTATCGAATAATTTCTTCTGTATCTTGCAAAAAGAAACTCTATATCATGTTTCTTTAAAACTTTAATATGAACATGACATTTTCTTCGCAATTCCTTAGTCTTGAAATAATCCTGTCTTGTTATTCTCGCTCTTATTGTCTCTTTCACACACTGGCAGTTATATAATGTAATCCCGCGCCTGCAGCACAGATTAACGAACCTTTCCCGCTCCCATCCGGATATTTCAATAACAATATAATTATGTATCCTTTTCATCAGCCTCTCCTTTTAGAGAAACTTTGCCAATGCGTCCCCTAAGAAGGATTTCGTCCTGATTCATATGGTATATCACAAGATTGCTCCCGCTTACCCTTATATTGCCTATCTTCGTAGAAACCTTAAGATATTCGCTTGAATACTCAAGTATACCTCTGTAATTCTCTATAAAAACCTCGCAGTCACCCAGCATTGATATAACAGGAAGTCCTGCAACAACATCTCTGCTAAGATCACACATCTGTCCGAGCCTTATACCGCTGCTGATAAAATCGACCATATAAGCAGACTTCCACTAATCATTTTTATATTCTATGCTGGGGAATGTGGAAATATACAATTACATTTAATATATTGTATTTGTTATATATCATCTTTTTGATTAAAATTTCAAGATTAGCCTTCTTTAGGATAATCCTCTTCATCAAACGTCTTTATCATATTATCTATTATTTTTTTATAGTCATAATAAAAGTTTGATTTATCTGATACATTCCATATAAATTTTGTTATTTTTACAATAAAAAAAACTAAAACTATACCAATTCCTATAAAAATTAAAAATTGTCCGATAAATTGTCCAACAATTTTTGCAAGGGTATCACTCTCATCAATTCCCATATTTATAATTTCATTATATGCGTTTTCTGTCAAAATAGTTAATAAAATAGTTGTTACTATATTCCAATATTCATGCTCAGGCTTTAAGTTCCTACTTTTCAAATTAAGAAAACGACTAAATTCCATTAATTCAAACTTATTTAAGTCCTTATACTTATTTTGTATGTAATTTTCCCATTGATGATATGTTATAAATTTAACATCATTATTCATTTTTTCTTTTATCTTTTTATTCATTTTTTTGAAGCATAAATAATTATATATATTTATTTCATAACTTTCATCAAATTTATAACTATCTGCTATTTTTCTTACATTATATTTATCTCGCATAATTTTACTCTCCTTATAATATTAAATATTCTATTATTTGTTTTGAATCGGATAGGAGCTAGATAATTAACCTCTCTACCAAATTCCCGCACCATCATGTATACCAGCCGGTACACAGCAGTTCTTTTCATTCTCATAAGATTCTTCTCCTTTCTCTAAAAACTTGAACTGTAAGCAGTCCTGTATCCGAGGATATATTAATTTATTAATCCTACCTATAATATGACAGATATAAAAATATCTGCATATTTTAATAGTGTGTAGATAAAATTTTTCCAACTGATATTATGTTACATTTTTACATATTTTTTACTTTAAGATTTTTAGTATTTTAAACATAAAAAACCGCCCGAACTTAATCAGACAGTCCACTACGTTAATTCTTATTCCCTTCTATACAAATCTTCAGATACATTATTATTACCCACAATTATATCTGCCTCATATGTCCTTTCTCCCTTAGTAATATAAATATACATATATGTGTCATAGCATTTGGGGCATATATTGCGCATATGGATAATATCATATTTTACTATTAATCTAGTAATTAAACCTTTTTCCGTTTTCCTTTTCCAGTTCTTTAATTAGACTCTCTTTAATATCCGTTATATGTTGTCTGAAATAGTTGTGATTTGTTGCTTCAAAATTAAGTATCCTGTTAAGTTTATAATTGAGACTTTCCAGTAAAACCGGATTTTTTATTATATAAGGCGTGTCATTAGACGCAAGATGTTCTGATAAAATATATTCATCAGTTATTGGAATAGCATCAGAAATGAAAAAGATTGATTTACTTGTAGTTCTTCCCAGATGATAATAGCAGCTTCTTAAATCCCTATTAGGTTTATTCATATACGATTCAATTCTTTCCATTGCCTTTGAATCTCTATGATTAACTTTACCAACTGGAACTGCCCAATATAAATCAGGATGTTCTCTAGATTGTATCAGACACACAATTGGTCTTTTCTTCTTATCATTCCATTCGCCTCCAAGACTGCGAACAAGCTGCTTAAATTCATCTTTAATATAGTACATTCCGTTTTGTTTCATTATCCCCCTTTATGTAAAAGAGCTAATGTAATCAAAACATTAGCTCTTAAAACAATGTTTCTTTGTCGCACATTGTGAAGCGTATTTGCATAAGTAATGTTTAAGCATACATTGCGAAATGCATTTGAGTAAACAATGTTTCTTTGTCGCACATTGTGAAGCGTGTTTGTTGAAATCTGACTGATTTCTTATTTATATTATACACAATGTATTTTATTTGTAAACCATTTTATCTAAAAATCACAATAAAATCCAAAAAGAGCGATGCCTAAGCACCGCTCTCTCATGTCAAAAATATTAATTATTAGTTGAACTTACGTTTTCTAGCTGCTTCTGACTTCTTCTTACGTCTTACGCTTGGCTTCTCGTAATGTTCTCTCTTACGAATTTCCTGCTGAATGCCTGCCTTAGCACAGTTTCTCTTGAATCTGCGTAATGCGCTATCTAAAGACTCGTTTTCTTTAACGATGACATTTGACATACTACTTCCTGACCACCCTTCTGTTGCAAATTGTGCGCCAAACTACATAAATAGGGTATTTACTAATCGCACAAAAAACATTATATCACATTTTTGCAAATCGTCAAGCCCAAATTATCTAATCTTACACTAATCTTGCATATTATCGTTACTGTTCAGAGCTATCTCGAAAATACTGTGTATTTTCGAGATGTGGCGTATCCGCCATATAAAATCTGATAAACACACATAAAAATGCCAGCATTTTTATGTGTATCTCTCAGATTTTGCATAGCTCTGAACAGTAACAAATTATCCAATCTGTGCAAGAATTGTATCAGGTACTTTAGCAATAAGCTCATCAATACCGGCAGGGTTCTTACCACCGGCCTGAGCCATATTAGGACGGCCGCCACCGCCACCGCCAACAATAGGAGCAAGAGCCTTGATAAGATTACCAGCATGAGCACCCTTGGCAATAACATCGTCTGTTGCCATCGCAATAACACTTACCTTATCAGCACCCTGTGCGCTGACGATAACAACAACTCCTGAACCAATCTCACCCTTTAACTTATCGCCAAGGTTTCTTAATTCATTCATATCAACGCCGTCAACCTTAGTTGCGATATACTTAACGCCGTTAACTTCCTTGATATCTCCTGCTGTATCTCCAAGTGCATTATTAGCAAGCTCGGCCTTAAGCTTCTCATTCTCGCTCATAAGGGATTTAATCTCATCATTCATAGCTGTAATCTTCTTAACAAGCTGTACGGGCTCTGCCTTGGCTGCCTTAGCTGCCTCTTCAATAGTCTTCTCAAGTTCAGCGTAGTACTTCATAACACCCTTATCTGTAAGAGCCTCAATTCTTCTTACACCTGCAGCAACACCCGCCTCAGATACAATCTTGAAAAGTCTGATATTAGCTGTATTAGCAACATGAGTACCACCACAGAATTCCTTAGAGAAGTCTCCCATAGCAACTACTCTTACCTTCTCGCCGTACTTCTCACCAAAAAGTGCCATAGCTCCTGTCTTCTTAGCTTCCTCAATTGTCATTACATCAGTAACAACAGGAATAGCCTCTGCAATCTTTTCATTAACAATATCTTCAACCTTAGCAATCTCTTCCTTAGTCATGCTCTGGAAATGTGTAAAGTCAAATCTTAATCTGTCAGGATCAACGTATGAACCCTTCTGCTCAACATGATCACCAAGAACAATTCTTAAAGCCTTCTGAAGAAGATGTGTTGCACTGTGGTTCTTGCATGTATCTGCTCTGTAAGCAGGGGAAACTTCCATTGTTGCAGTATCTCCAACCTTCATCATACCCTTAGTCATAGTTCCGACATGACCAATCTTGCCACCCTTTAACTTGATAGTAGTCTCAACAGCGAATTCTCCTTCAGATGTCTTAATAACACCCTTATCGCCTTCCTGACCACCCATAGTAGCATAGAATACAGTCTCATCTACAATAACAGTTCCCTTATCACCCTCAGATAAAGCGTCAACAACTTCTTCCTCTGTTGTAAGAACTGTAATCTCAGATTCATTAGTAAGCTTGTCATATCCGACAAACGCGCTTGTTATAGCAGGGTCAATCTCATCATATACAGTTGCATCTGCACCCATATAGTTAGTTACCTTACGGGCATTTCTTGCCTTAACTCTCTGCTCTTCCATAGCTGCATTAAATCCAGCTTCATCAATTGTAATATTCTTCTCTTCAAGGATTTCCTTAGTAAGATCCATAGGGAATCCGTAAGTATCATAGAGCTTAAATGCGTCTGCTCCTGATAATACATTTTCACCCTTAGAAGCAAGTTCAGCTTCCATATCATTAAGGATGCTTAATCCCTGGTCGATAGTCTTATTAAACTTATCTTCTTCTTCAGAGATAACCTTAGTAATAAATGTTCTCTTTTCCTCTAATTCAGGATAACCGTCCTTAGAGCCTTCAATTACAGTTTCACAAAGCTTAGATAAGAACTTTTCTTCAATACCTAGAAGTCTTCCATGTCTTGCAGCTCTTCTTAAAAGTCTTCTTAAGACATATCCTCTTCCTTCGTTAGATGGCATAATTCCATCACTTACCATAAATGTTACTGAACGGATATGGTCTGTGATAACACGGATAGAGACATCCTGCTTCTCATCTTCCTTATACTTAACTCCAGCCATCTCACAAACCTTGTTGCGAAGTGCCTGTAATGTATCAACATCAAATATAGAATCAACATCCTGAACAACAACTGCAAGTCTTTCAAGTCCCATACCTGTATCAATGTTCTTCTGGATAAGGTCTGTGTAATTGCCATGTCCGTCATTGTTAAACTGAGAGAATACGTTATTCCATACTTCCATATATCTGTCACAGTCACAGCCTACTGTACAGCCTGGCTTACCACAGCCATATTTCTCACCACGGTCATAATATATCTCAGAACATGGACCGCAAGGACCAGCGCCATGCTCCCAGAAGTTATCTTCCTTACCAAATCTGAATATTCTTTCAGGTGCAATACCGATTTCCTTATTCCATATATTAAATGCTTCATCATCATCCTGATATATAGAAGGGTATAATCTGTCCGGATCAAGTCCTACAGTCTCTGTTAAGAACTCCCATGACCAGTGAATAGCTTCGTCCTTAAAATAATCACCAAATGAGAAGTTACCAAGCATCTCGAAGAATGTACCATGTCTTGCTGTCTTACCTACATTCTCGATATCGCCCGTTCTTATACACTTCTGACAAGTTGTAACTCTTCTTCTTGGTGGAATCTCCTGTCCTGTAAAGTATGGCTTAAGTGGAGCCATACCTGAATTAATGATAAGCAGACTGTTATCATTATGTGGCACTAAAGAAAAGCTCTTCATCTTCAAATGTCCCTTGCTCTCAAAGAAATCAAGGTATAATCTTCTTAATTCATTCACACCTCTGTACTGCACTTTAACTTCCTCCTGATTATTCAGTAATCTCTTTCTCTTTATTCTCCGATGCAGCCATCTTAGCTGCCTTCTTGGCATCTGCTGCCTTTCGGAGCTTACCACCTACGAATACTGCAAGTACCAGTAACGCAAGCATTATAACAAATCTTACCGCTTCATAAGCTATCTCACCCACGAGCGCGCTGACTAACCCAACCATATTATTACCTCCACGAATTATAATAAAAGCCTTCGCAATAATTTATAATATCACAAGCAACAACATTTATCAAGATTTCCAGTTTCCATCTGTCAGAAAATGCATTGCACGCTGTTCGGCTCCCTTAATTATATTCTTATCATACCCTATAACATTAAGAAGCTTGATTGCATTCCTTGTTGTTGCAGGTCCGGCATACAGCTTATAATCAAACTTAACCTCATCCTCAGTAACTTCCTCCTGGAAATGATAGTTGCTATAACAGTCCTTAAGTATTGATGTAAGCTCAATATCATGTGTTGCTGCAAAGCACAACGCTCTGTCTGTATTAAGATTCTTTAGTATCTCTGATGACGCTGCAATTCTCTCAACGGTGTTAGTTCCACGAAGCACCTCATCAATAAAACACAGAACCGGCTTTCCTTTTCTGCTGACCGCATCAAGAATTCTCTTTAATGACTTAATCTCAACAATATAGTAACTGTCTGAATTAGCAAGGTCATCCCTTAATGCCATTGAAGAATATATCCTATATACTGGAGCAATGTATTCTTTGGAAAGACTTGTTCCTATAGTCTGTGCCAGAATACTGTTGATTGCTATTGTCTTTAAAAATGTTGATTTACCTGAAGCATTAGAACCTGTAAGAAGAACATTTCCTTTAGTTGTTATTGAATTACACACAGGATTATCTATAAGCGGATGATACACTTCTTTCACACTAAGGTTATTAGTATTTTCCACAAATTCAGGCTTACAGTAAAACGGCATGCTTTCCCTGAATGATGCAACAGCAATTGATGTCTCTATGAATCCAAGTGTATCTACAAGGTTATATGCATCCTCACTTTTGGCAGTTATAAGCTTTGTCATCTTATTAAACTTCACAATATCCATGTGCGTTATCATTCTTAGATAATCAAGTACAATCTCTCCGATTGAACCATCAACATTGCCTGACTCAATCATCCATGAGCCTTTTGTTACTTTAGAAAAGCTCTTTAATATCTCTTTAAGCCTGTTACACTCTGGTTCAAGAAAACTTATATTGCTTTCACATATATCTTCAGATGCCGATGCCATTTTCACAATAACATTAATACATTTGAAATAATTCTCAATCTTAGCCTTATACTTGTAATAAATAATTATTGAAAATGCTACCGATGCAATTATAAGCCATATACCAAGTACAGGAGTCACAAAAACAGTTACAAGTATTGAAGCAATAAGAAATACCCACGCAAGATAATGCACAAGATTACTTCCCTGCTCTATATCCATTATATAACCGATATAATCTGTAACTGCAATCTTACGGCTTTTTCCCATATTCATAAATATCTTCTGGATTGTAATTCTTTCTTTTTCATTAGCTGTGAATTCATCTGCGAGCCTGTCCAGTTCGTGAAGCTTTTCTGCATCTGCAACCGGTTCTCTTAACATCTTATATAGATATTCCTGTCCAACAGATGAATTAGTATTATTAATACATTTAAATACTTCATCCATGCCAAGATCATTCCATGTTATATCATCAATCATAGATTCACTCGGATTACCTTTGGCATAATGCGATATATATTCAAAACTCTCATCTGTTCCCTTGTATACAGCACGTTTGCCCCACGCTTTCTTTATGGCATTCTCCGCTGCCTTCTTCCGCTTAATACTGCTGCTTACACATACATACACGCCGATTGCAACAGCCAGCAGTACAAAAACAATAATCTCTAAATCTGTATCTGTCATAAATCCTCCATCTGCCTGTTATTCTGCAATCTGACTGCAGTTTCAAGAGCTGTCTCCATCATATTAGTAAATCCTGTCTGCCTCTCCTGTGCTGACAGCTTCTCACCCCTGTAGAGATGGTCACTTATTGTAAGAATAGTAAGTGCATGTTTTCTGCACCTGGCAGCAGTCATATACAACGCTGCTGACTCCATATCAACTGCAAGCACACCCATCTTCTTCCATCTGTCATTAACTGTTGTATCATCATTATAAAACACATCTGATGCCAGTACATTGCCAACTTTAACCGAAAAATGTTTTTCTTCTGCAACATCATATGCAGTCTTTAAAAGCGTAAAATCAGCTATCGGTGCATATATGCCCGGAAGATTGTACTGTGCCGCAAAGTTAGAATCAGTGCATGAGCCCATTCCAAGTACAATATCCATAAGATTAAGGTCATCATCAAATGCTCCCGCTGAACCAATCCTTATAATATTATCCACATCATATACATTATATAATTCATATGAATATATCCCCATTGAAGGCATTCCCATACCACTTCCCATAACAGATACCCTGCATCCGTTATAAACTCCTGTGAATCCTGACATATTGCGGACCTTATTAAAGCAGCTTACATCTGTAAGATAATTATCTGCTATATACTTTGCCCTTAAAGGATCTCCCGGCATAAGAACTGTCTTTGCTATATCTCCTGTCTGTGCTTCATTATGTGGTGTCCCCATATCTGCCTCCTGTCATCAATCTTAAAAAGGCTGCTTTATATAATAAAGCAGCCCGAATAATTATTTACCTGGGTATTTAATTACTGACTCGACATCATATCCTGCAATCTTATCTCTTCCTTTAAGACCTTCAAGCTCCATAAGGAAAAGAACTTTAACAACTTCTCCTCCAAGCTCTTCTACAAGCTTGATAATAGCTTCTGTAGTTCCGCCTGTAGCAATCAGATCATCAACAATAATAACCTTCTGTCCCGGAGTAATCGCATCCTTATGCATCTCTATAGTAGCTGTACCATATTCAAGTTCATAATCTGCTGATATAGTCTCACACGGAAGCTTTCCCTTCTTTCTTACAGGAACAAATCCCTTACCGGTATTATATGCAACAGGAACGCCAAATATAAACCCTCTTGATTCTGGTCCTACTACAACATCAAATTCTGTATCCCCTATAAGATCTGTAAGACCGTCTATTGCAAGCTTTAATCCCTCAGGACTCTGAATAACACTTGTAACATCCCTGAATATAATCCCCGGTTCCGGGAAATCAGGTATACTTCTTACATAATCTTCAACTTTTTTACTCATAATGTGTATATCCTCCTTAGTTTTGACACACAAATATATTTAGTATTTTATCATATTATAAGCCCTAAATAAAGCATTTTTTACACAATAAGACACACAAGTCCTGAATTCTCATTCATTACTTTTTCAATTGTATCGCCAATCTTTCCCATGCTCTCAGTTGTCATATTATGTGTTTTTTCATATATTCCGTCTGACACAATCTGTTCTATTGTCTTTCCAAATATATTGGTATCCCAGATTCCGTCCGGATTATCTTTCATATTTCCTTTTATATATTCAATCAGATCTTCTGCCTGATTCCTATTTCCAACAATCGGGGCAATTTCAACCATTATTTCTGTCTTAAGCAGGTTAATAGACGGAACTTTAGCTTTTATCTTAACTCCATATTTATTGCCATTCCTAATCACTACTGGCTCATCCAGTTGTATATTTTCTTTTGAAGGTGTAACAACTCCGAAGCCATTAAGATTAACTTCGCTTATTGCATCACCAAAGCTTCCCAGTTCATTCTTCTTGTCTGAAAGAGATTTAATCATATCTATAAGCTCATGCTCATTATTAATCTGCGTTCCTGTAAGTTCACTTAATATTTTATAATACAGATCTTTCGAAAGCTTAAATTCAATTTCAACCCTCCCTGTTGACATATCAACATTTTTCACATCAATCTTTTCTATGTATTCGCATGTATTATTAAACTCAAGATACGCATCCTTCATAACATTTATATTATCAAGAATCGAAAGTGCCGCATCTACTATATGCATCTTAAGCCAGTGTGATGACTCAAGTACTTCAACCCATGCAGGTGCATAAAAATCAAGCTGTGATACCGGAAATTCTTTAAGCACACCTGATATAACCCTGTCAACATCTTCTTTTCTTAGCTGGTCACAATTAAGAGCATAGACATTTACACCATATTTTTCTTTCATAGCTTCTGCAAGCTGCACAGATTCTTTAGCATAAGGCTTCACACAGTTTAATATCACAACAAACGGTTTTGAAATCTTTTTCAGCTTATCTATAGCCATCTGCTCCGCGTTGACATAATTATCCCGTTCTATTCCTGTAAATGAGCCATCTGTTGTAATAACGATTCCAATAGTAGAATGCTCCTCTATCACCTTTTCAGTACCAATCTGTGCTGCCATTGAAAATGGAACCGGTTCTTTTGACCATGGAGTATTAACCATTCTCTCTTTGCCATTTTCCTCTGCTCCCATTGCGCCATCAACCATAAATCCAACACAGTCAATTGCACGCACTTTAATCTTAATATCATCAGCCATGCAGATTGCTGCGCTCTCACCAGGTATAAACTTAGGCTCAGTAGTCATAATCGTACTTCCAGCACTACTCTGTGGCAGTTCGTCGATTGTGCGTTGTTTCTCGTTAGCATCTGCAATCTCAGGAATTACACATAGATCCATAAATCTTTTTACAAATGTCGACTTTCCTGTACGTACAGGACCTACCACACCAAGATATATCTCCCCATTAGTGCGTTTCTTTATATCCTCGTACAGATTAAAGTTTATATTTCCCTTTCTGTCTGACATACTTTCCTCCCTGTAATTAAAGCGGTACATAAAAAATTATGCCTTCCGCATATACTTGTAAAAAATATATGTGAAAAGCATAATTTTTATTCTGCATTTAATTGTAATTTTGCTTAATTCCGAATAGTCGCAATTATTCATCAAATTCCGCAAGCACATAATAACCCCTGCTTGTCTCTCCAACTTCTTTAACAATTCCATGTCTTGACTTTAACCTGTCAGGTGTTGAATAGTTTCCTGACATTGCAACTGCCGGCTCTATCGTATAATAATAACTGCTAGGAAGCTTACCCTCCGTAATATCTACCTCATCTCCTGGCTTGACAAGATTAGGTCTGCTCATTGTGAATTCCATCTGTCTCATGTGCATACATCTCCTTTACAGATTAATCTTTTCTAAACATTTAATCGTATACTCTGCAACCTTCTGCTTTAGATATACATTATTCTCAAGCTTTAACTCAGGATCTTTCTTTAGCATATCTTTCGCTGCATCTGACGCTTCCTTTAATGTCTTTGCATCAGTAAATACATCAGCTATTCCGAAATCAAAATCACCGCTCTGCCTTACCCCGAAGAAATCTCCCGGTCCACGCAGTCTTAAATCTTCCTCAGCTATCTTGAATCCATCGTTGGATTTATTAAGAATTTCCAGTCTTTTTCTTATCTTCTCTGACTTATTACCTGTAACAAATATACAATATGACTGATATTCTCCTCGCCCAACACGGCCTCTTAACTGATGAAGCTGTGCAAGTCCAAATCTTTCCGAATTCTCTACCATCATAACAGTGCTGTTAGGCACATTTACACCAACCTCGATAACTGTAGTTGATACTAGCACATCCGTTTCATGTGCTGCAAATCTTTCCATCACCTCATTCTTTAACGATGGACGCATCTTGCCATGAAGATATTCTATCCTTATATCCGGAAGTTCTTTCTTAAGCATTGCCGTGTAATCAACAACATTTTCAGCCTCTACAGCCTCACTGTCCTCAACCATTGGACATATTACATAGCATTGTCTGCCGGAAGCAACCTGCTTGTGTATAAATGCATACGCCTTCGGTCTGTAGCTTTCATCCACAACACAATTCTTTATAGGAAGTCTGTTCGCAGGCATCTCATCAATTATTGATATATCAAGGTCACCGTACAGTATAATTGCCAGAGTTCTTGGTATTGGTGTTGCACTCATTACAAGAATATGCGGGCTTTTCCCTTTCTGTGAAAAGTCACGGCGCTGGTTTACTCCGAATCTGTGCTGCTCATCTGTTATAACAAGTGCCAGTTCTTTATATTCAACCTTTTCCTGTATCAACGCATGCGTTCCTACTATTATTCCGGCAGTTCCATCTGCAATCCTTGCATATGCTTCCTTTTTCTGTTTCGCTGTCATTGAACCAACAAGAAGTTCAACTCTGATATCAAGTCCTGCCTTTTCAAAGCCTTTAACAAACGATTCATAATGCTGTCTTGCAAGAACCTCTGTTGGTGCCATCAATGCTCCCTGATATCCTGCAATAACCGTATTGATAAGTGCAATTGTTGCAACAACTGTCTTTCCTGAGCCTACATCCCCCTGTATCAGACGGCTGCACAGGTGTTCACCTGACATATCTTGTGCAACCTCTGACACAGTCCTTAACTGTGCATTGGTAAGTGAATATGACAGGCTTTCAAGGAATTGATCCTTTTCTTTGCTTTCTGGTATTACATATCTGTTCGGTATGCGTTCATTTGCACTCTTTAATGAAAGAGTTGCTAGCGTGAATAAAAAAAACTCTTCAAACGCAAGTCTGTGTCTCGCCTGAACATATTCTTCCATTGTCTTAGGAAAATGTATATTAACAACACTGAAATTATGCTCAGCAAGCGAATATCTCTTTCTTATATAATCAGGTATATACTCCTTTTCAAGTCCCGCGCTGTATTTTTCAAGTGCCTGTGCAACTGCCTTAGTAACAGTATTGTTAGTAAGACCTTTGGTCAGAGGATATATTGGCTGCAGTGTTCCCTGAAGTTCCTTATACTGGGCAAGTGTATACATTTTCGGCTGTTCTAACAACCAGCCTCTTTTATTAACCAGCCTTCCCCTGAATACATATCTTGCTCCAAGCCTTAATGTATTCTTTAAAAATGGCATGTTATACCAGCTGCATTTTATGGAGTCACCATTATAATCCTTTATAGTCACAGTTAATATCTTAAGCCTGCCGCTCCCATATATATCCGGGCTTTTGCATACCTGTCCTTCAACAGCTACCTCTATATGCTCTGATTCATGGCTTATATCTTTAACAAAAACAGGCTCATGGTATACATCGTAATCCCGTGGGTATAACCCCACGAGATCCGATACTGTGTATACCGAAAGCCTGTTAAAATTCTCAGCTGTCTTAGCGCCGATTCCCTTTAATTCTGTTATATTCATAATTCTTACTCAACAGATACAATATAATAATAAACCGGCTGTCCACCAAACTGAAGTTCAACATCTACATCAGGGAACTTTTCTTCAATCTTAGAAACAACTGCCTCGGCAGCAGCTTCTTCAATATCAGCTCCATAGTAAACACTTATAAGTTCAGCTTCATCCGACATCATTGACTCAATCATCTCAAGAAGAGTCTCATCCATATCAGTACCAACTGCAGCAAGTCCCTTATCACCTAATCCAAGATAATTATCCTTCTTAATCTCCTTGCCGTCAATTGATGTATCTCTTACAGCATAAGTAAGCTGTCCAGACTTAACTGTTGAAAGACTGTCTATCATCGCATCGCCATTATCCTTAGCACTGCGTGTTGTCTCAAAGTTAATCATAGCTGTAATTCCCTGTGGTACTGTCTTAGTAGGGATAACAATAAGTTCCTTGTCTTCAACAATTGATGCTGCCTGGTTAGCTGCAAGAATAATATTGCTGTTATTAGGAAGAACATATATTGTCTTGGCATTAATCTTATCTGCTGCATTAAGGATATCCTCTGTCGAAGGGTTCATTGTCTGGCCGCCTTCAATAACTTCATCAACACCAAGTCCCTTAAAAATCTCTGCGATTCCGCTTCCCGGAGCAATTGTGATAAATCCAAAATCCTTAGCTGGCTCAGCTTTTTTCTGTTCAGCTTCAGAATTTTTCTCCATAGCCTGCTTAGCTGCTGCCGCCTGCAGTTCTGACTGTGCAACAACCTTCTGGTTATGCTCCTCTCGCATATTATCAACCTTCATCTTAGTAAGCTGACCATATTCCAAGGCCTTCTCAAATGCCTGACCTGGATGGTTAGTATGCACATGAACCTTAACAATATCATCAAGAGCAACACATACTATAGAATCACCTATCGATGTAAGGAATGCTTTAAAGTCTGCTTCAGTCTTCTCATCAAATTCCTTCTCAAGCATAATAATGAACTCGGTGCAATATCCAAACTTAATCTCTACATTCTCTACTGCAGCGCCCTTTCCAGTTCCTGGTGCAGTCTCTTCCTTAGTAGGCTTAGCCTCTGTTATAGAAAAATCTGTAACCTTTCCTGTAAGCGCATCATACATTCCCTTAAGAACAACAACAAGTCCCTGTCCGCCTGAATCCACAACGCCTGCCTCTTTAAGAACTGGAAGCATATCAGGAGTCTTAGAAAGTACATATTCTGCATGCTCTATAATAATACGCATTGCTTCTTCAATATCATCTGTCTGTGATGCAATCTCAGCTGCCTTATCAGAAATGCCCTTAGCAACAGTAAGGATTGTTCCTTCCTTAGGCTTCATAACTGCCTTATAAGCTGTCTCTGTAGCTCTGCTTGTTGCAAGTGCAAGTGTCTCAACAGTAATCTCAGAAACGCCCTTCATCTCTTTAGTAAAGCCTCTTAAAAGCTGTGATAAGATAACACCAGAGTTACCTCTTGCTCCTCTTAAAGAGCCTGATGAAATAGCCTTAGAAAGATTCTCCATATTAGGATTAGCAATAGCACTCACTTCCTTAGCTGCTGACATGATTGTAAGAGTCATGTTAGTACCTGTATCACCATCAGGTACAGGGAAAACATTAAGGTCATTAATCCATTCCTTCTTAGACTCAAGGTTTTTAGCTCCTGCAAGAAACATCTTCTGCACAAGTGCTGCATCTATTGTATTAGTTGCCACGATTATCCTCCATTCTGCAATTAAGCATTATAACAATATTCCTATTAATCAATTACTCTTACGCCTTCAACATAAATGTTGATTTTCTTAATCTCAAGGCCGGTAAATTCTGACACTTTATACTTAACATTCTCAATAAGATTATCTGCTACTGCAGCAATGCTTACACCATAAGAAATAATAACATGAAAATCAATCTCAATAAGATTATTCTCATCTATAACTACACTGATTCCTCTTGTAAGGCTGTCTCCTTTAAGAAGCTTAACAAGTCCGTCTTTCATGCTGACAGCAGCCATACCCACAATTCCAAAGCACTCAACTGCTGTAGAACCTGCATACTGTGCAATAACTTCTGAATCAATTAAAACTTTTCCAAGTTTATTTTCCAAAGTTCCCTTCATAGATAGTCCTCCAATACTGCGTCTTGTATTTGTTAACACCCATAATCCGGATGCAAGTTTCGCGCAGTCAAACTTTACATAAAAATATGTACATAAATAGCACAAATATTATACTATCTTTCTAAAGAAAAATAAACACATTTTCGAATTCTTTATTAAACTTTGATTATCAAATGAATGTCTAAAAAATAAAGTGAATCGCGTTTTGCGCAATTCACCTTAATATACTGGTATTAACTTTAAAGCTCATAGATTATGCACGCTCAACTAAACCAGAACGTAAGCATGAAGTACAAACATACATCTTCTTAGCATTTCCGTTAACCTTTACTTTAACAGACTTAACATTAGCATTCCAAACTTTATTAGATCTTCTATGAGAATGACTCACTGCATTACCAAAGTGAGGACCTTTTTCGCAAATTGCACACTTAGCCATTTCAATAACACCTCCTTACCGGTATTGGGTAATTTACCCACAACAGAAATTATTGTATCAGATAAAAAAATATTTTGCAACACATTTTTCAAGAATTTTCTTCAAAATTCTCTCAAAAGCACAACATATTGTTCTGATTACTGGCAAAACATGTTATAACCCACAACAATCAATGTAATTATTATGCATACACACAAGAATACATTATCCATTATAAACAGTGTTATTATCATGCCAACAGCAATCCAGAAGAATATAAATCCAAGCAGTCTGCACATATATATACTTCCTTAATAAGTATGTTATATAATATGCACATAACATATGTTTATGAAAAACTACTCTGCTGCATCTTCAATAGCTGCATCAATATCTGCATCAGTTACAACCTTTTCATCCTTACCCTTGAATTTATCAATAACATCAGGAATCATATCAAGAATCTTAGTTACAGTATCCTGATTCTTAATATTAACAAGCTTGGTTGCACCATTCTGAATAACTAAAACCGCGCTCGGTGTAACCTTTCCGGTCATTCCACCACCGGCATTATTCTTCTTATCCCCTGCAAACGCTCCTGCTCCAACTCCAAACGAAACATCAACAAGCGGAAGGATAATTGTATCCTTAACCGTAACCGCATCACCAACAACAGTCTTAGCTGATATAAATGCATCCATCCCCTTAAAAAGTGATGCAACTGTTGAATCAAAATTATTCTCTGCCATAAAATCCCTCCTTGTTTTGCGAAGCAAAATCCGAATCCAATGATGAGGAGAGGGATTTTGACCTCCTTGTTTTGCGAAGTACTGTTAACATTATAACATAACCTTCTCTATCTGGAAATAAACTTTTTAAACTGTTCATTTCTATACACTCTTAACGCTATCACAAGCACTGAAAATATACATATATTTCCTTTCAGGAATATACTGCCCTCTTTAATATTCTCACCAAATACCGGTTCTAAAGAAAGGTCAACTCCTGACATACCATAAAAGATTGATATATAAGCAAGTACTTTGCCCATCGTCGCCGGGTCTTCAAATCCAAGTCTTGCATTAATTCTGTATTTATTAGGTCTTATAACCTTAACAAGTGCCTTTAACTGTTCCAGAAGAAAATGAAAAAGTGCCTTATTGTCCTCATCTGTCACAAATTCTTTTGCCTTCTTCACTTTTTCTTTAAGCCTGTCAGCCGCTCCGGAAACCTTCTTTATTGTATCCTTTACAAGCTTTATTATCTCTTTAATCTTTGTATATATTACAAAGCATTTATCCTTAACTTTATCAAAGAAGTTCTTATTCTGTGTCGTATTAGATTCATCTTCTGATACAGCCTCTTTAAGACTCTCTGCAGACTCTTTAATATCTTCCACATTATTCTTAACAGCCTGTGTATCTTCTTTAGTGTCACTCACATCCTCAGCCATCTTAACCTGTGGTTTTTTCTCATTTTCCGTAAGTCTCTTGGCTTCATCGTCGTTTACAGAAAAAATGTTTTCTTCTGAGTGTTTTGTTTTTTTCTTCTTTGATGTCCTATATTTTGAAGTTTTTTCTTTTTTTTGATTATTACTGTAAATTGTAATAAAAAGCGCCTTGGCTTTAATTGCAAGTTCTTCATCATACGAAAGAAGCACCCTTAATATTCCAAGCCATGACAATTTCGCATGTGCCTTGAACTTACCATGATAATCAGCATCAGCCTTATATCTTACCGGCACAAAAAGAACTGCTGCCACAACGATTATTACAAGTCCTAAAATACACGCGATAACTATGCCTGTTATCTTAAGTATAAGCAATAAAACATGCAGCATAGCCCCACCTTTCCAGCAGCATGTCAGCTGCCCTTCCTTAATTCTGTACCAAACCTAAGATAACCGGCGACATCAACGCCTCCTGTATGGGAATATGTGTCATCAACTATACACCTTACCAGTTCAAGTGCCTCATCCCTGCCCTTTGCAAGTCCCACAGCATACACCTTATCCTTGTATTCCTTTTTCTTAAAATGTGGTTGTTTCAGCATATTAGCTGAATAAACATCAAGAATATTATCAGGATTGACAGAAATTGCAACAATATAAGTATCTATGGTAAATCTGTTCTTTCTGATAAGACCAAATGTTTTGTATTTTGCTTTTCTTGCGTTATCCCCAAGATAAAGATATCTATACCACTTCAACTTAATATCCCCCGAAACTTATATTTCATTATGCATCAACACATCCAGATTAATTATCACTTATCATAGCCTTGATAATCTCAACAACTGCCTTCTGCTCTGCTTCATCATTGCACTGCATAAGCGAATTATTAATATATGACTGTATCTCCTCCGTATTGTTAAAGAATACAGGAAGACTTGAAAGCACTGATGCCATAACAGCTCTCTTAACCATTACATTCATATTCTTAAAGCTGTCATCAAGTTCCATAATAAGCTTTTCTGCTGTCTTATCAGCATAAGAATCATCCGGTATCTCTGCAAATACCTCTGATTCAAGCTTAACAAAATCACTACCTGACTGTAACTTAAGTGTTTTAGACAAAGCATTATATGCAGATAAAAGTTCATATTCCTTAAGCTCAGCCACAAAGTTGGCAAGACTGTATTCTATTGCATAATCACCAGATGATACCGCCTCAAGAATCCTTTCCTGTTTTCCTTCAAATGCAGCAAAATCTTCTGAAATATCTTCAAATCTCTCACCTGTAATATAAGCATTTCTCGTCTTACTTAAAACATTCTTGGCATTCTCTATCTCTTCTATTCTGTCAAGTGTATTTCTTCTGGTAAGAACTATGGTGAGCGCATCATTAACAACCTGTGTAAGAAGCACATATACATCTGCATAATCTGTCATCTTCTCAGTTGCAATATCAAGTGCGCCCTTTAGTCTTACATATTCATCTTTATCAATATTTTTGTAGTCAGCCCCTGCAAGTGTGTTATATATATCATAGACATCTGGAAATTTATCAAATCCCGCCTCACCCGAGAGCATGGCACTAGTACTTAAAGTGTAATAGAAATCATCTATTGAATCCTTTCCTGCACCATGATACAGAGTAAATGCATCCCTGATATGTTCAAAGAATCTGTCCTTTAACATTCTTACAGGAAGCTGTCCTACTATCTCTGAAATCTTGCCATTAATAACAACATTATCCTTATCAGACAATATATAATGCATAATCTCATTAGTCATATAGGTATTATAGTAGTCGTAATCAAGTTCACCATCGTTAAATCTGTACTCAACTCTGTTAAGTACATGCTCATATATTCTTAATCTGTCTACATAAGCTGTTATAACTTCCATAATCTCAATAATCTGCTCACGGAATGAATTAAGTTCGTTAAATGCTTCATAATCATCACATTCATCATTCTCCACGAAACGCTCCACAAGCTCATTAAGTCTGTTAATCATGTTAAGAAGGTCTTTATCATTCTGTAAATCTCTTGCAATATCAAGTACAGTATAATAATTCATGGACATTTTGATAAATCCAAGTCCATTATACATGGAACACATTCCATTACCATACTTTAAAAGATTTTCTGAAAGATTTTTTCCCTTTGTAATTTCGCCTGCTATATAACCTAAATTCTTCAATGTATCAAACCTCGTTTATTTTAAATTCAACTTATCCAACGCATCACAGAAATCAAATGTAGCATAGTAATCCTTGATTGTCTCTGCTCGTCTGATCATCTGGACACTGCCATCTTCCTTAAGAAGAAGTTCTGCTGATCTTAACTTTCCATTATACTGGTATCCCATAGAGAAACCGTGTGCTCCTGTATCATGGATAATAAGATAATCACCCATATCAATCTTAGGAAGCATTCTGTCAATTGCGAACTTATCACTGTTCTCACATAAAGAACCTGTAACATCATACTTATGGTCGCAAGGTGCATCTTCCTTACCCGCAACAGTAATATGATGATATGCACCATAGATCGCCGGACGCATAAGGTTAGATGCACATGCATCAACTCCGATGTATTCCTTATAGATATGCTTCTCATGAATTGCCTTAGTTACAAGACAGCCATATGGAGCAAGCATAAATCTTCCAAGCTCTGTATAAATTGCAACATCACCCATTCCAGCCGCACCAAGAACCTCATCATATACCTTATGTACTCCTTCACCGATAACTGCAATATCGTTAGGCTCCTGTTCTGGCTTGTAGGCAACACCAACACCGCCTGAAAGGTTTACAAATTTAATATCTGCTCCAGTCTTGTCTCTTAACTCAACTGCAAGCTCGAATAAAATCTTGGCAAGTGTCGGATAATATTCATTAGATACTGTATTACTTGCAAGGAATGAATGGATACCAAAATGCTTAACCCCCTTGCTCTTTAATATCTTAAATGCTTCAATAATCTGGTCATGTGTCATACCATACTTGGCATCACCAGGATTATCCATAATAGATGTTCCAAGCTGGAAATATCCGCCCGGATTGTAACGACAGCTCATTGTTTCAGGAAACTTACCTTCTAATATCTTATCAAGAAACTCAATATGAGTAATATCATCAAGATTAATAGTAGCACCTATCTCATTAGCATATGCATACTCTTCTGCTGGAGTATCATTAGATGAGAACATAATCTCTTCCGGCTTATAATCAAGAGCGTAACCCATCATAAGCTCTGCCATAGATGCACAGTCAACACCGCAGCCATAATCCTTTAATATCTTTAAAATATATGGATTAGGAGTAGCCTTCACAGCAAAATACTCTCTATAACCTTTATTCCATGAGAATGCTTCCTTTAATCTCTTAGCGTTCTCTCTGATTCCCTTCTCATCATAAAGATGATAAGGAGTCGGATATGTCTTGTCGATTTCCTTAAGCTGTTCAAGTGTAACAAATGTCTTTTTCTTACTCATTATCTTCCTCGTTTCTGTGCTGAATTTCTAAAAATCTTTCGCAAGCCCACGCACACAGCACCAACGCATAGTCAGGCCACTGTAAGAAATCCTATATTATGCAGAAATATTTGTCAAGTTTTTAGTCGGATACGACTATAAAAAATAAGAAGCCCACATAAGGCTTCTTATTAATCCAGTACCTGAACTGATTATAAATTAATACATCCTTTAAATGCATCAGGTGCAACTTTTACATTACTACCATAATCTGCTTCTTTAAGACTCGTACAATTAATGAACGCTTCGCTTTCAATTGACTTAAGAGACTCTGGAAACTCCACCTTCTCAAGTCGTCTGCAATTTTCAAAAGCATTGAATCCTATTGTCTCAACTCCTTCTGGAAAAGCAACTTCCACAATATCATCCCTGTTAGAGAATAAACCTTCTGTTATTCTTGTAAAATCAGACTGGTCAATCTCTTTAAATGTTCTGTTATACAATGTCACTTTAATTCTGTTACTGTTCATAATTTTCCCCTCTTTCCTTGTTAGTTAAGACTACAAATCCAAAAGCTTAAGAACAAGCGGGCTTATCACAGACGCCTGTGCCTGATATATGGACTGTGGATCATTCTTATACACAGAATCATATGACGCATTATTGAGAAAATTCACATTAGCTGTCATAGCATCATATGACAGTTCTTTACCTGAATATATATAACCGGTGCTGTTTTCTGCCATATCATTATCAGGTAATTTCCGTCCCACGTCCATATTCTTAATTACATCCGAATCATTGTCTGTAACTACATTATACAATCCTACTGATAATCTGTCATCATTATTAGTAGAAATTGTCCCAATTAATTTACCAGCCTCAGCTGATGTACCCAATGTACTTTTCTTAATTTCAATATCAGGTGCAATGATATTCTGTGCAACACTAAAATCTGTTGTGGATGCACCATCTACTGTCTTTGAATCCCCTGCCAGAGATCCACCTAATATATCATTAATTTTATTAATGTAATTAACAGTTTCATCATATGGAGGCACTCCTCCGTATTTCTGTACAGAACCGCTTCCTGCATTATAAGCAGCAAGTGCAAGAGTTGCATTACCATTATAATTATCCAGAAGTTCTGATAACAGCTGTGCCCCTGCATATATATTCTGTTTTGCATCAAACGGATCAGTAACCCCATAGCTTTCTGATGTAAATGGCATAAGCTGCATAATCCCCTGCGCGCCACATCCTGATACAGCATCCGGGTCAAATCCTGATTCAGCCTTTGCAACAGCTTTAAGAAAATTCTCATTAATTCCAAACTCTTTTGCTGCCCCTGCAAATATGCTTTCAAGCGAATCATCAACGGCTATGTCATTATATATTTTATCGAAATCAGTTCCCGATGTGGCATTAACGCTGTTTCCTGTACTGACAAGATATGCGCTGCCATCTATCGGACTAATATTGTTAACTGTACTCATTATATTTCCTTCTTAAAAATTAGTAATTCATCAATAAAATTATACATACTGTGTGACAGAATATCAATAGCCAAAATAAGTATCAAATACAGCTTTAGCTATATACTGTGCACTTGATACTCCTGAATATCCGCCTTCAAGAATAACACATACCGCTATCTGCGGATTATCATATGGTGCAAATCCTGTAAACCAGCTATGATATTTTTCTGAATCATCATACTGTGCCGAGCCTGTCTTTCCTGCCGCTTCATACGAAGAATTCTTCATTGCATAACCGGTTCCTGAAGTAACAACTGCTCTCATGCATTCCGTAAGATATTCAGCCTCTTCTGCTGACATTACTGTATCTATTGCTGAAGGCTGGTTCTTTACAACAACTCTTCCCTCACTGTCACTGATGTTATCGACCATATAAGGTGTCATCATAACCCCGTCATTGGCAACACTTGCTGCAATCATAAGATTATGAAGAGGTGACATCATTGTTTTTCCCTGTCCTATGCCTGTTTCCTGCATTTCACTGACTGACGAATCTTTAGTCACTGACATTGTACTCTTTGAGTACTCGAATCCAACAGGAAGATTAGAATTAAACAGGAAAGTATTACACAGATTAATAAATGAGGTTTTATTAAGCCCTGCTCCAATCGTAGAAAACGCTGAATTGCAGGAATTAGCAAATGCTTTTCTTAAATCCTCATATCCATGTGCCGTATGGTCAAAACATGCAATAGTCGTTCCACCTGATATATATGCCTGTCCATCACAGTTATATGAATAATTATAATAATCATTCTGATTCTGCCTTATATATGCAAGAGCTGTAATTATCTTGAATGTTGAACCCGGAGGATACAATCCCTGTGTAGCCCTGTTTAAAAGTACCGAATCAGAGCTGTCATAAGTAAGCCATTCATCATAATCGGTATTTACTGCATTTGCATCAAATGTTGGATTAGATACCATTGCAAGAATCTTACCCGTAGATGGTTCCATTGCTATAACTGCGCCTTTATTATTACCAAGTGCCTTATATGCTGCCTGATTTTCCTTAGAAGAGTGTGCAGAAATATACAACTTATCCGCTCCTAACCGCCTTGCTTCCTCACATGCCTGATAAAAAAAAACATCCCCGGTCCATCCCACTCACATGGTGTTTCCTCAAAACCATACTTTTTATAGAATTCGACTGCTTCTTTCGTACTGATCAGTTCCAGACTGACCGCCCAATCCGCTGGCTTATGCTCCAATAAATATTTGTTCATAGTCATCTTTGATCACGCAGATTCCTGGTGTTTTTAACCAACAGCAGTTGCATCCAACACAATGTGATATGTTCATTTCTGAAGTATCTACCAGTAAAATCATTTCGATTTTCCGCCTTTCCACTTATACCAAGTCATATCTACCCACTATTCCTGTGACACCTTTTTGGAATCCAGCAATTCGGCACCATAGCCACACACAAAAGAACCTACAATAAGCATAACTCCTACAACAACAGAAGATTCATTATCAAAATTAAACTCCATCCAACCATCTACGCTTACATTCATAAAACCA
>OGIG01000169.1_pt1 | contig 67334 bp, 59 predicted proteins | sample 1571601 | NCBI WGS metagenome assembly OGIG01 (sample SAMEA2581953, study PRJEB24529) | metagenome | biome: Human gut stool | place: China | collected 2011 | reverse complement strand
TCCACCGTGGCGTCGGGCGGCGGGCGGGGAGCGGCACGGTCTTTGAGGTCGCATTGCCTTCCGCCGCGGGCGCATCAACGTTCCCCTCCAGAGCAGCCGCGCGCTGTGCCGCCGCTTTTTTCAGGATGTTCGCGTACATTCGCTCCTGCGCGCCGTCCTCCGGCTCGATCGCGTTAAAGGCTTTTTTCACTTCGTTTTCGCTCATGCGCCCTCACCTCCCAAGGTCAGCTTCAGCTTTGCGCGGGCGTTGCGCAGTTGATTCCGCACGGTCGACGGCGGCCGGTCCAGCATCGCCGCGATCTCGTCGGTCTGATAGCCCTCGTAATAGTGCAGCCAGACGACCTCCTTATACTTCACCGACAGAGCCATGACCGCATCCGCCACTTCCCTTTTTTCGTCCGGCTCCGCAGCGGTCTGCTCGGTCTCCTCGTCAAGGTCTGTCACCTTCTGCCGCCACCAGTGCTTGAGCCTGTCCTTGCAGAGATTCATCGCCGTGGTCGTCAGCCACGAGCGCTCGTGCCGCTCGTTTTCAAAGGTGACGTCACTTGTCATGGCTTTGACGAAGGCATCCTCCGTGCAGTCCTCGGCGTCCTGCGCGTTTTTCATAAAGGCATAGCAGACGCGGTAGATGGCTTTGAAGTGCCGCAGATAGAACGCCTCAAGATCCCCCTGCATGGCTTCGCCTCCCTTTTCCCATAAAGTGATACGATTCAAGCGTACAAATTGTCGGGTGAAATGTCAAGAAAAAGAACACGTTCCATGCTCCGGTCGGTCCTCCGCCGTCCAATTCTTAGGGTTGGTATCGTCCGGTGCAAGCCCCGCCAGAATGGCTTCGTAGTGCGCCGCCTTATCCTCCATATATTTCACAGTGGCTTTGGCTTCCTCCAGCCGCCTGTAGGCTTCCTCCCGCTGCTTGCGGATGATGGCGTACCTTGTCCGCAGATTTTCCTCGGATTCCTCCAGCAGGCACAGGCGGCAGTATTCCTGAATGTCCTCGATGGACGCGCCGCAGCCCTTCAGGCACCGGATGCCCTGCATCCAGCTGACCGACTCCTCGTTGAACACCCGGCGGTTGCCGCCGTCCCGCGTGCAGGGCAGCAGCCCCTTGCCCGTATAGAACCGCAGCGTATGCTCCGTGACGCCGAACAACTCCGCCATCTGTTTAATGGAATAATACATAGCCGCACCTCAAATTTTCTCTTGACTTCGTGTTACTCGAACTTGTTACAATGATTATAGCATAGCGGTCACACCTATCCTTTGCCGTGTAGACGCCCTTGCGTTCGGCTACGAACAGGTGCCGCTCACACGATTTTACTTCTTGCGGTCTTGCGCAAAAAAACCGAGTGCGTCCTTGAGAATGTCGTTTGCAGTTCGCAGCTCGGAAACCTCACGCTCGAGCTCACGGATGCGGATGGATTGCTCCTCCGCACTCAGCGTCTTCGCGGGCGGCGCGTTTCGGCGTATGCTGCGCCAGTCCGCCAGCGTGTAGTACGCAATGCCGAGCTGCTGCGCGGCTTTCTTCACGCCAATCTCGTCTGACAGCTTCAGCGCTTCTTCCTTGAATTCTTTGCTGTAATGTTTCATTGCGATTCCCTCCATCTCTGTTCTTTCAGTTTAACAGATTTTTGGGGATTTTGTGACTGCACTTACAGGGTACTACTCCGTCAAGACCTTTGTTGAACTTGTTGCAGTAAATGCCAACGCCAAAGATTGCTAGCAGATATAAGATGATGATCGTCAGTTCCATAAAAAACCTCCTCGTATAATAAGATTAAAGTTTGTCTCTGTCTTCCGTCTGCACACATCAGGCAGTCAGGGGCGGGAAACGGGGAAAGATGCTTCAGAATTCCAGTGCGCCGATCTCGTTCTCCACCAGATCGACAAGCGAGCAGTCGCGCACGCGGTCGGTGATGTAGGCGATGTCGGGATAGAGATAGCGGTCGTTGTCGACAAAGGGAACTTCCTTGCGGATGAAGTCACGCAGCTTTCCGAGCACCGGAGAGGGCTCAAGCGGCTTGAGGAAGTCCATTGCCTGCAGCGCGACATAAATTTCGATGGCGGTGACATACTGAAGCTTCTTCACGCCCATGAGCGCTTTCTTCGACGCGTAGTAGCCCATCGAAACAGGATCCTCCTGACCGGCGCAGGTGGGAATGGAGTCAATCGTTGCGGGAACGGCGAGATGCTTGATCTCGTTCATCAGACCGGCGGCGGTGTACTGCGGGATCATGAAGCCGCTATTGAGTCCGGGGTTTGAGACAAGGAAGGCGGGCAGACCGTCGTTGAGATTGCGGTTGACCATACGGTCGGTGCCGCGCTCGACCAGATTGCCGGCGATCGCCGCGGCCATTGCCAGCATATCGGCGTGGGAGCCGACGAAGCTGCCGTCAAAATTACCGCACATCAGCGCAACGCCGTCGTCCTCACCCTCGGCAAAGATCTCGGGGTTGTCGCTGACGGAGTGCATTTCATTGACGATGACCTCATAGGCCTCGCTGATAAGCTTCTTTGCCGCACCGTGAATGTGCGCCATCGAACGCATGACATAGGCGTCCTGCACCTTGGAATTGCGGTATTTTTCGCCGATCTCGCTGCCGGAGAGCATGCGGCGCAGATTGCTCGCCGCCGCGATCTGCTCGTCGTGCTTCTTGGCCGCGTGAATGCGGGGGTCAAGCTCGCGGTCGGTGCCGCGCAGCGCTTCATAGCAAAGCGCGCCCGCGATTTCGACGTTCTGCATGGTGATAACGCTTTCGTAAAGCGCGAGCAGACCCATTGCGGTAACGGTGATCGTGCCGTTGAGCATGGACAGCCCCTCTTTGTACTGCACGGATGAGATCCTGTTCCGCGTCAGCAAGACGGTGAGACCTGACCTCACCAAACAGCAATTCTACACGGATAAATCTCTCCTGCTGCAAGCCGCCTTCCTCCATCAGGAGGGGTGTCATCTGTATGCCCAGCGGACGTGGGACTATGAGGTGACTGCGGCGGAGCAGCTCGCTGACATCCTTAAAGACCCGGCTTTGCCGGTCATGGAGATCCCGAAGGAGCTCCGCGCCGGGGACATACTTCTCAGCGAGCAGCAGCGCAAGGCGATCGGTCTGGCGCTGAACAGCCGCCTCGCCGTCATCCTCGGCGGCGCCGGCAGCGGCAAGACCACGCTCATTGAAGCCATTGTACACTGTTTCAGAGGGAGCGTTGACAGTTCCGAGGCATATGTGCTCGCCGCCCCGACCGGCAAGGCTGCGCGCAACCTCACCGAGCGCATCGGGATCGAGGCGCGCACGGTCCACGGCGCACTGGGGAAGGTCCCGGATGCAAACTTTCTGGACGCCGTTTGCTGGATCCGCACCGGACTGGTCGTTGTCGACGAGGCGTCGATGGTGTCGCTGGAGATGCTCGCCGGTATCCTCAACCGTGTTCGCAGGAATTGCCGCGTCGTCCTGCTCGGCGATCCGAATCAGCTGATGTCCGTTGGGGCAGGGAACGTCCTTTCCGACCTACTGACGCTCGGCGTCCCCTCGCTCCGTCTGGAGCAGCAGTACCGCCAAAGCGCGGACGCCGCGGCGCTGCGTCAGAACGTCGTGGACTTCCCGAAGCTGAGCGATGAGCGGGAACTGCAATGGGATGACAGCTTTCGTCTGCTTTCCGCGGATAGTAAGATCATTCCCGATCTTTTGTGCGAGGAGGCTGCGCGGCGCTACCGGGCGGGAGAGAGCATTCAGGTCCTCTCTCCGGTGAAGACCAAAACCGACTTTTCCGTACAGGCGCTCAACACGCGCCTGCAAAATGAAGTCAACCCGCTGACAGCGGAAAAGCAGAGATGGGGAGCATTCCGTGACGGCGACCGTGTCATCGTTACGCAGAATAACTCCTATTACAACATCTGCAACGGCGATGTCGGCGTGCTGTATATTCGCGGAGAGAAGCCCCACCGTATCGCCACGCTTGCGGTCAGGGGAACGTTGAAGACCTGGCAGATCGACTGTATGGAGAAATACGGCGCTGCCAATGACGACGCGCCCCCACCGCGCCTTGCGCTCGCCTATGCGCTGACGGTGCATAAAAGTCAGGGCAGCCAGTATGACGCCATCCTCATGCCGGTGAGCACGGCGACTGCAAAAATGCTGTATCGCAATCTGCTCTACACCGCGATCTCGCGAGCGCGGAAGGAGGTCATCCTCGTGGGGAGCCGCGAGGCAGTGAACACCGCAATGCAGTGCATCCCGTACCCGCGCAAGTCCAAGCTCGTCGCCCGAACCAATCTGCTGCGTCTCAGGCGCAGCGCGTGAGGCGGCGATACCGCGGGGCGCAGGCTCGGCAAAAGTAGCATTGATGTGAATAATTTCGACAAGAAAAAAGTTATTCACATTGATGTTAAAAACTTTACTTAATGCCGTAGATGTGCTATCATGGTTTCAAGGTGGTGACAGGATCATGGAATTAAAAAACAGATCGCAGTACCTTGATAAGCTCATTTCCGTTCAGGATATGGAGGTCATCAAGGTCGTGACCGGAATCCGGCGCTGCGGCAAATCCAGCCTGCTGAAATTGATGATGGCACATCTGCGGGAACAGGGCGTCACGGAGGAACAGATCCTCTCGATGAACTTTGAGTCCATGCAGTTTGCCGATATGGACAGCAAGCAGCTTTATCAGTATGTGATGGAACGAGCCCCCAAGGGTAAGCGGCTTTACCTGTTTTTAGACGAGGTGCAGAAGGTTCGGGACTGGCAGGATGCCGTGAATTCCTTCCGTGTGGATCTGGATTGCGACATTTATGTGACCGGCTCCAACGCCTACCTGCTGTCCTCCGAACTGTCCACGTATCTGTCCGGACGCTATGTGGAGATCAAGATGCTGCCGCTGTCCTTCCGCGAGTTTTTGGACTTCCACGGCTATTTGCTGGAGGAGTACAAATCCCCCAACGGCACGATAAAACAGCGCGCCAAGGGAAAAGACGGCGAAGCGTATGAGCTGCGCGACCTGTTTGAAGCCTACGCACAGTTTGGCGGTATGCCGGCGCTGGCCGAGGCGGAGCTGGATCAGGAGCGCGCCAATATGCTGCTGGACGGCATTTATTCCGCTGTGGTCGTGCGGGACATTCTGGAACGCGGCAAACGGAAAGAACAGCGGGCCGTTACCGACGCGCTGCTGCTTCGCAAGATCATTCTGTTTCTGGCTGACAACATCGGCAACAACACCTCGGCTGCGTCCATCGGGCGCACCCTTGTCAGCGAGGGCCTGTTGGATGATGGCAGAAAGACCAAGCCTGCGGTGCAGACCATCTCTGCCTACATTGATGCACTGTTGGAGTCCTATATCTTTTATGAGGTCAAGCGTTTTGACATCAAGGGGAAGGACTATCTGCGGACGCTGGGCAAATACTATATCGTCGATCCCGGCCTCCGTACCTATCTGTTAGGCAATCGTGGCGGCGATGTGGGACACATTCTGGAAAACATCGTTTATTTTGAACTGCTGCGGCGTGGTTATGAGGTGGCTATCGGCAAGGTTGGTGAAAAGGAGATCGACTTCATCGCAACGAAGATGAACGAGAAAAAGTATATCCAAGTCACTGACAACATGAACGCCCCCGAAACCCGCGCACGGGAGCTTGCGCCGCTGCAAGCTGTGCAGGACAATTACGAGAAGATCGTAATTGCCATGGACTGCGACCTCATCAGCGACGTGGACGGTATCAAAATCGTAAAGGCGCTGGACTTTTTGCTCAACGAAGGGTAATTCCATGCCAAAAAGGGAGGCTGCGCTTGTGAAGCGCAGCCTCCCTCTATTCCGTTCTATCCCGCGTCCTCCGGTTCAAAGGGGCGAAGGGCGTGGTAAAGCTTCTGACGTTCCCCGGCGCTGCGGTACGCGGCAAGGGGGCGAAACGGCGGACGTTTTCCCGTCTTTCTCTGCTCACGGTAGCGCAGCACCAACACGGCAGGCGCGGCAGGCAGCAGGAGGGGATGCTCCTTGCAGGCAGGCCAATGGGTATAGCAGGTCTCCACGCCCGTGCGGAGGAAGCTGACCAGTCGATTTTCCGCCCGCCCATCGGTAAAGAGCCGCTGCCCGTAGCGCTCCTCCTTGCAGCCGAAGTTCCCGGTGCGCAGGATATCCGCAAGCAGCGCGCGGCACAGCGCCTCATCCGCGGTCATGCACCACGGGGCATCCTCCCGCGGCAGGCCAAGCTCCTCCACGCAGATGCGGGTGACGACCCGCGCGAAATGAAGCAGTCCGAATCGGGACAGCTTTGGCAGCAGAGCCTCCCAACGCTCCGGCGTCATATCACAATGGACAAACGCCGCCCAATCGCAGAGCTGCCGAAGCCCCAGACCGCTGCTCGTGATATGCTCCAGCTTGTGGAGCAGCAGCAAGACAGCCTGACGTTCCGGCGGCAGGACGGGAAGACCGCCGCGAAAGATCCCTTCTCCCGCAGCATTCTGGAAATACTCGCGCAAAGGCGCACCGCTGGCGCCCAAAGGGATACCAGGCGGCTCAAAGTGCAGCTCCACGAGAAATTGCTCCCGATGCATGGAGCGATGGAAGGGATGGTTGTCCTCCGGCGGACAATAGCCCCCGGCGCAGAGGATCGCCTCCGCTTTTTTTACATCGGCGGGGAAGAGCAGCAGGTCAATGTCTCCGGCGCAGCGCAGCTCCGGCCGGGGATAACACGCGGCAGAGGAGCTGCCCTTCAAGATCACGCAGGGGAGCCCTGAAAGTGCCTTCAGCACCTCCTGCTGTTCGCCGAGGAGCTGCTCGTTATACCACATGGCGGAGAGCACCTCCTGCCGCCAGGGGGCGGCTGTCTCCTTTGGGATGGCAGCTCGCTCCTGTTCCGTCAGGCAGTCATAGACCAGCAAATGAACGCTGTGGCTGACGGCTTCCTCAAAAACACGCTGCCAGTCCACATCCGGCGGCAGCGGCGTATCCTGTCCAAAAAGCGCGCGGCGCAGGAGGGCCAATAAGCTCTGTTCCGTATCCGTCATCGGGCTGACACCTCCACACCGCAAAAAGTTGGATATAGTATAGCAGAAAACAACAGATACAACAAGCACCTGATTTTCCGCGTCTCCGACCATGGGCGTTCTATAGGATCGCGCGGAGGGGAACACGGTCGAATAATTGAACAAAATCAAATTTTTGTTCAATATAGGGGAGGGGCGCATAGCGCATAGCGCGCCAAGCGCCCCTTTTTCCTATCCGTCCCACTCCGACAAGCTGTGCAGCGTGATGTTCTCCGGCTTTTCCACCGCTTTCATCGCTTCAATGGCGGCAGTGCAGTCTGTGTAAACGTTCAGCTTCTCGCTGCGGTTGAACTGCGGGTCGACCGCAAAGCCTGCGTCCGAGGGCCGCAGCAGCACCAGCGCCGAGGCACCGGGGATCACGCACTCCTTCAGCAGACGGGAAACGTTCGCGCCGAGGATCACCGTATGATACAGCCCGCTGCCAAGCTGCTCGTCCTTCGCCGCACCCGCGTAGGCCCCGTCGCCGGAAACGGTCACCGTTTTCGTGCCCGCGTTGTAGCTCCAATATGTCCCGGGGCCAGCGATCTTCGGGTTTCCCAGTTCCTCCGGCACGTCCATCCCCTGCATATTGTAGGCAGGCGCCGACGCTGCGGCATATTGGTACTCCGTGCCCGCCCTTGCGTTGATGTAGAAATAGTTGAAGCCCGCACTGTTTCCCGGCGAGACCGTGTAGACCATGACCGCGCCATTCGGTTTTGTGAAGGTCGCCGTCCCCTCCTCGATCGAGGGAAATCCGATCTTCAGCGTGACGCCGATCTCCGCGAACGCCTTTGTGAGCAAAAGCCCATGCTCTTTTATGTCTTTTTGCGGAATGCTGTTGCAGGTATACCAGCCCTTTTCCGCGCAGAGCGCGAGCTCGTCGTCCATCAGGCGGCAGAAGTTCTGATAGGCCTCCTCCGTAACGGTCACGGAATCGTCGAACAGCTCCCAGAAAAAGCTCTGTGTATACGCCCTGTCGTAGGCGTTGCCCATGGAAAAATGCCGCTGGAGCCGCTTCAGCAGCAGATACTTGTACTGATTGGATGTATAGCTCATACCTTGCCCCGCTTTCTTCTGATGCTGCCGTACATCTTGACCGCGTGGCGGAACTCGCCCACGGAAAAGTCCGGGAACAGCGTTTCGGTGAAGTAAAGCTCTGAATAGGCGGACTGCCACAGCAGGAAGTTGGAGAGCCGCTGAAAGCCGCCCGTACGGATGATGAGGTCAGGCTCGGGAAGATCCTGATACAGCGCCGCCGTGATCTCCTCCTCCGTCCGCGCGCCCTTGGCAACGGCGTCCACGATCTCCATCCGCCCGGAGTAGTTGCAGCACAGGTTCAGCGTCAGGCCGTCACAGTGGGCGGTCTCGCGCTGGATGCGCTCCATTTTTTCGATGCTCTCAGGCGGAACGCGCTTGTCCGTCCCGGAGATGAGCACGCGGATGTTGTTTGCCGCAAATTCCCGATACCGTTCAAAATACCGGTTCGCCATGGAAAAGAGCGCGTCCACCTCCTCCTTGGGCCGATTCCAGTTCTCCCACGAAAAGCAGTAGACAGACAGGGCCGGAATGCCCATGTCCACGCACCAGTGCATCATGTCCTCCACCTTGTTCAAGCCCTGCTCGTGCCCCAAGGAGCGCTCCAGACCGCGCTGCTCCGCCCAGCGTCCGTTTCCGTCGGCGATGACCGCAACATGGTTCAGCCGGTTCACGATTTCGCCCCCTTCTCGGCGGTCGCCGGATAAACGGCGGTCACAACGCCGCTGTTCGCAGCATTGCTGACGCTCGCCGCGCCCGCTGCCGTGAAGAAGTTCTCCGCCACGCCGTCAAATGTATATCCGACCTTTGCCTTCAGCGTGATGGTCGCCGTGTAGACCGTAGCGTAGTTAAATGCCACAGCGCTCGGCGACCACGCGACCGTGCCGGCGAACTGTCTGCCCTCCCGGACGACCTTCGCGGGATATTTGCGCGCAACCGGCACGGAGATGCCCTCGATGACGGGCTCCGTCACCGTGACACGTTCCGCCTCTTCAAGCCCGAAGATGGCGACGGTCAGTTCCCGGCTCGGCGCGTTCACAGCGGAAATGGTGATGGTGGTGAAGCCCACCGTCCCCTCTTTTTTGTTCGGAGCGGTAACAGCGGTGTTCACGACGGTCAGCGCCGCTGCGATCACCGCCTGCGTGTTGACGGTAGAGGAATCGGACGGCAGACCGAGCTGCACGCCGTTTTCGCCGATCTTGTAGCCCTCGGCGGTCAAGGTGTAGGTCGTCCCCTGCTCGGCGGTGTCCCAGCCGGTGAGCGTGAACAATACCGGCGCGCCGACCACATAAGCGGAGCTGCCGCCCCCGCTCTCTTCGAGCGTGCCGGTCAGCTTCTGCCCCTTGGCGTAGGCGGTCTTGCCCTTGCGCACATCGCCCGCCTCCGCCGTCGCGTCGCCCGTGTCCGTCCCGGTCTGGATATTTGCGATGGTTTCCGGCATCTGCGCAAGCGTCAGCTTGTCCGTGCCGCCGTTTTTCGCGCGGATCGCGTCCGCGATCGCCGTCAGCTTGTCAGTAAGTGCCATTTTCGACCACCCCCAGCCGTCCGTCGATGTATTCCCGCATGGCGCTTACATCGTCCTCGGTCCAGTAGTCCACGCCGCGAATCGGCGTTTTGCCGTCCACGCCGTCCTTGCCGTCTGTCCCATTTCTTCCGTCTGTCCCGTCCTTACCGTTTACGCCGTCCTTGCCGTTTACGCCATCCTTGCCGTTTACGCCATCCAGTCCCTTCGGCAGTGGGAAAGCACTCTCCTTGTAGCTGTGGCTATCCAGTTCCCACAGCATCCAAAAGCCGTTTTCACCGGGGATGGGCGGGTGACCATTCATCTCCCGAACATTGGACTCCAACCGGGTGAACTCGCTGGGCGAGGCCGGCCAATCCCCGTCTGTAAGACTTTCCGCCACAAAAACGCTGATCACATTGCTGTGCTGTACGGTCACGCCGTCGGTGCGGAGCGTTCCCACCAGCTGCAGGCTGTACCAGCCCCACAGCGCCAGATGCTTTTCCGTCAGCACACAGCCCACGTCCCCTTCCATGGGGCTCAGGGGAATGGTCTCGTACCAGTCCCCCTTCCGTACCCGCATCTCCCAGTCATACCCCTGCGGCGTGCCGCGCACCAGCAGCACACGGGAAAGATGGTCGTACTGGCGTGCCAGAATACTGCCGTCGTGTGAGATCTCCCAATCTTTGAAATAAATCATATTTGCTCCCCCCTATTCTTCTATTATTCATCAAATTTTGGAAGAACGCTTCCGACCTAACTCTCAGAATCACGACACGCCATCAATATGCAGTAAAAATTTTTTCTTTATGACATCATTTCGACCATTCTCCTCTTGACGGCATGACATTATAATGTCATAATATCCTCAATGAACGATCGCTGTGGGACTGTCCGCAGCCGCAAAAACGATCCTACCGAAACTTTCAGATACCGACATCAAACAACGCACGAACGGAGGTCTTGTCGATGGAACAGGAAAAGAAGGTCAAGTTGCTGGTCTACGCCACGGAGGACGAGCGGGCACGCATCAAGATGGCTGCCGCCAAGCTGCACATGAGCATGAGCCAGCTGATCCTGGACAGCGTGCTGGAGCAGGTCGCCAGCATTGAGGAGCTGGAAAAGAACGGAGGGAGCCAGTTATGAAAACGATCGCTGTCATGAACCAGAAGGGCGGCACCGGCAAGACCACCAGCGCCATCAATCTGGCGGGCGAGCTGGTTCGCCGCGGCAAGAAGGTTCTCATCGTGGACATGGACACTCAGGGCAACGCCACCAGCAACCTCCAACTGACGGACGTGTCCCCCTTCACCCTGACCGACGTGATCGTATCCAAAACCGCCGTCCTGGCGGACACCATCTGCCACACCAGTATCGAGCATCTGGATCTCATCCGTGGCGGCGGTCTGCTGGCGCCGGCGCTGGCAGCCATGCAGGAAATGCCCTTCGGCAGGGACACCACCCTGCGCCGCCTGCTGCCGCAGCTTCCCGATACATACGATTTTGTATTCTTCGACTGCTCCCCTTCTCTCGAAAGCCTTTTTAACATCAACGTGCTGGTCGCCGTTGAGTATGTTCTCATCCCCATCAAGGTGGACAAGAACTCCATCGAGGGCTATGACGTGATGCTGGAAACCATCCAGTCCGTCCGCGAGATCGCCAACCCCGACATTCGCGTGCTGGGCATCTTTATGACGGCGGTGGAGGTCTGCTCCAGTCTCGATAAGGAAATGATCTCCCACTTCCCTGCCATGCTGCCCGATCTTGCGTTCCGCACCTTCATCCGCAAGAATATTGACGTCAAAAAAGCGCCTCTGGCGCTCCAGCCCCTTTGCTTCTTCTCTCCCCGCTGCGCCGCGACTGTCGACTATGCCGCTTTGTGCGACGAAATGCTTGAAAGAATGGGGGGCTGATGAATGGCGAGCAAGAAGAATCCTTCCATTTTCTCCACGCTGCAAAAGACCACTGCCAATGCCAGCGCCGTGAACGGTGAATTCACCCACCAGATCCCGCTGGACGCGCTGGAGGATAACCCCCTGAACCGTTTTTCCATGGCGGAGGATGAGGAATTTCTCTCCACCATGCACTCCATGGAGAAGGACGGCTTGCTGGAGGATATCATCGTCACCCCGTCGGACACGGAAGGCCGTTACCGCATCATCAGCGGTCACCGGCGCGTCCACGCCTCCCGAAAGCTGGGCCGCGCCACCGTGCCCTGCAAGATCCGCCATTACGACAGTAAGCTTTCCGAGCTGCGGGCGCTGATGGGCGCCAACATCCACCGCCGGAACATCTCCGCCTTCGACATGGCGCGCCAGTTGGAGACCCTGCGCAGCACGCTGGCGGAAGAGGGCGGGCTCCCCGATAATGTGAAGGAGCAGTCGGAGCTGATGGCATCTCAGGTCGATCTGAGCCGCGCCACCGTGGAACGGTATCTGGATCTTCTGAATCTGGATGAGACCGTTACCGCGTGGGCGGAAAACGGGCAGATGACCATGACCGACGCCTATGAGCTGGCTCGCCAGAAGAATATGCACCTGCAACCCGCCGTGGAAGAGTACGTTGCCCGGAACGACGCCAAGGGCGACCTGCCCGCGCTGGTGCACCGCGCCATCGCATGGGCAAAGACGGCCGAGCTCCCCCCTCCCCCGGCAAAGCCCGCCCAGAGCGCCAACCCCCTGCGGACGGTCGACTCCTTCGGAAGATCGGTCCGGCGCAGCATCGCCCAACTGAAGGAGCTGGATCTCAGCACGGACGTGGACAAGGACACCGCCAGGAAAAAGCTTGACACCTGCCTTGAAAATCTGGAGGAGCTGCGCCGCACCGTGGAGACGCTCAAAATGGTTTTGGACGACTGACTTACGGAAAACAAAAACCGCCCAAAACGAGTCCTATACAAAAAAATCCGACGCAAATGCGTCGGATTTTTTTCTTCTCTGGACAACGCCGCTTTTGCAGCACGATACGCCGAATTTCAGAAAATGCCTTGGAATTATGACCTTTGCGCGGAAAAACGTGTGCTGCGCCTGCCCCTGAACAGGCTTGACCGGCAGCACTGTGCAAGTCGTGCTGCCGGTCAAAAGAGACTTCTCTATTGCCTTTTGAGGTGTCTGTACCTTTATCCGTACTGGTAGAAGAGAGAGGCGAAGCCGCCCGAATGGACCAGGCACGCACCGTCGCTTTTTACCTCGCCGCGGCGGAGCAGATCGCACATACCCCAAGCCGTCTTGGCCGTGTAGATGCGCTCAAGGAGCACGCCCTCCAACTGTGCCATCTGCTCGATCATCGCGTCCGACTGTTCGGTGGGAATTCCCCAGCCGTCGCCGCGGTACTGCCCGTGAACGGTCATGACGGACGAGATGGGAACAGGAGGCGTAAGGCCGGTGTAGCGCTCCAATCCGCGGAAAAGATCGTCGAGTATGCTCTCAAGCTCCTCCTTCGTGTTCTCCACGGAGACGACGTGCACATGGAAGGGTGCACCCAGAAGGGCTGTGCCGTACACGATGCCCGCTGCCATTCCGCCGTTCCCGCCGGGGACGAACAGATCGTGGATCTGCGCGCCGGCGGGAGAATTCACCAGCTCGATCGGCAGGTGGAAATAGCCGACGGCAGCATGAACGGAGGTCGCGCCATTTTCCACGACAAAGGGCTTTTTCCCCTCCTGACGCAAGCGCTCAGTCAGCTCCTCCACATAGACATTGCGTTCCTTTTCCGGGATGGGGCCCACATAGTGCTCCTCCACGCCGGAGAGCTTGTTGAGCAGGACGTTGCCCGCAAGGCGCGTGGGCTGATCGTTGTTGTGCACCAGAATACACTTGAGCCCCAGCCGGCAGCAGGCGGATGCGGCGATAGAGCACAAGTTGGAGTTCTCCTGCCCGGAGGCGATCACCACATCGCAGCCCTGCGCCTGTGCCTCGCCCAGCAGGTATTCAAGCGGACGGACCTTGTTGCCGCCGGAGCCGACGCCGTTGAGGTCATCGCGCTTGATGTAGAGCGGGCAGGTATTCAGCTTCCGCTCCAGACGCGGCAGACGGTGCACAGGGGTAGCAAAATCGCACAGCCTGCTGCGCGGAAAGGCTGTCAGGGCAGCTTCCAGTTCGATTCCTGTCATATGCGCACTCCTTAGAGGGGCTTGCCGGTCTGCTTGTCGTACTTCTTGCACTTGAGCGTGAAATGCACCGTCTCATTGCTCTTGAACACGCCGAAGCCGATAAACGCCGTGACGACCGCGAGAATGGGAGAGAGCAGCGCGATCAGGTTGAAGGGCAGATACTGGGCGACGGACACGCCGAACAGACCCGTATACAGGATGGCAGAGGCGTCCCAGGGCACGATGGAGCCGAGCACGGTTCCCGTGCACTCAAGCGTGCGGGACATGACGCAGGGATTGACGTCCATATCGTCGAACGCGTTTCTGAACGCGATGGCGGGAAGGCTGAGGGTGCAGGACTGACCCGCGCCGCCAAACATCAGCACAATGCCGGTCACGGTCAGGGAAAGCACCAGACCGCCGACAGACTTGACGACCTTGCACAGGCTGTCCATCAGGCGATGGAGCACGCCGGTGCGCTCAAAAATACCGGAGAACATACCCGCGCCGATGCACAGGAAGATCGTTTCCGCCATACTGAGGGCGCCGCCGCGGGAGAGGAGCTTGTCCACATCCGCATTGCCGGTTGCGCTCACAAAGCCGTTGATGGCGGCGGAGATCACATCGTTCAGGGAAGCCCCCTGGAAGACCATCGCCCAGATGCAGCCGATGACCAGACCTCCTGCAAAGACTGGGATGGTGGGCTTGCGCATGGCGGAGAGCACCAGAACGAACAGGAGCGGCACCAGCATCAGCACGCTGACATGGCAGGAGCCGAGCAGGCTGTCGGAGAGGACCTTCACGGCGGAGAGGTCAACATCGCCCGAGGCGTAGCGCATCCCCAGCAGCCCATACACCACGATGGAGATGAGCGAGGCGGGAACGGTCACGAAAAGCAGGGACGTGATGTGGTCGAACAGCTTGACGCCAGAGGTCGCGGAGGCCAGCAGCGTGGTATCGGACAGCGGGGAGAGCTTATCGCCGACCAGCGCGCCGGAGATGATAGCGCCTGCCGCCATCTCAACAGGAACGCCGAGGCCCTGCGCGATACCGATCAGTGCGATGCCCATCGTGCCCGCGGTGCCCCAGGAGGTACCGGTGACGATGGAGGTAATGATGCAGATGATGAAAGCGATCGGCAGGAAAATTTTCGGGTTGATGAGGTTCACGCCGTAGTAGAGCATGGTCTGCACGCTGCCGGCGGAAATCCACACGCCGATGAGCATACCGATGAGGATCATCACAATCACGGTCTGGTTGACGCGGCCGATGCCCTTCATGGCAGACTCTTCCAGCTCATCCCAGGAGTAACCGAGGTAGATGCCGAAGAGACCCTCCACGCAGATCGCCGCCGTCAGGCCGAGCATGATGCTCACGCCCTGGAAAATGAGGGTCAGCAATACCGCAAGCGGCAGCAGGAAGCCGAGCAACGCCAGCCCCGTGGACAGTTCTTTCTTTGCTTTCACTGTAATTTCCTCCTTCAAATAAAATATGGTTTATCAGGTCATTTTCAGGTGTCGATCTCTGCAATCGCTTCGATCTCGCACAGCACGCCCTTGGGGAGCGCACGCGCCGCCAGGCAGGAGCGCGCGGGCTTCTGGGTGAAGTATTGCTCGTAAACGGCGTTGAAGGTGGCAAAGTCCGCCATATCCGCCAGATAGCAGGTCGTCTTGACGACCTTTTCCATGCTGCTGCCCGCAGCGGTCAGAATGGCGGCCACATTCTTGCAGGACTGGTGCGCCTGCGCCTCAATGCCCTCAGGAATAACGCCGGTTTCGGGAACAGCCGGGATCTGACCGGAGGTAAACACCGCCCTGCCCATGCAAACTGCCTGAGAGTAGGGGCCGATCGCGGCCGGTGCCTGAGTCGTTTCGATTTTTTCCATAAATTGTCTCCCATCCTGCCGCTGGCGCGGCATAGTATTTCTTGCCCTGACAGCCCAGCACACACATATGAAATAGGCTGCCGGTCAGGTTAACTTTAGCTTATCAATGAATTATAATTTAGTCAATAGTTTTTTTCTCATTCACGTTAAATTATCTCATTTGCATTAATTTTTATTAGGTTTTTGTTGCACTTTGCCATTTTGGGCGGTATAATAGAGAAAAGATTTGTTCAAGAAAGGATAAAAACCTGTGGCACCAAAAAAATTTGAGCTGACAGAAGTGGATCGTGAGATCCTTCGATCCTACCAATACATGCTGGACGGTCTCGCGCTCTATCTTGGCGACAGCTATGAGATCGTGCTCCACAGTCTGGAGGAGCTGAGCCACTCTGTAATTAAAATCATCAACGGTCATTACACCAAGCGTGAGGTGGGCGCGCCGATCACCGACCTGGCACTCTCCATGCTGCACGATATTCAGAAAAGCCAGGCCCCGCACTCCATGGTCTACTTCAACAGGAGAGAGGGGCGCACTCTTAAATCTGTGACGATCCCGGTGATCGGCGAGAGGGAGCGCATCATCGGACTCGTCTGTATGAACTTCCAGTGTGATGTGCCGTTTTCGCAGTTCATCTCCACATTCCTCCCCACCACCTCCGACCTGACCATATCCCGAGAGACCGAGAGCTTTAATGCCGACATTGATGAGGTCATCTCCACCGCGATGGCAAAGGCGAGAGAGAGCGTTTCTGCATCGCCGAATATTCCCTCCACCAACCGCAATAAGGAGATCATCCGCCAGCTCTACCAACAGGGCATCTTCAACATCAAGGACGCAGTCGTGTATGTCTCCGCCAGTTTGGGGATCTCAAAGAACACGGTCTATCTGCATCTTCGCAACCTTAAGCACGAACTTCCGTCGTAACGCGCGCGGGAGCGCATCGCAATACTGAAAAAGCAAAAAAGCAGCCGACCTCCCTCCCCTCCCCCGGTAAAGCCCGCCAAGTCCATAAATACAAAAGGATCCCCGAACCGTTCATTGTCAGACCGGTTCGGGGATCGCTCTTATCCTTGCGCTCTGCCGTTTACTGCGTCATTTCGCAGTCAACGGTCTTGAAGATCTGAATTGTCCTTACCGTAGTCCTCTTCAGAAATTCCCAGATGGAACACCCGACGAACGCGGGTCTCGTCCAAGCCATGAATCGCCTCGGCAAGCTTCTCCGCTCGGCGGTTATCCTCGTTCAAAAGGAGAATGTTGTGCCGCAGCGCATAGATCGCGGGGGCAGCGGCAGCGCCGCCCTGGCGCAGATCTTCGCCGAGCAGGCGGCGCGTCTGGCGAAGCTCATAAATGAATTCTTTGCTCCCGCAGACCAGTGAGCCGATCGGCGCGCCAAAATCCTCGGACACACAGAACATACATCTGTCGGCATACTGCGCGATCTCCTTTGCCTCCACGCCGAGCGCGTGCGCAGCATTGAAAATTCGTGCACCATGTCAAGCAGGCGATAGAACGCACCGACCATCGCAACGATCTCAATTTGAGGTAAATGGTCATCTTCTGCGCGAAGGGCTTTACGCCGCACCGGGAAAAAAAGGCCTCCCCCTCCCCTGCCCCGATCAGCAGTGATCGCTCCGGTGAAATCCGATTTGATTTCGTGCAGCGCCTTTCCCCCGCTTTCGCCGAATTCCGACTCGGTTTCGTGCAGCGCCTTTCCCCTGCTTTCGCCGAATTCCGACTCGGTTTCGTGCGGCATCTCCTCCATCTTCTCGACGAATTCCGACTTGGTTTCGTGCGCCCGCTTTCCCCTTTCCCCGACGAATTCCGACTCGATTTCGTGCAGCGCTCTCCCCTGCCTTCGACGAATTCCGACTTAGTTTCGTGCACCCACGCTTCCCTGTTCCAGCTGATTTCCGACTTGGTTTCGTGCAGACTTCTTTCGATTTCTTGCCGAAATCGGAACGCCTTCCCACAAAAACTCACGTGAGACTTGTCCAAATTCACTACATCTGGTGTTTTAATCACGCGCCGATATCCAATCTCTTGGAACTGATTTTCTTCTCATCTGCACGTTTTCAAGTCGTACTTTCCCAAACATCTGCCTAAAACATCATGCACGAGAGCACGTCGGAATTCCGAAAATTACACACAGCGAACTGCACGTTTCCAAGTCGGTCTTCCGCCCTTTTTCTCATCACTCCGGAAAAGCTCAGAACGGCAGCGGCGACACTTGGACAATTTTCTCTTTGTTTTTACAAGCGATATTCTCTCGCGAAAAGGAATAAATTTTCCGCTCTGTTCGACCGAAGGATACAACGCCTCCCTCGGCGGCGCTGAATGGTAGAAACAGTTCTTTGGACAAAGCCGGACAAGTCACACGTGAGACTTAGGAATTCGTCCTGTTTCACACCTGATTTCAGAGAGGAGAAAAATGTTATGTCTACCACTTGCATCCCCCCTGCCCGCCACATCCGCACGGACGATATCCCGGAGGAGTACCGAGACATCGTGGACACCATCGGTATGGAGGCGTTCGTCCACCTGACGCTGCTGTGCGGCGGACAAACGCTGTACGTTCCCAAGCGGGAATCGCTGGAGCGCGGCGCCCGCGATCGGGACATTCGCGCCCTGTTTAATGGCTCTAACTACCGAAGTCTCGCGGCCCAATTCCGCCTTAGCGAGCGCCAGATCCGAAAGATCATCAACGGCAGCCGCTGCTGACGGACAAATAACGCGCCGCTCGGACAGGTCTCACGTGAGACCTGTCCGAGCGATGAGAATATTTTCCTCGCGATTTGCGAAAAAAACTTTTTCTTTCCCTTTTTTTCAACTTATGCTATACTAAGCTTCTAAAAAAGCAATCTTTTCGCAAAAGGAGGGTCGCACCATGTCCCAGTTCCCCGAACCGGCAGAGCAATTGAAGGACACCCCCCTGCGTTTTCTGGAATCCGAACAGTTTCAGGAGATGCTGGATACATACAACAAGCTGAAGCCGCTGGAAAAAGAGCACCCCAGAAAGTTCAAAAATCAGATGAACGTCTTTGACTTCGGCGACATTTATCCCCTGATGGACAGTTATCTTCAGACACACGATCTGTCTTCGCCGGAGGCGGTGGCAGAGGCGGTGTCCATCGGCGCGTCGGAGACCGTCACGTTCGCCGCCACGCTGCTGGATATTTTTGATAAGACCGTCACCGCGAGGGTGCAGGAATACGATGTGCTGGGCAACAGCCCCGCCACCTATTTCATCTGCGGCGTCTGGGCGAATATGAAGCGCGGCAGGGAATTTCATCCCTCCTCCAACGGCATCACCGTGACCTATTCCGAGCCTGACGCCTACGGCAACCAGAACATCCGCTACCGCAACAAGGATTACGAAATGACCATCATCTTTGAGGCCGTCGCGGAATACACGAAAAATCTCTCCTGGACGGCGCACCGCCTGCTGATCTACACCCTGATGCGCGGCAACAGCGACAACTGGCGCAACAGCACCGCGAGCTTTACTATCGAGGAATATATGGACTGGGCGGGGCTCCGCTCCAGAGACGCCGCCTATCGCCAGATCAAGAAGGATATGCAGTCCATCACGGGCATGAAGATCACCGCGGAATCCTTCAAAAAGTATTTTGAATCCTTTTATATCACCCATCTGGCGACCGAGGCATCCATCAAAAAGTACACCGGCGAGGTGCGCATTTCCTTCGCCGAGAACGTGCGCCACTTCCTGACCCAGTATTACCAGCTGATCCCCGACTGGATGGGTCATCTGAGCGAAAATGCCTACCGCATGGCGTTTTATCTCTTCTACCGCGCGCGGAAAGCGCCCGTCGATGACGACGGCAGCTTCCGCGTAAAAATTCAGGACATCATCCACTACATCGGCCTGCCGACCAAGGAGGACGTCAAAAACCGCAACTATGACGAGGCGATCATCCGCCCGTTCAATAAGGCGGTGGAGGAGATCGAGGACGTCTCGGGCGGCTCGATCCACATGGATTTCGACTATGACGACATCAATACCTTCCTCGGTGGCAAGATGAACGTCGGCATTGACGCCACCATGCAGAGCTACATCCAGCAGATCGAAAAAAACAAGACGGTCAAGCAGATCGAGGCGAAGAAAAAGCCCGCTAAAAAGCCGCCCCAGAGCACGCAGTGACCCCTCAGCAACTGCACGAAACCACGTCTGAATTCTTCGAATTACTTCCAAAATACAGATCGAAGATCAAAGCATCCGTGGAAAAGATATCCACAAAAAACGGAAATTTGACGACAAAAGTCCGATTTTCCCACCAAAACGCCTACTTTTCACGGAGGTTCTCCACTGTCTGTGCCCATCCTGTGGAAAAAACGAGGGTCACAGCCTGTCCAATTCCGACTTCGAGCCGTGCTAAGACGACTTCATTTCGTGCAAAGCCGACCTCAAGTCGTGCAGGAGACCCAAAATCACCCAAGCCATTTTTCCATGTTTTTCAAACTTTTATACAGATATTTTCTGTCGAATCATACTTTTATATTTGTTTCATCTAATTTTTTTCATATTTTCCATTTTTACCGAAAATCCCCTTATTGATATCTTAAGATATCTTACAGACCCCGCGGGAATCCATCCTCCGCGGGGTCTTATGCTATAATAACGACAAGAAAAGGAGGCGAGCCTATGCCGGACACCTTTAACGACCTGCGCCCCCGCATCGTTGACTATCTCTATGACCGGGGCATTGACCCGCAAAAGCGCTTTCGCTGCCTGAATCCAAAGCATCTCGACCGCGATCCCTCCATGGGATACGACGCAAAGCGGCAGAAAGTACACTGCTTTGCCTGCGGCGCGGACTATGATCTCTTCGATCTGCTGGCAATCGACGAAAACCTCACCTCGCCGCACGACGCTCTGGCGCTTGCCAGCAAGCGCTACGGGCACGGCGACGCGGGAGAGGCGCGCCCCGCTGACCGCCTGAGCAGGGAAACGCTGCCCGCCTCCTACCCCGAAAGCTGCTTTTCTCACCGCCGGAAAACCGATTATTTTGCCAAACGCGGGCTTTCCGACGCCACGGTGACGAGATTCCGCCTTGGCTACGACCCTGAGCATGACTGCGTGGTGCTGCCATGCGAAAACGGGCGCTGCGTGCGCCGCGCCGTCGCGGAAAAGCGCTATCTCAACGAGAAGGGACAGCCTTCGCCGCTCTTTCAGCCGGAGCTGCTGACTGCGGGCGGGGAAGAGCCGGTCTTCCTTTTGGAAGGCGCCTTCGACGCGCTCTCGGCAGAGGAGCTGGGCTATCGGGCCGCCGCGCTGAACGGCGCGGGCAACCGCGAAAAAGCAGCCGCACTCCTGCGCGGACTCAAAAAGCCCGCGCCCATCCTGCTGCTGACGGACAACGACGCGGCAGGGGAAACGTGGGCAGCCGCCCTCGCGGAGGAATTCCCCTGGCTGTACCGCTGCCCGGGTATTCCCACCGGCAAGGATCTGAACGAATTTCTCTGCGCCGACCGCGAGGGCGCGGCGCGATTTCTGGCGCAGGCGGTCGAGAATCGGCAGGCACAGCAGCCGCCCCCCTATGCCGAGACCTCCGCCGCGGGGCAGATGGAGGCATTCCGCGCTTATATCGAGGCGCAGGCAAAGCGCCCCGCGCTCAAAACCGGCTTTGAGGGGCTGGATCAGACGCTGGATGGCGGACTTTACGACGGACTTTATGTGATCGGCGCGGTCAGCTCGCTGGGCAAGACCGCCTTTTGTATGCAGATCGCCGATCAGCTTGCCATGCAGGGGCGCGACGTTCTCATTTTCTCCCTTGAAATGATGACATGGGAGCTGATGGCTCGTTCCGTTTCCCGCGAATCCTTCCTGCTCGACACCTCCGCGCGCCGCCGCCTTGCCAAGACCGCGCGCGGTGTTTTAGACGGCAGGCGCTGGGCGGGCTACAGTGCGCAGGATCTCGCGCATCTGGAGCTGGCGCAGACGCGCTACGCCTCCTATGCAAAGCACCTCTATTTCCGCGAGGGCGACCACGAAACGGGGCTGGACTACATCCGCGCGGAGGTCGCGCGCCACATAGCCGAGACCGGACAAAAGCCGGTGGTGCTCATCGACTATCTCCAGATCATCGCCCCGGTGGACGTCCATTTCACGGACAAGCAGAACCTTGACCGCATCGTCTGCGCGCTGAAAAAGCTCTCGCGCCAGCACGGGCTGACCATCCTTGCCATTTCCTCCTTCAACCGCGAGAATTATAATCTGGAAGTCTCCATGAACGCCTTCAAGGAATCCGGCGGCATCGACTACTCCGCCGACGTGCTGATGGGACTTCAGGCGCGCGGGGCGGGCAGACCCGGCTTCAACATCGACGAGGAAAAGCGCAAGGACCCCCGCGAGCTGGAGCTCAAGATCCTCAAGAATCGCTCCGCCGCGCTCGGACAGCCCATCCCGCTGCGCTACTATCCGGCGTTCTCCTGTTTTGAAGAAGGATAGGGCGGTCTCACGTGAGACTTGTCCGAGCAATTCGCGGCGATTCATTTTCGAATGTAAGACCCCTGGAAGGATATAGAAAAAAAAGCAAGAACTGCTTGCAAAAAGAGAAAATATCTGATAGACTTTATGTAGACTGTATTACTGTCAGTACGTGCGTCTATCCGCACGCCCGGACAGGGACAGGTTTTGGATGCTGCGAGCAGCGCTTGGGGCGGAAACGCTGACACCCTTTTGCGGTACTCGAAGATCATCAGTAAAAAAAAGGAGTGGTTAAGAAGATGAAAAAGCAGCGTATCTTGAGTGCTCTGCTGGCATTGTGCATCGTCTTTTCCCTGGTGCCCACAGCGCTGGCGGAAAAAGCTGACGATTTCACGGACGTCAGCAGATCCGACTGGTATTACCAGTTCGTAGACTATGTGACGTCGAAGGGTTACTTCAACGGCGTCGCGGACAAGACCTTCGCCCCCGCGGATAACATGACCCGTGCGATGTTCGTCACGGTCCTGTTCCGTTTCCACGGTGCGAAGGGTGATCGCAGCCAGAGCGCATTCACCGATGTGGCTCCCGGCGAGTGGTACACTGATGCCATCAACTGGGCGGCTGCCAACAGGATCGTAGACGGCGTGGGCAACGGCAAGTTCGCCCCGAACGATCCCATCACCCGTGCGCAGATGTGCACCATGATCGAGCGTTACCTCGTCCTCTATCGCAAGGCCTGGAAGGTGACTCTGCCCGAGACCGGCTCCGTCTCCGTCATGGTCGACGAGAGCGCGATCCCCGCGTATGCGCTCGCCGCGGTCAAGCAGTGCCAGCGTCACGGCTTGGTCAACGGCTTTGAGGACGGCACGTTCCGCCCGAACGATCTGTCTACCCGTGCGCAGGTGGCAGCGGTGATCTACCGTATGTCTTACCTCGTGCAGAACGCGAAGCCGGATAACACCCCGAGCGTGAATCCCCCGGTGAATCCCCCGGTGAATCCCCCGGTGACCGCCTACACCTATGCCCTGTATTTTGACGCCAACGGCGGCACGCTGAACGGTGCGTCTCCCGTCTCCATGACGACGACGAGCACCACTTACAGCTTCCCCGTGACCGCTACCGCCACCCGCGACGGTTACACCTTCCTGGGCTGGTCGACTGACAGAAGCGCCACGACCGCGACATACCCCGCCGGCAGCACCGTCACGCTGACCGCTGCCTATCCCATTATCACCCTGTACGCCGTCTGGCAGGCGAAGGCGCCCGTGGTCGTTTCCGAGGACCTCATCGGCAATGCCGTTCTCAAGTCCGTCAAGCAGGTCAACGACAGATTCAACGACATGAAGAACGCCGTTGTCAGCGCCGTTGATCAGGTCAACAAGGACAACAAGTACCTGACGGATGCACAGCTCCAGCAGGTCAAAGACGTTGTCAAGTCCATGGTCAAGGTCGAGGATGTGAAGGCAAACTTCACCTCCGGCGACAAAAAGGCTGAGCGCGAGGTCACTTGGAACGTCGCTCTCGAGGTCAAGGACGGTCAGGTCGTCTCCGCCATCGAGCAGGCGAACAAGCTCGCCAACGCGATCATCACCGGCACCACGAGCAAGCCCACTCCCGACGATATCGACGGTTTCCTGACCAGCGTTAAGAACGCTGTCGAGTCCGAGACCGGCATCGTGCTCACCAACAAGTCCCTGCAGGAGATCAAGACGCAGGTCGTCGAACTTCTCAAGAAGGAAGGCAAGAGCCTGTGGGCGAACTTCCGCGACAATAACAACAACTACCTCTGCGGCAATGTGGACGTTGTGTTCAACGGCAAGACCTACGCCACCGTTCAGGTCGGCGCAAGCAGCGCCTCTCTCTCCGCCGCCAAGTCCAAGATCGCCAAGGACCTCGGCACTGCCATCTCCAAGGAGATCTACAAGCAGATGAAGGCGCAGGGTACTGCCTACACCGACAAGTTCGAGTTCAATATCGACCTGAAGGTGAACTTCACTTCCGCCCCCAACGCGGACATTGCAGCGAAGACCGACGCTTACACCTACAACTATAAGCTCGTCGTGACGCCGAAGCTCAACAGCAACGGTCTGCTCGAGTACAAGTATGACGAGGGCAACTATCTGCGTCTCAACATCAGCAAGGACATCCAGAAGGCTTATAACGACGGCCTCGACCAGATCGCCGCGCAGTTCACCTATAACGACGGCACCAAGGATAAGGTCGTCGCTGAGGCGCAGAAGGGTCTCAAGAAGGAGATCCCCGCCCTCTACAAAGAGGTCACGGATGCGCTTGCCAAGTACGACATCAAGCTGACGAACACCACTGTCGAAAGCATCGAAAATGCTCTGATGCCCGTGGTGGAGAGCTGGATCGATACCAACTGGAAGAAGATCACTACCTCTGCCACCGGCGGCGGCACCCTGACTGGCCTTGACAACACCTTGCTCATCAACGCCGTGTGGCCGCTGATCGAGAAGGACATCGACGCGCTCAATGTGGACGCTCTCATCCAGAAGCAGATCAAGGAGAAGCTTGCGGATGAGAACATCAACGAGGCTTGGATCGTCAAGAAGGCGAACGAGCACCAAATGCTGTCGATGGTTAAGTCGGCACTTGCCCTCTACCCCGATGCTAAGATTACTCCCTCCCACATTACGTTCAATATCGAAAATGTTGGTCATATCAACGCGATATTGGCTGAACCAGTCATCACGGTAGAAACTCCTATTGCAACTGCTACGGTCAAGGGTCCCGCTCTGAGAACGGCGATTTACGACCAGGCGAAGGGAGAGCTTGACACTGCGCTGAATTCCTCCGCTACGCTGAAGGATATGCTGGCGAAGAACCCCGATCTGAAGGATTACCTGATCTACAGCGCGCTTGTGGAACTGGGTCTTACCTTCAACGACGAGAAGACCGCCGCTGCCAAGGACGGTGCGGTTCTGGCGAATCTCGTTTCCACCATCAAGACCGAGGGCAAGGCAAAGCTCGCCGAAAAGCTGGAGACTAAGCTTGGCGCGATCGATGTGTCTTCCATCCTGAACAGCGGCTCTGCCGAACAGACGAAGTATCAGGAGAAGATCAACCTGCTCAACAGCCTGAAGTTCGATGCCGCCAATGGCATCCAGACCAAGACCGCGAACGAGCTTGCCGCCGCGCTCACGAGCCAGACCATGAAGGACATCGTCGGCAGCAAGGGCGACACTTATGTTGCGCAGTACCTCGGCAAGATCGTTGCCAAGGCGCAGAACCTGCTGCCCGACGGCGCGAGCATCACCCTCAACGGTGTGACGCTGACGGAGAACGACCTCACGGCGCTTGGCAATGCCAAGACCTCTCTCGAGGCTGTGACCGAGCTTGCGAACCTCATTGAGAAGTTCGGCGATCTGAGCATCAACAGCTTCGCTGACCCTGCCGGTCAGAAGGTGACGGTCAACTACAACACCCGCAGCGCCAGCGCGAACCTCATCATCAACGTCAAGTAATTTGACAGCGTAAGACAAATCCATCATTCGGACCACCTCTTCCCGGCGGGGCAATTCCGCCCCGCCGGGGGAGGGGGAGCATAAAAAAAGAGACGTTAGGCGCGTCAGCGGCTCATTCGCGTTTGAGAGCCTGGCGGGTCTGTCGTCTCACAGTTTTGAAAAGCACTGATTCAAAAATAATTTCTGCCCCGAAAAACAAGAGAAAGGAGGGCGCGCATGAACGAAAAGCTCCTGCGATACCTGCTGGAACAGCAGCTTTTGACCGCGGAACAGGCGGACGAGCTGCGTCGTGCTCAGGAGGAAACGAACAAGTCCATCCGCGAGCTGATCTTGGAGCGCGCCATCCTGCCCGAGGAACAGGTCATCGAAGCCCTGTCCTCGCTGACCCGCACCCCCGTGGTGCACCTTTACGAAATGACTATCCCCATGGATGTCCGACAGGCGGTTCGCCCGGATATCCTGCGTACATATACAATGATGCCCTTCCAGTTTGATCCGGAGGACAGCGGCACGCTGTATGTCGCCATGAACGAGCCCATGAACATGAAGGGGCGCGACATGGTCGCCATTGCCAGCAAGTGTCGCATTAAGCCATTTTTAGCGACAACATCCGACATTCTCGTGACCATCGACCGCTGCTACGGCAGCGAGGAGATGCAGGAGGCTGCCGAGCTTTACACCCAGACCAACGAGCGGGAGAGCGCCTCTCTGGAAGATCAGGTCTTTCAGGAGGATGTCAACGCCTCCCCCGTGGTGGTGCTGGTGAACTCCCTTGTGGAGCAGGCGGTGCGCCAACGCGCTTCCGATATCCACGTGGAGTCCGGACCGGACAAGGTCCGGGTCCGCTGCCGAGTGGACGGCGTGCTGTACACCACCGCCACTTACGACCTGCAGCTGCTGCCCGCCATCATCGCGCGTATTAAGATCCTCAGCAATCTAGACATTTCCGAAAAGCGCAGACCGCAGGACGGCCGCTTTTCTATCCTGGTGGACCGCCGGGAATACGATGTGCGTGTTTCCACGCTCCCCACGGTCTATGGCGAAAAGTGCGTGATGCGACTGACGCAGAAAAAGGCGCTGCGCCGCAGCAAGCGCGCCCTTGGCCTGACGGGGTCGGAACTGGAAAAATTCGACGAGATCCTGCGCCATCCCAACGGGATCGTGCTGGTCACCGGACCTACCGGCTCGGGCAAATCCACCACGCTTTACACCGCATTGAACGAGCTTAACAGCGACATGGTGAACATCGTCACGGTGGAGGATCCCGTGGAGGCGAACGTGGACGGCGTGAATCAGGTGCAGGTGAATCCCAAGGCGAACCTGACCTTTGGCAACGCCCTGCGTTCCATTTTGCGTCAGGACCCCGACATTATCATGATCGGCGAGATCCGCGACCGCGAGACCGCGTCCATCGCCGTGCAGGCGTCCATCACGGGTCACCTCGTGGTGAGTACGCTGCATACCAACGACACTGCCAGCAGCGTCACGCGCCTGCTGGACATGGGCGTGGAAAGCTACCTCATCGCCGACGCGCTGACCGGCATCATCGCCCAGCGCCTTGTGCGCCGTCTTTGCCCCAACTGCAAGCGGCGGCACGTTCTTTTAGAGCATGAGTTGGAATATCTGGGACTGACGCCGGAGGAGAAGGACAGCGCCGAGGTTTACGAGCCGGTGGGCTGCCAGCGCTGCGCCGGTACCGGATATTTCGACCGGATCGGCATTTACGAGATCATGGAGATCACGCCCCGTATGCGCACGATGATCTCCCACCGCTGCGACACGGGCACGCTGCGGGAGACTGCCATCGCCGAGGGGATGCACACCCTCCGCGAAAGCGCCCGCCGCCTTGTGCTGGAGGGAACGACCTCCATCAGCGAGATGCAGCGCATCAGCGTTGAAAATGTGGCGGAAGAAACTCATCCTTTGGAGGACGGCGCATGATCGACCTGGAAACACTCATTCATGACGCGCTGGAGCGCAACGCCTCCGACATTCACCTCACGGTGGGGGAGCCCCCCATTTTTCGACTGGACGGCGAGCTGACCAACTTTGGGGAGGTCCCGCTGACCGAGGCGGATACCACCGCCTATGTGCAGGAGCTGATCACGCCCGGGCTTCTCAAGGAATTTCATGAACTGGGCGAGGCGGACTTCGCCGTGACCTATCACGATTTGGTGCGTATGCGCTGCAACGTGTTCCGTCAGCGGGGCATGACGTCACTGGCGCTTCGCCTGCTGCCGCTGCGCATTGCCACCGCCGAGGAATTGGGCCTACCGCCCGTGGTGGTGGCGCAGGCGGATAAACCCCGCGGACTGGTGCTCGTCACCGGCCCCACCGGCTCGGGCAAAAGCTCCACGCTCGCGGCGCTGCTCGACCACATCAACCACACCCAGCGCCGCCACATCATCACGCTGGAGGAGCCGATCGAATACCTGCACGCGAGCGATCAATGTATCATCAATCAGCGCGAGGTGGGCGCGGACACCGGCAGCTTTGCCGCGGGACTCCGCGCTGCGCTGCGTCAGGACCCCGACGTGATCTTAGTCGGCGAGATGCGCGATCTGGAGACCATCTCCACCGCCATCACAGCCGCCGAAACGGGCCATCTGGTGTTCGGCACGCTGCACACCAAGGGCGCCGCCAACACCATCGACCGTATCATCGACTCGTTCCCCGCCGAGCAGCAGAACCAGATCCGCATCCAGTTGGCGGACGTGCTGGAGTGTGCCGTGGGACAGACCCTCCTGCCGAAGATCGGCGGCGGCCGCACGGCGGTATTCGAGATCATGATCGTTACCCCCGCCATTCGCAGCATGATCCTGCAAAGCAAGACCTTCCAGATCGTCAGTGCCATCCAGACCGGCAAGCGGTACGGGATGCAGCTTTTGGACGACGCGCTGGAGGATCTGGTGGACCGTCACGTGATTTCGCTGGAGACTGCCCTCGCCGCCGCCAACGAGCCTGATAAATTCAAGACAGGGCGGCAGACCTGAGAAAGGAGGGCGGCTCCATGCCCGGATTCAACTATACGGCGATCGACCGAAACGGAAAGCGCGTCCGCTCTTCTCTGGATGCGTCGTCCATCGAGACCGCGAAAAGCTCCCTTCGCGGCGCCGGTTATACGATTTTAGACATTAAGGAGCAGACCACCCTCAACCGCGATATCGAGATCCCGTTCCTCGGCAAGCCCAAGGCGAAGGACATGGCGGTGTTCTGCCGTCAGTTCGTCTCCATCCTGCGCGCGGGCGTTTCCGTTGCCTCCGTGCTCGCCATGCTGGGGCAGCAGACGAGCAATAAAAAGCTCCGCGCCGCCATCCGCGAAATGCAGGCGGACGTGGAAAAGGGCGAATCGCTTGCTACTTCCATGCGCCGCCATCCCAAGATCTTCCCCGCCATTCTGGTGAACATGGTCGCCGCGGGCGAATCCTCCGGCAATCTGGAGGAATCCTTCCGCCAGATGGAGCTTTATTTCGAACGCAGCAAGCGCACCAAGAGCAAGGTGACCAGCGCCATGATCTACCCCTGCGTGCTGATCGTGGTCATGATCGTCGTGCTGATCGTGATGATGACGAAGATCATCCCCAACTTCCTCAAAACCTTTGAGGATATGGACGCGGAGCTGCCCAAGCTCACGCAGGGCGTGATGGCGGTCTGCGAATGGTTCGAATCCTGGTGGTGGGTGCCGCTGCTGGTGCTGGTGGCGCTGATCGTGGGCGGCGTCCTGTTTCACAGGACCGACAAGGGCAAGCACTTTTTCGGCTGGCTCGCCCGCAAGACCCCCGTGGTAGGCAACCTGACAGTCAAGACCGCCTGCGCCACCTTCTGCCGCACGATGGAGGTGCTGATCGGCTCCGGCCTGACGCTGACGGACAGCATGGACCTCGCCGCCAGCAACATGGGCAACATCTACTATCTGGAGGCCATCCGCGACGCGCGCGGCATGGTCGCCGAGGGTACCCCCCTGCGGGAGAGCCTCGTGCGGACGGGTATTTTTCCGCCCATGGTGTCGAATCTTGTCGGCGTGGGGGAGGAGACCGGCGACCTGCAAAGCATGATGGGCAAGGTCGCCGACTACTATGATGAAGAAGTAGATGAGGCCACCAAAAAGCTCCTGAACCTGATGGAGCCTGCCATTATCATCTTCATGGCGGTCTTCGTCGTCATCATCGTGCTGGCCATCTACCTGCCGATGATCAACATGACCAAGGCATTCGACAAATACCTGTAGATCCGTATATCCAAGCCGTGTATTCAGGAGCGGGAGATAGGGGCCCGTGCCGCATGGCGATGATATAAAATCCGACGCAAAACAAAGAAAGGAAGAAAACTCCTATGAAAAAGTTTGGTTCCAAGTCCGGTTTTACCCTCGTTGAGCTGATCGTCGTCATCGCGATCCTCGGCATCCTCGCCGGTATCGCCGTTCCCGCTTACTCCGGCTACATCAAGAAGGCCAACGAGGCCGCCGACTACACCCAGCTCGACGCCATCAAGACCGCCGCTGTCTTTGCCTATACCGATAAGCACGTCAAGGACGCTACGTTCAAGGATATCGAGTCCATCGTCGTCACCGAGAAAGATAATCACTTTGAAGTTGCAGTTACTCCCACGACCGAGGGTCTTGACATTTCCCCTTACTACGATTTGTCTAAAAACACGTTCAAGAGCGACGCCACCAAGGCTGAGTGGACGCCTGCCGACGGCTGGAAGCTGACCTACCCCTCCAAGGGCTAATCCACCCCTACATCAGCCCCAAGCGATTTGAAACAACGCCCCGCCCGTCCGGTATCCCTATCACCCGGGCGGGCGGGGGAGACCCCTGAGCGAAAAGGAGAGATTTCCCATGACCTGTCTTTTGCTGCTGCTCTGGACGGCGCTGGGTCTGTGCGTCGGCAGCTTCTGCAACGTGCTGATCTTTCGTCTGCCGCGCGGGGAGGAGTTTGTGAAAACGCCGTCGCACTGCATGGCCTGCGGCCATCGCCTGCGCTGGTATGAGCTGATTCCTGTGGCAAGCTGGCTGATGCAGGGAGGGAAGTGCCGCGCCTGCGGCGCAAGGCTCTCCGCCCAGTACCCCGTGGTGGAGGCGCTCAGCGGCGGGGCATGGCTGCTCGCGGCGTGGCTGTATCAGGCCGAGCCGCTGCGCGCGGTGCTGTATTCGCTGCTTTTCTCCCTGCTGACGGTCGTGGCGCTCATCGACTGGCGCACCTTCGAGATCCCCAACGGGGTGAACCTTGCGATCTTCCTGCTGGGCGCGGTGCAGCTTGCAGGCGATACCGCGCACTGGAAAACGTATCTCATCGGCATGTTCTCCGTGAGCCTCTTTTTCCTCCTGCTGTGGTTCGTAACGAAGGGCAACGGCCTTGGCATGGGGGATGTGAAGCTGATGGGGGCGGCGGGCTTGCTGCTCGGCTGGCAGCGCATCCTGCTTGCGATGATCCTCGGCAGCGTCTCCGGCGCGATCATCCACTCGGTCCGCATGAAACGCGGCGCGCCCCGCAAGCTGGCGTTCGGGCCGTATCTTGCCGCCGGGATCTGGGTCGCGGCGCTGTGGGGCGACCGGCTCATCGCGGCGTACCTCGGTCTTTTTGGGCTGTAATACGGGAGAGAAACAGGGCAGGCGCGGACCTGCCCGCGAGAGAAAAACAAGAGCCTGTGGGAGGGGCAGAACCGTTCTTCGGGACGGCTGTGCCATTCCCACAGTCCGGGAGGGAACACTTATGAGCAAGCAAAAGCTGAGCGGCAGGGCGCTGGTGGTGCAGATCACCGAGCGGGAGATCCGCATCGCCCAGATGACGCTGGGCAGCGACGCCATTTCCGAGCAGATCATCCTGCCCACGCCGCCGAACGCGGTCGAGGACGGTCAGCTCGTGGGGCTGGACGCCCTGCGGGACGCGATGGAGCCGGTTCTGCGGCAGGGGCTGTTCCGCCGCTGCCGTAAGGTGGTCTTTTCGCTCTGCTCCACGCAGGTCATCAGCGAGAGCGTCACCGTCCCCGCGGTGAAAAAGCAGCAGCGCCTCGGCCAGATGCTGCTGGCGAACATGGACGAGTATTTCCCCATCGACCCGGGCGAGTATCAGCTTTCGTGGGAGAGCGTGGGCGTTGAGGCGCGCGAGGACGCGCGTCATCTGCGCGTGCAGCTCTGGGCGGTGCCGCGCGCGATGCTCCACCGCTACTACGCCCTTGCCAACAGCATGGGGCTGAGCGTTGCCGCCGTCGATTTCTGCGGTCACAGCCACGCCACCGCCGTGGACGCGGACTTTGCCCTGCCAAAGCACGCGAAGTCCTCCGCAGATACGGACGACGGCGTCTGCCTCTATATCAACGCCGAGAGCGAGCTGTTGCTGCTGACCTTCGTCCACAACGGGCAGGTCAAGCTGCAGCGCCTGCTGCAACGGGGCTATTCCCAGCAGGACGACCTCAATGAGGCGGGCATCGTGCTCGACTACTTCTCCGCCATGCCCGGCCGTGCCCGCCTGACGAGCGCCGTGCTTTCCGGCGGTCAGGCGAAGGAGGCGGGGCTTGCCCCGGCGCTCGCGTCGCTGCTGAATGTCCCCGTCGAAATGGCGGAGACCGACTACGGCGCGCAGTGGCTGCTCTGTCAGGGCGCGGCGCTCACCGCCCTTGACTTCGGCGACCCGGAGCTGAACCACATCACCGGCGCGCGCGCACCCATCAACCGCGCGTGGCAGTACGGTCTTGTGTTCCTTGGCGGCGCGGCGCTGACGGCGTCCGTACTGCTGCTGCTGACCTCCAAGCTGTCGTGGAGCACGGAGCTGGACGGTCTGCGCGCACAGCAGGACCGCCTGACGGCGCTTGCTCAGCAGAACGCTGGCTGCGCGGAGAACTACCACAACTATTCGAGTATGTACGACGCTTACAGCGCCGACTGGGACATCGTATTCGACTCCGTTCGGACATATAACGACAACCTTGAACTGGTGCTGGGCGAGCTGGAGGCAAAGCTCCCCAAGAAGTCAACGGTGACCGCTCTGAGCACGACCGAGTTGTGTCTTGCGGCGCAGGTCGCCTTCCAGAACAAGGAGGACGCCGCTTATTTCCTCGTGGCGCTGCGCGACGTGCCCTTCATGACCCTCAACACCGTTTCCAGCCTGACCATCGGCCCGCGGGAAGCCTACTCCCCGGACAAAATGATCGCTGCGCTGTACGAGAAAGCGGAGAAGGAGTCCCCCGTGCCGGGCACGGAGGAAAGCGCAACGGATGGTACTGCGGAAAGCACAACGGATAGTACCACGGAAAGCAGTACGGAAGAACCTCCCACCGAGGGCGGCTATTCCCTCGATGAGCTGTTCCCCAACGCGTCAAACGGCATCACCGGCAAAATGATCAAGGACACGCTCCCGCTGCTGCGTGCCGCGGGCGTTGACGAAGCGACCATCCAGAAGATCGAAAGCTACGCCGACATGATGGAGAAGGTCGGCATGACCATTTCCCCCGATAACCTTGATTTCCTGCAAGGTCTGCTCCCCGGAGGCGGCAGCAGTGGAGGCGGCACCGGCGGCACGCCGAGCACCCCCAGCGTTCCGAGCCGTCCCGGCAATTCCGGCACGCCGGTCACGCCTACCACGCCCAGCAGCGGCAGTACGTCCTCTGCTTCTGGCATTGAGTCTGCCGATATTGCAAAGCTGCGTCTCAGCCTGCAATACCTGAACTCCAACCAGCTGGACGCGCTGCAAGCCGTCTACGGCCCGGTGCAGCAGTATTCCTTCCCGCTCGACAGCCTGCTCAAGAGCGCCACTGCCGCGCAGGAAAAGGCGGCGCTGCGCTCGCTGCTGCAAAACGATCCTGCCGCCATGTATCAGTTTTTCCTGCTGATGCGCGAGGATATCGCCCGTGAGGAAAAGGACCAGATCCTGTACGACAAGATCTTTGACGACATTTGGAAAAACGCCGATCAGCACCGCATGTTCTATGAGAGCGACGATGTGATGCTGAACAAATATCTGCCGAACCTGCTGAATATCCTGACCGACAACAAGACGAATGTCAACGCAGCGATCGCGCTCATTCGGCAGAATCAGACGCTGAGTGGCAAGCTTGCGCTCCATCTTGCCAAGGAAATGGGCGAGCTCCGCTCGGTCAACACCGCGCTCGACCTTGCGATGCTCCAAAAGGAGATCAACAGCGGCGCGGCGTTCCAGCGGGATGCCGCCACTGTGGCCGCGGTCAACGCGCTGCTGCGGAAGAATCAGCAGACCTCCGGTACATCCGGCACCTCCGGCAGCACGGGCATGGATGAAAACGATCTGCTGATGTGGATCCTGATGAATCAACTTAAAAATCAAACCGGCGGCTCAGGCATCCCGGATATCTTCAACACCGGCGCTTCTCAGACGCAGAAGCCTGCCGACAACCGCTATTACCTGACGGTCGTGCTGACCTATGACGAGTCCTTGATCCAGGCGGAGCAGACGCGCAAGGGTCTGGATCGCGACGCCAAGGTTGAGAAAGTGGAGGTGGGCCAGTGAAAGTGATCGGTAGAAACTGGAAGGCTGTCCTGTCAGTCCTGCTCTTGTTGGTCGCCGTTCTGGTGTATGTTCTGGGCTACCGCCCCCGCAGTGAAGCTTACGTCATGGAGCGGGATCAGTTAAATGCTCAGATCACCGCGCTGCAAACCACCATCGTCGAAAACGAGATGTACAAGGACGTGCAGGATCAGCTTGAGCCGGCAGAGGCCGCGATCGAGGAAAGCCGCGCCGCGCTTTATGAGAACTTCCCCGCGGATATGAAGGAAGAAGATCAGATCCTCTACCTGCTGTATCTGGAAAAAACGCTGGGGACCGGCAGTAAGGAGCTGGGCTACACCCAGAAACTGCACGATATTTTCCTTCAGCGCTTCGGGAGCGGCGGCGACATCGAGTTTTCTTTCGGTGAGATCACGCCGATGCAGGCCTTGAGCGATGGCGCACTCCTTGAGGGCTTGAACCTGACGGTGTACTATCACGCCTCCTATCGGGAGTTCAAGAACATGGTGCACGCGCTGGCAACGGATGAGCGCATCACCTCCATCCGGTATGCCACCTTCAACTACGACAGCGAAAAGAAGCTGCTGGACGGCCAGATGACCCTGACGCTGTATCTGATGCCGTCCGCTCAGAACACCTATGAGGAACCGGGCGTAACGCCGCCCGCGACCGGTAAGACAGACATTTTCAACTGACCCATTGGGAGAGACAAGGCATGAAAAAGATCGGGAAAGAGAGAACAGCGGGCTTTTCGCTGCTGGAGGTCGTCGTGGCGATCGCCATCATCGGCCTGATCTCCGCGCCCATCTGTTCCAGCCTGATTCTGGCAGGACGGATCAACGCCCACAGCCAGGCCGTCATGGAAGCCCATCTGAACGTCCGTACCGCCGTGGAGACCCTGATGAAGGACGGCGTCACGGAAAAAAGCGACGAATACCGCAAAGATGAGTTCCGCAACGTGAAGATCACAACGAAGGAAGTCGAAGGCAAACCCTATTATCGTGTCACGGTGTCGGATAAGCCCACGAAGCTCGTTACGGTGGAAACCTATGTCCGCGCGGTGTCGGAAGGCGGTGGCACATGAAAAAGCTCTGGAAAGACAACGGCGGTTACGCGCTGGTATATGTGCTCATCGTCGTTCTGGTGCTGTGCGCCGTCGCCGTGTCCGTCTGCACCGCGGCGCTGAAAAACTATCAGGCGCAGGAGCGCTCCATCCGCCAGACGCAGCAGCTCTATCAGGCGGAGGGCGAGATCGAAAAATTCGTGGCGCTGGCGGAGGATGTACATCTTTTAACGGAATCCGTGGAATACGATTCGGAAGATGAGGCAAAGGCTGCTGCAAAGGATGCATACGTTGAGCACTTGAAGACTTTAGCGGGCGGCTGCACCCTGCCACCTGATGGCACCGATACCGACGTCGAATTCTGCACCTTTACCCTTACCCGCGCAAACGATGCCGTTCGCATCGAGACAAAGCTCAAAATGGAACTCAAATACGAAGTGAAAAAAATCGAGAAACAGGAAACACTGCCCGACGGAACCAAAAAAATAACGTACACCGCCAAGGTCAGCAAGGCGACGCACAGCTACAACACCTATACCATCACCCACTTGACAGCGGAAAAGGGGGAGGCGAGCGGATGAAACGAAACAACAGCGGCTTTACCATGGTCGAGCTGCTGGTGACCGTCGCTGTCAGCTCCATCGTGCTGGCAGCCGCAGCGTCGCTGATGCTGCTCGGACTGCGGGTGCATCAAACGACGCAGAAGGAGGCGGGCGAGCAGCAGACCGTGCGCATCGTGCTCTCCGCGCTGGAGGATCTCTCCGCCAGCGGCAAGATCTACCGCGTGGAGCCGCTCTCCGACGGCTGGCAGCTACAGGGAAAGACTGCCGACGGCACTCCCGGCGCGGTGCTGCTGCGCTACAACAGCGGAAAGCTCACAAGCGGCACGAGCGGCGATCAGGTGCTGCTGGACAACCTGCGCGGCGCGCGGGTCGATCTGGACGGCAGCCTCGTGACCTTCACCTTCGCGACCGCGGCGCACAGCTACAGCACCTCCGTCTTCTGCCGCACCGAGATCGAGGGTGACAGCGTCGGCAAAGCGGATGCGGAAGATATCCTGACGAAAGAGCCCACCCTGCCGGAGTCCACTAAATTGTCCGAGAAGGAAAAGGCGGCGCGCTTCGCGTTTTTAAAGACGCTTGCCGGCCAGTACGACAGCAGGGGAGAGATCAAGGGCGACGACAGCCCTTACACTTATTTCTCCGAATGGTACATCCGCGACTACGCGAAAAACCCCGGCTGGAACCGATACACTCCCTGGTGCGGCTGTTTCCTCTCGTGGGCAGCCGATCAGCAGAAAACCTCCATCAACGGCGATCCGCCCAGCTTCGCAGACGTGGACAAAGGCATGAAGGGATTCAAGGATAAGAGCCAGTGGCGCGAACGCGGTGACACCAACAATATGCCCATCCCCGGCGACTATGTCTTTTTCGACTGGGACGGCGTCAAGGACCCGGACCACGTCGGCGCGGTGCTGTGCGTGGAAGGGAATTTCCTTTACACCATCGAGGGCAATAGCGGCGGCAAGGTCGCCGTCCAGCGCTACGATCTGAACGATCCGCGCATCGTGGGCTACGGCGTGCTGAACTGGAAAACGCAAGGGGAAACCACAGAGTAATCATCTGTTCATATAATTCTCAAAAAGAAAACAAATATATTGAGGAGGATACAACATGAAAAAGCAAGTGGGAAACAAGCTGCGTGACAAAGCAGGCTTTACGCTGGTAGAGCTTATTGTGGTCATCGCGATCATCGGCATTTTAGCCGGCATCGGCACGGTGGGCTACGGCGGCTACATTAAGCGCACCAACGAGGGTCTGGACGAGACTCTGTATAAGAACATCATCTACGCCGGTGAGATCGGCAAGTATCAGAACCCCGGCGTAACGGGCCGCGTGATTGTCTCCACGACCGGCGCACGCGTCGCTGCTGTTGGCGCTTCCGGCAACGCGAATGTCGTTGAGCAGTGGATGAAAAATGCCTTCGGCGATAACTGGGCAACCACGGTGAAATACCACACGGACAAGTACGCGAACGGCACGTGCGGAACGATTATCCTTCCCGCCATGGAGATCACGCTGGATAGTACTCATAAGACCCTGCTGGAGAATTTCAGAAAGTCCAATCTGGACGGTCATGAGAAGGAACTGGCGGATACCTGCAACGCAATTTCGACCCTGTTTGCCACTAATGACTACATAAACCTTGCTAAAACCGCAATTGGTCAAGAAGAATTGACGAAAATACTGAATAAAATAGGGGTTCCGAAGAATCAGCAAGACGATCTAACAAAATTAGACAAAGAGACCAAAACAAAACTGGCAAATGAAATCGTGCTCCATGTCGCCGGAAATGCAAGCGGCATGAAGAGCAACTTGCAAACCTATTTAACAAAACTAAAGGAAGATGGCACCGGCCCGTTGAACCTGGCCACTGTTACCGGGAGCGACTACGGCAGCAATGTTGCGTTGGCACTGGGCGTGGCGGCTGGCTACTTGAACTCGAATTACGCCGACCCGGAGCTCCAGCAGGCCTACAAAAGCAACCCGCAAGAGGTTCTCATGGGATTTGTGACGAAATTTGATTCCATGCCAGAGGCTGAGCAGAAGAAATATCACGACTATGTCAATGACAACAGCAAGGGTGCGGAGGCCGATATGAATGCGTATCTCAGCGCCTTGCAGATTATCAGCGAGAGCAAGACGAAATACGGCGTTACCTTCGACACCTCCAGCTCCAACGCGTTCAACGACGACCAGACCCTTGCCCTGCTGCAGGCAGTGCTGAATTCCAAGAAGTAAGACAAAAGATCCGTTTTTGCTGCCGCAGGGACGGCAGCAAAAACGGTGAATTATGAAAGAAAGAAAAACAGGAGGACGACGGAATGAAAAAACGGATCGGCAGGCGCTTGGTGTCGCTGCTCCTGACGTTTGTCACAGTACTGACGATGCTTCCGGCGATGACGCTGCCGGCGCTGGCGGCGACCAGCGGACCCGTGACCGGTTTAGCCGATGAAAACATCGGCTTGAGCTTTACAGGTGGCGTGGACAATGCGTGGAAGGCCGGCGGCAAGCAGATCGAAGGCCATGCGAGAAGCAAACCTCCGAAATGGTTTTGGGAGTCTCAAACGGACTATACGTCCACGCTGACCATCACCAACAAGAAGACCACGACGGCAACGCTGTCCTTTGACTACGTTGCTACGTTAAGCAGCGGCACGATTAGAGTTGACTCTAAAACAGTTCAGCAAAACGGCACAGACTCTTTCTCTAAGGAACTGGCGCCGAATGGCACAGCCACGGTCTACATCAAATCCGGCAGCACCAGCGACGACACCAAGATCACGATGACCAATGTGACACTTGTATCCGCCGATACGACTGCCACCGTGACCTTCCAGCCCGCCGAGAACGGCAGCTACACCGTGGACGGAAAAACGATCACCGAGGAGTATACCAACGCGCAAAGCTCCTCGATCGCCTATAAGGTTGACGCAACCCCGGCGGACGGGTATCGCTTTAAGGGTTGGTATGATGTGAACACCGGGACGTGCATCAACACCAATGCTACGACGGCGCTGAGCTTCGACAGCGACTGCACCATCACAGCGCGGTTCAGGAGCAAAGATTTAGCCCTTTTTGAAACCGGCGGTCAGCTTTTTGACGATCTGAACGAAGCGGTTGCCTATGCGCAGGCAAACAGCCAGAACAAGATCACGCTGGCTTCCGACGGCAAAATCACAGGAACCTATACGATCCCATCCGGGGTCACCCTGCTGATCCCGTTTGACGAGGCGGAAACGCTCTACACAGACAAACCGGAGTCTATTGAAAAATACGAAACGCCGAGAGCCTTTCGAAAGTTGACCATGGCGCCCGGTTCGTCCATCACAGTCGACGGCGCGATCAGCGTCGGCGGAAAGCACTGTCACACCATGGGGTCTCTCGGACCGAGCGGTCCCTACGGACAGATCGACATGGCTGCGGGCAGTACCATCACGCTGAGGAACGGCGCGAACCTCTATGCATGGGGTTATATCACCGGCGATGGGCAGATCACCGCCGAATTCGGCGCGACGGTCTATGAGTACTTCCAAGTAAGGGATTGGCGCGGCGGTACGGCAACCTCTGATATGCTCGGAAAAAAGCAAAAAGTGTTTCCTCTTTCTCAATACTATGTTCAGAATATTGAAGCGGCTTTGACCATTCAGGCGGGAGCCGCGGAGCGCACATATATATCTATTTCTGTTAAAGTCCTTTTTATCGACACTGTAAAAACAGCGACGATCGACTTTATCGGAAGCACTAATAGCCTATTTCGACTTGGCAACGGAGGAACGCTCACAAAAAAGTACGATTCGAAAACCGACCGCACGACATATACAACGACAGGCTCAGCCTCGCTCGACAGCCTTGCTCTGGGTATTTCGGGCTATAATATTGACTCAAAGGATTATGTTCTGCCCGTCAACAGCAATATGACATTAAATATCCTGTCAGGAAGCGTTGCGATGAACTGCGACGCGGCACTGCTGCCGGGGGCGCAGATCAACATTGCGAAGGACGCAGAGTTGAATATAGTGTCCGGTAAATCGCTGTATGTTTATGACTACAACATAGAGACAGGCGAGTGGGGACCCTACTGCATCAACAACAAGGAATTTGTACCTGTCCTTTATTCGCCGACGAAAACAGGAACACGCACACTCACAGATGCGAAGATCGATGTCAATGGTACGCTGACGGCGGCGGGCAGCGTCTACACCACGCAGAGCGGCGCGAACATCTGCTCCAGCGAGGGGACCGGCAGGTTTATCCAGACGGGTGCGCCTGGTACCGGTAGTAACACCTACCAGTGCACGCAAGCAAACAAGGACATTACATACGTCAGCATCCCCATCACCCCCGCCAAGCTGAAAAACGCCGACGGCAAATACACCGAAACCAAGGATGCCGTGGCTAACGATACCTTTATCTACTGCAAATGCCAGGATTGCGGCAACGGCACATGGGTGAAGGATGTCGCGGCGATCATCAACAACGGCACGCAGGGGGACACCTATTCCACCCTGGAAGCCGCGGTCAACGCGTACTCGCCGGACAGCAACACCGCTCCGACGAACTATATCAAGCTGCTGCACAACACCACCGAGAAACCTATCAGCGTCAACAACAAGAGTCTCCGCCTCGACCTGAACGGCCGCACGGTGACAGGCGATATCTCGGTAACGAGCGGCTATAAGCTTTACGGCATGGACAACTCGAGCAAGGAGTATATCGCCCCGAGCGGCAAGATCGTCGGCACGGTGACGGGCACGGTAGCCCCGACCTACCAGACGCCGCCGACGGTGGATGGGGAATACGATCGCTATGTTGCCATTCCGGGGACGGAAGAAAATGGTACATTGAATCTGTCCTTCCACCATTTCAACATCTCCGTCACCGGCTACCGCTTTGAGCTGGCGGCCCCGCAGTGCGCGCTGTTCTTCATCGGCAAGTTCCAAGGCGACAAAGCCGCAAAGGATTACCTAACGTCTCTGGGCTTTACGCTGAAGGGTGAAGATGGCAGGCCGCTCGGCGAAGACAATTATGAGTTACCTGCCGACAAGGACATTCCCCCTGAAGCAGAACCCGGCGATAGTCCGGTCGTTCGCAGTGGTGACGCCTTTCTCTTCGAGGTGTACCTGAAACGTTCCTTCGAAAAGGATAAGCCCGCTGCCTATACCGAGAAGATCATTGCCACCGCGCAGGCAATGTTCAAAAATAACGAAACGCAGGATAGCGAACCGAAGAAGTGGAGCTTCAAGGATGCCTGGACGGAAACCGACGGCCTCAAGGACCTCACTCCCAAGCAGCAGGAGATCCTTAAAAAGTTCTTGGACGAGTTAGGCATCAAGCAGTAAACGGAGTGAATCAGCATGATGAAAACTGTAAAAAAACCTTATATCGCTCCGTCCGCCGAGTTGATCCTGCTTGCGCCGATGGAGGCGCTGGCCGCTCCGGGGTCGCAAGAGGACGAGGTTGCCTTGAAGCAATGGGGCTACAAGCCCTTCACCGTTGCCAGCGTCACGAGCAAGCGCACCTACTGGGGTGAGAACGGAAAGATCTACAAAAAGTAATGCGTTACCGAATCGCTGATCTGATCGTTGAAATGTCCCCCAAGGGACGCACGGCTGCCCAGGCGGAGGTCTATTGGACCTCCGCCTGGGGCGGCGCGGCGGATATCACCATCCGCGTGGGCGGCGCGGAGGCGCTGTCGCTCTGTCCCGAGCTGGAAACGGAGGACCTTGCGGAGTACATCGCCACAGGCGACTGCTTTGCCGTGGGGCTTCTGTCCCACGAGGGGATGATGCTTCACGCCTCGGCGGTGGAATATGGCGGACAGGCCGTGTGCTTTTCCGCGCCGCCGGGCACGGGGAAATCCACCCACACGGAAAAATGGGTGCGCCTGTTCGGCGCGTCCATTCTGAATGATGACAAGCCTGCCCTGCGCCGCGAAAGCGGTGTGTGGCAGGTCTACGGCACGCCGTGGTCCGGCAAGGAGGCGCTGAATCAGAATCGAAATGCACCCCTGCACGCGATCTGCTTCCTCTTTCAGGGGGAGGAAAACGCTTTACAGCCGCTCACTCCGGCGGAGGCTTTACCTCTGCTGCTGAGCCAGACCCCCTTCCGTCTGCATCGGGAGGATATGGAGCGGCTGCTTGCCGCGGCAGACCGTCTCCTGCGGGAGACGAACGTGTTCCGGCTGATTTGCCGGAATGACGACAGCGCCGCCTATTTTGTCCGGGAGAAACTGTTTCCGGATCAAGCCAAACCCATCGATTGACAGGAGGCAGTACGCAAACGCCGTGCTGCCCGCTGCCAGTGGACGGAAGCGGCACAAAGAGTACCGATTGATATGCGGCTTTTTGTGCCGCCTTTAGACTATTCAGGCGGTCTCTCGCCAAAAGGGGCGGAAAGCCCCGCTCAAGATCTGTCCAAACGCAGACAGAAAGGGAAATACAACCATGAACGAATCCAACATCAACCGATCCAGCGACATTCTGGAGATCGACCTTTGGAAGCTGCTGCTGCTTTACCTCAGGCGGTGGCGGCTGATCCTGCTGTGCGCGCTTGCCGCCGCGGGGATCTCCCTGATCTACACTGCCAATTTCATTACGCCGCTGTATCGTGCAAACGTCACCATTTACGTCAACAATATAAAGGCGAATCAGCAGGTGGATTATATCAGCGCGGCGAACCTCGCGACCTCCCAGCAGCTCGTCAACACCTATGTCAATATCATCCGCAGCGATACCGTGCTGGAAAAGGTGGTAAAGAACGCGAAGCTCGATTACTCTGCGGCTGAGATCCGCGGCATGATGACGACGGCGCAGGTGGATGAGACCGAGCTGTTCTCGGTATACATCTCCCACCCCGATCCGGAGATGGCGGCGAAGATCGCCAACGCGGTGGCGACCGTCGCCCCCGGCGAGATCGAGGAATTTGTCGAAGGCAGCTCCACCAAGATCATCGACCATGCCAAGGTGCCCACGAGCCGCTATACCCCAAGCTATCGGAAAAATACCCTTTTGGGCTGCGCGGCAGGTCTGCTTCTCGCGGTCGTCTATGTTACGCTGCTGTATCTGATGGACGTTCGCATCAAGAACGAGGAAGACCTGACGCAGCTTTTCGATCTTCCCATGCTGGGGCAGATCCCCTCCTTTGCGGAGAATGAGCGGAAAAAGGCGGGGCTCAGCGCACAAAAGGCCGACGAACACGGCGGAGAAAGGTAAAAGGCGATATGAAGAACAACCTGTTTTCCCTTCTGCGGAGAGCCCGGCGTCACGATGCGCCGGATACCGCGGCGATCATGGAAGTGGAGCGGAAAAACATCCTCTCAGAAAAGAGCGATTTTTTCATCCGCGAGTCCTATAAGACCCTGCGGACCAACGTGACTTTTTCCCTGGCGGACGAGACGGCGTGCAAGGTCCTGATCGTCACCTCCGCCTTGCAGTCCGAGGGCAAGAGCATCACCGCACTCAACCTTGCCATCTCCTATGCGGAGATGAAGCAGCGCGTCCTTCTGATCGACTGTGACCTGCGCCGTCCCAAGCTGGCGCGTCTGCTGTCCGCGAAGGAAAAGGTAGGACTGAGCAACCTGCTCATCCAGCCGGAGCTGCTGGGAAAGGCCATCCATGATTCCGGCATTGAGGATCTTGACGTCATTTTTGCCGGCGACGTGCCGCCCAACCCGTCGGAACTGCTCGGTTCCTCCCGCATGAAAGCGCTGCTTGACAGCTTGCAGGAGAACTATGATTACATCATTCTCGATACGTCTCCCGTCAATCTGGTGACGGACGCCTGCGTTCTGGTGCCGGAGAGCAGCGGCGTGCTGTTCGTGGTACGCGCGGGTCTTTCCGAGCGCGGGAGCGTCCTGCGCGCGGTGGAGCAGTTAGAGCGCTCCCATGCCAAGATCCTCGGCTTTGTTCTCAACGAGGTCACGAGGGAGAGCGGATACTACGGATATCGGAAATACGGCTATCGACGCCACCGCTACGGTTACGGCTACGGCTATGGGCACGGCTACGGTTACGGATACGGACAGGAGAAGCCGGACAGCGGGGAACGGAGCATCCCATGACCGATCTTCACACCCATATTCTGCCCCGCATGGACGACGGCGCGCCGGACACGGCAGCCAGTCTTGCAATGCTCCGCATGGAGGCAGCGCAGGGCGTTACGGGTGTAGCGCTCACCCCCCATTTTCATCGGGACAGGGAGAGCATAGAGCAGTTTCTCGCGCGTCGGCAAGCCGCTTGGGAGCATCTTTCCGCAGCGATGAAGAAAACCGCCGAACCTTTTCCTGACCTTGTGTTGGGTGCAGAGGTGGCATGGATGCCAAATATGAACCATTGGGACGATCTTGAGGCGCTGTGTCTCGGTTCGAGCCGTTATTTGCTGCTGGAACTGCCCTTCACCCTCTGGAACAATAGTATGATCGACCAGCTTTACTCTCTGGCGGCACAGAGCGGCGTTACGCCGGTGCTGGCGCATCTGGAGCGGTATCTGGGGCGGCAGAAGAAAGAGCACATACAGGAATTGTATCGCCTGAACGTCCCCATCCAGCTCAGCGCCGGATGCCTGCTGCATCCCATGGAGCGGTGGAAGCTCCTTCGGCTGCTGAGGGAGGGGCAATCCTTTTTCCTTGCATCCGACTGTCACGGCACACAGCGGCGCACACCCGATCTGGGCCCTGCCGCTGCCGTTGCCAAAAAGCGTCTGACGGGGGATGCGCTGGAAACGCTCCTTTGCCGCAGCGACGCGATCTTCACCGCAGCGCGTGCAGAACAGGAGAGGGAATATGCGAAGAAATGAGAATTTCATCCTGCGCCGGGTCGCAGATATGTCGGTCATCGTCCCTTTGGGGGCGGCTGCCGAAGCGTTTCCGGGAATGATCTCCGTAAACGAGACCGGCGCATTTTTATGGGACCTTTTGGAACAGGAACAGACGCTCCAAAGCCTTGGAGACGCCTTATGCGCCGTGTATTCGGTCGAACGGGAGCAGGCGGAGGCGGACGCAGCCGCCTTTCTTGACAAGCTGAGACCCGTCGGCGCGGTGGACGGTCTGTAAGATGCAGGTCCGGCAGATCCCCATGGCGCAGCTGCGCGAACTGCTCGATGAGCAGCTCGCGCACGGAGAAGCGCTCCTTCCGGTAACAGGAAACAGTATGTGGCCGCTTCTTGCCGATGGACGGGACATGGTGCGCCTTGCGCGGCTCGACCGCCGCGTGCAAAGGGGCGATATCGCCCTCTATCAGAAGGCGGACGGCAGCTATATCCTGCACCGGGTCATCCGCCTGTGTGCGCCAGAGACCTGCATTTGCTGCGGCGACGCTCAGTGGGAAGGGGAGCAGGTCGATGAGGCGCAGATCATTGCGTACGTCACCGCCTTTCGCCGCAAGAGGCACTGGCAGGAGACCGCCCTGTCCCGGCCCTACCGGCTTTATGAACACTTCTGGGTCCATACCTTTCCCGCCCGTCGCCCCTTGCTGAGGCTGCTGCGATTCCTTCAGCGGGCACGGAGGGGACTGATACGCGGGAGAAGATGAGATGAGTCAGTCGAAGAAAAAGGCGGCGGGCGCGTACAAAACGCCGCTCACGCTGCTGTATGCAGGCATCGCCGCGCAGGCGTTCGGCATCGCGGCGCTTGCCTTGGTGAGCCGGCGGGTGCTGGATGAGGGCGGCAGGACATGGGGGGGCGCGCTGCTCTTTCTGGCGCTGGCTCTCCCGCTGCTCGACGGCGGGCTTGACCTGCTTTCCGGCAGGACGGTCGACCGCGCGGCGCTATCGCTGCGGCGCAACACGCTTGATACGCTTTTGAGCAAGGATGCGGAGGCATACAGCCGCTACCACAGCGGGCAGGTCTTCAGCCGCCTGACGCAGGACGCTTACACCGTCTGCGAATGGCGGGTCGTCGGCCGCCCCCAGGTGGCGGGGCAGCTCATCCGACTGCTTTGCGCCGCATCCGCGCTGTTTTTCGTCAATATCCCCCTTGCCCTTGCGGTCATAGGCGCGGGCGCGCTGGCGATCGCCGGCGGGCGGCTGCTGCGAAAGTATCTGACGCGGCGGCATCTGCGCGTGCGTCAGGCGGAGGAAGGTCTGACGGGCTGCACGCAGGAGATCCTGGAGCATACGGAGCTTCTGCGCAGCATGACGGCGGGGGAGGAGGCTGTCCGCCGCTTTGAAGGACGGCAGAAGGAGTGGCTGCGCGAGCGCAAGCGCCTGCGCGTCTTCTCAACGGGGGTCGGAACCGGGTTTTCCGCCGTATTGCAGCTTGGATACGCCGTTCTTCTTGTCTGGGGCGGCATCGCCATTCGGGAAGGAAGGCTCTCCTTCGGCGACCTTGCGGCGCTCTTACAGCTCCTCGCGATGTTCCAAAGCCCGCTCACGGGCTTGTCGGGCGTTCAGTCCCGGCTGGCAGCCGTCCGCGCGGCGGAGGCGCGGCTGGATGAGCTGTATTCCCTGCCCGGGGAGGCACCGGGACAAGCGGCGGCGGAGGACGACGTCCTTCGCGCCATCGTATTTGAAAATGTCACCTTTTCCTATGAGGGCGAGGAACAGCCTGTTCTGCGGAATTTTTCCGCGCGGCTGCCGCTCGATCGCTGGACCTGCCTCACGGGAATATCCGGGAGCGGAAAAAGCACGCTTTTCCGCCTTATTCTGGGGCTTTATCACCCCCAGCAGGGCCGGGTATACCTTGAAACCGAGCGGGGGGAGCTCCCTTGCTCCGCTGCCGTGCGGGGACTGTTCGGCTATGTCCCACAGACGCCCTGGCTCTTTTCCGGCAGTATTCGCGAAAATCTGCTGCTGGCAAAGCCCGACGCGGATGACGCCGCCCTTTGGGAGGTGTTGGATCGGGCGCAATGCGGCTTTGTCCGCGACCTGCCCGACCGCCTTGAAACCGTCCTGAGCGAAGAGGGGGGCGGTCTTTCCGCGGGACAGCGTCAGCGCCTTGCCATCGCCCGCGCGATGCTTTCCGCCCCGCGCTTTTTGCTGCTTGACGAGATCACCTCGGCGCTGGACGAGGATACGGAGGCACAGCTGCTGACAGAGCTGACGGGCGCGTATCCGGCGGCGGTATTCGCCACCCATCACAGCGCCCTGCCGGGCAGGCTGCACAGCGAGACGCTGCATCTTGAGGGCATTGTCTGAAAAAGTAGAAACGTGATTCTTACAACTTATTATACAATGGAGGATGAAGATGAACATGAAACGGAACATTGCGAGAACGCTGGCACTGATGCTGGTGCTGTGCACGCTGCTGTCGCAGACCGCGCTGGCAGCCACGACCTATTATGTCGACGTGACCATCTCCGGTCCCGATGCCGACGGCGTGGAGCGGACGCTCAGCGCCTCCTCCAGCCGCTACGGCACGATGAGCACGCCCCTTGCATCGGAGCTTGCCTCCGTCGTCGACAGCAAATACGGCGAATTGGAGAGCATTTTCGCCGGAACCGGCCTCAGAACCATCGTGGACACGGGCGCCGAGGCGTTCCGGCAGGGCGAGAGCGCGTGGAATGCGTACGTGGAGAAGTATTATGACAGCGTGGACAGCTCCTTCAAGGATACGCTCAAGAGCCTTTCCTCCACCTTCGCAAACCTCACGGTCGACCGCGTCAACCGCGTGACCTATCGGGACAACGGCCGTCTCTACACCGTGACCGTGACGCTCAAGGCCTACACCACCGGCTCGGACAGCGGCGTGAATCCGCCCGTCGTGCCCACGCCCGACGGTCACAAGGTCGTTGTGGATCCCGTGCCGAACAACACGCTGCGCGCGGACAAGAATACCCTGCCCAAGGGTGGGACCGCCGTCATCCGGGACAGCGCCGCGTCGAACGGCTATGTCCTCTCCGATCTGGCGGTCAAGGATGTGAGCGGCAACGACATTCCCGTGAGCAAGCAGTCTGACGGCGTCTACACCTTCACCATGCCCGAAAGCAGCGTGTCCGTTCGCGCCGTGATGGTCGCCGACCCCGATATGACCGGCATCTCCAAGCAGCTGAACACCGATCAGGACATTGCCTATATGCAGGGCATGGCGGACGGCAGGTTCTATCCCGCAAGCTCCGTTACCCGCGGACAGGTGGCGCAGATCTTCTACCGCCTGCTGAAGGAGCAGAAGGTTTCCTCCAAATCCACCTTTACGGACGTCCCCGACACGCTCTGGTGCGCCGAGGCGGTGAATGCCCTTGCCTCTCTTGGCATCGTGGAGGGCGTCGGCAACGGCAAGTTTGCCCCGAATCAGCCCATCACCCGCGCCGAGTTTGTCACCATCTGCGCCCGCTTTACTCAGGTCTCCGCGAGCGGAGAGACCTTTACCGACGTGCCCGCCAGCCACTGGGCGTTTGACGCCATTTCCACGGCGGCGTCCTTCGGCTGGGTCAACGGCGTCGGCAACGGGCAGTTTGCCCCCAATCAGCACATCACCCGCGCGCAGGCAGCCGTTCTGCTGAACCGTCTGCTGGGCCGCTGCATGGCAGGTCAGTCTTACGAGAATGCCCGCCAGTACCCGGATGTCCCCCAGACCCATTGGGCGTGGAAGAACATCTGCGAGGCGTCTGACGGCGTCGCCCTCCGCTGAGCGGAGAATTCAAAAGAGTACGGGAAAAGGCAGTGGAGGGACTGCCTTTTCCCGCAGATTTATGGGAGCGTCTTATGAAAACGATTCAGAAAAGCGTGCCCGTTCAGACGGTGCTGCTCATCCTGCTGGATGCCATTTTCATCATCCTGGCGGGCGGGCTTGCGCTGCTGGTGCGCTTCGACTTCGATTTTGATCAGGTGCCTGCCAATTACCTTGAGCCGTGGTTTCGCGCTCTGCCCTTTGAGATTCTGGTCACGGCGGCGGTCTTCTGGCCGCGCCGGATGTACCGCTACCTCTGGCGCTACGTCAGCGCCCATGATGTCGCCGAGATGGTGATATCCGTCGTCCTCGCCTATTGCGCGTTCCATGTGCCGGCGGCGCTTTTCGGCTATCACCAGCCGAGGAGCGTGCTCTTTATGGAGCTGCTGTTTCAGCTGTTCCTGCTGGTGGGCGGGCGCTGCACCTTCCGCTTTCTGCGGATGTTCGCAAGCTCCGCCCGTCAGGCAAGGCAGGAGGAGGGCGAGCGCGTCATGCTCATCGGCGCGGGCGAGGCGGGGCGAATGCTCCTGCGGGAGATCTCCGTCACGCCGCAGCTAAAAAGCCATGTCTGCTGCATCATCGACGACGACAAGAGCAAGCAGGGCAAGTACATCGGGAACGTGCCCATCGTCGGCGGGCGGGAGAAGATCCCCGAGATGGTCAAAAAGGAGCGGATCACGCAGATCGTCCTTGCCATTCCCGCAGCGTCTGCCAAGGATAAGAAAGAGATCCTGAACATCTGCCAGAAAACGAGCTGCCGTATACGGAGCCTGCCGGGAATTTACCAGCTGGTGAACGGCGAGGTGAGCATGGCGGCGGTGAAGGATGTGCAGGTGGAAGATCTGCTTGGCAGAGAGCCGATCAAGCTGGACACGGCGATCCTGCTGAATTTCCTGCAAGGGCAAACCGTGCTGGTGACCGGAGGCGGCGGCTCCATCGGCAGCGAGCTTTGCCGTCAGATCGCCAAATATCAGCCCAAGCAGCTCATCATTCTGGATATTTACGAGAACAATGCTTATGATATCCAGCAGGAGCTGCGGCGTGTATGGGGCGAGCGGCTCGATCTGCGGGTGGAGATCGCCTCCGTGCGAGATAAGGAAAAAGTTTACAGCCTGTTTCAGATGTATCGCCCTGACATCGTGCTCCATGCGGCGGCCCACAAGCATGTCCCGCTGATGGAGGAATGCCCAGAGGAGGCCATCAAGAATAACATTTTCGGCACATATCATGTGGTGCGGGCGGCGGAGAAGTTCGGCGTCAAAAAGTTTGTCATGATCTCCACGGATAAGGCTGTGAATCCCACCAACTTCATGGGCGCGACCAAGCGATTCTGCGAGATGATCCTGCAAAGCAGGACGGACAGCCCCACAGAATTCTGCGCGGTGCGGTTTGGCAATGTGCTTGGTTCCAATGGCTCTGTTGTGCCCCTGTTCAAAAAGCAGATTCAGGAGGGCGGCCCCGTCACCATCACGGATAGGCGCATCATCCGCTACTTTATGACCATTCCCGAGGCTGCCCAGCTGGTGCTCGAGGCGGGCGCCATGGCAAAGCAGAGCGAGATCTTCGTTCTGGACATGGGCGAGCCGGTGAAAATTCTGGAGCTGGCGGAAAACCTCATCCGCCTGTCCGGGCTGGAGCTGGACAAGGATATCACCATTCAGGAGATCGGCCTGCGCCCGGGAGAAAAGCTCTATGAGGAGCTGCTGATGCGCAGTGAAACGCTCTCCAAAACAAGCAATGAGAAGATCTTCATCGAACAGCAGCAGGACATTTCAAAGGACGTCATCATGGATGACCTGCTGCGGCTGGATGAAGCCGTCACCCGCGACATACCGCCTCAGGATTTGATCACCATGCTACGGGAGATGGTCCCGACATATACTTCCCCGGAGGAGATCAACGGTCGAGCAACGGCAGAAGTCTCATAACAGGCGTTGGAACTGGTGGATGAGGAAAATGGACCTCAAAAAAGTGGAGGAAACGGCTTGAAACGGCGTAAAACCATTCTCTGCACCATTCTTGTACTGCTGGCGGTATCGCTGGCGGGGCTTTTGTGGTGGCAGCGCGACAACTTAAAGGCAGTCCATGCCGCGACGCAGCACACATCGGACGAGCTGGAGGAAAAGCTGGAGGAAAACCGTCAGATGATCGAAGAGGCGGTGCGCTCGGCGAGCGAGGTCACGGTGCGCGAGGTCACGGAGGAGGAGCGTCAGGCGCTGCGCGATGGCTCGATGACGCAGGAGCAGCTTATGGAGCGCCTGACGGGCAGCGGGGGAGGGGAACCCTCCCAACCCGATGCGGAGAGCGCTGTCCCGGCAAGCCGCCCGGAAAGCGGCGGCAAAACGGACGCTGCACCTGAGACGCCGGACGCGGCGGCCGCGGGCGAGAAGAGCGAACAAAGTGCGGAAAGCAGCTATCAGAAGGAGCTGTCGGCGCTCATCGCCAAGGTCTACGTCCTGCGCGAGGAGTACACGCTGGCGCTCGATACGATGTATGCCGACGCCAAGGCGGAGTATCTGGCGCTCCCCGCGGAAAAGCGGACAACGACTCAGCTTGCGAAGATGGCAAAGGGCTATCTTTCCCGGGCGAACGCCTTGGAAAAGGAGTGCGACGGGAAGATGGACGAGGTCATCCGCGCCATGGAAACGCTCATCCGGGACAACAACGGCGATCTCACGCTTGTGGATACCGTGGTCTATACCTATGCCAACGAAAAGAGCCTCAAAAAGTCCTGGTATATGACAAAGCTGGAGCAAAAGGGACTGCTCTGAGCGGCAAGCAGCCAGAAAACAAACGGAAGAGAGAGGAATTAAAGTCATGACGATATTGGTGACCGGCGGCACGGGCTTTATCGGGAGCCACACGGTGGTGGAGCTTCTGAACGCTGGCTATGACGTTGTCATTGCCGACAATCTGTGCAATTCTAAGATTGAAGTGATCGACCGCATCCAGAAGATCACGAACAAGCGCCCCGCCTTCTACAAGTTAGACCTGCTGGACAGCGCCGCGCTCGAAAAGGTCTTCGCGGAAAACCGCATTGACGCCGTGATCCACTTTGCGGGCTTAAAATCCGTCGCGGAATCCGTTGCGGATCCCGGAAGATATCTCGACACCAACCTGACGTCTACCTTCCATCTTCTCAACGCAATGGAAAAGCATCAGGTGTACAAGCTGGTGTTCTCCTCCTCGGCAACGGTGTACGGCACGCCCGAAACCATGCCGAACCGCGAGAGCGATGTTGTCGGCAAGGTCTGCTGCCCGTATGGGTTCAGCAAGTATCTCAACGAGCTGCTCCTGCATGATTTCGCGCGGCAGCGCGACAAGTTCCGCTTTGCCTCGCTGCGTTACTTCAACCCCGTCGGCGCGCATCCCTCCGGGCTCATCGGCGAGGACTGCGGTCAGAAGGCCCCCAACAACCTTGCCCCCTACATCACCCGCACCCTGCTCGGGCAGTTCCCGTATCTGAGCGTTTACGGCGATCAGTACGATACCGTGGACGGCACGGGCGTTCGTGATTACATCCATGTGGTCGATCTGGCGAAGGGACACCTCGCCGCGCTGAACTATCTTGAAAAAACGGACAGCAAGTATGACGTTTTCAATCTGGGAACGGGCAAGGGGACGAGCGTGCTTCAACTGGTGTCCGCGTTTGAAGAGGCATCGGGCAGGAAGGTGCCTTACCGCATCGTCGGCCCGCGGCCGGGCGACGTGCCCTTGAGCTTTGCCGCCGTTGAAAAGGCAAAGAACATCCTTGGCTGGACGGCGGAATACGACTATAAGGATTGCGCCAGAGACTCCTGGAACTGGCAGGTGCAAAATCCAAACGGCTACACAGAGGAGGGCTAAGCGTTCCGCGCGGCGCTCTTCCCCGTATCCGAGCAAAAAATCCCCCGTAAGCGATTCAAATGAATCGCTTACGGGGGTCGTTTTTATCATGTGCCTGTCCGATGGGGGAGGGCGCTTCATTTCTGCGGGGCGAACAGCAGGTCCAGGATCGGGGAAATGTTTCCGCTGTCCGCGCCGTTTTCCAGAATACCGGCGGCAACCAGACCGTCCTGATTCTGGCTGAGCGCCTGCATCGCGCTGATGTAGCCGTCCAAATCCTTGTTGATCTGCGCGCTTTCATCCAGCTGTTCCGTGCCGGTAATATAATCCATGAATTGTGGCATCATGCCGACCTCGTCCTGAACAAACGCCCCAAGCTGCCCAAGCGCGGCAAGGATATCAGGAATTTTTTCCGCACCTTCTTTTTCACCGGCAGCGGCGATCTGCTGATTGACATAGTTATAATACTGTTCTGCATTGTATTCTTTGTCATCTACGGTCGTTGTCCAGCCCTTCGCTTGCTCGGAATAGGCAAAGGCGGTCATAATGCCGTACATCGCCCCCACATTGCTCATCGTTTCGCCCATATCATCAGGGTTAATAAGGCTCATTGCCTTCACATCCAGCGATTCCTCTTCCCCCTCATCCGCAGCATTGGTCGTAAACACCGCAAGTAGTCTTTCTGCGGTAGTTTCGTCTGTTTTGCTCGCCGTCAGCAGCAGCGCTGCATTTGCCAGCCTCTGCTTATCAAGCTCGCTGTAGTTTTCGTTTTCATCCGGTTTTATCCCCAAGGTTTCGGGAGCCATACCGGCATTTATAAGAACACTCGCAAGGAAATTGCCCCCACCAAGGGCAGAATTCAGCGCATTGATCATTCCGCCCACATTGCCGGTGAGGGCGTTCATGGTCATGCTTTTGCCGCCGAAGGTCGAGGCGCGAAATGCGTCGAGCTGCGCCTCTGTCGCTGTAAATTCATAGTCCTTCCCGTTGATGGTATAGCGCAGCACCATATTCCCGTCCTTGTCGGTCGCCGCGGTGAGTACCGCGCCGTGGAAGGTGCCCGTCACCCTGTCGTATGCGAGGTTGGTATATACCTTGAACCGGCTGTCCTGATTGCCGGAAAAATACTTCTGAAAGAATTCACCTTTGCGGTCGACCGAGGAGATGACCTGAGCCACCTTGCCGTCCTCGGCCAGAGACGCCGCGCCGCCGGATGGTCTCCCGTCGTACTGTCCCGCATCGTAGGACGCGGATGCAAAGGCCGTGTTCACCGCGCCGAGAAGCTGTAAGTCCGCCGCCTCGTTCGCCTTTTTCACATAGCCCGAGTACGCCGCCGAGCCGACGCCGGCCAAAATGCCCATGATCGCGATGACCACGACAAGCTCGACCAGCGTAAAGCCGCTCTGCCTGTTTTTGTCCATGACTGTTCCTCCTATTCCTGTTTTTTTCTCTCCTTCCCCGCCGCGGGGAGCGTTCGTTGCCTGTTCCAACGGTTCGCGCCCATCGCCCCCTTGATCGTCCGCGCCTGAAACGTGCGTGGTTTTTTCTGCCGCGCACATCCGCGCGGTCAATAAAGCTTATTTCATTATAGCCAGCTCGGATTTTTTTGCAACATTTTAGCGTATTTCTGTATTTTTTCTTAACTTTTGCAGAGTTTTGTCGTAAGAAGTTAAATACGCCGCCCTCCGACGGACACTTTGACCGCACAGGTCAGACAGCTTGACCGCTGAAATCATACACTCTCGCCGCCGGTCAGACACCCCCTGTATAATGGAATTGCATCGAAAGATGTAATCTAACAACAGGAGGAAAACACGATGACCAACTACAAAGAGATCATCAGACTTCATAGTCTGGGTCTCAACAAAACGCGCATCGCCGAGAGCTGTGGCTGCGCCCGGAGCACCGTCATCACGGCATTGCACAAGGCTGAAGAAAACGGCCTCTCGTGGAATCCGGTGAAGAACCTTAGCTCTGAGGAAGTGACCCGTAAGCTGTACCCTGCCGCATCTATGGGGCAGCGGTACAGTATGCCGGACTACGAGTGGGTCCACAAGGAAATGCAGAAGAGCGGCGTCACGCTCAGCCTGCTGTGGGTGGAGTATTGTGAACGGTGCCGCCAAAACGGTGAGCTCCCCTACAAGTCCACGCAGTTCAACAAGTACTACGCCGACTATGTTCACAAAACGAAAGCGACCATGCACCTGGAGCACAAGCCCGGTGAGAACCTCCAGGTGGACTGGGCCGGTCAGACCGCTGGGATTACGGACACGGACACCGGCGAGCGCCTGCCCGCCTATCTCTTTGTAGCAGTGCTTCCGTACAGCGGCTACGCCTATACGGAAGCGTTCCTCAACATGAAGCAGGAAGCATGGATCACAGCTCATGTTCATGCCTACAACTATTTCGGTGGAGTCACCCGAATCCTGACCCCGGACAATCTCAAGACCGGCGTCATCAAGAATACCCGCACGGAGACCGTCCTGAACAAAGCCTACCAGGAAATGGCGGAGCATTACGGCACCGCAATTATCCCCACCCGTCCACGGACACCGAAGGACAAAGCGTTCGTGGAGGTCTCCGTCGGCGTTGTCTCCACTTGGATCCTTGCTGCGCTGCGGAACCGTCAGTAAGCTGTCTGACCACTATTCTGTGGTCCGCTTGGAGGACGCCTGTCGAAAAGCTCTGACCTTCACCCCTTCTCCTAGCTTGAAAAGTGTACAGGCTATTCTGAAGTCTGAGCAGGACCTGCTTCAGACGGAAGATGTGGATCCAGAACCTGTGCCTCAGAAGGCCCACAGGTTTACCCGTGGTGCTGAGTACTACAGAAGGGGGAAGAAATAATGTTCAGTAACGAAACGATTCGTAAGCTCAGAGAGATCCACATGGGCGTCATGGCAGAGCAGCTTTCTGCCCAGCTGGAAGACCCGCAGTTCCGGAATATGCCCTTCGAGGATCGGCTCGCCATGCTGGTGGATGCCGAATGGAGTGCTCGGAAAAGCAACCGGCTCACTGGCCTGATCAAAAAGGCCGGCTATGCGGATACACAGGCCAGCGTGGAGAATATCGAGTATATTGCCGAACGGCATCTGGACCGGGAGCAGATCCTCCGCTTGGCATCCTGTTCGTACATTCAGGAGGCACGAAATGTGATCATCCTGGGCGCTACCGGTGCTGGAAAGACATTCCTGGCCTGTTCCCTGGGTGTGGCGGCCAACCGGAACTTCTACGCCGCTCGGTATCTCCGGCTGCCGGATCTTCTGGTGGAGATCGCTGTAGCCCGGAGGGATGGGACCTATCGGGAATATATGAAGCAGCTGAAAAAGGTGAAGCTGCTCATTCTGGACGAGTGGCTGCTGTACCCGCTGAAGGAGGCAGAAGCCCGGGATGTACTGGAGCTGGTGGAAGCTCGGAACAAGGTGGCGTCCACCATCTTCTGCTCCCAGTATGACACCAGTGAGTGGCATGAAAATCTGTATGATCCAACTCTGGCGGACGCGATCTGCGACCGGATCATCTACAACGCGTACACGGTTCAGATCGAGGGCGAGTCAATGCGCAAGCGCATGGGTATGACAGAGTAATTTCCCCGGCGGCCGGGTGCACCATGTGCCCGGCCGCTGTGCACCATTTGGGCGGTGTCCGTGGACCGACGTGGTGGTGCATGCACCACGGCCTCGGTGTAGGACCAGCGGAAAGGGTGTCCGTTTTCAGCGGTCAGGTTGTCGGACGGCTAACGGTCAGGGTGTAGTTTTCGGCCATATCCAAGAAGTAGACACGAATTCACAATTATATCGGGAAGCCGCAATAAATCTGTTAGCTTTTCATGCGCGCAAAAAGTAACGGGCATCCGGCTTACACCGGATACCCGTTATCCGCTGCCATCCTTACCTGACAGGTGACATGATCGCAATTTTCAGATTTCTTCTTCAGTTCCATTCCTCCGCTAAGAGGAAGTCGCGGATATTTCGGTGCTTGATCCCGTTTCGGCTCATGTCGAACTCATCGAGGGAAACAACGTACTTCGGGAAGTTATCGCGGATGTTGTCATACGCGCCGAACTCGCGGTTGACCGTTTCGTCGGAGGCGAGCAGATAGCACACCTGAACGTACAGCTTTTCACCGCGCTTGTCGCATACAAAATCAATTTCCTTATCGCCCATTCTGCCGACAGTCACTTCATAGCCCCGGCGCAGCAATTCCAGATACACGATATTCTCCAAAATGAGATTGATGTCCCGCATATTGCCGCCAAAGACCGCCTCGCGGATGCCGTGATCGGCAATATAGTACTTCTCATTGGAGGCAAGGATCTGTTTGCCCTGCAAGTCCTCCCGCTTCACCTGATAGAAAAGGTACGCCTCGCAGCAGTATTTGATATAGTTCAGAATCGTTTCCGGGGCGACGGTGCGCTGCTCGTTTTTCAGGAACTTTGCAAGAGAGGTCGCCGAGAAGGTCGTTCCCACATTGGCGATCACATAGGCAATGATCCGTTCCAGCAAATCTACATCCCGGATTTTATTCCGCTTCACGATGTCCTTGAGCTGGACAGAGTTGAACAGATCGTGAAGATATTGCTTGGACGGCGCATCCGCATATCGGAGATTTGCAAGATAGGGCATCCCTCCGGCAAGCAGGTACTTTTGGAAACACTGCTGAATGGACGCATCAGGCGCAATCGAACGGTACAGCTCCATGAACTCCCCAAATGAGAACGGATAGATCACAAACTCCACATAGCGTCCACCTAAATAGGTCGCAAGCTCACCGGACAGCAGCTTTGCATTGGAGCCGGTGATGTAGATGTCACAGTCCAATGAGACGCGGAAAGAGTTGATGCACTTCTCCCAGTCCTTGACCTCCTGGATCTCATCGAAAAAGAGGTAGATCTTGCCGCCGATCTCCTTGGCGCGCTTGGTGATTTCATCGTGCAGCGCCTGCGCGGTTTGCAGGTGGGAATAGCTCATATCCTCAAAATTGATGGAGATAAACTGCGCCCGGCTGACGCCGGACTCCGTGAGTTCCTGCTGGATCAGCTCCAACATGACCGACTTTCCGCAGCGGCGAATACCGGTCATGACCTTGACCAGCTCCGTTCCGATGAACGGACGGATACGGCTCATATACAGTTCGCGTTTGATCATAAAACCTCGCCCTCCTTCCGTATTTGGTCATAGAATATCACACTTACAAATGAAAATCAATGCCGAAATTGCAAATCTATAAGTTATAACTGATAAAATGCAAAATTCGACAAATGATTTCAGCTAAGGCTCAACGATTCAAGTGAAACCCTGCAAAGGGAGGATTTCACCCTCTATTGGCACACGATCACGCGGATGATTCGCAACGTGGGGGAGACGTCGTGCGCCGCTCACTGAAATGTTTCGCAATTAACCTATCAACATTTCAACGAATATCTTTCCCTCATCTCCCTTGGGATGGAATAAGAATAGGATTCAAGAGGCACTATTTTCGAACCTCAGCACACCTCCCGAAGAAGTCCTGTGTCCGCAAGGGTCACGGGACTTCATGCGTTCTGCTTCACAGCATCCCGCGCGCAAAATGCGGAACAAAAGCGGAACGAGTATGGAACAAACATTCCGCGTCGGTACGGAGCAAGGTTCGCTTCGCCCCGTTGCCGGAAAACCCTTGATGCGCATGGATTTCCCGCGATCCGAAATCGCTCATTTTCTACAATTTCACAATGTGTACATTCCGCCAAAAGTTGCATTCTAAGTAACTACACTTCTCATGAAAAGTTGGATTTTCGTCATCCGTACTTTCCCTCCTTTTCTGATTCCGGCGCAACGGCACACTCCGTCATTTTCCGCAAACTCCCCATGTGTACCTTCCGTCAAAAGTTGCGTCCTAAGTAACTGCGCTTTTCATGAAAAGGTACTGTTTCGGCATCTGTACTGTGTAAAAAACGAAGGAATCCTTTTGACCATTTTTTGCAATTTCTCGCTGCCTGCCCTTATTGCCCCTATGTGACGGAAGCGTCCGACCGGAAACCAGTATAAAGAGGGGAAAGCCGCCATATTGCGGCCCTTTCCGCTGTTTCGGTCATTGTCCGGCAAAGTCGTTCCAAGACATATCCCCAATGACATATAATGAGGTCAATTTATTAAAATCCAAGACCTTCCATATAAAGTAGTACATATCGAAAAAATATAGATATCCAATGACTTTTGCGCTCACGCGCGACACCCTGTTGTGTCCCGACAATCAGCGCGAACTCCTAAAAATGAGAAAACCGCGACACGCTAAAAGGAACAGAGCCGCGATTTGCAAAAGCAAATCGCAGCTCTGTTCCTCTCGTGGCGAGAGTACGTTACGAATTTTCAAGAACAAGCTCTAACTGACGCACATCCTCCATAGTCGTTGCCCAGCTGGTTACAAAGCGCACAACCGTGTGTGCCGCATCCATCTTTTTCCAGAAGCGGCAGACGAATACGCCGCCTGAAACGGTGCGTGTAGACCGCACGAATGGTGCAGCCAAACCGCTAAAATGGTGCAAGGTCACCGCAGCCATGGTGCATTGACAGGATAGCCACTAAAATGAGTTCTGGAAATGTCAAGAAATGTGCAGTCGGGAAACACCCAAAATCTGAAAAGCATGGTAATACAGCGCAGTTTTCCGAAGTGGAGCGTAGCGGAACGCAGGAAAACTGCGGCGGCATCGGATCAGGCTGCCGTCTGCGCCTGCGCCCACTCCCGGTACTTCGCAGGCGGCAGTCCCAGCGGGTTGCGCGTATAGATCCTAACGCGGTTGTAGTAGATAAAAACATAGCGGAAAATGATCGTTTTGACCTGTTCTCTCGGCAGCTTGTATGCCGCGATCTGGTAGATCTTCTCTTTTTTGAGCGTGGCGAAAAAGCTCTCCATCCGTGCGTTGTCGAAGCAATGTCCGGTGCCGCTGAGGCTTTGTATCATGCCGCAGCGAGACAGCTCGGAACGAAAGGCTAAGCTGGTGTATTGACTGCCGCGATCCGAGTGGAACACCGCTCCGCTCAGACTCGGATAGAGCCGCTCCAACTGCCGTACCGTATCAATGCACAGCTCCTTCTTCATATTGTCCCGCATTTCAAGCGCGACGATCTCGCCGCTGAAGCAGTCCATGACCGGCGAAACATACAGCTTGCCGTCTGCACACTGTACCTCGGTAATATCTGTGAGAAACTTCTCCGAAGGGCGCTGGGCACTGAAGTCCCGTTTCAGAATGTTTTCCTGCTCCTGCGCTTCTGTCGTGGCTTTCGTGATTCCATGCGGAATGCGTCTTTTATGGAGCCAGCCATTCTCTTTCATCACGCGATACACCGTTCTCCGGCTGACGTCGACGCCGTCCTGCTCAAGCGCAAGGCAGACGCGATCCACGCCGTAGTTTCGGTTATCCGGATGCTCTTCGAGAATCTTTTTGACCTTTCCCGCAAGAAGCTGACGGCTGCTGTGCCTGCCCCTGTTTCGAAGCCACCGGTAATAACCGGACTCGCTCAGGTGCAGAACACGGCACATATCCTTTGCCGTGTAGACACCCTTGCGTTCGACTACGAACAGGTGCCGCTCACACGCTTTTACTTCTTGCGGTCTTGCGCGAAAAAACCGAGTGCGTCCTTGAGAATATTGTTCGCGGTCCGCAGCTCGGCATTTTCTCGCTCAAGCTCACGGATGCGGATCGTCTGCTCCTCTGCGCTCGGTGTCTTCGCGGGCGGTGTATTTCGGCGTATGCTGCGCCAATCCGCCAGCGTGTAGTACGCAATGCCGAGCTGCTGCGCGGCTTTCTTCACGCCAATCTCGTCTGACAGCTTCAGCGCTTCTTCCTTGAATTCTTTGCTGTAATGTTTCATTGCGATTCCCTCCATCTCTGTTCTTTCAGTTTAACAGATTTTTGGGGATTTTGCGACTGCACTTACAGGGTACTACTCCAATCAAATGCTATGCATATATCAGCATAGATACACTCTCACGCTGCTAAAAAGGAGTGTCACCCGATAGTAAGTTCGCTATCAGGTGACACTCCGGAAGGGTCAACTTAGCTGCCAACCTATCAACAGCAAAAGAACACTCTCTAAGAGAAGTACCCCCACACAGCACAAATCAAACCATGCAGATTTTTTCTTTTCCTCGACCGCTCGGAGCGCGAAAAATGCAAATCCAAAAGCAATAAAAAGCAAATCGCTCCAGTGCTTTGGATATGCCTTGACTGGAAGCAAAATCATAACGGCCAAAAATAGTGCAAAGCTTATCACATACTGTATGATATTCTTGGGTAATTTTTCCATGTTATTATCCATTCATACAGCGATACACAACCGTATCAGCGTCTTCAATATAGTTCTGCTGATTGGCGCTTGCATACCATTTTGTGTACAACTTTGTTACCGTCCCGTACCCGATAACCCCCGGACCGCTGGGGCGCTGATACGAAAGGACTCTTACAGAAATAGCGTGGATACCGTCTGGGTGCACCGTCCCACCAATATTGCAAATCTTTCCTAAAAGTACTCCTGCCGCAAAAGCTCCAAGAGGATTAAATCCGAGTGCAGCGATTACGACCGTTACAAATGCACCGGAGGTCATATCGAGCAAATCCTGCATAAATGTAATGTCTTTCTTTTGAGTACCAATTAGTTTGCTATAATCAGTTGCAACTGTCCCGTCCGGCGGACCGTCAAGATATTTTACGGTATGTGCAAAAGGAGCAATATCATATTCCGTACTTAGCTTTGATGATTCCTGCGTTGTCACCTTAATGCAATTACCGTTTAAGATTACGTCTCTAATGGAATCAATTTCAACCTTATCAGATTTATCGCCTTCTACAAAGTTCAGCTTTGTTGTCCCATCTGTCGAGATTTCTTTTATTACAATACCATCGACCACATTTCCAGCAGCATCGTTATAAGAATATCTAAATCTACCTTCTACATTATCCGAGAAAGCAAACTCAATCATCTGTGAAAAATTGCCCACTTCATCAGTAGCATATGGGCTTAATTCGACAGCAAATGCAGGAATGGCGAGAGCCATGCACATTGCGATGCAGAGAATAAACGACACCATTTTACGTTTCATTTAATTAACCTCGCTTTCTTTTGTTGTTGAACATAGCTTAATCTACTTCGGATACATTGAAAATTATACCTCTGTATTTTCTACTAAAACAGCCCTCCCTTCTCGTAAAACTAAATACGACAAGGGAGGGAGTTTTTGGACACAACGGCTATTTATTTTTCGCAAACACTTTCTGCTAACCTAACCAGATCTTTGGCAGTGAAGAATCCGGATATGAAAAATCCAGCGTTGTCAGCAGTCATCCATACGATTGTGTTACCGATAGCAGCGTCATCGCTGATCAAAATGTCGGCAGTGCAGCCAGCTACGGTTACCTTTTCAACGGCAGTATTTGTTGACTCGATTTGCCAGAATGTCTCATCTGGCGGACTTGCATAATAGAATTTCAGTATCTCACCCTCGTCATTCATATAAATGACCGACGAAGTATTTCCTACACTATCTTCTGATATCTGTGTATATCCTTCGGGGATCCAAGTTAAATAGTAGTTATTCTTTCCTTCATTGCTGGTACGCCCATCCTCAAAATGATATATAAACAGCTCTTCGTACACCTCTTTGACCCATCCAAAAAAAGATGCTCTAGCCTCTGTATCGACGGCCAGCCAAGCACTTCCGCCAATGAGAACTGCAAGTATAATAACGGCAACTTTGTGCATCATTTTATAGAAATAAGGATGATCTGCGCGCTTTTTCAGCTTTCTGATTTTCCTTTCAAAAGCTGCAGAAAACTCATGAGGAGGAATCGCGTCGTAACCTTCTTCCATATAACGCAGATATAAGTCGCTGGATTTTTCAGCAGCCGCGCGTAGCCGCTCATCAGTGATCAAAATTCGCCGCCTCCTTCTTTATACAGTATCTCGAGATGCTTTTTCGCTCTCTGATCGATTTTCTGCGCCCAAGATAACGTAATTCCCAACATCTTTGAAATTTCACGCAAATTGTAGCCATGATAATATTTCAACCAGATAACACGACGTTGCTGCTCCGGCAACTTAAGAATAGCCTCTGTTAGCAAATCATCTGTGTGAAGTTCTGCACTCAGTTGATTAAGAATTTCATCGTTATATTCCGCAGTGGGATGGCGGCCATTCATTCGCAGCATATCAGTCACTCTGTTATCAACTATAGTTACGACGAGCTGCTTTGTTTTTGGACTCACCGGATCAATTATTTTGATATTTTCAGCTATTTTCATAAAAGCGTAATGTACTGCGTCCTCCGCATCCTGTTCATGGTGCAAACGCTTATAGGCGACATAGTACATAAGCCCACGGTATTCCCGGTATATGTCTTCGAATTTGCTCTTGTCTTCTTCTGTCTCGATCGTTTGAAGATAAATCAGCATAGTCTTGGCTCCCTACCTGTTATGTTGGTATTATAACAAAGCGGGAAATAGGTGTCCAGTAATTGTAGTGCCTGTCAGCACCGGAAATAAGGTTGATTAAGCTTTTCAGAAGTAAACCCTTGCCATTCCATTTTTCCAGAATGGCAAGGGTTTATCAGGTATGTATTAGTCCAATCACAAAAGCAGCCGGAGCCATAGTCTTTACGGCTAATATATGACACTATTCATCGCTCAAGAGGCCATCTACCACTTTAGCGAAGTCAGTGTCGTTTATAACCAATAATTCATCCTCACTCAAAAAGTCCTCCCGTGTATCAGGGGTTCCTGTTACAATAACGCCATTATCGGTAGGTGAAAACTTGTATTCGGTTAAATTGTCGGAGATGATAATGTAAGGAGCATCTGTGGATGCAGAACAATCTTGCAGAACAGAAAAATCATCCGCAGTAAGCGCCGTAAGCGCCTTCTCCATATCCGATGCCGCAGTAACAGCGTTCTCACCTACAAGTGCTGTTGACGTCCCATCAGGGAAAGTAATCAGAATTAAGGGCTCATTCGAAGCACGAAACCGGCTACACCATTCCATGAACAATGAGTTTTCTACATCTTCAGAGGAGACATTAGACTGATTTTGACATCCAGAAAAGCAAACTGTCATGACGCATACAAACAGCAGTATATATGCTCTTTTGATTTTTTTCATAATACAATCCATCTTCTTTCCATTAATTAACTCGAGAAACAATTTCAGTAGCGTTGTAGGGGACCGGAATGCTGGTAGTGGGCCATCCCATCACAGCGGGGTGCGCGGCGTTATCAATATAGCTGATAGTGTTCAAAACCATCACTCTGCCATTGCACGACTGAATATCGTTGAGAATTGACTGGTTAATACTGACGGTAGTATAAAGGAGGGCATTAGCGCTTCCTGTAATATAAGGAGGAAGCCAATTTAAGGTCTTGACAGCCTCCATAATAGCACGTGCAACATCTCGCTGAGTTTCAATCTCATTAATCCATCTTTCACCCTGCTCTGCAGTACAACCAACAACTACAAAACGACCAGGAACAGCTCCCCACTCTCGCGCCTGCTTGTATGCTACAGAACCACCGCGGGGAGCGTACACATTATTTACTGTGCCATCCTCTAAAGGAGAAATTGAGTTTTCGTCGTATTCAGCTGAGAACATGGCGTAAAGAATCGCTTCATAATCATCTGCGAGATAGAGAGCGTCCTGTGCGGCTAACTGAGGAAGGATCACAGCCATCTTTTCGTCAACCATCTGTTGAATAGGATCGGCGGGCTTAACAGTGTCTTCGGCAGACAATTCGAACGCGGAAGCATTTACCATAAGCGCAAATACCATGCAAATAGCCATTAACAAAGAAGTGGTTCTCTTCATAGTAATCTCCTTTCGACGTTTGGTATTATCTATACCTTATATTTCATATTAATGTGAATTTGACATTGCTTTTGCAACATGTTTATCTGAGACATAACTATTACAGCTTACAGTCACTTAGAACATTGGATACACCCCCTATCATATCGGTAAGGCATTGAAATATATTAAGTTATCAGGCGTTAACTGGAGGCCCTTTACTATTCATCTTTTAGCCATTTGTGGCACTGATAGTAACTGGGGACCGCTTTGTTCCATTCACAGAAAAATTGACAACCATGGTATAGGTTTTTCCTTTTTTGACTGCCGCACTTTTTGTCATCTTCAAAATGCCAGATCCGCTTCCGTTCCAGCTTGCGATCAAATCGCTGCCACACCGGAGTTCCATCGTCGCCGAAATCTCATCTGTCATCTTATCGCCGACAATCTGAATTACACATGAGGCGTTATTCCCATCGAAGCTCAGGTGGGGCACCGAGGTAATGCTGCGGCTTTGGATCGCATGTGCCGAAACAGAAAGAAGCATCACCAGAATAAGAGACATGCAAAAGAAACGCTTTTTCACTAATCTCACCTCCCTTCATTCTCTTAAATACGACAGCGAGGTGTATTTTTGGACAGGATAGCTGATATTTTTTCTTTGCAGTGATAGAATTTTATTGGACAAATATTAAGCCCTCGTAAAACGACTACGTTTTACGAGGGCTTATCTATTAACTTTTTCTGTAACTTGCAAAATTTGTCTATGTTTCTCCGTATTTATTGTGTGAACGGCAAATAGATGTGCCTTGAACCTTGAAAACACCGCATAGAATAGCGCGGTCACATAGATTCGTCTGGGAGTTATACAGGATCGGCTGACAGTATGCGTTTGCGTACCTGCCGGGGAAGTGCCGCACAGCGGCAGCCTGCAAATACGCGGCCTGAAGCGAGGGCGCAGGAAATGGCCCGGAAAGCGAATTGACTTTCAATAAAATTATGCTTGGCAATCGTTGTTGTGGAGAGTATAATATGCCTACCCTGCTAAACAATTAGGGAAGGAGGTACTTACTGCAAGCTATAGCGGTTTCCAAGCTGCGAGGAGGTATTATTTTGTCTGACCAAAATTGCGGCAACAGTGTTCAACGCACCTACACCGTCGAACAGATCTCAAAAATTCTTGGCATCAGTCTTCGCAAAACCTACTACCTTTGCGAGCATACAACAGATTTTAAGGTCATTCGACTTGGCAAACGGTGCCTACGCATTCATAAAGAATCATTCGATTCTTGGTTCAATGCGTTAGATCAATCATAAAGCAACGAGCAAGAAAGGAACCGTTATGGCAACATATACAATACGCGGAACATCGCACAATGTCGTCTATACTTACAAAGCAGCTGACGGAAAACGCAAACAGCAATGGGAATCTTACTCTTCTGAATTGGAAGCAATTCAGCGCAAAGCCTATATTGACTATCTTCAATCTCAAAACAGGACATCTGATATTACACATGAAGCATCCGAGTATCGTAGAAAAAAAGCCGTTGAAAAGGCAGCTCAAAAAATTGCTGCTGAAAAGACAGCAACTGCTCCCGATACTCCGTCCCCTGAAAGCGAAGATAATATGAGCAAGACCTATCGAGAATTTATGGAGCGATTTCTTCCAATACACGCAAGAAAGAAGAATTTCTCACCTAAAACCTATGACAGCTATCGTCAAAATCTGGAAACGCATATATACCCTTATTTTGGTGATTGGGTCATGAGTTCTATTACCAGCAGCGCCATTGATGGCTTTATCGACCATCTTTTTCAGAAACCTTGCCGTGGAAGCAAGAGCTATGGCAAACGCACCTCGGAAATTCCAACACTGAGTTCCGGAACTGTAAAAAAGTGCTATAACATTCTTACACTTGGTTTTGAAACAGCAAAACGATGGAACTACATCGCAGAGATTCCCAACACCAAAGGTCCATCCGAGCACTACAAGAGGCGTAAAGCTTGGTCTGCTGAGTATATTTCAAAAATTCTCGATCAGATTCAAGAAGATCCCATTCTCCATCTCTCGCTTCACCTGGCCTTTGTATGTTCACTTAGAGCGGGCGAGATTGTTGCTATTGACATTCACTCAATCAACCTTGATGAAGGCAGCATGTGGATCTCCCAAATTCTTGAACGTGTCTCTGACGAGGCCCTCAAAAATCTCTCCAGAGAAAAGATTGCTAAAGTTTTTCCGAAACAGTTTTCTAACGCTAAAAGTCGCCTTGTCTTAAAAATTCCAAAAACAGAAGGCAGTTTGAGAAAGCAATACCTGACAAGCCCATTAGTTCAAGAAATCAAAGAGCGCATTGCGGAAATCAACAGAGCGAAAGAATCTCTCGGTTCTGAATATCAAGATAATGGACTGCTGATTTGCCAGCCAGATGGACGTCCCATTGACCCAAATAATCTCTGCAAGTCCTTCAAAGAATGGCAAAGCGCAATGAATATTACGGACCAAATTGATCTTCAGGGTTTACGTAAGTCAGGACAAATGCACAAAATCAGACTGACTAAAAACAATTACCAACTTGTGGCTGCTAACGCTGGACAATCCCCGGAAGTACTTATGCATCATTACAATGAAGCACTTGAAGTAGAGAAGCAACAGCTTGCATCGATGGTTGAATCAAGTTTTTATCCAACTCCTGCAAAATCAAATGAGAAGCCAGCATCTCTTGACGCAGCCGAAATTCTAAAACTGATTCAGGAAAATCCTGACCTCTCTGCCAAGCTCATGCAGCTATTAAAAGTCTCTGCATAAGACAGCACACGATGCAAACACTTTTTCGTTTAGCATGATGTTTAGCAACCCCGCAAATCTATGGTACTTGAGGTTCGACTTAAAAAAAGAAAAAACCTCGAAACCATAATGGTTTCAAGGCTTTTCTGTGGAGCTGCTGGGCAGATTCGAACTGCCGACCTCATCCTTACCAAGGATGCGCTCTACCTACTGAGCTACAGCAGCAAATGGCGACCAGGAAGGGGTTCGAACCCTCGACCTCCGGCGTGACAGGCCGGCGTTCTAACCAGCTGAACTACCTGGCCATTTACTAAGGCGTTCTAATCAAAGAATAAATTTATTATAACATTTACAAGCGGACTTGTAAAGTATTTTTTTATGGCAGGGGCAGAAAGACTCGAACTCTCGACACGCGGTTTTGGAGACCGCTGCTCTACCAACTGAGCTATACCCCTGTATAAAACAGCTTGCGCTGTAATGGTAAGTGGTGGGCCTTCGGGGACTCGAACCCGGGACCGGACGGTTATGAGCCGTCTGCTCTAACCAACTGAGCTAAAGGCCCTAATAGATCGAACTCTAAGGCTGACAAAAAATGTGCCGCCACCTTTATAGATGGCGGCACATCCTTTTTTTGGCGCCTTCTGTAGGGCTCGAACCTACAACCCTGCGGTTAACAGCCGCATGCTCTACCATTGAGCTAAGAAGGCGTGTTGGCGCTACCTATTTTTCCGGGCCGTCTCCAGCCAAGTATCGTGGGCAGAAG
>OGIG01000162.1_pt1 | contig 69499 bp, 54 predicted proteins | sample 1571601 | NCBI WGS metagenome assembly OGIG01 (sample SAMEA2581953, study PRJEB24529) | metagenome | biome: Human gut stool | place: China | collected 2011 | reverse complement strand
TAGTAACTTATTAACCAAGATACATATTTTTGTGTATCTAAAAAATATTATACGAAGGTAAGACAATATGAATATGTGGTTAATAAATCAGGGTAGGTCTATATGGACTTGCCTGGTTTTTTGTGTTAGAATGTTCTCTAATAAAGTCTGAAAGGAAGATGGCAAAATGGATTATGGTTTTATAAAAGTTGCGGCAGCGACTCCTAAAATAAAAGTAGCAGATGTAGATTGTAATACAGAACTTATCTGTAACCAGATTGATGAGGCGGCTAAAAATGGTGCAAAAGTGCTTGTATTTCCAGAATTATGTCTTACGGGATATACTTGTAGTGACCTGTTCTGGCAGTCATTGATGCTTGAGAAAGTAAAGGAAAAGACCATTGAGATTGCTAGATATTCAAAAGATTATGATATGTTAATTATGATTGGTATTCCATATGAACATAATGGCAAGTTATATAATGTTGCAGTTGTGCTTCATAAAGGTAAGATATTAGGTATGGTTACTAAAAAGCATTTGCCAAATTATTCAGAATTCTATGAAGCAAGACATTTTACAAAAGGCTTTGAAAAGGCTGTAACAGTAGATTTTGCAGGTCAGAAGGTTCCAATGGGAATGAATATTTTATTCAAATGCGAGAACAGACCTGATATGGTAATCGGTGTAGAAATATGTGAGGACTTATGGGTTCCAAATCCACCAAGTATAAGACATACCATGGCAGGCGCCACAATAATTGCCAATCTTTCAGCAAGTGATGAAGTTACAGGAAAATCTATATACAGAAGAGATTTAGTAGCGGGGCAGTCAGCCAGACTCATATGTGGTTATATATATGCAGATGCAGGAGAGGGTGAATCATCTACAGACCTGGTGTACTCAGCTCATAATATGATAGCAGAGAATGGAAGAATGCTTGCAGAAGCAAAGCGTTTCATTAATCAGACTGTGTATGGTGATATTGATTTAGACAGAATTAAGAATGAACGTAGAAAAATGACTACATACGACAGTAAAGATGAAGAAGATTATACAGTTGTTACATTTGAAATGAATATGGATAATAATGAATTATCCACTAAGATTAATAATATGCCATTTGTTCCCGGAGATATTGCAAAGCGCAATGAAAGATGTGAGGAAATTCTTACAATTCAGGCAATGGGACTTAAGAAGAGACTAGAGCATACTAATGCAAAATCGGCTGTTATAGGTATCTCAGGCGGTTTAGATTCTACGCTGGCACTATTAGTAACTGTCAGGGCATTTGACATGTTAGGAAGAGACAGAAAAGGAATTGTAGCAGTTACGATGCCGGGCTTTGGTACGACTGACAGAACATATGATAATGCACTTAAAATGATTGAAAAATTAGGAACAACATTTATAGAAATCAATATTTCTGATGCAGCAAATGAACATTTTAAAGCAATAGGACACGACAGCAGTATTCATGATGTAACTTATGAAAATGTACAGGCCAGACAGAGAACATTGTATCTTATGAATCTTGCAAATCAATATAATGGTTTTGTAGTTGGAACGGGTGATTTATCAGAGCTTGCGTTAGGATGGGCAACATATAATGGAGACCATATGTCAATGTATGGCGTTAATGCTTCAATACCTAAGACCTTAGTAAGACATCTTGTAAGATATTATGTAGATACTTGTGATGACATAGAACTTAATAAAGTGTTAATGGACGTATTAGATACTCCGGTAAGTCCTGAATTATTACCACCACAGGACAACGGAGAAATTGCGCAAAAGACAGAGGACCTTGTAGGACCATATGAATTACATGATTTCTTTATGTACTATATGTTGAGATTAGGCTATACACCAAAGAAGATTTATTATCTTGCAAGAAATGCATTTGAGGGAATATATGATGATGAAACAATTCTTAAATGGTTAAAGACATTCTATAGAAGATTCTTTGCACAGCAGTTTAAACGTTCGTGTCTGCCTGACGGACCAAAAGTCGGTACAGTGGCTGTTTCACCAAGAGGAGACCTTAGAATGCCAAGTGATGCATGTGCGTCTATCTGGCTCAAAGAATTAGAGGAAATTTAATATGGGAAATTTAATAAGAGAATGTAGAAAAATATGATGATTATGTAAGTAAATCGAATAGAATATCTATTTTAGGATAAAGTAGAAATTGAAATATCAGAACTAAAAAAGGCTGTACTTAAACGATTTTAGCGTTAAAAGTGCAGCCTTTTTATAAGTTTGAAAGAAGTAAGAATTATAGGACAGAACGTTTGATGTTTGGGATTAGTCATCATTGCGTTTTGAACTATAATTCAGAAGTTATTTCTTAGAAGTTAAATTTTCTAGCATACCAATACTTTCAATAAAATCTTTCTCAACTGGAGATGGTTTATCTTCTAAACGATTTTTATATTTGTCATATTCTGCATGTGCTTTTTCAATAGCCTGCCTATGGCTGATGTGTCCACTGCTAGTAAGAATATCACGACGTGTCATTTTGAGATAATCGTCTATAGTTTCTAACCAGTCTTTCATATACATAGGTTCTTTGTTGAGAGCATGCACTTCGGCAATATCGAGGTATGCGGTAACAATTTTATTGAGAGCATCAAGTTCCTGTTCGGTAAGATAATTTTTGGCAACTTCAACATCGGAACGATGAATTTCATCATGTGACCATGAGGTGAGTCCCATATTTTCTTTCTCAGAATCAGCTCTTTCAAAGATAACTTCAGCAGCAGTATGTTTATGGGCAGCCCAATGCATTTTATTTTGTACCTGTTTAAAGAAGAGTATAGAGCTTTCAGCGTGTGGATTATAGTCGATACTTGTTGCATAGATTTCTAGTACTTTTCGCCAGAAAACCTTTTCAGAAGAACGGATATCTCTGATACGTGCAAGTAATTCATCAAAGTAATTGCCACCACCTAATCTTTTGAGCCTGTCATCATCTAAGGCAAATCCCTTTTTCATGTATTCTTTTAATATTCCAATAGCCCATATGCGGAACTGTGTTCCACGAAGAGATTTTACACGATAGCCGACAGAAATAATGACATCAAGATTATAGTAATCTACTTGATAGGTTTTTCCATCAGAAGCAGTTGTTGCAAAATTTGCAACAACTGAATTTCGCTCTAATTCACCCTCTTCAAATAAATTTTTTATATGTCTGGAGATGGTTGATTTATCTCTTTGGAATAATTCAGCCATCTGGTCTAATGAGAGCCACACAGTATCATCATCAAAAGTTGTTTCTATTTTGGTTATGCCATCCTCTGTTGTATACATAATAATATTTGAATTATTCATAAAATCGTACCTCCTATTTTTTATCATAATTCCGTAATGAATGAAAACTATTATTATCTTAACATGTTGAAATGCTTTTTCAACTGTTATTTAGTCTTTTTCATATATTTTGCCCTTTTCAGCCTTATTTACGTGCCTTATCAAGAGTTGTACTTATGGCATCTAACAATATCATATATGTATATTTACAATCATCAGTATATGCTATGTTTTCAAGAGATTGCGAATTAATAATCTGGTTAGACAGATCATTAATGGAATTTTTAATAAGCGGATACATAGTAGTGACTGCTTCGTCCATATTTTTTACAGATATGGAATTGATTCGGTGAGAGTCTACACATACTTCAATTTCTAAAGAACTGTTGTTAAGCATAAGTGAAGATGTATATACGCCAGGATTATAAGTAGTTTCGGTATTGTCAGAGGCATTTTTAGAACCGGAACTATTGGAATCAGAACTACCGGAACTGGCTTTATCAGAGCCATTATTATCAGGAATGGTATTTTTAGATGCAACTTTATCTGATGCAGTACTGTCTGAGGCAGTTATTTTAGAACTGTCCTTATCAGGATTCGCACTGTCAGTTGATTCTGAAGCAGAACTATCTTTTTTTGAGACATCATTATTTACGGCATTAACTTCACCGGAAGATGCAGATGGATTCTTCTTATCTGATTTAAACATAGTGATAAACAAAACAATCAACAGAATACCAAGTATAATAAAAATGCCTGTATATATCAGTTCTTTTAATTTAAAAACAACAATGTGAGGCTTGTTACTCATAGTTATATCTCCCGAATAAATTATATTCTAATATATTAACAAAACTATGATAATATGCCACAAATGTGTTATACTATCGATACAATGATTTCACTCTATCTCCATTCCTCCGACGCATAGCGTCTGCGGAATGGAGATGGAGTGAAAAATAATGCTGATGCGATTATTTTTCACTCAGATATTTGCTTTAGAGCGAAAGCAAATAGCCATTATGGCAGAAGAGAAATCGCCTACGCGAATTTCTCTTAGCTTCTTCGCGATAAATCGCTCAGAAATGAGGAATAGTGTAAAAAATAATGCTGATGCGATTATTTTTTACACAACTAATCGTGTCGCGGACGCCACAATTAGTAATTTATCGCAGAGCCAAATCTGACATTTGGCTCGCGATTCCTCCGACGCATAGCGTCTGCGGAATGGAGATAGTATGGGATTACAACTTATTTTGGGAAGTAGTGGAACAGGTAAAACCACGAAAATGTACAATGCTATGCTTAAGAAAAGCACCGTTGATAAAGATAGAAAATATTTAGCAGTTGTACCGGAGCAGTTTACGATGGAAACACAGAAAATTATGGTAGAATTGTCGCCGGGACATGGTACTATGGATATAGATATATTGAGTTTTGACCGACTTGCCAAGAGGATATTTGATGAAGCGGGAATGAATTCATTAGAAGTGCTTGATGATACAGGAAAATGTCTGATTATAAGAAAAATAATAGAAGAAAATAAGAATAAACTCACAGTGTTCGGTTCAAAAGTAAAGATGTCAGGTTTTATAGATGAGATGAAATCGCTTATTTCAGAACTGTATCAATATGGTATAGGTGAGAAGGAATTAGACGAAATGCTTGAGAAAAGCATAAAAAAACCATTGCTCTATGCAAAGTTAGAAGACATAAAACTTGTAATGACAGAGTTACGAAAATATCTTCAGGACAGATTTATAGTGAATGAGGAGATACTTAAAAGAGTATGTGAACTTATTCCGTCATCAGAAATAGTTAAAAACAGTTATATAACATTTGATGAATATACAGGATTTTCACCTGTACAATATGAAGTCATAAAAATGCTTTTAAAATATGCCGGTGATATAAATGTTGCACTTACGATAAGAGATGCAGATGTTATAGATTATGCAAAGGCCGGAGACGGATTAGATACATTTGGAATTACAGTTAAGACAGTTAATAAATTAAAAAGAATTGCAAGTGATGCAAATGTTGAGATATACAGCGACATTATTCTTAAAGAAAATCATAGATTTAAAAATCGTAATGAATTTGATTATCTGGAAAAAAATATATTTAAATATGGCAGAAAGCAGACAGAAATTAAAGACAAAGAAAGCATAAGTATTCATGTCTGCACAAATGCGGAAGCGGAAGCAGATTATGTAGCATATAACATTAAGCAGCTTGTCAGAATGAAGGGTTACAGATATAGAGATATTGCTGTCGTTACGGCCGACATTTCAACATATAACAGAGTAATAACAGAAGTGTTCCAAAAACATGATGTGCCATGCTTCATAGATTATAAAAGAAGTGTAATTGCTAATCCTATGGTAGAAAGCTTAAGAGCAGTTCTAGAGATTATTTCAGAAGGATATTCATATGAGTCAGTCTTTCGATTCCTTAAATGTGGAATGTCATCATTAGAGAGAAAAGAAATTGATAAACTCGAAAATTACATAATTCGTTATGGTATAAGAGGACATAAAAAATATGTGGAGGAATTTGTCAATCCTAACATAGAGATAGATGAGGAAATTAATGTTGCAAGACAAAAATTTATAAATGATACAGAAAATATTTACAATGCATTTAAGAAGGCGACAAGAATAACAGTAAGAGATGCAGTTACGGCACTTTATGAGTTTGTAGTCGGCCTTAATATGGATGGTAAATTAGCAGCTATGGAGAGATATTTCAGAGAAAATAATAATCTTTCGATGGCTAAAGAGTATGCACAGACATATGAAAAAGTTATGAAGCTCTTTGACAAGACAGTATTCCTGATTGGCGATGAAATGGTAAATGCAAGAGAACTGTCAGCTATATTAGATTCAGGATTTGAAGACATTAAAGTTGGAATAATTCCTACTACATTAGACAGAGTAGTAGTCGGTGATATAGAAAGAACAAGACTTAATAATGTAAAGGTGTTATTTTTCATAGGCGTAAATGATGGGCTGATTCCTAAGAGTGAGGTAAAAGGGGGAGTTCTTACGCAGGGAGAAAGAAGCTTCTTAGAAGAAAATAACGTTGAATTGTCACCGGGTGCCAGAGAAAATGTATTTATACAGAAATACTATCTGTATCTTATGCTTACGAAAATGCAGGATAAATTATATATTTCATTTAAAAGAATGAATGGAGATGGAGGTTCAGCAAGACCTTCATATCTTATAAATAATTTGATTAAGATGTTTAATGGCATAAAGATTTACGATGAAGAGAAAGTAAAAGGCAGTGAAATAGCACATAAGATAACGAATATTAAATCAGCAAAAGCATATGTTGCTGAATTGATAGGCGGGTATCTCAGAGAAGAATATGATGGTGATGAGGAGACATTTTTCAGGGAATTGTATGCAATATGTCAAAGACATGACATGAATATTGAAGAATTAGTAAAAGCAGCAACATATGAAAATATGCCGACTACACTTGATAAAGCAATAGCAAAATGTGTGTATGGCGAGAATATATATAATTCGGTATCAAGGTTAGAAAAATTTGCTGCCTGTGCATATGAGCATTTTATAAATTATGGATTAAGCCTGCAGCCAAGACGAGAATTTGAAGTGAACAGCGCAGATATAGGAAGCATTTATCATAGCACAATAGAATTATTTTCTAGAAAAATCAGAGATGCAGAACTTTTATGGAAAGATATCGATGATGAAAAGAGAAATGATTTAATAGGTGAGTGCGTAAGCGAAGCTATAATAAAAAATGGAAATGAAGTCTTTGAAGACAGTGCAAGAAACAGATTTATGGTTGAAAGAATACGTAGAATGGCAGAGAAAACCGCATGGGTATTACAAAAGCAGGTCATGGCGGGCGATTTTATTCCACAGGATTTTGAGCTTAAGTTCTCGGCAGATTATGGTATGGATGCATTGAAATATGAGTATGAAGATGGAACAAAGATGAGCTTAAAAGGCATAATTGACAGAGTTGATTATTATAACGATGGTAATGACATATATATCAAGATTATTGATTATAAATCCGGAAATAAGAAATTAGAAATAAATGACATATATAACGGATTACAGTTGCAATTAGTTCTATATATGGAAGCTGCTATGGAATTTGCAAAGAAAAAATATCCGGATAAGAATATAATTCCGGCGGCGCTGTTTTATTATAATATAGATAATCCGGTATTAGATGGAGATAAGATTTATAATAATTCAAGAGTAATAAAAGCAGCAGAAGAAGACAGAGAAGAAATAATAAGAGATTGCGTAAGCAAGATGACTTTGTCACAACAGAGAGTAGAAGGATTCATCAGTAATAACAGTAAATCTATTAATGCAATGGATAAAGATGTTGAAAAATTCAAAAGCGAAGGCGGAGAATCATCAGTTATTCCGATAGGCTACAATAAAAGTGGCGAATTTAAAGCAAAAACAGGTGTAGTATCTGAGCAGGACATGGATAAATTAATTAAATATGTCCACAATAAAGTAGGTGAATTAGGAAAACAGATTTTAGACGGTGAAATTGACATTAATCCTTACATGAAAGTTACTGCAGCCGGTGGACTAAGTAATGGAAGAACGCCTTGTACTTATTGTGATTACAATGATATATGCGGATTTGACGGTAAAGTAAAAGGTTGTGAATATCGCAAGTTAATTAATAAGAAAGATGAAGAAGTATGGAAGTTATTAAGAAAAGAAGTATATGCAGGAGAAGGAGATTCAGAAGATAATGTTGAAGCAGAAATAGTGCCGGAAGATAAAGAGGTAAGGGAATCGGCAGAAAATATGAAGGAAAGAGTTTTAAGCGAAGGTGGTGAAAAAGATGGCGAAATGGACTAGCGAACAACAAAAAGTCATAGATACCAGAGACAGGAATATTTTAGTATCGGCAGCAGCAGGTTCAGGTAAGACAGCAGTTTTGGTTGAAAGAATTATTAAAAGAATAACTGATGAGAAGAATCCCATAGACATAGACAGATTACTTGTAGTTACATTTACTAATGCTGCGGCAGCCGAGATGAGAGAACGTGTCCTTAGTGCGATTGAAAGTGAGCTTGCAAAAAATCCGGATAATGAACATTTGCAAAGACAGCAGGCATTTATTAATAATGCAAATATAACGACTATTCACAGCTTTTGTCTGGGACTTGTGAAGGAACATTTTAATGACGTAGATTTAGACCCAAGCGTTAAAGTAGCTGATGAAGGTGAGATGGCATTATTACGTTCAGATGTGGCAAAGGAAGTATTAGAAGGTTTCTACGAAGAGGGAAGTGAAGAATTTCACAGATTCGTAGCTCAATTCGAAAGTAAAAACAGTGATGCATATTTAGAAAGCATGATATTGTCGTTATATAAAAAAGCAATGGATTATCCATGGCCTGAAGAGTGGTTAGATGAATGTGTAAAAAAATACGATTGCAATAGTGTAAGTGATTTATCGGAAAGCGAGTATGTGAAATTAATTACTACATATGCAAATGGTCTGTTATCAGAAATGTATGAACAATACGGATTAATGCTTGATATGTGTAGAAAAGGCGGGCCTGATGTCTACGAAGATTTATTAATTAATGAAAGACAAGATATAAAAGCGATTATTGATGAAGAAGATTTTGACAGAAGAAAAGTTATGTTGAATTATAAATTTCAGACACTTCCAAGATGCAAGGCCGATTCATGTGACCCGGAATTAAAGCAATTAGTAGTAGATTACAGAAATGAAGTTAAAGACGGCGTTAAAAAGATAAAAGAAAAATTATATTTTCAGACACTTAGTGAAGCACTTAGTGAAATGAAGAAATGTAAAGAAATTATAGAGATGCACGTTAAACTTGTAAAGGCATTTATCATCAGATTCAATGAAAAAAAGCGTGACAGAAATGTAATCGATTTCAATGATTTTGAACACTATGCAATTGACATATTAGTGAAAAAAGAAGATGGAAAGGTTATTCCGACTGCTGTCGCTGACGAATTAGCCGAAAGTTTTGACGAGGTCATGGTAGATGAATATCAGGATAGTAATATTGTGCAGGAGACGATTTTAAAAAGTGTTTCCAAAGAAAGAATGGGAATATATAATCGTTTTATGGTAGGTGATGTTAAGCAGAGCATATATGGCTTCAGAGGTGCAAAGCCGGATATATTTATCGAAAAATATAATACTTATGACAGTAAAAATGAAGATGCAAAGAATTATAAGATAGTCTTAGACAGAAATTTCAGAAGCAGGAAAGGTGTACTTACAACTACGAATTTCTTCTTCAGACAGATAATGGACGAGTCGTTAGGCGGCATTAATTATGATGAAGAAAACAGATTGAATTATGGTGCGTTATTTAAGGAATGTGATAGTGAAGAATATGCACAAAGAATAGATGATGTAACAGAATTAATATTTGTAAGCAATACAAGTGACATGTCTGAGTACGAATGGAATGATGAAGATGATTCGTCACAAGATGACCTTCCGACTACAGCTAATGAATTAGAAGCAAGAATTATTGCTGCCAGAATAGGAGAGATTGTAAATCCCAAAACAGGAATGGTTGTATTAGATAAAGAAACTTCAACATACCGTCCCGCAAAATATTCCGACATAGTTATTCTTCTTAGAAGTACGGCAGGAATAGCAGAAGTGATTAATAATGCACTAATGAGTGAAGGCATACCGTGTTATCTGGAGACAAAGTCAGGTTATTTTAAGACTATAGAGATAAGAACAATATTAAATTATCTGAAAATTATAGATAATCCTTTACAGGATATTCCGTTAGCTGCTGTTTTGAAATCACCGATAGCAGAAATAAGTGATGATGACTTGGCAATCATAAGACTGAATGGCGGCACCAAATCTTCATTATATGAGAATATATGTGATTACATTGATGAAGAGGAGAATAAAGAGTCAGAGCCGGACAGAGAAGATTGTAAGATGAAAAATGAAGAACCTGGGCCGGGCATAGAAGAATGTAAGATGAAAAATGAAGAACCTGGACCGGGCATAGAAGAGTGGCAGGGAAAAGATAAAGAGTCAGAATGGTATAGAAAAGATTTATACGAAAGACTGAAAGCATTTAATGATACACTTAATGATTTCAGAATTAAGATAACTTATATGTCGATATACGATTTATTATGTGAAATGTTAGATAAAACAGGTTATTATAATTTTATAAAAGCGATGCCGGCAGGTGAGAGAAGAAAAGCTAATGTCGATATGCTAAAAGAAAAAGCGGCAACTTATGAAGAAGGCAGTTATAAAGGTTTATTTAATTTTATCAGATACATCGAGAAAATGAACAAATATGAAATAGATATGGGTGAAGCTTCGATAATATCTGAGAATGACAATGCTGTCAGAATTATGACAATTCACAAGAGTAAAGGTCTGGAATTTCCGATTGTATTTGTCGCAAATATGCAAAAGAAGTTCAATATGATGGATAGCAGAATGAAAGCAGTCATACATCCGGATATGGGAATCGGAATTGAATATATCGATGAAAATACCAGAATTAAAACCAGAAATATTATGCGTGCTGCCATAAATACGAGAATTTCACTTGATAATATAGAAGAAGAAATGCGACTTTTATATGTAGCATGTACGAGAGCAAAAGAGAAGCTTATCTTATCGGCAGGTGGAATTACTGATAAAAAATTAGAAAAAATGGTTTCTAAAAGAATGAAGAACAGTGAATATTTAGGATATGGAGTGGTAGCGAAAAGTAACAGCTTCCTAGACATGATTGCATACAGCCTTGGCAGAAACAAAGCATTTGCAAGGATATACAAGAATATTCTGGCTATCGACATGCCAATGGAGAATGAGCAATTTAATGTTGACAGCAATGTGCTTGTTCAATATTTGGAATTAAAGCATATAGTAGAAGACATCATTAAAGATAAAGTCAATGAAAAAGCTAATGCAGAAGCTTTACTCAACCTTCCTACGGAGAATGAATTTTCTAAAGAAATACGAGATGAATTAGAGAATAAAGTTAATTACAGATACCCATATGAGAAGGAAGTAAAGAGCAATGCAAAGATGAGTGTTTCTGAGATTAAGAAAATAAGTTATGAAGCAGAAGATGATACAGAAGCAGCTCTTAGTACGGAAGAAATCTTCAAGTCACTTGACGAGATAAGTGAAAATAGAAATGTTGTCGTTCCTGAATTCATAGAAAAAGGAAGTGTAATATCAGGTGTAGCAAGAGGTACAGCATATCATACAGTATTTGAACTATTTGATTTCAACATGGAGCCTACAAAAGAAAATATTGAAGAAATGCTTGAAAATATTCATAAATCAGGCAGATTATCCAAAGAAGAAAAAGATGCCATCAATGTTTCAGATATAATGGAATTTGCAAATTCTTCACTTGGAAAACGTATGAAGGCAGCATATTTTCGTGGCGAGTTATATAGAGAAGCGCAATTTGTTATGGGAATCACAGAAACACAAGTGGAAGAATTCAAAGAGATTGCAAGAAAAGTAAGAGAAGAAAAAGTATTTATAAAGCCTGAAGAAGTAAGAATAACAGGAAAAAGCAATACGTCAGATATTTCTGTTGATGACACTATATTAATTCAGGGTATTATCGATGTCTATTTCATAGAAGATGGAGAAGTCGTAATCGCTGACTATAAGACAGACAAAGTAAAGAAATTGCAGGAATTAAAAGACCATTATTATGTGCAGCTTGAACTGTATAAGCAGGCGGTAGAGCAGATAACCGGAATGAAGGTTAAAGAGAAAATACTTTATTCAGTCCAGTTGTCGGGAGAGATAGAGACGTAAGGGTGGGGAGAAGTAATACATATGTAAGGGTGGGAGAGAAAATGTATGCTTGATTTAGAGCAGGTTTAGTGTTAAACTATAGCAAATTTGGAAATTGGCAGTTCATACACTATGTGCAATTGACTTTATGTATTCGTGTAGGTATGAAAAGAGGTCATGATTGTGTGACTATGGATAGTTATAGATTATTTGGATAAAGGAGAAAAAAATGAGAAAGAGAGTAACATTAGTATTATTAACAGCAGGAATTATGGCATTGGTATGCACAGGTTGTGGTAAGAAGGATAAGAGTACTAAATCGACTACTAAAGCAACTGAGTCATCCATAGTACAGACAGATACAAATGATGAAGATATGAAAGAAGATGATACAGATGAAACAAGTAAAGATAACAAAAAAGATAGTGGTGATGACAATTTGGTAAGATATACTAAACAGGAAGTTTATTATGATTTTCCAATGACGCATGAATATGATGAATTATATAGCCATATAAATGATACAGATGAAATATTTGTTGCGATGTCAACTAACATGTCTGACAAGTATGAATTAGAAGATATATTAGAAAAGCATAGGGAAAAATTAGGAAAAGATATTTTATATGTTCATGCTGAAGATATGACATATAACATTGAAAGTCAGGAGAATTATACAACGAAGAATGGAATTGAGGGCATTAAGTATGAAGGTACCTTAGTGGAAAATGAGGATTCAGCCTGGAAATTTGGAGTTCCAATCTGGTTTTATTGTTTCTGCTTTAATGGTGAGAAATATTCTTATCAATTTATAGGTTTCAGTTCAAAACAGATTACTTACGCAGATGATGGTACATATGACCTTGAAGCAACTAAAGCACAAATTAAAGATATGATGGATAAATCCATAGATACAATAACGATAGAATAGTAATCAAACATACGCAAAGATACATGGAGGTGCTGCAATGAAGAAAAATCGAGGAGTAATAACAGTAGAAGCTACATTGACGCTGATATTATTTTTTACTTCTTGAATTTTCATTACATAATTTAGCTGCACTAATATAAGCCGGAATGCATATTAATTTTTATGTTAATATGTGTTTCCGGCTTTTTATTTAGTATGTGTTTTCCAATATAATCCTACTTCTCTGATAATGAAGACAAATCTTCAATTTCACGACATATCCTCAGATAATATTTAGATTCTTCATATGGAATATTTTCAGCAAATAACGCAAAAGGCGTCTTATCAATTTCTGTTTTAGTTCCGAATAAAATATAATCAGTAGACATATATAGTACTTTAGAAATGGTTACTAAAGTTTTAAGAGACATCCCTCTGGCTCCAATTTCTATATCAGAACAAAATTTTGGTGTGACATCTAAGACCTCAGATAGTTGATTTCTTGTCATATGTAAATCTTCCCTTCTTAATCTTATCCTATTCCCAATCTCCAACATGTTAAGTTCCATTGTGAAATCTCCTTTATATATTTAATTGTAAATCTTTAAGAAAGTTTTACATACAAGACTTATATTAATGTAATATCAGGTTAAAATGTTAAACTGTGAGAGTTTTGAATAAAAACTTAAAGTTGTAAAACTAAAATATAATTTTGTAATGATAGTTTTTCCATAAAATAATTTTACATACTTGATTTTAAATATAAGAAGTGATAAACTATCAGCGTTTTAATGAAGAACTAAAAGTTATAAAACAACGATTATATATGAATATAAATATTATTCTTTACATAAAATATCAGGTAATAGATTTAAGTAATATGATGAATTGTGGTTATTATGGAGGAGACGAATGAGAACATTTTCGGAAGCGTTGAGTGAAATTGTAAAAGAGAGTGATTTATCTATATATGGGATGGCTAAGGCTATAGAATGTGACAGGACGATGTTAAATAAAGTCATATCCGGTGATAGAAAAATTAATTTAGGAATGTTTTTAGATATATATGCATATCTTAGGAATAGTAATGAAACCTACAGATTAGAAGAATTATATGAATTATTCTGGGAAGAATATTTAGGTAATAAAGAATATGAGATAGTTAAATACATAAGAACAAAATTATATAATATGAAAAAAGATGAAAACAAATATGAAGAAATAAATGGATTAAAATTTGTAAATATAGATATTTACGAATATATAACGGCTCATGATATTAAACAAAAAGCAATTATTGAAAAACTATACGCAATTATTCTAAATGTAATAAACGAACATAAAAATATAAAATTGTATGTACATCTTCCAGTGTATTGGAAAGAAGTCATGACATTCATAAAGTTTGCATTTAGTATTAATGAAGTCAGAACACATATAGAGTTGACATATATACATACCGGTTACAATAGACAATACAATGAAGATTTTATACTGATAGCAAACTATTTAGTAGCATGTGAATTTGCATTAAACGGGATATCAACATATGATAAAAACAACTGGTGCAGATTAGATGATGAAAATGATATAATGCCTTATTATGTTGTCAGCGAAAAAGAAATTTTCTTTATGCAGAAAAATATGGAAATCGTAGGCATAGAAAATAGTGGCTGCACATATGAATCGATTATTAAAACGGTTAATAATACATATAATGAAAATAAGAAATTTAATAATATAATGTCATATGACAATTATGTAAAAATACTCATAAATAGCATTAATGATAACAGCCAATGCATAAACATAGGTGGACGTATTCCGTTCATGTTATTTTGTACAAGGGGAACATTTGATAAAATTATAAATAATAATAGAAAAGATAAAGAACGATTTATAAATATGTTAGAAGTATATTATAAAAATGTACGAGGTAAAAAATGTGATGTAATGATTTCAGAAAACGAAATATTAAGTTTTATGAATGACTATTCAGTCAACGAAACATATTTTGAAATGAGCGATGATGATAAAGATGTAAAACTCGAAATATTAAATAATATATATAAGTATTATATTAAAAATAAGGAATCATTATTTACGGTGCTTAATAATGAAAAATGTAATATACCAAAAGACTTGAGCATAGCAATATTATCTGAAAAAAGAATATGTGCTACAGGATATCTGGATATAGAAGGAAAAAGGAAGAAAACAGTATCAGTAATTGATTCAGTTTCATTATGCAGGCATTTTATTAATTTTTATCAATATATTACCTATTCCAATATGAGTCTTAAACGACAGGAAATGTTACAATTATTAGACGGAATTATTAATGTATATAAAAAATAAAAGTATTTATTATACTTTCGCGTTTTTGAGCAATTTCATCGATAAGATACGAAGAACATTCGTATTGGCATTATAGAAAAAGACCTGATAGTAACCAACATAAGCTATCAGGTCTTTTTGTCATAACGATAAATTGCTCAGAAATGGAGAATATTATATAAATTTCTGTCTGGAAAAGCAAGAAATACAGATTAGAATATGTGACACAATTACAGAATAAAAAAACAAAATTGTCACATATTGAAAAGAAAAGACGTTCTGATATTATTAAATATATATAAAAAGCTCGAATTATATAACTTCTTGTCAATCAGATATGAAATGAATGATTAACATTAAAAGTTAAATTATGTCGGGAGTGCCGGAGGAACGTAGATGAAAATAAAAGTAGCAATTATTGACTCAAATGTTGAATATTTAAAAAAGATAACGAAAGTAATAGAGAATAATTATGCAGACAAATTACAACTATTCTGCTTTAGCAATATTGATATTGCATTAGAAGGAATAAAGTCTAATAAGGTAGACATCGTGTTAGCAGACATTGATACAGACATAGATTTTAAAGAATTGCCTAATCGTTGCGGATATGCATATTTTACTGATTCGATAGACATAAAAACGTATAAAGACATCAGATGTGTATGTAAATTCCAAAAAGTAGAATATATATATAAAGATTTATTAGGTGTATATGCCGAGAAGGCAGCCTCAAGTGATGAACAGATAGGAAATAATAATTTTAATTCTAAAATAATAGGCTTCTTTTCTGTCAGTGGTGGAGTCGGAGGCTCAGCAATGGCTGCAGCATATGCAAAAAGCAGAGTAAGAAAAGGAATTAAGACGTTATATGTTAACTTGGAAAAAACCGGAAATGTTGAAATAGCATTTCAGGGAAATGGGAACGGTGATTTAAGTGATATTTTATATTCCATAAAAAGCAAGAAAAGTAACATAAGATTGAAATTAGAAAGTAATGTTAAGACTACTGACGAGGGATTATATTTCTACAATAGTTGTAATACAGCTTATGATTTATCAGAGTTATCAAGAGATGAGATAAAAGAATTCTTCAATATGCTGTCATCAAGTGACTTGTTTGATTTGGTTGTAGTTGATGCAGATTTAGATTTTGATGACATATGCATCGAGATAATCAAAAGAGCTAAAAAGATTATTCTGGTAGGTGATGGTTCAGACATTTCCAATGCAAAATATGTCAAGACTATAACTGCATTATCTATTATGGAGGAACAATTAGATATGAATATATTCTCCAGAGTTTTAATGTTATATAACAAATTCAGAAGCAGAACAGGAAAAGTAATTAACGATGACAGAATAAAGGTCATGGGTGGTGTTAATTACTATGAAAATGCAGGATATGTACAGATAGTGGAAGAAATATCAAAACTCGGTGTACTTAATGAAATATAGGTAAGGCAGGTATTTGGATATGACAAAGGAAATTGAAGAAGAAGTAATAGCATATGTAAAATCATATATAACAGAAAATCTTCCATTAAGTAATATGAGCGATGAGGAGTTAATGGATGCAGTAGAAGAATTAGTAGGCAATTACTTTGCTAATACATATATTTCATTACAGCAGAGAGCAGGCATTGTAAGACAGATATTCAGCTCCATAAGAGGGCTTGGATTATTAGACAGTATTATCAGTGATGATGATATTACAGAAGTAATGATAAATGGGCCGGATAATATATTTATTGAGAAAAATGGCAAGCTCTCTAAATTGAAAGAAACTTTTGAAAGTGAAAGAAGATTAGAAGACATAATACAAAGGATAGTTGGCTCAGCAGGAAGAGAAGTTAATCAGGCTAATCCGATAGTTGATACAAGACTTGCAGATGGTTCACGTGTAAACGTTGTATTGCCACCGATTGCATTATGCGGACCTACTGTTACTATCAGAAAATTCTCTAAAGAGCCTATGACAATTGCAAAATTAATAAAATACGGTTCAATTACACAGGAGATTGCAGATGTATTAGAACTTATGGTAAGAGCAAAGTTCAATATATTCATATGTGGTGGTACAGGCAGTGGTAAGACAACATTTTTAAATGCTTTATCAAATTATATACCCAAAGATGAACGTGTAATTACTATAGAAGATTCAGCGGAATTACAGATAGAAGGAATAGATAACTTAGTAAGTCTTGAAACAAGAAATGCCAACACATCAGGAAGTGGAGCCATAACCATCAGAGATTTAATAAAATCTTCACTCCGTATGAGACCTGAACGAATTGTAGTCGGAGAGGTCAGAGGTGGAGAAGCACTTGATATGTTACAGGCGATGAATACAGGTCATGATGGAAGTCTTAGTACAGGACATGCAAATTCTACAAGAGATATGCTAAGCCGATTAGAAACAATGGTACTTCAGGGTGCGGACGGGTTGCCGTTAGAAGCTATACGACAGCAGATAGCTTCAGCACTTGACATAATCATACATTTATCACGTCTTAGAGACCATTCAAGAAAGACAATGGAGATTACGGAAGTAGTAGGATATGAGAATGGAAAGATAATACTTAATCCTTTATATGTATTTGAAGAAGATGAAAACAGTACACTTGATAAAGTGTCAGGTACATTAAAAAGAACAAATAATAAACTGCAAAATGATTTTAAGTTCAAATTAATGGGATATAAAGGTGAAATCTAGGATAAAAGAAGTGTTAAGAAGTAATTAATAACTTAATTAATACAAAGGTAAAGCATAAGGAGAGAAAAACATTGTTTAAAAAGAAAAAGGAAAAGGAATTAGAACCCCAGTATTATATGTCAGAGACTAATATGCCGGTATTAAATTACAGAGTATATTACATGGGAAAAATAGAAAAAATACTTACCTTTCTATTAGCATTTGCGGTAGGTGCGGCAGTCGGTTATCTGTTCTATGGTGGTATAGGAAAAGATGTGGATGGTAATCCGACACAGACTACACATATTCTTAACTGCATCGTATCGGGAATCAGCGGATTAATAGCAGCTAAGATATATATGCCGATGGCAGTTAAAAGAAAGATAGAAAAAAGACACTTAGAGTTAAGACTTCAGTTCAGAGAATTATTAGATACATTAAATACTTCTATCGGAAGCGGCAGGAATGTAACTGATTCATTTAAGTCGGCTTATGATGATTTGAGACTTATATATCCTGATGATGCATACATAATCAGAGAATTATTAGTTATTAATTCGGGACTTGATAATAATATCTCAATAGAAAGATTACTCAGAGATTTTGGTGATAGAAGTAATATTGATGATATATCAAGTTTTGCCAACATATTTGAGACAAGTTACAGAAAAGGTGGAAATATCAAAGAAATCATTGATAGTACGCAGCAGATAATAAGTGACAAGATGGAGGTAGAGCTTGAGATACAGACCATAATCACATCAAGTGCTACTGAGCTAAACATAATGTCAGTAATGCCAATTGCATTAGTTGCAATGATAAAGTTAATGAGTACAGATTTTGCAGCTAATTTCGTAACGCCGGCAGGCATTGCATCTTCAACAATTGCTTTAATATTGATTGTAATAGCATACATTGTTGGAAAAAGAATTATGAATATTAAAATGTAATGCGTGAAAATGGAGGTTAACATGTTCTTAAGTAAAACAGACATATTGCTATTAGCAGTTGGAACAGTATTAGGCTTAATATTTGTAATTGCAGTAATGGCATCTTCTAAATACGAATATCTCATAGAGCCATTAGACCCTAAATTGTTCAGATTAAAAGAAATATATACTGTTGGCTTCTTATTAATGGATATCAGCAGGTATAAATATAATTCTAAGAAAGACATAGAAAGAAAAAGAGACTTATCAGTTATCTACGAAGCAAAATATGCTGACTATTATCTGAAAGTATGCTGGGCACAGAGAGTATCGCTTTCTTATCTGATATTTATATTGGGATTTCCATTTACCGTACTGGCAGAAGAAAAAATAATGTTATTAATATTTGCGATATTTGCATGGGCAGCATTTGTAAGATGTGGAGACGGTGCTAAGCGAATCATAGATAAGCGAACAGAAGACTTATTAAGTGATTTTCCTAATGCAATATCTAAGCTTGCATTACTTACGAATGCCGGAATGATATTAAAGGAAGCCTGGGAGGTTACAGCCTATACAGGCACAGGTCCATTATATGATGAAATGAAGAAAGTTATTATAGACATGGCGAATGGATATACAGAGATAGAAGCATATACAGAATTTGGTAACAGATGCATGATTGCAGAGATTAGGAAGTTCACTTCAACAATCGTACAAGGCATCACTAAAGGTAACAGAGAGCTTGTATTAATGTTAAGAAAGCAAAGCTCAGAAGTATGGGAAAGTCGTAAACATCAGGTAAGGCAGTTAGGTGCTAAAGCCTCAAGTAAATTATTATTTCCAATATGTATCATGTTCATTGGAATATTAATAATGATAATGGTGCCTATATTCGCTAACCTTGGTGTTTAGATAAATAAAAATCAAAGGAGGAAATGTGAAATGTTGAAAGTATTAGACAAAATGTACATTGGAATGAAGAACAGAATGAGAAATTTCTTAACTAATGAAGATGGTGCGGTTGACATCGTGGCAATTGTAGTATTATGTGGAATTGTTGTGGCTGTAGCAGTTGTATTCAGAGACCAGATTTCTGGTTTTATTAAAGATATTTTTAATAAAATAGATACAGACCCTATTAATGATCCTGCAAAAATATAAAATAGAAAATAATTACATTAACCAAGGAAGAGAGGATAGAAGTTATGCGTAAGTTATTTAAGAATTTAAAAAACGAAAATGGGGCAGTTATTGTAGAGGCGACGATAGTATTCCCAATAATATTCTTCGTCCTCTTCTTCCTTATATTTTTTGGAAGTGCAAGGTATGAAAAAGCAAAGGTTGATTCATATGTAATGCAGTCAGCAATATTAGGAGCACAATGCTCAAAAGACCCATATCAGTATGACATGTATAAGACAGGTTCAGTACCTACTAAATATAAGAATTGTGAACCTTACAGATATTTCATAGGTGGCATGGATGATGTGGAAGATAAGATAAGTGCCGATGTTGTGAAGTATATCAATGATACATCATCAACATTCTTTGTAGGCATGAATCCTAAACTTAAGACATCACAGGATAAGATAGCTAAGTTTAATAATTATTTGATATATTCGACATTTTCAGTTGAAGTTAATTATGAGGTAAAGTTCCCAATTAAATTTTTTGGCTCGAACGAACCTACGATTTTAGAATGGAATTCAAGGGCCGAAGTATCAGTTAATGATGCTCCGGAGTTTATTAGAAATATAGATATGGTGCAGGACTTATTCGAAGGAACTGCAGCAGGCGAGAAGATAAAAAGTGCATTTAAGAAGATTAATTCATTTATAGGAAAATTCAGCAAATAGGGAGATGTGAGCTATGATACAGATTTTTCAAAAAAAGAATGGTGCGGTATCAGTATTTCTTTCGATTGTACTTGTACCGATGATGATAGTTGCTTCCATAATGATTGATTATGGAAGAGTAAAATTAGGAAGTGCCATGGCTGCTTCAGCAGGAGATTTGGCATTAAATACTGCACTTACAGATTATGACAATGTATTAAAAGATGTATATGGACTCATGGCAACGTCACAGAGTAATGATGAGTTATTAGAGAAACTTGAAGATTATTATACATCAAGCATTGTGGCACAGGGTGTATCTAAGGCAGATGCAGATGATTATGTAGGACAGATTATGGACTACATCAAGAATTCGTCAGGCAGTTCATCAATCGATTTCATGAATATGGGAAACATAGAGTTTAATGTTGAAGAACCTAAGACGGCAAGTCTTGTTAATCCGGCATTGCTTAGAGGACAGATAGTTAACTTTATGAAGTATAGAGCGCCGATTAATGGAGGCATGGCATTATTAGAGTCATTAAAGTCATTCTCACATTTAAGCAAGCAGATGGAGATAGTAGAGAATAAACAGAAGTATTATGAAGAACAATCTACGCTGATGGAAGATTGTGAGAAAGCTTGGGGATATATGGCAAAGTATGTTGCATTGTTTGGAGAAAAAAAGGATTTTCAGGAAATACAGACCGGCATGGATAATGCCATATCAGCATATAATAACATAAACAGTTATATGATTCATAATTATTACAATAATATGCCGACTAAATATTTTGCATATCCTGTTACTGCTTATCAGGAAAATGGCAAATGGGTGATGTATTATGATGATAGAGAAAATGCTATAAATCCTTCTATAACTTTTGCAAGGAAAAAGTCAGGAAATAGTAATTATGTTCCAAGCAATAATGAGGCGTCAGAGGAAGTTGAGGCCGTAGCCTTGTATTTGAAGAGCAACCCACAATTTCCGGATATAAAGACAAAATATGGTGGAGATGGAAAATGGCCTATACAGGTTGCAACACAGGCCAATATTAATAAAGAGGCTGACTTTAAGTGCTTTAAAAATCTTTATATAGCATATACAAATTATGCTGATTTCTATAATGTGCTTTCAAGTGATTATATAGCTAATTCACAAGTAGAAATAATAGAAAAAACTACAGGAAACAGTAAAACCTATGAGTATAAAGTTACGTTAAAAAATACTGTTGATACAGATACTAATAATACACAGCAAACAACTGATAATAACGGAAGCAGCAATTCTAATTCGAATGAAAATGTTAAAACATACACAACAACATTATCAGCATATTATGAGCAGATTAATGATATTTTCAATCGTGAAATGAAAAATTTAAACAGCGCTACTCAGGATATATGTAAGAGTTATGTCACAGATGCTGGAAATTATGATAAATATTTAAGAGAATCTAATGATAAGCTTAAAGAAATACAAGGTAACGTTACAGCATATAAAACTAAGTTAGAAAAAGCAAAAGGTTACCTTAATGATTGCAGTACTCAATTATCTAAGATTGCTGACAAAGTAAACCCAAATGGTAACAGTAAACTTCAGCAGACGTTAAATACATGGAATAATTCAGCAAGTGATTCATCTGTGGCTAATGATGCGATAGCACAACAGGATAAAGCTGAGATTCAGCAGATGAAACAGTTTATAAAGTATGAAGACGTTAATAAATTATTAACAAGAGTAAATAATGCAATTACTGAATTAAATAATGATTTAGATGCAATAAAAAATTATAAATATTGTAAAACATTTATAGGAGACATTGGTAACCTTAGTGAATTTAGAGATGTATTAAAAGGCAGCGAATCAGCAGCTTTAAGCAATCTGTCTATGGTTAAGGATGAATTAGATACTTTATCAAAGGCAATAGCAGGAAGACAGATTCAAAGTGGAGAGATTAAAACTGACTGGAGTGGAGAAACTGATAAGAATCCGGTATTCTCAGAAGAACAATACAGATTCTATACATATCTCTATAACAATTATCATAAAATTACAGATTCACAGGATGAATCAGCAGAAGTAAATTCTAATGAAACATCAAAAGGTAAGAAGGATGCTGAAGATACGAAGAATAAGATAAAAGGTCTCGGTGATTCATCTAAAGATGATGCAAAAAAAGGTAATGAAGTAACAAGTAATAGAGTTGAAGATTATTATACAGACAAAACAGCACCATCACAAAGTGAATTGTATCAGAATATAAAGAGTGGCGCATATGAAGTGCCAAATATCGGAGACGATTCAGTTGAAAACGGAAATACGTCTTCAAGTTTAAGCACTTTGTTTAGTAAGCTTTCAGATGCTCTTAAGAATGCGGCAGTAAATGTACGAGATTATATATTTATAGAAGAATACATAATGAATATGTTCAGTTATAACACCTATGAAGCAGAGATAAAGGACAAGATAAAAGACAAAAGCGACGTAACATATGAAAGCAAAGCCAAAACACTTACAAATGTTCCGATTAATGCCAATAACAATTATGCATATAAACAGGAAGTCGAATACGTTATATATGGCAATAATGGAACAGCTAAGGCATATGCTACGATTTTTGGAATACGCCTGGCGATGAATTGCATATATGCATTTACGAATAGTGATTTACGAGAAGGTGCATATGGTATAGCTGTATCTATATTTGGTGTGCCACCACTTACAGGTTTAGTTCCTATTGCAAAGAATGCAATACTTTTTGCTGTAGCCATAGCTGAATCCGGACTTGATTTAGGTCAGCTTAAACAGGGAAAGGCAGTTGCATTAATAAAAGATAAAAATACCTGGTGTCTTAGTTTTAATAATCTTGTAAATGTCCTAAAAGAGTCGGCAGCGAGTATTGCTCAGGAAGAAATTAATAAAATATCAGATGGTGTTAAAGGGAAAGTTAATGAATGGCTTGATTATGGAGAAGACGAATTAAAAGGAAAAGTAAATGATAGAAATACTGAGTTTAATGAGCTTGTAAAACAGATGACCGACAATGTTAACAACGAGGTTGACAGATATGTCGGTGTAGTTACTAATGAGCTTACCACGTTGTGTACTAAAGCAAATGATTTACTTTTGTATGGTAAAGATGACCAGGGCGAGAAGATTACAGAGGCTAACCAGGATAGTGTGCGACTTGAATATATTAAGAGTAATCTTGAGTTATGGTGGAATTCGGAAAAAAACAATATGGATGCCTCTACATTGGCATATAATATTGAGAATACAGCAGTAAATTATCTTCTGAATTCTGCAAATGATGAAATAACTGCTATATTTAATTCAGCAAGTCAGGCAACGGAAGATTTGGGTAGTACAGTAACAGATAATGTGAAAAAGTTAAGTGAAAGTATTACTAGTGCTGTTAATGAATCTTGTACAGAACTTAATAACTATATATCTGGCATAAGAACTAACTTACAGGAATCAGCCAATAAAGGTATAGATGCTTTCAAGGATCAACTTAATAATGGTATCAGTAATCTATTTGGAACAGGCAAAGGAGGTTCTAACAGTCTTGATATAGAGGATTCTAATACGTCAAGTGTTGCATCTAAGTTTAAATTCAGATATAGCGATTATCTAAGGGTATTCCTTATGATTGCTTTGATTGGTAACAGCGACAATGTTATGGCTAAGACTTCTGATATATTACAGGCAAATATGTCAAAGATAACCGGTAAAGAATTTAAGCTAGAACAATCTTATACATATATAAAGATTAGTGCAGAGGTAGATGTTAAGCCATTACTGTTAACATTACCTTGGATGAATGATACTACCCAGAAATATATGGGTGGAAAGAACTATTATCGCGTTAGTTATACAGGAATTAGCGGATATTAACAGATTATTTGGATAAAGGAGAAAGAAATGAGAAAGAGAGTAACATTAGTATTATTAACAGCGGGTATTATGGCATTGGCATGTACCGGTTGTGGTAAGAAGGATAAGAGTACTAAATCGATTACTAAAGCAACTGAGTCATCCATAGTACAGACAGATACAAATGATGAAGATATGAAAGAAGATGATACAGATGAAACAAGTAAAGATAACAAAAAAGATAGTGGTGATGACAATTTGGTAAGATATACTAAACAGGAAGTTTATTATGATTTTCCAATGACGCATGAATATGATGAATTATATAGCCATATAAATGATACAGATGAAATATTTGTTGCGATGTCAACTAACATGTCTGACAAGTATGAATTAGAAGATATATTAGAAAAGCATAGGGAAAAATTAGGAAAAGATATTTTATATGTTCATGCTGAAGATATGACATATAACATTGAAAGTCAGGAGAATTATACAACGAAGAATGGAATTGAGGGCATTAAGTATGAAGGTACCTTAGTGGAAAATGAGGATTCAGCCTGGAAATTTGGAGTTCCAATCTGGTTTTATTGTTTCTGCTTTAATGGTGAGAAATATTCTTATCAATTTATAGGTTTCAGTTCAAAACAGATTACTTACGCAGATGATGGTACATATGACCTTGAAGCAACTAAAGCACAAATTAAAGATATGATGGATAAATCCATAGATACAATAACGATAGAATAGTAATCAAACATACGCAAAGATACATGGAGGTGCTGCAATGAAGAAAAATCGAGGAGTAATAACAGTAGAAGCTACATTGACGCTGACTGCATTTATGTTCTTTTTTATGATGCTCTACGATATTTTGACAGTATGCATTACACAGGCTAAGGTGGCTGAAGCATTGAATAACACAGCAAAAGAGTTTTCACAATATTCATACATTATAGGAGTTACCGGACTTGATAAAAGCATAGGTGGATTTCAGCAGAACGCTAATAATAGAAAAACAGAAGTTAATAATACTGTCAGCAATATTGCAGCATTATTTGAAGCTACGCAGAATGTGGGGAAAGACATGAAAAATGCAGTGGCTAATACAGATACTTCTGATTTAAGCAGCATTGCAACTTCGGCACAGACTATGTATGACAGCATTAGTACTAATGCTTCACAATCAAAAGAGCAGATAGATAATCTGAAAGAAACCATATCGACAATGGCAGAAGACCCTAAGAAGTTCATCTTTGGAATCGGACAACTTATAATGAGCGAAGGATTAGAAATATTTAAGTCGGAGCTTATAGTCGACCCATTAGCAAGAGGTATGATGAAAAAACATCTTATGACATCTAAAGGTCAAAGCAATGATGATTTAGAAATAATACTTAGTAATATGAGAATAGTGCCGGGTTCAAGATTTGGTAAAACATCATATATAAATGGAATCAGTTTTGCACATTCTACACTTTTTCCATATGGTTCAGATGACATAACTATCGTAGCAGAGTACAAGATTAAGATACTTCCATTGTTGCCTGTTAATTTAGAATATTCCGTTAAACAGAAAGCCAGTACTAAAGGTTGGCTACATGGTGATGGTCAGGTATTAAAAGTTGACGAAAGTTCAGGTAAGACATCAGTTAGTGATGAAAGTACACCTACACAATATATGCAGACAGAATCTGTATGGAATGGAACAGATCCAAGTGAGATTAATAAATTAATCAGAGATATGGGAATTAAAGATTATAAAACACAGGGGTATGAAAGGTTATCGGGAAGTACATATGCACAAATATATGATAAAGGAACCAATACATTTGTAATGATATCTTCATCTAATCCGTTATATGGAGAAGTTAATTTAGAAACTCTTAAATCAGCAGATACTAAGAGATACATAAAGCAACAGATAGAAAAGCTGACGGGTGGAATAAAAAGTTCATGTGAAAATCAGACAAAAGTTACAGTCAAGAAAATGGTTGATGGTGGAACTAAAAAGGAAACTTATGACAGTGGCGCCAATAAGAGTTATGTGCTTGACTTAGTGATTCCACAAGATGAAGGCGTTAAAGAACTATATAAGTCAGTATTAAAGGAATGTAATACACAAGGCGTTAAAGTTAATCTGATATCATCATATGGCTGTGCTTTACAGAAGGATGAGAGTAATAGTAACAAAGATACAAATTCTGATGCACAATAATAGCTTATTAACAATTGAATTTATAAAATAAATACATGTAATGGCTTATAAAGCTTTGCGAGTAATATGAAAAATTAACATAAATACAATAGAAATGAGGTCTAATATGAATCTTGCAATACTCATAGTCCTGTCTGTTATAGGAATTTTTACGGGATTTATTTACGAAAACTATAACAAATTCAAAGAGAAGAAAGCATTTACCAAAACAAATAAAAAACACATAATATATTTCCTGATTTCAGGTGTATTTTTAATAATTTTATCCTGCACTCTTGAAATGAAATATACTAACAGATTAATAGATAACATAAGATTAATGTTAATGTTAATTATTCTTGTACCTGTAGCAGCAGTAGATTACAGAAAGAAGATAATAGAAAATAAAGTTCTGTTAGTAAGTCTTGGAATACGGATTATCGTACTGGTTGCAGAATTTTTCTTAGACAGCACTCAGGCACTCATAAGTATTAAATCAATGGGACTGGGATTTGTCTTAGTATTTATTATGGCAATTATTGGAATATTTGTTGTAAAAAATGGTTTTGGAATGGGTGATATAAAATTGATGTTTATTATGATTTTATATCTAGGATTTGCAGGTTCGTTTAGTGCAATCTTTATGTCACTTGTTTTATCAATGATTGCTTCAATATATTTATTAATTAAGAAAGAAAAAAATAAGAAAGATACCATTCCGTTTGCACCATTTGTTTTAATAGGTACATATCTTTCGGTATTTCTTATGGGAATGTAGGTGATGACAGATGAAGAAAAAGAAAAATGTTGAAAACGATATAGAAAATATGCAGGAAGACATACAGGAAAATACTAATGCTAATAATAAGCGAAACCGGTTACTGATAGCATTCGGTGTAACGCTGATGTTTATTATCAGTTGGTATTATTTATTTAATGAAAGCAGCAAGAAAGAAAAACAATACAATCAATATATTGAATATGCCCATTATTATGAAAAGAAGGAATTATATAAGAAGGCGAATATATATTATTCGGCAGCAAAGGAAATGAATAATTCACTTGATTTACAATGTGAGATTGCGAATATGTATTATTCGTGGGGAAAATATTATGCATATGAAGATATGATTGAAGAGATTATTACAAATTATAAATATTCTAATAAAGGATATGACTTATTACTGAAATACTACTATGATGATGGAAATTATAGTAGTTGTATGAGTCTGATTAATACGGCAAAGAGTAGAAAAGTCACATCTGATTATTTAACAAAAGTGGAAAATGAATTGAAATATAAATTTGAATATACATATAGCAGTTATCCGGAAGTAGATGACTTTTTTAATAATATGTGCAGAGTGCAAGATGAAGATGGAAAATATGGAATCGTATATAGTGATGGAACGATGATGTTATCGTGTGTATATATGCAGTTGTCACCTTTTATAGATTCAGAAAGTACACCGATGACTGTGGATGGAACTAAATACTGGTTTATAGATAAGACCGGTGAGGCTGTTGATGTAGCTGAATTGCCGGAAGGAACCAAGATTGAAGAAATAGGTACATATTCAGAAGGATTATTACCGGTAAAGATGAATGGTAAATATTGTTACACGAACACATCATTTAAAAAACAATTTGGTGATTATGAAGAGGCATATGCATTTAATAATGGAAAAGCCATGGTTAAAGATGAGTCAGGTTATTATCTGATAGATAATAAAGGGAAAAAATGCAGTAAAAAAGTATATAAAGAAATTAAAACAGATGAACTTGGATATGCTTCACGTTCAGGAATCTATGCAGTCAAAACAGATGATAAATTCTATCTCATTGATAATAATGAAAAGAAGATAGGCTCAGATGAATATGATGATGCCAGATTGATGTCATCAGATGAATATATGGCAGTTAAGAAAGATGACAAATGGGGATTCGTTGATTCAAAAGGTAAGGTGGTAATAAAGCCTCAATACGTGGATGCCAGTTCTTTTTCAAATGGATTGGCAGCAGTAAATATAGATGGTAAATGGGGATATATAGATAAGTCTGGAAAAGTTGTAATAGAGCAGCAATTTGATGGTGCTAAGAATTTCTCTACCGGAGGAAGTGCATTTGTATTGGTAGAAGATAAGTGGCAGATGATTAAATTATATAGATAAATGAAAGGATAACATGCTATGAGAGAATTTAGAACAGAGAATAATGACATAAATACAAATCTGATTTATGAGTTAAAACAGGATGAGCAGGCAGATATGGTTGCCATTGAAATGATTCAACAGAATTCAAATATTCCGGGATTATTGAAGATGATTTATACACAGAATAATTCGCAACGTGTATTGAAATATAACATTACATCTAAAATAACATTACAACAGTTGCTCGAAAGAAACGTAACTAAGAAAACAATTATTTCTGTATTAATAAATACTATAAGAACTCTTATATCAGCTGATGAATACCTTCTTGAACAGGATTGTTTTGTATTAGATATGGAAAAAGTATTTGTTGATATAAGTTCATATGAAGTTGGAATGATTTATTTACCAATTAAAATAGAAAAGAAAAATGTTGATTATAGTGTGTTTTTTAAAAATCTTATTTTGATTTCTAAATATGATGAATCAGAAAATTGTGAGTATGTAGCACAGATAATAAGTTATCTTAATTCAGCATCATTTTCACTTGTTGGTTTCTATGATTATCTTCATCAGGTAGGTGGATTGCAGAAAGAACCTCTTAATGAAGTGACATATCAACAGCAGCCACAACTAAATAATATGCAGGTTCAACCACAGATGAATTATCAGATGAATCAGCAGATAAACCGACAGGTAACTCCACAGATGAATCTACAGACAAATCAGCAGATGAATCAGAAAATGAATCAGTCTGTACCGAATGTTCAGACAGAAAATGATGGTGTGAAAACAATAGTAGATTCATTTGCAACAGTCGACGCAATAAATAATAAGAAATCAGGAATGTTGAGAAAGAATCAGAATCAAATGCAGATGCCGGGACAGGCACCAAATGTAGGAAGAAACCAGATGGCAATGCCGGGACAGACACCAAATGTGGGAAGAAACCAGATGGCAATGCCGGGACAGGCACCAAATGTAGGAAGAAACCAGATGGCAATGCCGGGACAGGCACCAAATGTAGGAAGAAATCAGATGGCAATGCCGGGACAGGCACCAAATGTAGGAAGAAATCAGATGCAGATGCCAGGGCAAGCTCCTATGATGGGAAATCCACTTCCTGTTCAGAATAAAAAAGAGAAAAAAGCTGCGAATAAGAAAGATAAGAAAAAAGGTAAATTGTTCGGTGGTAATTCAGAAACAAATAATGTTATGAGTGTACCTAATGCAAATATGCAGAATATGAATTATAACCAATCAGTTCAGAATAATATGCCGAATAACATGTCATCAGTTGGAATGAATAATATGTCTAACAGAAGCATACCAAATAATTTTGCATCAGGAAATAGTGCATTTAATAATATGCCTCAAAGTAATATGGGAATGAATAATATGTCTCAAAATAATATTCCCGGATTTGGAGAAACAACAGTTCTTGGCGTAAGTAACAGTGGAGAAACAACAGTATTAACTCCAGAGATGAATCCTAATAATCAGGGAAATGTCAGACAGGCATATTTAGTAAGAGAGAAGAATGGAGAACGCGTACCAATTACAAAAGAAAAATTCATTATTGGTAAAGAAAAAAGTTTTGTAGATTACTTCATTGCTGATAATACTGCAATTAGTCGTAGCCATGCATATATAGTTAATCGTAATAATGAGTATTATATTGTAGATACAAATTCTAAAAATCATACATATGTTGATGGAAAGTTAATAACACCAAATACAGAAATTAATATAACTAATGATTGTAAGATAAAACTTGCTGATGAAGATTTTATTTTCAACATAATGTAATGGAGGCATAAATGGAATATCTAGTAGCGGCTTGTACAGACGTAGGCATACATAAAGAAACTAATCAGGATAGTGTAACGGTAAAAGTTGCAAAAACCAGGATAGGAAATGTTGCCATGGTTGTCATGTGTGATGGAATGGGTGGTCTGGCACTTGGAGAAGTAGCCAGTGCAGATGTAGTAAATGCATTTTCAAAGTGGTTTTACAATTCTTTACCATTTATCATTAAAACAGGTTTAACAGATGGAATAATAAGATCTGAATGGGAAAAAATTGTAAACATTGAAAACAGACGTCTTAGCGAATATGGTGCAAAAAATGGAATAGCTGTTGGAACTACACTATGTGTGGGATTATTTACAGATGAAAGATATTATATCCTGAATGTAGGAGATTCAAGAGCATATGAATTGAGAAATAATGTAAGAGTTATTACAGAGGATCAGACACTTGTGGAAAGTGAATTCAGAAAAGGATTATTAACAAGAGAGCAGGCAGATAATGATCCAAGAAAAAGTATACTTTTACAATGCATTGGAGCTTCGCCGGTGGTTATTCCAGACATGTTTTTTGGAGCAACACAAAAAGATGCAGTATATATGTTTTGTTCGGATGGTTTCAGACATGTTCTTTTACCGGAAGAAATATATGCTTATTTAGGACCTGAGGTTTCAAATGATGAAGAGATAATGAGCAGAAATGGAACTACATTAATAGAGACGAATAAACTTCGAAATGAAAAAGATAATATTTCTGTAGCATTTATAAGAACATATTAAAAATGTACGGAGGTATGTATGTTAAAAATAGGTGAAGTAATAGACGGAAAATATAAGATTCTCAATCAGATAGGCAAAGGTGGTATGAGTGTTGTCTATCTGGCAATGAATGAGAGTGTTAATAAATCATGGGCCATTAAGGAAGTAAGAAAAGATAGTCAAAATGATACTTCCATAAATAGCATAGGAATAAAAGCAGAAATTAACCTCTTAAAAAGTTGTCGACATCCTAATATGCCAGAGATAATAGATGTTATAGAAAATGAAGATAATTACCTGATAGTTATGGACTATATTGAAGGAGTTACCTTAAAAAAACTTTTAGATGAATATGGTGCACAACCACAGGAACTGGTTATCAAATGGGGCAAGCAGTTGTGTGATGTTCTGGGTTATCTTCATAAGAAAAACATTATTTACAGGGATATGAAACCCGCCAATATAATGCGTAAACCGGATGGGAATGTTGAATTATTTGATTTCGGAACGGTAAGAGAATTCAAAGGAATGAAAATGGAAGATACGATTGCTCTTGGAACAGTCGGATATGCAGCACCTGAACAGTATGAAAAAACAAGTGAATCAGATGCAAGAACGGATATATATAGCCTTGGAGCAACTTTATATCACTTAGTAACCGGTAATTATCCTACTGTTAGTGGTTTTGCACAGGGAATAAGAGCAAGTAATATGATGCTTTCAGAAGGTCTCGAACAGATAATTAGAAAATGTACAGAACATGATCCTGACAGAAGATATCAGAATTGTGCGGAACTAATGTATGATTTGGAGCATTGTAATGAAAGTGATAAAAAATATAGAAAAAAACAATGGAGGAAAATGTTTGCGTTTTCATCTATGGTATTTTTATCACTGGCAGGTGTGGCAACAGGCATAACAGGAAATAAGCTAGCTATTGCTAAAACAGAAGAACAGTATGAAGCGGTATTAGAAAGGGCAGATAGTGCAGCAATTGATGAAAAGCATAATCTATATATTAATGCGATAAAGATAAAACCAGAGGCTAAAGATGCATATATGGAATTAATTAACAAAATATATAAAGATGACAAAGTATTTACCAGAACGGAAATGAATGAGATAGAAGAAATTATGTTGACTTATGGTAAATCATTAAAAAGTGATGATTTGGCATATAGTGATGTATGTTACAACATAGGTATTCTATATTGGTATTATTGCGATGAATCAATGGAAGAAGATAATTCAAGATTTGATGCTGTATGTACATATTTTGGAAAGGTTTCAAAAAGGGATAGTAACAAAGATTTGGCAGAAATCTTTTACAACATGTCTAATTTTAGAAGAAATATTCAGAATTCCATTACAGAGTCTACAGATAGAGGCGAATACAAGGAATACTGGAATAATATCGACAAATTAATAGATGCCATATTGAATAAAGGTGTCAGTGATAATCTTAAACTAAATTCATGTAAAATGATATTAAATGCCATAGAAGGCTATACAGATGAATTTAAGACAGATGGCATAACCAAAGACCAGATGAATATCTGTCTTGATAATGTTGAAATTATCAGTGGGAGCGTTCAGGATGATAAAACAGAAGATATTGTACAGATTAAAAAATACATTAAGTCAAGACTTGAATATGTCAATAGAAAAATTGATACAGTCTATATGGAGGATTAATTATGAATATTGTTGATAAATATAGATTGATTTCACAGATAGGATATATATGTTCAATTTTCTTTATGATAATTGCGATAATACTATTTTTTACTTTAAAGATTAACAGAGTATTTGGATTTGTTACCGGTATATCAAGGAGGAAAGCAATTAAAGAGATAAGTGAACATAATTCATATACAAGTGAAAGTCTTTCGGGAAATATTTCAGCAAATACCGGAAGAAAGCTTGGAAGAACATCAAAAATTGCCGGTGTTCCTATTACAAGTAAAATCCCTACATCTAAGATGGCATCAGGACAAAAAGAAACCAATGAAACTGTAGTATTGTCAAATGATGAGACAACGCTATTACAGACAGATGAGACAACATTGTTACAGACAAACGAGACAACAGTATTAAGTGGAAACAGTAATATGATGAATGGTGTAAATGAAACCACTGTTTTGAATTATAATGCTAATTCTATGCAAGGTATTGCTGCAAATGAATTTATGGTAATAAAGGATATAGTTTATATACATACAGATATAGTCATTTGAAACTTAATATGTACTCTCGGAATTTACATAAATAAAATAATTCTGATAGAACATTTAACTAATAGAGGAGGAAAAAAATATGTTATGTAAAAGATGCGGAACAGTAGTTCCGGATGGAATGCTATTCTGTACGAGATGTGGAAATAGCATGTCTGATAACAATTTGAATGGTAATTCACATTCACAAAACGAATTTGATAATATGTCATATTCAGATCAGAGCAGTAATGTAAATATGAATCAGCATATAAGTGGACAACACTATGAAAATTGGCAAACAGATGGACAGTATGCCGGAAATCAGCAATATGGCCGACAGTATTATGAAAATCAGCAGCCGGGTGGACAATATTACGATAATCAGTCATATGTACCAAACAATGGTGTTAATCCCGGTTTTTCAGGTTCAATAAATAATGGTTTAAATTATAAAAAGAAAAGGCATTTATTTGTAGGGGGGATAATAAGCATATTTGTATTAATTATTATTGCAGGAGGAATAATAACGACACTACTTCTGGTAAATAATGACAAAGGAAGAAGTTCTAATGAAGTTGTCAGGTGTTTTGTAGAAGCAATTAATACGTATGATGTAAATAAGATGATGTCAATTATTCCAGAACAGCTTGTGACGTATTCTATTAATTCAGGAGAATATTCAAGTCTGAAAGATGCACGAGATGAAATGAGAGAATATATTGAAGAATTAAGAGAAGAAATGGAAAATGAATTTGGCAATAATGCAAGGCTTGTATACAGAATTATTAGTGAAGATAACAGCAGAGGAAGTTCTTCGCTAAAAGAAATTAATGAAGCAATTGAAGATGAATATGGCATTAATCTTCATATTAATGATGTGAAAAAGGTAAAAGTCGAGTTGTCAGTTTCAAAAAGAAGCAGTGAAGATGATTCAGTACAATTGTGGTTAGCGATGATTAAGATAAAAGATTCATGGTATTTGTTAACATTATATCCATATTATGATTATGACAGTTATCAGAATAATAGTCCGTTAGACAACATTTATGTATTTTATAATACAAATGAATATAGATATTGGATTAGCAATACATTGTATACAGGAGGAAGAAAATATGTTGTGTAGAATATGTGGAACAGAAGTACCGGATGGAACATCATTTTGCCCAAGATGTGGTAACAGTATTTCAGAGAACAATATGAATGATAATTCATATTCACAAAATGAATATGGCAATATGTCATATTCAGGACAGGGCGGTAATGTGAATCTTAATCAGACAGGTGGAGGATATTATGGAAACCAACAGTCCGATGCAGATTATTATGGAAATCAACAGCCAGACACAGGGTATTATGGAAACCAACAGTCGGATGGACAGTATTATGGAAATCAGCAGCCAGATACAGGATATTATGGAAATCAGCAGCCGGGTGGAGCGTATTATGGAAATCAGCAGACAGGTGGAGCGTATTACGGAAATCAACAGTCAGGCACAGAATATTATGGAAATCAGCAGTCAGGTGAACAATATTATGGTAATAATACATTTGCCGGACAATATCCAGATAATTCGCAGGCAGGTAATGTAGGTAATCAATATTATGCTAATCAGCATAATAAGGTTAAGAATAAAAAGAAAGCCATAAAGAATAGTTCAAATAAAAAAGGTCCAAAACCTAAGAAGAAAAGGTCATTAAAGGCAAGCATATTGTTAAGTATATTCATGTTGCTTATTATTGCAGGTGTGACTGTGGCTATAATGTTCTTCATGGATAGGAGTAAAGGCAGAAGTTCAGAAGAAGTAGTTAATCAATTTATAGAAGCATTAAATAAAAATGATACTAAGAAGTTATTGTCTCTTATGAATAAAGAAACAGTTGATTATTTAAAGAAGTCATTAGGATATAAGACAGACAAAGAAGTGAGTGGGCTTATGAATGATTTTATTGATGCATTTAAGGACGATTTTGCCTTTATCGGTGATGATGAAGTAACATTTAGCAGCAAAATCATCAGTCAGAATAGTGACATTGGATATTCAATCAAAGAGCTTAACAAAATGTATAAAGAAGAATATGGCAAAAATATACATATAAAAGCAGCAAAAGAAGTGATGGCAGATGTTTCATATAAATCTAAAGAAGATGGTACAGGTGAAACTCAGACTTTCTGCTTCACAATGATTAGGATTAAAAATGTGTGGTATCTGCTTACTGTAGACGTAGAGGGAGAAATTACGTCAGATGATGATGAAAAGGTTGATAAAGAAGCTGCCAAAAAAACAGATAAAAACAACATAGATGAAATCGTAAGTACAGTTAAGACTTGCATTACTGATGCAGGAATGGAAGAAATAGATGTGGTAGAATTAGCCGGTGAACCTGCACGTTATTATATAAAAGACAATGGAGTAATAATATTTGCATCATTTAATGGTGTTGATGATTTTGTTCCAATTTTAGAAGAGGCATTTAAAGGTTACAATACATCGAGTAAAGAAGATCCGAATAAGGATATGATAAGAATAGATATTACATTAAATGACGAGGGGGTATACGAAGTTACGGCAGAATATGTAAGTGATTAAATATAGATATAAAACTACATTATAGAAAGGACAGAAAAGATATGATAAGTAAAAGAAGAATATTAGCAGCAGTATTGGCAACGTCGATGCTGGTATGTGGAATTCCAAATGTCACAAAAGCAATTGAATATAATGGTGCAACATCAGGAAACAGTGCAACATCAGGTGACACATCTTCGGATGGAAATACATCAAGTTCAGGAAACACAGCATCAGATGGAAATACGTCAAGTTCAGGAAATATTGCGTCAGATGGAAATGTACAGGAGAAAGGTAAACCTGAAATAACATTTGCTATAGGCGAAGATTTGTTAATTAATGACAATGGAAAAGAATACATATCATCTGAAAAATTTAGTGAAAATGAGGATGAAAATCCTAAACTTAAAGTCAAAGTAAAAGATGAAAAAAGTAAAATTAGTAATATTATAATTAAGGTAAATGAAACAGAAGTAATCAATAACGCTTATAAAGAAACAGAACAAACTGATGAAACAGAAGTTGATGTAACGTTATTAAAAAACGATATTGTAAATAACGCATTTGTAATTAATGTAAAAGCAGTGAATGCAAATGGTGTTGAAACAGAAGGTGAAAAGACTATATATGCAGATGTTAATGCACCTGAAATTAGTGAGAATGAAGCAACAATTGAAGGGGGTAATTATGTAAATGACATTTATGTCGGGAATAAAATAAAAGCCTCAATAAACATTAATTCTAAAAATGAAGGAAATGATTCAAGTCTTAGAGAGGTTGAATTTTATCTTGCCAAGGATAAGGATAATATTAAAAATTTAGCTGATGAAAATAAAGTTGTTTTACAAAAAAATGCTAATACTACGCTAGATTACAAAATGGATGAGAATAACAAAGAAGTTTATTCCGGATATTTGGCTGTTTGTGTAAAAGATATGTGTGGTAATGTGACTTACAAGCTACTGAGCAAATATAAGGTTATATTAGAGAATGTGAATCCGACATGTTCGTTAGAGATTGTAAGTAATAATTATTATAAAGCAACTAATGGTGAAAAATGGATAAAAGCTGATGATAGTTCATCAATTGAATACAAATATGAAATTAATGATGATAATTCAGGAATAAAAGAATACATAATTAAGGTAAATAATGAAGCAATAAGTGGTACAGAAGAAATAGAAAAGAATTCTAATGTTGAAGAGTATACAGAAGATGGCTTTAATAAAAAAATAACCGGAAGTTTTAAGTTAGAAGGTTATAAGCCTAACAACGAAGGAAAATATGTAATTTCTATAGTAGCCACAGATAATGCAGGTAATGAAATTGAAGCTGCCACAGATATAATTAATGTTGATGATGCTGCACCTAATATAGATGGTAAAGTAAAGTTTAAAAATAACCCTAATAAAGACGAGAACTATATATATGGTAACGAAGATGTAACAGTCTCATTTAAGGTAAAAGATGGAGATTTAGGTTCAGGCATAGATATAGATAAAATAGAAATATATAAATCAGGTGATAATACAGATAAAATAAAATGTGATGAGGCTACAACTGAAATAGATGAAAATGGTGAAGTTACGTGTACAATAAAAGCACCAGCAGAAGGTGAAGATGCTTTCGAAAATTACATGTATGCCAAATTATATGATAATGTAGGAAACTACCGATATGTTGATTTATCAAATAAAAAACTAATACTTGAGAAAAATAAACCTGAAATTAAAGTTACAAAAAGTGATTCTATTTATAATAATTGGTTTAATAGCGATGTAGTATATAAAATTGAAATTACAGATAATGAATCTGGAATAGATATGAGGGAATTGGAAAATGAAAAAAATGCTTTTAAAGTAGAAATTGATGGAGAGGCTGTTTTACTTAATTCTGATTCATTTAAAAAGGAAGAAAAAAATAATAAGGTAACAAGTATAACAGGAAAATTTTTAGCTAAAGAATCTGTTATTATAGACTTGAAAGTTAAAGATAATGCTGGAAATGAAACAGACACAATAACCGAGGATTTGGATATACAGATTGATAGAGATGCACCGGGAGTTATAAATGATACAACAACATTTTATAAAGGTAATAAAAAAATAACACCAATAGAAGGGAAAGTATATTCCAATAATACAGTTACAGTAAACTTTAAAGTAACAGATACAACTCCATCATCAGGAATAAGTAAAGTAGAAGTATATGCTGTAGATAAAAACTCAAAAGATGATACATCAAAATATGAAAAGATAGAAAAAGTAAACTTTTCAACTACAGATGGAAAAGTAACATTTGAAGTAGCAAGTACAGATGATAAATATAAATACTATTATGCAAAAGTATATGATAATGCAGAAAATATCAGTGACTATATATTATTATCAGAGAATGGTTTGTTAATAGAAAGCAAAGCACCGGAAGTTGAAAAATTAGAATCTAGTGAAGAAAATGGTGAATATACTGTTGGAAAAGCTAAATGGATAAAAGGAAATGGAGTAACATATAACTATGAAATAAAAGATGACAAGAATGTTACTAATTATTCAGGAATAGCTTCTTATACGATAAAAGTGCAAGGACCAAATGATGAAAATTTAATAACAATATATCCAACTGAAGATAAAAAATACAACTTTAAAGAACTAGTAAGCAGTGTTAGTGGGAACTTCAAATTCACCCCAAAGGAACCTGGAAAATATACAATAATAATCGAAATGATGGATAACGCGGGAAATACAAATGTATATAAACATGAAGTAAATGCAGATTTATCTATGCCAACAGCATCAAAATTCAGTATGAGTTTTGACAAATATGCAGAAGGAAATTCAGAATCTGTTAAAACTGAAAAATATGGTTACTATTTTAAATCCAAAGCACAAGTAACAGTTACTTTAACAGATGATGGTCATTCATCAGGAATTAGAGAAGCAGCATATTTTCTATATGATGTAAAGAACAACATGTCAGCTTCAGATTTTGTAAAAGCTGGAAATTATAATACAACTACAAAGATTAACAATAACCAGATAACAATTGATATCCCAGAGAACTTTAAAGGTCAGATCTATGTTGCTGCTATCGATAATGTAGGCAATGGTGATTTTACTAATATTAATAATTATACAAAACCTGCCGGCATAATAATTGATGACAACAGAAATGATAAAGACGTAATTGCAATAAACAGACTTAAGACATCATTTAAAGATAATTCAGGGTTAGATCTTTATAATAAAGACATTCAAGTTGGATTTAATATTAAAGATGTAACATCAGGTATCAGAAGAATTGACTGGAATGTTTCATCAGCTAATGGTGGTGAAAGCAATTATTCGGGATACATGGAAATTAATAATGATGGTAAAATTAGTGGTAATAATGATAATTATAATGTCATCACTAAAGAACAGAACCTCATCACATCACTTGCTAAGTCTATCAGTGTAGGAAATAATGATAATGCGATAACAGTAACTATAAAAGTAGAAGACCGAGCAGGTAATATATCATATGCAACAGATACCTTCAGTATTGACAAAACAACACCTGAGATAACAATAGCATATGACAATAATACGCCAGATGTAGCTAACAGTAAAATGTTTAAAGCTGATAGAAAAGCTACCATTACTGTAAGAGAAAGAAACTTTAATCCAAAAGATGTTGTTATTGATATAAAAAATACAGATGGAGTAATACCTGTTCTAAGTGACTGGAGAGTAATTAACGGTACCGGAAATGGTGACAATACTACATATACAGCAAGCATTTCTTATGTGAATGATGGTGATTATACATTTGCAATGGGATATCAGGATAATGCAGCTAATGTAGCAAACATTAATTTTACAGCAGGAACGGTTGAAGCTACAGAATTTACTATTGATAAAACAAGACCAACATTGTCTGTTCAATATAATAATAATTCGGCAACAAATGGTAATTATTATCTTGATCAGAGAATAGCAACATTTACGATTGTTGAACATAATTTTGACGCATCACGATTTGAATTATCAATTAGCAGAAATGGTGCAGCTTCACAGCAGAGTGTTAACTGGACAAATAATGGAGATACACATACTGCATCAATAGCATTAGATGAGGAGGTTTTATATAATATTTTTGCTAACTATACTGATATGGCAGGAAATGCTATTGAAGGTACATATAATGCGGAATTCTATGTAGATAAGAAAGCACCAGATTTGATAATATCAGGAATTGATAATGAAAAAGCATACAGAGATGGCAGAGTTGGTTTTGTAATATCTTCATCTGATACATATTTTGATAGTGTAAGCATTTCACTTGAATTACTTAATAGAGATGGCAGTACGACTACATTAATTAGTAATAACGATGAAAGAGCAAATGTTCACATTGATTATCAGAATATAGAAAATGGTAGAAAGCTAAGTGTAGAAAATCTGGAAACTGATGGTATATATAGATTAATGTGCAGAGCAACAGATAAAGCAGGAAGAGTTACTGAAAATAATGTATTATTTTCAATTAACATAAATGGTCCGACATATTATATAGATGACGAAGCTACATTAAATATTAAAGATAAATATTTAGTAAGTCCACAAGATATTGTATTTAATGAAATAAATGTTAACGAACTTAAGCCGGATACTATTAAAATAACAGTATACAGAGGAAATACTACATGGGATCTTGTAGAAGGCAGAGATTATACTGTTGAAAAGGTAGAGGGCATTGATAAATGGTGTAAATACAGATATATAATAAGTAAAGACAATTTCAAAGAGAATGGTATTTATCACGTAACAATAGCATCAAAAGATATAGTTGAAAATGATGCAATATCAGAGAAATTTTCATTTGTAATTGATAATGAACCACCTGTATGTACAGTGTTCGATTTAAAAGCCGGAAATGTGTATGTTACAAATAGCAAAGATGTCAGATTCAAAGTTACTGATAATATCGAGCTGGATTCATTAATTGTATTACTTGATGGTAAAGAAATTATGAAGCTTAGTGGCGATGACATTAAGAAAAATGTATCTGAAGACGGAACAATAAAGATAACAATACCATCTTCAAATAAGGCACAGAATTTGGTAATCAAATATACTGACAAGTCAGGAAATGAAAGTGAAACAGAAGTAAAAGGCTTCTATATTACAACAAATTTATGGATTAGATTTATTAACAATAAACCACTTGTAATAAGCATATGCTGTGCAATTGCCGCAATTATAATATTAATTATTCTTATTATTATCAGAAAGAATAAAAAGGATAATAAAAAAACTAATACAAAAGCAGTATCAAATAAAAAAGAATAGTATTAGATAATAAAAATATAAAGAAAAGTAAATTTATTGTATGATAGATAAATTTACTTTTCTTTTTATGAGAATAATGTGTAAAAAGTGATGTATATTAGTTGCATATAATTATATCGCGAAAATCATATAATAATCGTGACAAATAAAATAATATACTAAAAGTTTGCAAGAGTATAATATTTTAATATTGGATTAATTGACGTAGATTTTATTATATGATAGGATAAAAAACAAAAATTACTAAATAAAGTAATTATGCAGAGGAGATATAAATAGTGGATAGACTTAAGATAGTGACGGATAATAATGGTAATCAAATAGTGTTGATACCAAAAATAATTTTTTCTAATAAACAAAATATTAACTGGAATGAAGTTGTGTAGATATAAAAAAAGAAGCGAGTAACCCACTCAAGACTTTTAAATAGCCAAATGGTACAAAACCGCTTCTACATATGTAGAATAGCATCAAGAAAATAATAAGTCAATAATAAATTTAAAATATAACATATTTTGTGGAAATGAGCAATTATAGACTTAAGAGAGTAAATTATAGATATTTAAAATCGAAAATATAAAGTTATATATTAGAATTAAAGTCTTAAAAATTATTGATATGTCCTTGGAGAGGGACAATAAATACTACTACTTTTCAATGTGAGGAACAAAGATATGATTTATCCAAAATTTATAAAAAAAGGTGACATTATAGGTGTAACAGCAACTTCAGATGGAGTTAATGATGAACTTGATATAAAGAGATTTGAAAATGCTAAGATGAAATTGCAGGAAAAGGGCTATGACGTTATATTTACAGATAATGTATTTAAGGCTGATTCGCAGGGAAGAAGCAGTTTAGGCAGCGTAAGAGGCGAAGAATTTAATGAGCTTTTATCTAATGACAGAGTAAGTGGAATAATTGCTGCAAAGGGTGGAAATTTCTTAAATGAAATGCTTGAATATGTGGATTACGAAAGATTTGTAAGTAATCCAAAGTGGTTTCAGGGATATTCAGACAATACCGGACTTGTTCATACATTGACAACGAAATATGATGTTGCAACGATTTATGGCAGTAATTTTGGTGAATTTGGAATGAATGACTGGCATAAAAGTGTTAATGATAATTTGGCTATTCTGGAGGGCAAAAATATTATTCAGACTTCTTATGATAAATATCAGCACGAACTGACGGACAGAATAACAGGCTTAGAGGGATATGAATGTGATACGAAAGTAGAATGGAAGATAGATAAGAGGACTGCAAAGAAGAGTGACAGCATAGAAATGAGTGGAAGGCTTATTGGAGGTTGTCTTGATGTATTATTATTTCTTCAGGGAACACAGTATGATGGAACACAGGAATTTATAGAGAAATACAAAGAAGATGGAATAATATGGTATCTAGAGTCGTTTGACATAAGTGGTGAAAATATTATGATGTTCTTATGGAAATTAAGGGAAATAGGCTGGTTTAAATATACAAAAGGCTTTATGTTTGGACGACCATTATTTTATAAAGATTTTACGGGAACGGATTATGAAGAGGCTGTTATGTATGCACTTGGAAAGCTTGATGTTCCTGTGATATTTGACTGTGATTTCGGACATCGTGGACCGAGAATGACAATGATAAATGGGGCGATTGCCAATGTAAAGTGTGATAAAGGAAATGTTGGAACAATTGAGTATAAGTTATAGGAATAAAATATATTGGAATAATTGAGTATAGATTAAAAAAACAACTTAAATATAATACTGATTTATAGAACAAAACGTGTTGATAACTAATTCCTGTTATCAACACGTTATTTATATAGCTTAATTATTGTTTATTGTAAGCAGCACGTTCACCGCCAATATATTTATATCTTGTTCTTGCACATACAATATGAGCATTACCGATTGTCTTTTGTTCAGTTCTTACGGGAACTGCGACAGGTCTAAGATGCATACCTATTAATGTATCACCGATATCAATTCCGGCATGAGCCTGGATATTTTCTACTGCAACTGCATTTTTGAAACCGGCATATGCAGCAGTGGAAAATGAACCGCCTGCTTTTAATTGTGGTACTACATTTACTATAGGAAGATTATATGCTTTTGCACATTCTTTTTCTACAATAAGTGCTCTGTTAAGATGCTCGCAACATTGGGTTGCAAGATATAATCCCTTTTCATTCGTTATCTCATATATAGTATTAAATATAGCAGCACCGATATCTTTACTTGAAAATGAACCTATCTGGTGACTTGCCACCTCGCTTGAAGAACAGCCGACTACAAGGATATCACCCTCTTCTAAGTTAGCCACTTCTAATAATTCTAAAACGACCTTTTTAGTATCTTCTATTATATTAGTTACATCAAAATTAGTATCTGTTGAAATTCCACTAGCCATAATAATCTCCATTCCGCAGGCACATTGTGTCGCATTTTTTTTATATCACAATAAATAAGATGTCGGGGGGCAAAAGCCTCCAAATTTGATGCCACCGAATTGTTACGTGCTACGCACTCTCACAATTCTACCCAATATTCGCATATCGTGGGATTATCATCCCACTTTTATGCTCATATTGGGGCGGGTCCCAAGGTCTTTCATCCACTTATGAGCAAGCTCATGTGGGTAAAAGACCTTTTGACCCTGGCATCATAAATAAATTCTTATAATTTTTCATTATATTGTTCTTCTAACAGACTGTCAAGGAGGATAAGAGAAGAAGTCTTAAGCTCGCGGTTGGAAAATAGTCCTTTTGATGAAAGTTGTACCGCTTTCTTCAAATAAGAGATGAGTACCTGTGGATTACTACCCTTAGAGCCTGATAATGCCTTAGCTTCTTCGTAATACGCCTTGGCAAGCAGGGCAGATATCTCATCATATAAAGGATTATCCTCTATTAGAAGATTTTCAAAAGTAGTTATTGCAAGAGAATAATTATGTTTAAGTAAATATTGCTTTCCGTTTAAATATTGTTCATCATCGGTTAAGTGTGTAACTGTATTCTGTTCAGGTTCGGGTATAAGCTGGTTAACCGGTATGTCTAGAACACTCGACAGATATTCAAGCGTTTTAAATGATGGCGTGGCAGTTCCGCTTTCAATCTGGCTTAACATATTTCTTGTAATAAATGTACCGACAACCTCGCTCTGAGTCATTTTTTTAGAGAGCCTTGCTTCACGAATACGTTTACCAAGTTCAATAGAATCCATATATATATCTCCTTCTACACGATAAAGGTAAATAATATTTACATAATCAGATAATAACAGATATTTAGATATTTTTCAACATATTTTATGTAAAAATAATTGACAAATTTAGTTGCTATGTTATAATCAATGTAAATCTTATTTACGTAATATAATTGTACAGGTAAAAATGTATATGACTTGTTAATTCGGTTTTTCGAACACCTAATTAAGCAATATATGATTCAGGAGGAAATGTTATGGCAGTTTGGTGGGAATCACTTATGACAATTGAAAAAGTTTTATATTGTATTGCAGTTCCATCTACGATTATATTTGTAATGCAGGCGTTATTTATCATATTCGGGAGTCATGGACATGGAATGGATACGAGTGATACTTCGGGAATTGATTTTGACCATGACGTATCAGGAATGCATGGAATAGGATTGGACCACGATATATCAGGAATGCATGGAATTGGATTAGACCATGATGTGTCAGGAATGCATGGAATTGGATTAGACCATGATGTGTCAGGAATGCATGGAATAGGATTGGACCATGATATATCAGGAATGCATGGAATTGGATTAGACCATGACATATCGGGAATACATGGAGCAGGTTGTGGACATGACATATCAGGAGTTCATGGAACTGATTTGAATCATGGAGAACTTGATTATAGCCATATCTCAGCAGATGATGCAAGTACACATCATGATGCAGGCGATAATCTTGAATCATTCAGATTATTTACCATGCAGGGAATTATTGGCTTCTTCTGTATGTTTTCCTGGGCATCGATAGCAGGGATAGCGAACGATATGCAACCGGGACCTGCGATTCTGATAGGTTTTGTACTTGGTTTTATCTTAATGTTTGTTGTGGCTGTAATTATAAAATATTCATATAGATTAGCACAGGATGGTACTTTTGATATAAGAGACACCTTAGGAGTTAATGCAACGGTTTATCTTCCTATACCACCAGCTAAGAGCGGTCAGGGCAAAGTAAATGTTATGGTATCAGAGCGAATGGTAGAACTTAATGCCATAACAGAGTGTGATACCATTATATCAACAGGCGAGACAGTTAGAATCATTGATATAATTAATGATGTGGTTCTGGTAGAAAAGGAAGTCTGACATTTATTATAAAATGTCTACTTAACTTTTTACATATATTTTAAATAGCACATACGATAAAGGATTGTTTAGTAAATGAATGTAATTCGGTGGCTTTTGCCAACGGCATCGTTTAATGAAACTATTAATAATCTGAAAATAAAAATCAAGAAAGTTATGTGCAGACAAATACAGATTTCAGGAGGAAAAAGTATGGGTTACGAATTTATTATTGCCGTAGGAGTTGCAACAGTTGTTATTATTATGTTAATAGTGGCAATTCTTTCAAGGTATCGTAAGTGTCCATCAGATAAGGTATTAGTTATCTATGGTAAAGTAGGTGCAGACAAGAATGGTCAGGCCAGATCAGCAAAATGTATTCATGGTGGTGCTGCATTTATAGTACCAATTATCCAGTCATATCAGTATATGGATTTAACACCAATTTCCATTAATGTTGATTTGAGAAATGCATTATCTAAACAGAACATCAGAGTAGATGTTCCATCAAGATTTACAGTTGGAATTTCAACTGAACCGGGAATTATGCAGAATGCAGCAGAGAGACTTTTAGGCCTTAAGATGAACGAGATACAGGAATTAGCTAAGGATATAATTCTTGGTCAGTTACGTTTAGTTATTGCTACAATGGAGATAGAGGAGATTAACTCTGACAGAGATAAATTCTTAATATCAGTTTCAAACAATGTAGAAATTGAATTAAAGAAAATAGGTTTAAGACTTATAAACGTTAACGTAACAGATATTAATGATGAATCAGGTTACATAGAGGCATTAGGTAAGGAAGCAGCAGCTAAGGCTATAAATGATGCTAAGAAGAGCGTTGCTGAAAAGGATAAAGATGGTGAAATCGGTCAGGCTAATGCAAGAAGAGAACAGCGTATTCAGGTAGCAGCGGCAGATGCAGCAGCTATTAAGGGTGAAAACGAAGCTAAGATAGAGGTAGCTTTATCAGAGGCAGCAAGAAGAGAAAAGGAAGCTGAAGCATTAAAGATAGCAACAGCAGCAGAACAGGTTCAGGCAGCAAAGGCTAAAGAAGAGGCATATGTAGCTCAGAAAGAAGCAGAGCAGACTCGTGCAGAACTTGAGAGAGCAACACAGCAGGCAGATATCATTATTAAAGCACAGATTGCAAAAGAGCAGGCAGAGATTGCAGCAGAAGCTGAAGCAGAAGTTGCAAGAAGAAAGGCTCGAGGTGAAGCTGATGCCATCTATGCTAAGATGGAAGCACAGGCAAAAGGTGTTCAGGAAATGTTATCTAAGCAGGCAGCAGGTATGAAACAGTTAGTTGATGCGGCAGGTGGAGATGCAGATGCAGCAGTTAAGTTTATTGTTGCAGACAAACTTCAGGAACTTATGCAGATACAGGTTGATGCTATTAAGAATATTAAAATTGATAAGGTTACAGTATGGGATTCTATGAATGGCAAAGGTGATGGAACACCAACAACTGCCAATTTTCTTTCAGGAATGATGAAATCAATTCCACCAATGAATGAATTATTTAAACAGGCAGGGATGGAATTACCGACATTTATGGGTAAAGATATTAATTCATCAGAGAAGAATTCTGCTAATACAGATGCAAATGTAAAAAAAGAAGTTAAAGTTACAGATGAAACAAATGTAGTTAGCAATGATGATGCAGCTGATAATAAGGATATAATATTTTAAAGAATAGCGTGTTCTAACATAAAACGTAATCTAATTGATTTTGCATTATAATATGTGTAAATTATTTAGATTACGTTTTTTGATTTAATGAATAAGTGTATTGTAATTAAACATAATATAATTAGAATAAAATGTTGCAGAAATGAGGTATAGTATGGGTAATTATGATAATCTGTCTGAAAATGATAAATTAAAATATGAGATAGCTGAGGAGTTAGGATTATTAGACAAGGTTAAAGAACTGGGCTGGAAAGGATTGTCTGCCAAGGAATCAGGTAAAATTGGTGGAATGATAGTGGCAAGAAAGAAAAAGTCTGAGAAGAATATGAGAAAATATAACTAAAATCATATGATGTGTATACTGTGCAATTTGATTAAATTGTGTTACAATATGGCATGTAATTGTTAAGTGTATAATCAGGAAAGGAATTTATATATGTTAGAACTAAAGAATATATCATTTGACGTGCCACAGGGAGATGGAGAAAAAGGTATACTTAAAAATGTTAGTGTTAAGATAGATGATAAGAAATTTGTTGCAATTACAGGACCTAATGGCGGTGGTAAATCTACATTGGCGAAAATAATTGCAGGCATTTATAGGCCAACAGAAGGACAGATAATTTTCGATGGTCAGGATATAACAGATATGAGTATTACTGACAGAGCAAAAGCAGGAATAAGTTTTGCATTTCAGCAGCCTGTTAAATTCAAAGGAATTAAAGTTAAGGATTTGATTAAATTAGCATCAGGCAATACATTATCAGTGTCAAGCGCATGTGATTATTTGTCAGAAGTCGGACTGTGCGCCAGAGATTATATTAACAGAGATGTTGATGGAAGTCTTTCTGGCGGAGAGTTAAAGAGAATTGAGATAGCTACAATTATTGCCAGGGGTACTAAATTAAGTGTGTTTGATGAGCCGGAAGCAGGAATTGACTTATGGAGTTTTAAAAATCTGATAGATGTATTTGAGAAAATGCACAACGAGAAAGATACTTCCATAATAATTATTTCACATCAGGAAAGAATACTTAATATTGCTGATGAGATATTAGTCCTTGCAAATGGTGAGATACAGGCACAGGGTAAGAAAGAAGATATTTTACCTGAATTATTAGATGGAACAGGCAGTTGTAAATTTTATAAATAAAATATATATCAATCAGAAATGGAGAATAGTGTAAAAAATAATGCTGATACACTTATTTTTTACACAGCTATTTGTTTAAGAGCGAAAACAAATAGCATTTATGGCAGATGAGAAATCGCCTGCGCGAATTTCTCATCGCCTCTTAGCGATAAGACGCTCAGAAATGGAGAATATTGTGGATAACAAGAATAAAATAGATAGAATACAAATGGGATTACTTGAAGAAATTGCTGATCTTCATGGAGTACCGGAGGGAGCATATAATATAAGAGCAAACGGACAGCTTGCAGGAAGGAATACAACAGCTAACATTGATATAGTTACTAAAACAGATAAACCAGGAATAGACATTATAATTAAACCTAATACGAAGAATGAAAGTGTGCATATTCCGGTTGTTTTAAGCCAGACAGGACTTACTGATTTAGTATACAATGATTTCTATATCGGAGAAAATTGCGACGTAACGATAATTGCAGGTTGTGGAATACATAATGGTGGAGAGAAAAAGTCACAGCATGATGGAATTCATACATTCTATGTTGGTGAGAATTCTAAACTTAAATATGTTGAGAAACATTATGGAGAAGGTGACGGTTCAGGTGAAAATGTAATGAATCCAACAACTATAGTTCATATAGCTAATGGTGGATATATGGAGATGGAAACTGTCCAGATAAAGGGAATTGATTCTACAGACAGAATAACTAAAGCTGAATTAGGTGACAATGCAACACTTATCATTAAAGAGAAACTTATGACTCATGGTAAACAGTATGCGAAATCAGAGTTTGAAGTAAATCTTAATGGTAAGAATTCAAGTACAAATGTAATCTCAAGAGCTGTTGCAAAAGAAGATTCAAAACAGTTATTTGTTTCTAAAATTAATGGAAATAATATGTGTGCCGGACATTCAGAGTGTGATGCGATAATAATGGATAATGCTAAGATAAGTGCTATACCTGAAATTACTGCAAATAATTTAGAGGCACAACTGATTCATGAAGCTGCCATTGGTAAGATTGCAGGCGAGCAGATTATAAAACTTATGACACTTGGTCTTACTGAAGAAGAGGCAGAAGCAGAAATTGTAAATGGCTTTTTGAAATAATTATGTCGAAAAATGAAATAAAAATTTTATATTTTTTTGATAAAAAATATCTGTCATAATTGAGTAATATATGATATTATATTCTAAACAAAAGGTAGAAAATTGAGGAAAGACGAGTATGAATCAGAAATTTCACAGAAAGTAGGTGGTATTATGAAATTTCGAAGAATTGATGAAGATACGGTAAGATGCATAGTATCTAAGGAAGATATGCAGGAATTTGGAATTGTTTTAGAAGATTTCTTTAAGAATAAAAGTAAAATACATGATTTTTTACATGAAGTTGTGGAAAGGGCAGAGCAGGAAGTAGGATATGAACCTAAAGAGGGACTTCTTTCAATGCAGATAATGCCGATAAGCCAGAACTCAATAGCCATTACTTTCACGGAGAAAGAAGATGGTGGATACGATGATATGATTAATAACATCAAGGAAACAGTTGCAGACATAATCAGCGAGAATGAGGTAGATAGTGAACTGCAAGGTGATGATATGATAGAAGATTTTGAAGATGAGATAGAAGCTAATGATGAGAAAGAGGACTTAGTTGAAGAGAATTTTACTGTAGGAAGAGACTACCAAAATATGCTGGATTATCCTAAGCTTATGGTTGCGATGCCAACGATTCAGGGATTGGTAGATTATTGTAAAGCAGTAAATATTAATAAATCCATCAGAAGCGAGTTGTATTATCTTAAGAATAAAGATTTGTATTGCTTAGTAATTGATAAGTATAGATTATCCGTTAATGATTTTAAGACGATAACCAGACTTGCAATCGAGTATTCATCAAATTTAACCAACAACAAGAAGATAATAGCTTATGTCAGAGAACAGGGCGAAGTGATATTTGATATGAGTGCATATAGATTTCTTGCAGCATATATGTAAAAGTAATTTATAATCAAACAGGTATATAAGCAGTAGAATATGCGAAAATATCTGATATATAAAAATATATAAAATAAAGAGCTGATGCATAACAATTTTATGAATTGTAATACATCAGCTTTAATTATTTTATTTATTGGAAGTTAAATATTTTATTTAGAAGGTAACTATTTTTATAGAGGAATTATTTATAAAGATGATTTTTTAATAAGACCAACACCAAGAGCATATGGGCCAGTATGACAACCAATAGTAGTACCAATTCGTATCTTGACTGCAGGGTCACATTTTACACCTAATAATTCTTCGAATTCAGCCTGAAACTCTTTAGCTTCCTCAATTCCATAACCACATGCAACGGAGAAGTTATAATCTGCTATATTGATTGCAGGATCTTTGAAATATGATGAAATCGAATTTAATACACTTTGAAGTGATTTCTTGCGGCTTCTGGATATTCCTCCAAGAGAGATATCGCCATCTTTCATAATAATTATAGGGCGTATGCCGAGTTTATCTCCGGCTAAAACTGCAAGTTTACCGATACGTCCGTTTTTGACTAAATATTCTAAAGAACCGACCGTAAAATAGATTCTTCCTGTTGATTTTATATTTTCTAATTCGTTAACTGCATCTTCAAAAGAAATGCCTTTATCTCTTAATTTTACGGCTTCATTTACGAACAACCCTTCACTTGCTGTATTGAGTGTCGAATCAATAACTGCAATTTTAGCATCAGGATTAGATTCAAGAATTAAATTTTTAGCTGTACACGCACTGTTATATGAACCACTGAATTTAGTTGTGATGGTTATACAGATTATTGGCATACCTTCATCAACAAATGGCTGGAATTTATCTAAATAATCCTGTACTGAAGGAAGAGATGACTTAGGGACGGCATGTTCATTAATCATCTTGAGATAGAAAGCATCGTGGTCAATTCCTTCACCTTCTTTGGTATAATGTTCGCCATCAAAGGTTACATAGAATGGAACGATTGTTATATTGTGTTCTGTTGTATATTCAGGGAGTAAATCACATGCTCCGTCGCTGATTATCTGAAAATTCATTATATTCCTCATTTCCGCGCACACTTCTGTATATTATAATGAAATGTGTCGAGTGCGCACAGACACAAATCTCATATGTAAATTAAGTATGGCTGAAAGATTATCAACTAACCCTAACAGATGTGGATATTATATCATGTGGTTTTTGAAACTACAAGATGAAATAATATAAAAATTAAATAATTTGTATATAAATATTGTTTTATGTTATAATGACGCAAAAGAACTGATTAGAAATGAGGATTACAATGTTTAGATTATGGGCTAAAATATATAAAGATAATCGTATGCTTAAGGATATGGTAGTTGAAAATCCTGATATAAATATGACAAGGACAAAGAAGATATTTGCAGCACTAGATGAAGTTTGCTTGGAATTTGATTTGAGTAAACCAATCTGGTTAGAGTCGAATATTTCAGAATTTAAAAAAGTAGCAAAGACAAGATTTAATTCAGATAATTTTGTTGAAAGCATAGATTTTGATTTTCTGGAGATTCATATTATTGAAGAAGATTGTGATTTGTATTAAAATATGGTATTATGTAGAAAGATTTGTTTATAAAGTGAGGAAGTAAGCTATGTCAGACAGACAATGTAATAATTCAGAATGTACAAGTGAAAGTTGTGCAGGCTGTTCATCAAATAATAGAATGAAATACGAACCAATGAACAGTAGAAGCCAGATTAATAAAGTTATAGCAGTTATGAGTGGAAAGGGTGGCGTAGGTAAGTCATTAGTAACTTCTTCATTAGCTGCTAAACTTAAGAAGAAAGGCTATAAAGTTGGAATTCTTGATGCAGATATTACGGGACCATCTATTCCTAAAATGTTTGGGTTAAATGAAACAGCTAATGGAGATGGAAATGGTTTATATCCTGTAGAGACAAGCTCTGGAATTAAGGTGATGTCAGTTAATCTTCTATTAGAGGATGAGGAAGAGCCAGTTATCTGGAGAGGACCTGTCATATCAAGTGTTGTAAAACAATTCTGGAGTGACGTGTACTGGGGAGAATTAGATTATTTGTTAATAGATATGCCACCGGGAACAGGAGATGTACCATTGACAGTATTTCAGTCAATTCCGGTAGATGGTGCAATTATAGTAACTTCTCCACAAGACCTTGTAAGACTTATTGTTAAGAAAGCTTATAATATGGTTGTGAAAATGGATATTCCGGTTATGGGAATAGTAGAGAATTATAGTTATATAGAATGTCCTGATTGTGGTAAGAAGATAGCAGTATTCGGAGAAAGTAAAATAGATGAGATAGCATCAGAGATAGGTGTTGAATTATTAGGAAAGCTTCCAATTGTTCCGGCAATTGCTAAATTGGCAGACGAGGGCAGATTTGATGAGGCTGACAATACATTTGTAGATATGGCAGTTGATAAAATTATAAATGCAAGCAAGTAGAAATGTAACAGACAAGTATTTACTTAATACAAGGAAAGGGTAAGCGTAGAATACGCGGGTAGCAGAATGAATTATAATCATGATGAAATATTAGATGAAATGAAAACTAATGGGGATAACGCATCGGATAGTGAAACTACAGAAAAAAATATTAATAATGAAGCAGCAGAGAATACTAAAACAGTCGTAAAATCCAGAGAAATTGACGATAAACAGAAGAAATCTAAGAAAAAGAATAAAGATGATGAAGAAGAAACATCATGGTTTAGAGAACTTTGCAGTTGGATAATGATTTTTGCAGGAGCATTTATCGTAGCATACATTTTAAGTAATTTTGTTATAGTAAATGCAAAAGTGCCATCAGGTTCAATGATTAGTACGATAAATATTAATGATAAAGTTCTTGGCTTCAGATTATCATATATGTTTAGTGATCCTAAACGTGGAGATATCGTAATGTTTAATGCACCTGATAAGGAAAATACTATTTATATCAAGAGAATTATCGGTTTACCAGGTGATAAAATAGTTATCGAAGATAATACAGTTTACATAAATGGTGAGAAACTTGAAGAAGATTATGTAAGAAATGGTTGGGAGAAGAGTGAAGGCAGAACCGAATACGAAGTGCCAAAGGGTGAATATTTTATGATGGGAGATAACAGAGATGAATCAAGCGATTCAAGAGTCTGGGGAACAGTTAAGAAGAAAGAAATTATTGCAAAAGCAATATTCAGATATTATCCATCAATAAAATCACTTTTGAAGAAATAGAGTAAAAATAGCACAAGAAAAAATAGAACAAGAAAATATATTATAAGAAAATATTATTTTTCTAAAAAATAACTGTGTAATGGAGATTAAAACGAAAGGTTTAGTTAGAATTAATTAATGGAAAATAAAAAAGAAACAAGTACAATTTTAACTTATTCAGCTATTGAGCAGAGCAAAAACAACATTATGGGAGCGGGAAGATACCTTATAACCTTTTTAGGTATTTTTCCGTTTATACCATTGTTTTTGTCTCTTTTTTCGTGTTTTATACAAAAGATTTCACATGATTTATATAGAATTCTTCTGCTTTCGGCAACAATCGTGTCAATAATCATTATGGCTATGAGCATGATGCTATGGATATTTAATATGATGCGGGTATATATAATTGACGAAAAGGGCGAATTATACAGACTAAGGGCCTCAATCTTCTGGTATAAGATAAAAGATAAAATGTATCTTATTAATCCGACAGGAAGTACGGGAGGAAGATTAATGAGATTATTCTATATTATAAATAATATTAAGGTGGTTTTAATGGCTACTGCTGAAGATGTCACATACGAAGATTTCATTGCGATGGGTAAAATGGAGAAACTTTCAGAGATAAGCAATGTTGTCATTAATAAGAAATCTGTAAGATTAACAGCGAAAGTGCAAAGCAAGAAAGGCACAGAGCGTAAAAATATTTATATAAAACGAGTATTTGAGAAAGATGAAAATTTTTGTGAATATTTGAAAATATTAGGAGATAAAGGTTCATATAGAGAAGCAAAAGAATGTTTTAATGTAAAGAATAATAAAGAAAGTAAATTTTTAAAAAATAATATTAAAAATAATGTTTCAAACTTAAAGAAATTTATCAGATTTACTATAAAATGGACTTGTGTTATGGCTTGGATTGCAGTATTTACGGTAAGCGGTGACCTTAGCAGATTAAGCAGGATAAATGCAGGAGAGTATGTTGAAAGTGTAGATGATAAGAATAGAGAAATATATGTTTCTGTTAAAGATGAGGATGAATATTTCCTGAAATCAGATTATGGAAAGACATACAAACCAGTTCTGGTAATATATTTTTCAGTAGAAATTATTTATGCAATTATGAAAATAACAGATGAGGTAATCCTGAAGGCTAAAAAAGAGCAAAATAAATAATATATTTGGATTGTACATATTAAGAATTTTCACATACTTTTAACATTACTGTCAAAATTTCATTAGACGGATTGATTATTATTAATCCATAATCAAAATGAAAGGAAGATAGTTATGAGAAAAAATTTAATTTCTATAATATGTATAAGTGTTTTAAGCTTGAGCGTTGTATTAAGTGGTTGTCAGAGCAAAAGTTCATCAAAGAATAATTCGGAGGTATCAAACCAGACATCAACATTAGATGAAGATGAGACAGACACAAGTAATATTGCGAAATTTGAGATAGACCCTAATTACACAGCTGATGAATTAGACTATGATTATGACGAGGCAGAAGTGGTTGCAATTACTCTTAATGGAGATAATATAAGTTGTAAATCATTGGATGTTAATATTGATGGGAGTACGATTACAATTCAGAAAGCTGGTACATATTTATTATCCGGAACATTAACAGATGGAAACATCATTGTTGATAGTGATGATAAAGAAAATGTAAGACTTATATTTAATGGTGTGGAAATAAGCAATAGCACTACAACACCATTGTATATTAAAAATGCTGAAAAAATGATTATTACTCTTGTAGATGGAACAGAAAATACTGTATCTGATGGTGAAAATTACATATTAGATGATGAGAGCAATAATGAGCCAAACGGAACAATATTCAGTAAAGATGATTTGGTTATAAATGGCTTGGGAAGCCTTACAATAAATGCTAATTATAACCATGGAATACAGAGTAAAAATTTACTTAAAATTATAAGTGGAAATATTGATATCATTTCCAACGGTGATTCAATAATTGGTAAAGACGGAGTTATTGTGAAAGAAGCTGTTATAAATATTGAATCGCAGGAAGATGGAATAAAAGCCACTAAAGTTGAAGAAAATAAAGGGTATATTTATCTTGATAATCCCGAAATAACTATAAAAGCTAAGAAGGATGGCATTCAGGCAGTTACCCGTCTGTATGTAAAAGATGGTAAGTATAATATTGAAACAGGTGAAACTAATGAGAATAGCCAAAGTAATTCGGACACTTCTACTGACTATAGCAGAAAAGGTATGAAAGCGGGCGTAAATATTACTATAGAAAATGGCGAATATACCATAGACAGTGAAGATGATGGTATACATTCAAATAATAGCATAACAGTAAATGCAGGTACAGTGAATATAGCTTCCAAAGATGACGGAGTACATGCAGATACGGAACTTACTATTAATAATGGAGATATTAAGGTAAGTGAGTCAGATGAGGGATTAGAAGCAAAATATATTACCATAAATGACGGAAATATTGACATAACATCTAGTGATGACGGAATTAATGCATCAAGTGGTTTAAGTACTATATTAGATAGTGGAAATGCACCGGGAGCAGGAAACAGACCGGAAATGCCAGCGAATGAGAATGGTGAAGAGGATGCCAATGCAGGAAACAGACCAGAAATGCCAGCAAATGAGAACAGTGAAAATATCTTAGGTAACAATGGTCGAATGATGCCAGGTGGCGATCAGGGAGGATTTGATGAAAGTGATGGAAGCGAACTTGTTATAAATGGTGGAATAGTTCATGTAAATGCAGGCGGTGATGGTATAGATTCTAATGGTACAATTACTATAAATGGAGGCGAAATCTATGTAGACGGTCCTACTTCAGGCGGAGATGGAGCTTTAGATTATGCTGATACCTGTGAGATTAATGGAGGTATATTAGTTGCAGCAGGAAGTATCGGAATGGCTATAGCACCAACGTCAGGTTCAACACAGTATTCTGTAAATGCAGCATTTTCTAAGACATATAATGGAGAAACAAAAGTTACGGTGAAGGATTCATCAGGTAATGAAGTGCTTACTTACACACCTGCTAAGAATTTCCAATCATTTGTATTTTCAACAGACAAACTTAAATCGGGCGAAACATACACCATATATGCAGGAGATACACAGGAGGGAACATTCACTGTTTCAGATATAACAACAACTGTTGGAAATGTATCATCAGGAATGGGTGGTGGAAAACCAGGTGGTATGCAGGGTGGCAGACCGGGAAAGAATTCAGAAACTAATGACAATACCAACAATACAGGAAATGTGGGAAATACGGGAAATACACAGAATAATAGTAATAACAAAGTAACTAATAGTAATTCGAATCAGGCATAATATAATAAAGTTATTGATAGCAAAGTGAAAGTATTATATAATATAAATGTAAGGAAAGTAAGGAATATACCGCAAAGTGAAAGGAGGTGTATATATGGAATTAGCAAAAGTAACATCAAAAGGTCAGATAACAATACCAATAGAGATAAGGAAGAAACTGGGAATAAAAAATGGAGATAAAGTACTTTTTGTAGAAGAAGCGGGAAAAATTTATATTCTTAATTCTTCAATGGATGCATTAAATGAGGCACAAAGTGCATTTAAAGGAGAAGCAGAGCGACTAGGACTAAAGAATGATGATGATGTAGTGAGAATGATAAAGGAATTAAGAGAAGAGGGATAAGATAAATGAGGATTATGTTGGATACAAATGTATTAATATCGGCAATTTTATTTCCGGGAGATAAAATAAACAATATGATGAATTATATTTTTTTGAGACATCAATTAGTGCTTTCTTCATATGTTGTGGAAGAATTAAAGAGCGTAGTAAGAAGAAAGTTTCCTAAAAAAGAGCCGGTTATAGAAAAATTATTACTAATGATGAGTTATGAATATGTATATACACCAGATGATATGAAAGAAAATTTATTTTCTATTCGTGATGTAAAGGATTATCCCGTACTATATACAGCTATAATAGAAGATATTGATATTTTAATTACAGGAGATAGAGATTTTGAAGATATTATTATTGACAAACCATTAATTATGACACCTAAAGAATTTAGTGATAAATATATACAGGCATAAAACAAACTTATAGATAATATAAATAATATTGAATTTACTTATGACAAAAAATGTGCTATATTAACATAGTATGCGTTATATGTGTCAAAACATATACGAAAAATGTTAATATAGCACTTTTATAATTCAAGACATTTGAATTGACTAAAACATGTGCGTATATCAAGGAGGACGAAACTATGGTAAGAGCAATAGTTGGAGCTTGTTGGGGCGATGAAGGAAAAGGTAAGATTACAGATATGCTTGCTGAAAATTCCGACATCATTGTTAGATTTCAGGGTGGAAGCAACGCAGGCCATACAATAATAAATGATTATGGTAAATTTGCATTACATCTTTTACCATCAGGTGTTTTTTATAATCATACAACATCTATTATCGGTAACGGAGTAGCACTTAATATTCCTTATCTTGTAAAAGAAGTGAATGAACTTGTAAGTAAAGGAGTGCCAAGACCTAAGATTTTAGTTTCAAACAGAGCACAGATACTTATGCCTTATCATATTTTATTTGATGAATATGAAGAAGAAAGATTAGGAAAGAAATCATTTGGTTCAACAAAATCAGGTATTGCACCATTCTATTCAGATAAATATGCTAAAATCGGTTTTCAGGTATCAGAATTATTTGATGATGAAGTTCTTGAGGAAAAAGTAAATAGAGTATGTGAACAGAAAAATGTTATTTTAGAGCATATGTATCACAAACCAACAATTGATCCTAAGGATTTACTTGCTACATTAAGAGAATACAGAGATATGGTTGAACCATTTGTATGTGATACAGTAACATTTCTTCATAATGCAATTAAAGAGGGCAAGAATATCTTATTAGAGGGACAGTTAGGTTCATTAAAAGATCCTGATTTCGGTATTTACCCAATGGTTACATCATCATCTACATTGGCAGCATATGGTGCAATCGGGGCAGGTATACCACCATATGAGATTAAAGATATTGTAACAGTAGTTAAAGCATATTCAAGTGCCGTTGGAGCAGGTGAATTTGTCAGTGAAATATTTGGCGATGAAGCAGATGAATTAAGACGTCGTGGTGGAGATGGCGGCGAGTTCGGTGCTACAACAGGAAGACCTAGACGTATGGGTTGGTTTGATTGTGTTGCTTCGAGATATGGTTGTAAGATTCAGGGTGCGACTCAGGTAGCACTTACAGTAATTGACGTATTAGGTTACTTAGATGAGATTAAAGTATGCGTAGGCTATGAAATTGATGGAAAGGTAACAAAAGATTTCCCTACAACAGTTGAACTTGCTAAGGCAAAACCAGTCTATGAGACATTACCAGGTTGGAAATCAGAGATTCGTGGAATTAAGAAATACGAAGATTTACCTGAAAATTGTAGAAAATATGTTGAATTTATCGAAAAAGAACTTGAAGTACCTGTTAAGATGGTATCAAATGGTCCTGGAAGACATGAGATTATTTACAGATAATATTTAGGCATGGAGGCAGATATGGAAAATATAGCAAAATATTTTGACCACACCATATTGAAACCCGATGCTGATATAACACAAGTTGACAGAGTGATTACAGAGGCGGTCCAAAAAGGATTAGCCTCTGTTTGTGTTAATCAGTATCGTACTAAAATGGTGGCAGAAAGACTTAAAGGAACAGATGTAAAAGTATGTACAGTTGTGGGATTTCCACTTGGTGCTGTAAGCAGCGAGGTTAAGGCATTTGAAACTAAGAAAGCTATAGAAGATGGTGCAGATGAAATCGATATGGTAATAAATGTGGGAGCTTTAAAGGATAAAGATTACGAATACGTTCTTAATGACATTAAAGCTGTCAGAAATGAATGCATTGATAAAATACTTAAAGTAATCATAGAAACCTGTCTTTTAACCGATGAAGAGAAAGTTAAGGCATGTGAACTGGCAGAAAGTGCTAATGCAGATTTTGTTAAGACCTCCACAGGGTTTAGTACAGGCGGTGCAACAGTGAGTGATGTCAGATTAATGAAAGATGTTGTTAAAGACAGATTAAAAGTAAAGGCCTCAGGCGGCATACGTGACATAGATACCGCTAAGGCCATGATAGAAGCAGGTGCTGACAGACTAGGAACCAGCAAATTACTTATCTGATTTTGAATCTGATTTCGAATTAATGTTCTTTAAATTCTTTGAATTGTCAAAGTTTGTAAAATTACTATTTTTATTAGTAGTATTTTTACTGTTATTTGAAGATGTTTTTGAAGAATCAATATTATTATGATTGTTGGTATCAGAAACATTTTCGGCTAAGTTTGGATTATAACTTCTAAATACATTTGCAAGCCATATGAAAACATATAATATTAGTGGTACAAAAAATGTTGCATATAGCGATGCATAAAAGAATTTGTGAGTATATGAGTTATTCATAATTGCTAATACCAGAGTAACAATATATAACGATAAGATTATTATAATTGCAATAATTGCAGCAATTTGTTTTATTTTTTTTAGAACTTTGTCCATACTAATCCTCATTTCTGAGCAACTTGTCTAGAAGAGGCGATAAGAAATTCGCTCAGGCGATTTCTCGTCTGCCATAAAAGCTATTTGCTTTCGCTCAGAAACAAATAGCTATGTGAAAAATAAGTGCATCAGCACATTTTAGCACTATCTCCTATTCTTGATTTAAAATATATAAGGTATTATAAGATAAAACACCTATATTTTCAATAACGAAAGTGTGTTTCACGTACCTTTGCACTTGACGTCTGGCAATAGCACAGCTTTTGCTTTGAGTGCGAGCAGATAGCGAAGCTGTAAACACATCTCAGCGAGATGTGTATTCTGCCTGACAGGGTTTTTAATTTATAGAAAATACATCTTTCATATTATAATGTAACACAACAGTTACTATAGAAAAAAACAGACAGCCGTATAGACTGTCTGTTAAAAAAGGGGAGGATAAGTATTTTATATTATACTTTAGTAATACATTTATAGTATTAACAGATACTCTGAAAATATTCTAAAAAGAATATGTCGTTGATTAATATTCCGATATTTATATATCAGAAATTATGTCAAAATTTTGTGAAGAAACTATCCTATACTTGAAAAATATATGCATATGCGATATAATGTTACATTATAAGAATTCGTGACGGAGCCACGGATTCTTTTATCACTGTCAGAATATATGACAGTTGTTCTTGAAAAAAACTGCTCCGACATGGAGGATTAAAATGGAAGATCAAAAACAGCTTACTTTATTAGAGACTTGGAGAGGAATTGCTTATTCATCACAGACAACTAAACAGGAAAGTGATAGATTCTGGGCAAACTACTTTGTATTAGAGAAAGGAATTTATGAGAAAATTCTTGCCAATCCTGATGAGGTAGTAAAGGGAACAGTTAAAGAATTAGCTGAGAAATATGATGTAGAATTATTAATTATGGTTGGTTTCCTTGATGGAATCAATGATAGCTTGAAAGAAGAGAATCCAATTGATACAATGACAGAAGATACAGTTGTTAATCTTGGATATGATAAAGAATTATTATATAAGAATATGGTTGAAGCTAAAGCTGAGTGGCTATATACACTTGAAGCATGGAATGACCTTATTCCAGAAGACAGAAGAAAAGAATTATATAAAGAGCAGAAATCTTCGCATACAGTAGTTAAAGAGAAGAAAATCGGAAGAAATGATCCTTGTCCTTGCGGAAGCGGAAAGAAATATAAATTCTGTTGTGGAAGATAATACTATTAATTTATAATATTAATAAGAACATATTAAAGATGTCAATGTTATGTTGACATCTTTTTACTTACCAGGAAATTTCGTTGAAATTGTCCTGGTAAGTAAAAAACGCTCCGCGAGGATCTCACTGCGGCGGAGCGGAGAATGTCGCAAGCGACATTCTTTATTCTATAATAAGATTAAATTGTTAAAATATAATTAATATGATTACATACAAAGAATTTTATGTATATATATAATTTATATTCACGAAAGTTTAAGGCAGGTGGAAATGATGGAGAAAATATTGATTATCGAAGATGATAAAGACATTAATGAGATGCTTCAGAAATTATTAAAAGTAAATGGTTATGAAGTAATGAGTGCTTATTCTGGAACAGAAGGAGTGATATTGCATAATAAGGATATTTCTCTTATTATCTTAGATTTAATGCTTCCTGGTAAAAATGGAGAAGAGATAATAGGTGAACTACAGGCGAAAAGTGTAGTGCCTATTATTGTTACGACAGCCATTCACGATATGGATAAAAAGTTAGATTTATTTGAGTTAGGTGCGGACGATTATGTAACAAAGCCGTTTAATAATAATGAGTTACTTGCCAGAATTAAAGTACATTTAAGAAAGAAGAATAATGTAGGGCAGAGCAGAAACCTGACATTTAAAGATATAGAACTTAATTTAGATGATTATACCATAAAATGTAATGGTAAAGATATCGTTTTACCTAAGATAGAATTTGAAATTCTTAGGACACTTATGGAAAGACCGAATCATGTGCATACCAAGAATAATCTTATTGAAAGTGTATGGGATAACGAAGATTCAGCAGATGATAATACACTTAATGTCCATATCAGTAAAATTAGAAACCGGCTTAATAAAGCTAATCCTGATGAGGAATATATTGAAACAGTGTGGAAAATCGGATACAAGATGAAGAATTAAGAATTAATTAAGATTTGATTTAAGAGTAAATTAACACTTCTTTTATATAATATGGCTTGGAGGTGAAGAAATACTTATGAAAGATATAGTATTAAAAACAGAGAATTTAACGAAAAAGTATAAAAATTTTGTAGCCTTGGACAATGCCAATATTACGGTCTATAAGGGTGACATATATGGACTTATAGGAAGAAATGGTGCAGGTAAGACAACGCTTATGAAAACGGTAACCACGCTTACTGAGAAAAGTAGTGGCAAATTTGAATTGTTTGGAAAAAGCGATGTTGAATTAACGGAATCTAAGAGAAGAGTTGGATGCCTTATTGAGAATCCTGCTTTTTTTGGAAATCTTACAGCTTATCAGAATCTAAAATATTATGCAATTCAAAAAGGAATTGTAGATTTAAGCCAGATAGACAAAGCGCTTAAAACCGTTAATTTAGAGGAGCAGAGAAATAAAAAATTCAAAAGCTTTTCATTGGGAATGAAACAGAGGTTAGGTATTGCATTTGCAATATTAGATAATCCGGACTTTATTATATTAGATGAGCCGATAAATGGATTAGACCCAATGGGAATAAAAAGTTTAAGAGATACATTTACAAGATTAAATGAAGAAAACGGAATAACAATAATGATTTCAAGCCATATTTTATCAGAACTCTATATTGTGGCAAATCATTTCTGCTTTATAGATAAAGGCAGAATAATTAAAGAAATTTCAAAAGAGGAATTAGATGCAGAATGTAGCAAATGTATTGCAATTAAGGTATTTGATGTTAAGAAAGCTACCACTGTGCTTGAGAAAGATTTAAAGGTTGATAATTACAAGGTAATTGATGATGAAGAAATAAGAATATACGATTATCTAGATAATTCAGCTAAAGTTAACAAAGTATTAGCTGAGAATAATGTTGATGTTAAAAGTATCTATGAGGCTGGAATTTCACTTGAAGAATACTTCGAAAATCTTGTAAAGGACGGTGTTAAATAATGATAAATATGATAAAAGCTGATGTATACAGAGTATTCAGAGGTAAAGGAATATATCTTGCTATATTGTTAGCGGTAATAATGGCAAGCTCAAGTATATATGTTATGCAGCCGGGATATATCGGGCTTACTTCATCGGATACGATTTCCGGTGATTCAATGGTTGATGATGAGACAGGATTAGAACTAAGTGCTACTAATAGTATTAGTAAAACCAGAAAAATACTTAAAGAAACTAGTGGCTATCCACTTGATAGTGCAATAATCGGCACAAATGTTAATCTTTATTATATGTTTATTATAATAGTTGTAGGTGTGCTTGTAACAGATTTATCTCATTCAACAGCCAAGAACACATTATCCTCTGCAATATCTAAGAAGAAATATTATCTATCCAAATTATTTACCTGTTGTCTGCTGTGCATAGGTCTGGTATTGTTGAATAACTATGGTACGTATATATTTAACAGATTAATAAATGGTGCAAAATTTTCGTCAGGAATTGAGAAGATTACAAAATATACTTTAGTACAGCTGCCTATAATGTGTGGAATAATAAGTCTGTTAGTATGTATGGCATTTTTATTAAGAAAGACAGCGGCATTCAATGCAGTATCCATACCATTTGTTATGGCAGCCCAGATAGTAATAATGGGAGTTTCAGCATTATTTAGCATTAAGTCTAACCATATAATGGAATACGAGTACCAGTTTATGTTGTCCAATCTGGTAACAGACACATCGTTTTCGTATATTATGAAATCAATTACATTAGCGATAATATATATTGTTGTATTCAATATATTAGGCTATAATGTATTTAGAAAATCAGAAATAAAATAATGGACTCAAACTTTGCACAGACATATGTTATATTCATCTATTAAAGTAAATTTGACAGATATAAATATCGAAACATCTTGCAAGAATTGTGTAAATTTGTAAGATATCTTGTTTCGGCTCAGATTTTGTGTACATTCAACAGACATACTCCTAAGCCGAGATGTCCGTCTATGACATACACTTTCATATTTCCTTAATCTAGTGCGAGTAGATGCCATCCTCAGCAGAGGTTATGACGGTACAGTAAATCAAACGCGCTTTGCTTGAACGGTGATTTACTGCACCGACCTTTTGCTTTAGATGGCATTAACTCGCACACGATACGTCATAAATCAAGTGTATGTCATAGACGGACACATCGGTTTAGATGTATGGCATTGAATGAACTCAAATAATCAAAAGAGCCGAAACAAGATATCTACAAATTAGCAATTTTTGCAAAAGTTTCGATATTTATATATGCAAATTTACTTAATACAGATGATTTATTATGTCTGTGTGAAGTTTGAGAATTTAGTATTTGGATAACAGGATAGGAACATATGAAAACAATTATAGTGGTATTGGTGATTTTAACAGCATTTATTTTATGCTATGTTTTTCTTGAGAAAGCCGAGATTAAGAGGCTTAAAAAAGAACTTGATTTTATAATGTCTAATGATACAAACAGGATATTGCATACAGAATTTAATTCAAAAGAGTTAAAGGAATTCGTAAGTGCTGTCAATATGTATCTGTCAGAGATTCAGAAGCGTAAAACGGAAATAGAGCATAAGAACAATAATCTTATGGTAATGATGCGAAATATTTCACACGATTTACGAACTCCTTTGACTTCAGCAGCGGGATATACTGATCTGATATTGAATTCAGATTTAACAGAAGATGAGAAAATTAGTGAAATGAAGATAGTGGAAGCTAGGTTAAAGAGACTGACTGAACTTGTAGATTCGTTTTTCGAGTTTTCTAAAATTCTGACTACGAATAAGGAAATCGAGTTAGAAACAGTTAATCTGATAGGAATTTTAGAAGAATGTATAGGAAATTTCTATGAGGATTATAAAAAGGAAAACAGAGAGGTAGATTTCATAACTTCTAATAATAAGATATCTATATCCACTAATAGAACGATGTTAAGCCGTATATTTGAAAACCTTATCAGCAATGCATTAAAATATGGTTCAGGTAATCTTACAATTGAGGTTATTTCTGAAAATGCAGATGTAATAAGGATAAGCTTTACAAACAGAATAATTGATAAAGATTTGGATACCGGCAGAATCTTTGATGATTTTTATACAACTGACATTTCAAGAACTAAGGGAAGCACAGGATTAGGACTTGCTATTGCCAAAGAATTTACAGAGCAGCTAAATGGAAATATAGAAGCTCATATTGAAGATGATAAGCTGGTAATAGATACTACATTTGCTTTAATTTCTGGTTTTTCATAAGTTACATCTTTCCTGATTTGCACATTTCATGATTTGCACATTTCCTGATTTACACATTTCGTGATTTACACATTTCGTGATTTACGTCTGGATCTGCGTTTGATTCTTGATAGAGCCAGTTTCTTATTCTCCTTTGAATAATTAAATATAATATTAGGATAATTATCCTGCAAATACTGAATAACAGCATCAATATCCTCTTTAGTATTTCTTGGTGAGTAGATATAAATATGATGCTCGCATAAAAGGTGCAGAGTGTAGGTAAGTTTCATTTTAAACCACAAAAAATGATGCCATGTACTATGTTCATATGCCCATACGATTTTACTTATCGGTACGATTTCAATGTTAAACAGTCCTGTTGCAACAATATAGCTTTCTGTTAAAGTTATATTTCCGGATTTCATAATCACTCTTGAGGATAATTCATAGTTTACATGATGAATAGAGTGCTTTTTATGGGAAATACGGTTAAAATTTAAGCAGGCAGGATGAAAAGCCGGCATTACGATATAAATTATATTTACAATAATAAAGCTTACAAGGATAAGAGCCATAATTCCTAAATAAACAGCAAGATAGAAATATACATCAATATGATAAGATAATTCGTCAATTATAATTTCAGAAGAGACTTTCTTTAGGCCATCCTTTGTCCAGTTAAGGTCTTTAGCGAAATTTTTAAACATTTTTTTGGATAAAGAATTCAATGGTACAAGTCTTGCTTTGATAGTGTAGTCATTGATTGTATCGGGCAATGGGTTCTTTGATGAGTTTTTAACAAGTATAAATGTACAATTGTTATTTACAAGGCAATAATAATAAGAACCATATATTTTTCCATGTCTGATACAGTCATAGCCTGTATATTTTGCATTGTTAAGAGTTACTTCCACGTATTCAACCCCGGAATTATATACAGTTGATGCAGAGGTTGCATAGGACATGGAAGTCGGAGAAAATACTTCTGAAAATGGAATGCGTACTGATATGATATATATAATTATCAATGCAAATAATGAAATTGCAGAACTATATAAACATATTTTTTTAATATGTGAATATATAAAATTCTTTTTCAAAAATATCCCTCGCTTTCTTTGAATTATATTACGACATTTACATAAGATTATACGTTAATATAGTATAATAATCAAGGTTGCTTTTATTAAAAAAATAGGGTATATTCTTATGGAATGTAATATTTTAATTATATAATAGAAATGGAGATAGTGTGAAAAATAATGCTGATGCGATTATTTTTCACACAGCTATTTGCTTTAGAGTGAAAGCAAATAGCATTTATGGCAGATGAGAAATCGCCTGTGCGAATTTCTCATCGCCACTTCGCGGTCAAGTCGCTCAGAAATGGAGATAGTATGGAAGCATATTCAAGTTTTGCGAAAGTGTATGATATGTTTATGGATAATGTTCCATATGAAGAATGGGGAAAATACCTTATAAATCTTTTAGAAGAATATGGTATTAAAGATGGTCTGGTCCTTGATTTGGGGTGTGGAACAGGAAGTATTACTGAAATACTTGCAGATAAAGGATATGATATGATTGGCATAGATTATTCTGAAGAGATGTTAAATGTTGCTTTAGATAAGAAAGAGAAATCCGGAAATAATATTCTCTATCTTAATCAGGATATGAGAGAATTTGAATTATACGGAACAGTCAGGGCAATTGTAAGTATTTGCGATTCGATGAATTATATGACTACGGAAGAAGATTTGAGAGATGTATTTAAGTTAGTAAATAACTATTTAGATATTGGCGGTATATTTATATTTGATTTGAATACTATTCATAAATATGAGACAATAGGTGAACAGGTAATTGCCGAGAATAGAGATGAAGGCAGCTTTATCTGGGAGAATACATTTTATGAAGATGAAGGAGCTGTTCGGCTTTATCCAAGATTTGGAGTATATGGAACGCCTAAAATTTTTGATAGTATCGATGATTTTGATATTCACGGATTTTTCCATGAATACAAAGAATGATATTTTTATTAAAGAAAAGGAATGAGGTGGAAATTAGCATGAGTTTTATAGAGTGGTTTCTATCAAATTGGTATGCAAATTGCTTTACAATTATAACAGTCGTATTGTCAGGACTTATTTCTTTAATAATATCAGCGGTTTATTATCGCAAAGGGAATAGAAATAATTTGAGGATGGCAGTTATCCATCCAATAATAAGATTATTGCAAGATGCCTATTCAAGAAAGAATTATGATAAATTAAATGAGATAGCAAAAGATTATAGTACCAGATACTTGACAAAAACAGAGGAACAAAAACTTAATTCTCTTTTGATGGCGTATAAGGAAGTCAGTACATACAATGATATAAGTGTCAATGCGGATATTCTATTTTCCTATTTTGAATATACGTTAAAGAAAAATCAGATTAATCCAAAACCTGTTCCTATTGAATATGAGGGTGAGGTTGTTTATGGCAGTTATCCCCCAGACTTATTTTATTTGTCGCAGGATTTAGAAAAAGTTCTTAGGAGATATGACCCCAATTTTGAGCCAGATGAATGTAAGGATGCAATAATTTCTCTATATGAACACTATTGCAAAGAATATTATACTTCTGACAGAATTAAATATTTTGATGATTATACTCTCAGAGAAGGATTAAAGAAATCAGGTAAATTAGTAGTACTTTTATTAATATGTTATCTAGTACTAGAATTTACTGTTATGTATCCAGTTGTTACAACTATTGTAGATTGGTTCATTAGTTTAAGTGATAAATTCAATGTTGTATTAACTACAATTTCTGGTTTATTTACTTCATTATTTACTGTTGAATATCAATATACTGTAAGTTTAATTGGAGCATACTTAAAATCATCATTTGCAGACAACGTTAATCAAATAGCAATTATTTTACAAACTACATTTGGTTTAGCATCAATGATTGCACCATCATCAGCAATTCTTATGATGGGATTATCATTATGTGATATCAAATTTAAAGATTGGTTAAAATACATTTGGAAATTTGTTTTAATCATGTTAGTAGTATTAGTATTAATTATGCTATTTATCTAAAATGGTTCTTGTAACCATTTTTTTTTTGCTATTTTTGTAATATAATAAAACTAGGTGATAAATATGATTTATAGTAAAGATAAAAGTTTTAAATATGTAATATTAGAATACACATTAACTTTAATTATTAATTCAATTGTGTTAATATTAGCATCAAAAATATTTAAAGCTAAGAATAATGATGATATAAAAAGTATGAAACCTTATAC
>OGIG01000160.1_pt1 | contig 69915 bp, 64 predicted proteins | sample 1571601 | NCBI WGS metagenome assembly OGIG01 (sample SAMEA2581953, study PRJEB24529) | metagenome | biome: Human gut stool | place: China | collected 2011 | reverse complement strand
GCCCGCCGCAGCAGGGCACCTCCATGCGGACGACGGTGACGCTCTTGATGTCGTTGCTGCGGATGATCTCCGTCAGCTTTTCGGAATAGTCCACGCTGTCCAGCTTGGGACAGCCCACCAGCGTGATGTGCCCCTTGATGAACCGCTCGTGGAAGGCAGCGTAGGCATAGGCGGTGCAGTCGGCAGCGATGAGGAGCCGCGCGCCGTCAAAATACGGGGCGTTCACCGGTACCAGTTTGATCTGCACCGGCCACTGGGAAAGGCGGCTCGTCTGCTGGGCTTGCGGCGTTTCCACGGCGGGCGCGTCCTGGCGCTGAATATTCCGGGACTGGCTGCCGGGGCAGCCGCAGGGCAGGGTCATGCCCTCTTTCCGCATTTTCCGCTGCTTATTTTCCATGACGGCCTGCTCGTCATAGGCCGCCGCCTCCCGCTCCACAAAGGTGATGGCCCCGGTGGGGCAGGTGGGCAGGCAGTCGCCCAGCCCGTCGCAGTAATCGTCTCGCATGAGCCGCGCCTTGCCGTCCACCATGGCGATGGCGTCCTCGTGACAGGCGGCGGCGCAGGCACCGCAGCCGTTGCATTTTTCCTGATCGATCTGGATGATCCTTCGAATCATTTTGATACCCCCTTGCGGTTTCTCTTGACTTTGTGATTTTATTCTACTATCATAATTTATGAAAGTCCGTTGGCACACCAACACGGAGGCAAAAAAAATATGCAGATCAATTTAGCAAACACACGGCTTTTTCGCGGAATGGAGCCGTCGGACATTGAGGAAATGCTCGGTTGCCTGCACGCGAAGGAGCACGCCTTTCAAAAGGGCAAGATTATTTTCCCGGAGGGGACTGCCACGGAGCAGATCGGCGTGGTGCTCTCCGGCCGGGTCATCATTGAAATGGGAGACGTGTGGGGCAATAACAGCGTCCTGAGCAGCATCGGCCCCGGCGGCGTCTTTGCGGAGGCGTACGCCTGCGTGCCGGGCGAGCCGCTGATGGTCAACGTCACCGCCGCCGAGGATACGCGAGCGCTGCTGCTGAATATCAGGCGCGTGCTGGAACCCTGCGCCAATGTCTGCCCGCGCCATGTACGGCTTGTGCGGAACCTGCTGACGCTTTGCTCGGAGAAAAATTTGCAGCTCTCCCGCCGGGTGCTGCACACCGGCCCCAAGTCCATTCGAAAGCGGCTGCTGTCCTACTTTTCGGAGTGTATCAAGCGCACCGGCAGCTATTCCTTTGATATTCCCTACAACCGCCAGCAGCTGGCGGATTATCTCAGCGTAGAGCGCAGCGCGCTTTCCAACGAGCTGTCCCTCATGCGGCGGGACGGGCTCATTCGGTATGAGAAAAATCATTTTGATGTTATGGAGCAAATTGATAGTTGATGTAAAGGAGGTCGCCGATGAATATCAGAAAACGAACGGGCGAAGTTGTTCCGTTCCAAGAAGAAAAGATCCTGAACGCCATGAAAAAGGCATTTTCCGGCCAAGGGCAGGAGATAGACGACCGGGTGCTCGATGAAATGCTGTCGGTCGTCCTCAAGCGCCTGCCTGAAAACGGTGGGCTGACCGTAGAGCGCGTACAGGACGAGGTGGAGCGCGTACTCATGGAGTGCGGACACTATGAGGTGGCAAAGGCATATATCCTGTACCGTGAAAAGCGCGCCGCCCTGCGCCGCGTCCGCGCAGACCTCGCCCACGAGGTGGGGGATGATGCCCTTGAGGACGTCCTACGGCAGATCCAGAAGGATTTCGAGGAAGAGGTTTATCCCCTCAGCGCCTTGCAGCTGAAATTTGAGAGCTTCTGCAAGCCCGCTATGACCACGGATGCGAAAATGGAAGCCCTTACCAAGGCGGCGGTGGAGTTGACCACGGTGGAGGCGCCCAAATGGGAGTTTATCGCGGCACGGCTTTTGAATCACACCTTTTCCAAGCGCAATGCCTCGCGGTGGACAGAGCGCGGTGTGAAAGGCCTGTATGAAAAGCTCCGCTATCTGACGGATAAGGGGCTGTACGGCGACTATATCCTCGCCCGCTATTCCCGTGAGGAGATCGACACTGCGGAGGGCTTTCTATGCCCGAAGCGGGACACACTGTTCACCTATTCCGGCCTTGACCTGCTGCTCAAGAGATACGTCATCCAGTCCCGCAGCCGTGAGCCGTTGGAAACGCCGCAGGAGATGTTCCTGGGCATCGCGCTCCACCTTGCCATGAATGAGGCCTCTGACCGCATGGGCTGGGTCAGGCGGTTTTACGATATGCTCAGCCGCATGGAGGTCACCATGGCCACCCCCACCATGTCCAACGCACGAAAGCCCCATCACCAGCTTTCCAGCTGCTTTATCGACACGGTGCCGGACAGTCTGGACGGCATCTACCGCTCCGTTGACAATTTTGCAAAGGTGTCCAAGTTCGGTGGAGGCATGGGGCTGTACTTCGGCAAGGTACGGGCCACCGGCAGCGCCATCCGGGGCTTTCAGGGGGCGGCGGGCGGCGTCATCCGCTGGATCCGGCTGGTCAACGACACTGCCGTTGCCGTGGATCAGCTGGGTATGCGGCAGGGCGCAGTGGCGGTCTACTTAGATGCGTGGCACAAGGATCTCCCTGAGTTTTTGCAGCTGCGCACCAACAACGGCGACGACCGCATGAAGGCGCACGACGTGTTTCCTGCCGTGTGCTATCCCGATCTGTTCTGGAAATTGGCGGAGAAAAATCTTGACGCGCCGTGGCATCTCATGTGTCCCCACGATATCCTCACCGTCAAGGGCTACGCGCTGGAGGACTATTGGGGCGAGGAGTGGGAGAAACGGTATCTGGACTGTGTCAGTGACCCCCGCATCGAAAAGCGCACCGTCACCGTCAAGGATATTGTGCGGCTGGTGCTCCGCTCGGCGGTGGAGACCGGCACGCCCTTCGCATTTTACCGCGACGCCGTCAACCGCATGAACCCCAACGGCCACGCGGGCATGATCTACTGCTCCAACCTCTGCACGGAGATCGCCCAGAATATGGCGCCCATCGAGCATATCAGCACCGAGGTGCGGACGGAGAACGGCGATACGGTGGTGGTGACGGCCACCCGCCCCGGCGAGTTCGTGGTCTGCAATCTGGCCAGCCTCTCCCTCGGAAATCTTCCCGTGGAGGACGATGCCTACTTGGAGCGCACGGTGGAGACGGCGGTGCGGGCACTGGACAACGTCATCGACCTGAACTTCTACCCACTGGAATACGCTCGGCTCACGAACCACAAATACCGCAGCATTGGACTTGGCGTCAGCGGCTATCACCACATGCTGGCAAAGCGCGGCATCCGCTGGGAGAGCGAGGAGCATCTCACTTTCGCTGACGCGGTGTTTGAGCGCATCAATTATGCCGCCATCCGGGCGGACACGGCTCTGGCGCGGGAAAAGGGCTGCTATGCGCTGTTTGAGGGCAGCGACTGGCAGACCGGCGCGTATTTTGAGAAGCGGGGCTACACCTCCGGCAAGTGGCGGGAGCTTGCCGAAACGGTGGCGGCGCAGGGAATGCGCAACGCATACCTGCTGGCCATCGCTCCCACCTCCAGCACCTCCATCCTCTCCGGCACCTCCGCCGGGATCGACCCGGTCATGAGGCGCTTCTTTTTAGAGGAGAAGAAGGGCAGCATCCTGCCCCGCGTGGCCCCGGAGCTGTCGCTGGATACATGGTGGTACTATAAGGCGGCTCACCTCATCGACCAAAGCTGGTCGGTACGAGCCGCAGGCGTGCGCCAGCGGCACATCGATCAGGCGCAGAGTATGAACCTGTATATTACCAACGACTACACCATGCGGCAGGTACTGGCACTGTATCTGGATGCGTGGCGCAGCGGCGTCAAGACGATCTACTACATCCGCAGCAAGTCCCTTGAGGTGGAGGACTGCGAAAGCTGCGCGTCATAGGGAGGAGCAGTACCATGGCAGAACTGAAGAAAAAGCCACTTTTTAATCCGGAGGGTGACATCGACGTGCGCCTGCGGCGTATGATCGGCGGCAACACAACGAACCTCAACGATTTCAACAACATGAAGTATCCGTGGGTCAGCGACTGGTACCGGCAGGCCATGAACAATTTCTGGATTCCGGAGGAGATCAATCTCTCGCAGGATGTGAAGGACTATCCCCGCCTGCTGCCGGCCGAGCGCACGGCCTACGACAAAATTTTAAGCTTTCTCGTCTTTCTGGACTCCATCCAGACGGCGAATCTGCCCAACATCGGCGCGTATATTACCGCCAACGAGGTCAATCTCTGCCTGTCCATTCAGGCGTTTCAGGAGTGCGTCCACTCCCAGAGCTACAGCTATATGCTGGACACCATCTGCTCCCCCGTGGAGCGCAACGACATCCTCTACCAGTGGAAGACCGACGAGCACCTTCTGCGGCGCAACACCTTCATCGGGAACTGCTACAACGAGTTCCAGGAGCAAAAGGACGCCCCTACGCTGCTGCGCGTGATGATGGCCAACTTCATTTTGGAGGGCATCTATTTTTACAGTGGCTTCATGTTCTTCTACAACCTTTCACGCAATGGCAAGATGCCCGGCTCGGCACAGGAGATCCGCTACATTAACCGGGACGAGAACACCCACCTGTGGCTGTTTCGCAACATTATTTTGGAGCTACAGAAGGAGCAGCCGGAGCTGTTCACGGCGGAAAACGTGCAGGCGCTTCGGGAAATGATGCTGGAGGGCGTGGAACAGGAGATCGCGTGGGGGCATTATGTCATCGGGGACGAGGTGCCGGGGCTGAACCGCCGGATGGTCACAGATTATATCCACTACCTCGGCAATCTCCGCTGGACAAGCCTCGGGTATCCGACGCTGTATCCCGGCTATGAGAGCGAGCCGGAGAGCATGGCATGGGTCAGCCAGTACGCCGACGCCAACATGGTCAAGACGGATTTCTTTGAGGCGCGCAGCACCGCCTACGCCAAGAGCACCGCACTGGTGGACGATCTATAAGGGATAAGGAAAGATAATGTACAATATTCTCCGTCAGCAGAAGAAAACTGCATGACCGAGAATGTTTCGTCACTTCGTTCCGTCAAGGTGGCTACACCCCCTTGCACCGCTTATGCGGTTATTCCCTGTGGACTTGCCGTCCGCAGAGACGGTTTTGAGAACCGTCCGCCGCCAGCAAGTTTGAAAAACTACTATGGAGGGAGTTGTAAAAATGCAGAGCTATAACATAAAGGATTATTCAGTCGAATTTGATAGAACCGCATGATGTACTTTATAAAGGGTGGATTACTCCACCGAAAATTACATCATGACTGAGGCTCATTTGTGGCGAATGAAAAGACGGTCATGACGAAGGGAGGAATGCCCCTGGTCCAGACTGCTCCGTCCACCAGCATTCCCATGAAAGGAGCCTACTTATATGGAATTGACCTATACAGAATGCGGCGACTACTACATTCCGGATATTGTCCTGTCGGACACGAAGGAATACCACATCGGCAAGTACGGCCGGATGCACCGCACATACTTGAAGGATCATCGCCCCGGTCTCTACAACCAGCTTGTCCTTACGGAAAAGCTGTTTCCCCATCTGGAGGAAATAGACACAGCCTGTCGTGAACGTCTGGAGATCATCGAAACCGCCATGATGCAGCGGGAGGGTGTGACCAAAGCGCTCAAGGCCGCCGACCAGATGGAATGGGTGCGCCGCATGAACAGCATCCGCAGCCGCGCGGAGGAAATCGTCCTGACTGAGCTCGTATATGAATGACAGATGCCCGTTATTGGCTGCATGGCCGATAACGGGCATTTCTGCGTTTTAATCCTTTTCCACAGTGCTGGCTACAAGTCGGTCAAAATCGCCCTGATACAGCCGATCCTGTATTACACGATATTTTTCAAATTCACTCTCGGCAAAGGCTTTTGCGATGGCCGCCGTCACTTTCCCCTTATGATGCAGCACTTCTTCCTCGTTAAACTGTAAGAACGCATCCAGCCGTGCGACCCAATCCCGCATATACATGATGTTCCCACGACGCGCCTGACGCTCGGCGTAATCAAGATACATCGTGACGATCTCGTTGAGGCTCCCCATCTCGGTTTCATCCAGATAGTTCTTGGCTATCGAAACATCGGATTTGCGGATTCTGCCCTCTGGCGCATTTTTCCACGTTGTCTTGTGGAATAATTTTTCCCGTCTGCCGCAGTTGTTTCCAAAACGGAGACAACTGGATCCTCCATCAATTCACCGGAGGCAAAGATATTCTTCAGGTGCTTTGAGATGGTTGCTTTCTGTACCTCAAACAGCTCTGCCATCTTTGCCTGTGTCAGCCATAAATTCTCCTGATATAGCAGAATCTCAACCTTAACATCGCCGTTATCGGTCTTATAAAACAGGATTTCTCTTGTCTCGTATGGGGTAAGCGCCATGTTCTCATTCATTTTCTTTATCCTCCCGGCTCTTAGCCCGTGTCTTATAGACATTATACTGATTTTTACACCGGGCGCTGCAAAATGCGGCGTTGGTTCGATTGCAGATATGCTTCCCGCCATTCTCCCGATGTATGTTCCGATGGTGCTTTTTGTCGGGATCCATTTTGTTATGCTGCTTGCGGGCAGGACCCGTTATCCCCGGTGGATGCTCGCCTTTCACTCGATTACATGGAATGTTCTGTTGGTCACTATTCCGAATCTTGCGCAGGCCATGCAGGTGCCTGCGGCCACACGGATGTTCGCGATGAGCCAGAGCAGCTCGAACAGTTCTGTCATCATCTGGTGTATCGCGGCAGCCATTTATGAGAAGAAGCACCTATGAAATGACCTGAGCGTGAAGAGGCTGTTGCAAAATAGCTCTCTGAAAAAATTATGCACAAACCCCGGAACCTTTTCAGGGCCAAAACGGCTCAAAAAGAGTTCCGGGTTTCTGTTTTTGCACTATTTCTTTGTGCAAGTTGCTATCGTATTTTTATTTTGCAACAGCCCCTTCTATACTACTCCATCTCTGTGGTCCGCCAGGCCTCGATATTCCGATGGAAGAAAGCCCGTGACACGGAAGAACTGAGAAGAAAAGCTGTCGCTGCGCTCATAACCCACGGCTTTTGCCACCTCTGCAATGCTCAGATCCGTGGCAATCAGCAGATGCTGTGCGTGGTCGATGCGCTTGCGGATGATGTATTCCGATACGCTGCACCCAACAGATTCCTTGAAAGCAGTTTTCAGCTTCGTGGTGCCCATGAGAGCAATTTTGGAAAGCTGTTCCAGCGTTACCCCAAAGGCATAGTGGTTGTCGATGTACCGAACGGCGGCATTCAAGTTCGCTTCATCTGCCGGTGTCATGCGCAGAGAACGCTTGGCCCGTGTGCTGCGCCGGGCTTCCTCAAGCGCCAGCGCCACGGCTTCCAGCACCTTCCCCTCATAAAAGAGCTTTGCCGATGGGCCGAAACCGTGATAGGACTGCAGCTGTTTGAGCAGCAAAACCAGCTGCGGGTGATCCATACCGCCGGTCATGCGCTGAAAAACACGGTGGAAGTCCACGCGTTCCCCGCTCAGCTTTTCCCGTAAATATCCTTCATAGAACTCCGGCATGACGCTGATGCTGACAGAACTGACGGGAATATCCTTGTGGTAAATGGCCTGATAGACCCGGTTGTCGCCGCCGATGTAGGCCCGGAGCATATTAGGCGAAAGCTGCGCATAGGGATGCAGTTCTTCTCCGGAAACCGAGCGGAAGTACTGAATGGAAAGAAACTTCGGCTCCGGCATTTCCACCAGCGTATCCTGATAAAAGCGCATCTCGTGTACATCAATGGCAAACATTTTTTCCTGAATATAATAGCGAAAGATCCCGCTGCCGGTCTTGTCTGTCAGTTTATATTGAAATTGATTAGGATCCTCGGCCGGAAAAGATTCGTCTCGGACAAAGCCGCCGGCCTCCAATTGCTTTGCATAGAACTCTTTTGTGATTTCCATATTGCCTCCGAGCATACGCCGAACGGACGAACCGTTACGGCAATCAGCCGTTTCTTCGCTGTATCTCTTGCGAGGGAATCGTCAAGAAAGTATAATGTAATTCGCGGTTAGAGTCCGCTAACCACGAATTACATTATACGACGCAAAGGACCGAATTGCAAGGGTTTCAGTCAGAGGATGGATAGAGATGACGGATTTTAAGGCTATCAAACCGGATGTGCGCATTTTGCTGCTGCAGGTGCTCCTTTCTGTTGTGCTGCTGAGCAGCTTTCATACGGTTTACGCCTTGTGGGCACTGTTTTCCGTATTGGCGCTGGCGACACTCTTTTTCTGCGGATGGAGATCGTTTTTCAAAAATATCCTCCTGTTTGCTGTTCTGAACGGGCTGTTCTATGGCCTGACTGCTCTGAAAATCACGGTTTTGTCGGGTATATTCCCGCCGTTTCTGACACTGCTGATTCGTGTGGCACCGGCATGGCTCACGCTGACCATCCTGAATGCCCGCTCCCGGATGGATGAGATGCTTTATGCGCTGGACCGGATGCACATTCCGAAAACATTGTCCATTCCGCTGATGGTGGTTTACCGCTATGTGCCGACCATATTTCAGGAGCTGCGCTGCATTCATGAAAGCCTGAAAATGCGGGGACTGAACAGCTGGCATCATCCCTGGCGGACGCTCAATAACCATGTGGTGCCGCTGCTGGCCCGGAGTGAAAAGATATCCGAGGAGCTTTCCGCCGCGTCCCTCTGCAAGGGGCTCAGCGCAGAACGCAGACGGACAAGCTGCACGGAGGTGCGGATCGACCGTTTTGATCTGCTCTATCTGATTGGGATGCTGCTGGCAGCCGTGGCACTCATCTTCTTTGACCGCTTTGCAAAAGGAGGCTTTTCGCTGTGATCCGATTTGAACATTTTGGCTTTACTTATGAAAACAGCGGCCTCGGCGTAAAGGACATTGATCTGACGGTCCGGCCGGGAGAATTGATCGTCCTGACCGGCCCTTCCGGGTGCGGAAAGACCACGCTGACCCGCTGCATCAACAGCCTGATCCCGGATTTTTATGAGGGAACGATCACCGGGTGCTGCACCGTATGCGGCATGGATGTGACCCGGCAGGAAACGGGCGATTTTTCCGCCAAGGTCGGCAGCGTCTTTCAGGACCCGCGCTCCCAGTTTTTTACCATGCAGGTGCGGACGGAGCTGCCCTTTCCCGGTGAAAATCTGGGGCTGCCCCGGAAAACCTTGCAGGGCAATCTTCAAAAGACCGTATCGGAGCTTTCTCTGCAGCCGCTGCTGGACCGCAGCATTTTTGCCCTGTCCAGCGGAGAAAAACAGAAAATCGCCACAGCGTCCGTGTATGCGGCCGGGGTAGAGATCTATGTGCTGGATGAGCCTTCCGCCAACCTGGACTGGGACGGCACCGAGCAGCTTCGACAGCTGCTGGAAAAGCTGAAAAAACAGGGAAAAACCGTTGTGATCTCTGAGCATAAGCTTTACTATTTGCGCTTTCTTGCAGACCGGGTGGTGTGGATGCGGGAAGGACAGATCTGCCGGATCTTTTCCGGGGCAGAGTTTGCCGCCCTGTCGCCACAGACGTTGACCCAATGGGGACTTCGACAGACAAACCTGAGTAAAATCTCATGGGCACATCCGAAAATCGAAACGATCCAAGGTGCCATTCGGCTGGAAGTCTCCGACCTGTCCTTTCACTATCCCGGTGGGAAGCCCCTTTGGCAGGATGTCTCGTTTTCCTGCCGCGGCGGCGAGATCGTGGGGATCGTGGGGAAAAACGGTGCTGGAAAGACGACCCTTTGCCGGGTACTGATGGGGCTTGAAAAGCCCTCCGCCGGGGCTATCCGACTGAACGGCAAGGGCATCTCCAAGCGGCAACGCCGCAGAGAATCCTTTTCCGTGGTGCAGGATGTGGACTATCAGCTGATTGCCGGAAGCGTGGCGGAAGAATTGCTCATGGGTCACGAGCGAGATCCGGATATTGAAGAAAAAATCAATCGGGTACTTCATCAGTTCTCGCTCAGCGACTATGCCGATTCTCATCCCACGGAGCTTTCCGGTGGGCAGAAGCAGCGGTTGTCCATTGCACTGGCCTGCATCAGTGGGAAGAAAACTCTCTTTTTCGATGAGCCAACCAGCGGATTGGATGCAGCCAATATGGCATTGGTTCGCAGCAGCATCTTCCATCTTGCGGAAAGTGGGTGTCTCTGCTTTGTCATTACCCACGACTACGAGTTTGCCGCAGGGCTGTTTACTTCTCTTCTGACTATCGGACAGGACGGCACGGTTCACTATCAGGACAGTGCCGAATATGATCCGGGTCAGCTGATCCAATATTATCAATAAATGTCAAAGGAGCTTGTATATCATGGCAAAGAAAACAAAAGAAAGTAAAAAAATCAAAGGACTTGTCCGCATTGGCGTGTTCAGTGCCCTGTGGATCGCAGTGAGTTGGGCGATCGCCTGCTCCATCGCCTTTTTTGCACCGGTGCTGCTGGTGCTGCCCTGCATTCTGGCACTGTTCGGCGGATTGATATACACGGTGGAGCTCTCGAAGCTAGAAATCCCCGGCGGCGTTCTGGTTCCATCCCTGCTGCTGGGTGCGTGCCTGTTCACCATGGTGCCCTACGGAATGCTGTTCATCTGCTCAACGGTGGGCGGTATCATCGGGGAAATTCTCTATCAGACCGCAGGAAAGCGCAGCGCAAAGATGCGCAGTGTTGCCGTTGCCCTTCCTATGCTGGGGCTGGCGCTGGGTGAATATATCCCCATGCACTTTATGCGGGATGCCTTTAACGCCATGTACGCCGACCACTTCACTGAGGGAGTCAGCAAGCAGGCCATGAGCATGATGAACACGCCGGTGGTCATTGTGCTGAGTATTTTGACGGTGGTACTGGCATTTTTGGGCTGCCTGTGGGGAAAGAAGATTGCAGAAAAGCGCCTTGCCAAGGGAGGTAGCACCGGTGAAAGAAAATAAAAAGAAAGGCGGCATTTCCCGGCTGCTGGAGCTGGCGGGCGAGAAGAAAACGCTGGTGGTCTGGTGCTGTATTCTCTCCACACTGAGCGTTTTCTTTGAGCTGGTTCCGTTTCTCGCGGTCTATCAGGTGCTGGGAGAACTGCTGAAGCACGCGGCCGATCTTTCACAGGCAAATGCGAAATTCATGCTCTCCTGGGCCGGATACGGGATCATTGGCCTGCTGATCGGCTATGCCCTCATGTATGTGGGCGGTATGCTGGGACACACGGCGGCTTATCGCACGCTTTACGGCGTGCGGGTACGGCTGGCAAAACACATCGGGCGGCTGCCCCTGGGGTGGTTCAACCGCAATGCCATCGGCAAGATCAAGCAGATCACCGAGCAGGATGTGGAGCAGATCGAGATATTCATCGCCCATCAGTTTCCGGACATGGTCAACACGGTTGTGCTGCTGCTTGTGATGATCGTGGTGATGTTCAGCCTGAACGCCTGGCTGGCGCTGGCGGCCATTGTGCCGATCCTTGTAGGCTTTGCGGCGCAGTTTTCCATGATGTTCGGCCAAAAGGCGCAGGTGGGGTTGAAAGAATACTACGATGCACTGGAGAACATCAACACCTCCTCCGTGCAGTATGTCCGGGGCATGCCGTCCATTAAGATTTTCGGGCAAACGGTGCATTCCTTCCGCCGGTTTTATCAGGATATCATCGCCTATCGGGACTTCAGTACCCGCTATGCGAAGAATTTTGAGTCCTATTACTGCCTTTTTAAGGTGCTGGTTTTGTCGCTGGCGACCTTTATTCTGGCGGTGGGACTGTTCTTATTTTCCGGCAATCCGCAGAACATGGCCTTCGCCGTCACGCTGCTGTTTTTCCTGGTCTTTGCACCGGGCATCTCCACCCCGGTTTTCAAGCTGACCAATATCGGCCAAAGCATGACCAGCATCACCGAGGCGGTGGACCGCATTGACAGGGTCATGGCGGAAGCGGAGATTCGCGAACCGGAGAGCGGAAAAAAACCGGAGCATTATGATCTTGTCTTTGACCATGTGACCTTCGCTTATGGGGAAAATGCCCCACAGGTGCTGAAAAATGTTGATTTCCGCGCCGAGCAGGGGCAGATCACAGCCATCGTCGGCCCCTCCGGCAGCGGCAAATCCACCATTGCCCAGCTGATTCCACGGTTCTGGGATGTGGGTGCGGGCAGTATCCGCATCGGCGGCGTGGATGTGCGGGAGATGAAAACGGAGGATTTGATGAACAGTATGTCCTTTGTTTTTCAGGATTCCTTCCTGTTTTCCGATACGCTCTACAACAATCTTGCCGCCGGAAAGCCGGGGGCAACCAAGGAAGAGGTCTATGCCGCGGCCAAAGCCGCCCAGTGTCACGAGTTTATCAAGCAGCTGCCGAATGGTTACGATACGCTGATCGGAGAAGGCGGCGTGTATCTTTCCGGCGGTGAGGAGCAGCGGGTCTCCGTGGCACGGGCGATCCTCAAAAATGCGCCGATTCTGGTGCTGGACGAGGCCACGGCCTATGCCGACCCGGAAAACGAACATCAGATGCAACTGGCGCTGCAGGAGCTGATCCGGGACAAAACCGTGCTTATCATCGCCCACCGGCTGCTGACCATCAAGAATGCCGATAAAATTCTGGTGCTAAAGGACGGGCAGATCGAAGCCGAGGGAACGCATGAAGTATTGATGAAAAACAGTCGGACCTATGCCGATCTGTGGCGTGCTTACACCGCCACGGAGGATTGGCAACTGGGCAGAAAGGAGATGCCGGTATGAAAAAGAGAAATGCGGTATACTGCGTAACGGCAGGGCATCCCAAGAAGATCGTCCGCTCCGTGATCCTTACGGTGCTGGCCAACTTCGGCAACCTCATTCCCGTCGGCTTTCTGACCCTGGCGGTATTGTCCCTCTATTCCTATTTTGGTGGAGCTTCCGAGGTGCTGGATCTTCACCAGCTTTGGATGGTTTGGGGCGCCATTGGGATTGCCGCCGTGGTGCTGTATTTTCTGGAGCTTGCCGCCAACCACGCCACCTATTACGGCGGATACGCCGCCGGAGCCCAGGGGCGCGTGGACCTGGCGGAACACATCCGCAAGCTGCCCCTTGGTTATCTCATGAGCAAGGATCCCGGCGAGCTGGGCAACACTATGATGAACGACTTTTCTCTGATCGAGGATGCGCTTACCCACACGCTGCCCCAGCTGATCGGTGGTGCCATCACCGCCGTGCTGGGCGTTCTCGGCATGTGCTGCATCGACTGGCGGCTGGGGCTTGCCCTCTTTGCCGGACTTCCCGTCACGGTGCTGATTTTGCTGCTGGTGCAGACGCTGGACAAAAAGCGCGGTGCAGCACATGTGGCAGCCAAGATAGAGCAGACCAACCGGTTACAGGAATACTTAACCGGCATGAAGGTCATCAAGGCATATAACCTTGGCGGCAGCAATTTCACAAAGCTTACTCAGGCATTCCGCATTTTTATGACTGAGAGCATCAAGCTGGAGGCTGTCTCCGGCCCCTTCTATCTGGTGGCGATCTCCTTTTTGCAGGCCGGTATTTCCTTTGTCACCATGGCCGGCGTGTGGCTTCTGTCCGGCGGCAAAGTGGACATTTCCGTATTCGTGATGTTCCTGTTCATGGGCAACCGCATTTTTGAGCCTCTGGCCGGTGCCATCACCCAACTGCCGGTATTTGTCTACAAGAAGTCCGCCGGAGAGCGGATCGTCGATTTGATGGACGAGCCGGTCATGGCGGGTGACGGTGGTGCCCCTGCACAGCATGAGATCGTTTTTGATCATGTTTCCTTTGGCTATGGGGAAAAGGAGATCCTGCACGATGTCAGTGCCGAGTTCCGCCCCGGAACCATGACCGCCATCGTCGGGCCCTCCGGCAGCGGCAAGAGCACCATGCTCAAGCTGATTGCCCGGTTCTATGACCCGCAAAGCGGAGCGGTGCGCTTCGGCGGCGTGGATGAAACAGCTATTGATCCGGAAAAGCTGATGAGCAAGATCTCTGTGGTTTTTCAGGATGTGTACCTGTTCCAGGATACCATCGAGGCCAACATCCGATACGGCAAAGAAAATGCCACGCACGAGGAGATCGTTGCCGCAGCAAAGCTGGCTCACTGCCATGAATTCATTAGGAAACTCCCGGATGGATACCAAACCATGGTTGGTGAGGGCGGCTCCACGCTTTCCGGTGGGGAAAAGCAGCGCATTTCCATTGCGCGGGCCATTTTGAAGGATGCACCGGTGCTGCTGCTGGATGAGGCGACCTCCTCCCTTGATCCGGAAAACGAGCTGGATGTGCAGCACGCACTGGAAGCACTGGTAAAAGGCCGTACGGTGGTCATGATTGCACATAAGCTGAAAACCGTTGCCGGAGCCGATCAGATTCTGGTGCTGGATCAGGGCAAGATCGTGGAGCGCGGCACCCATACCGAGCTTTTGCAGAAAGACAGTCTGTACGCTCATCTCTGGAATGTCCAGCAGGAAACCTCTGGCTGGCAGATACATAGAAAGGCGGATTCTGCCAGGTTGGAAGTTGCATACCAACAAGGATGAAGAGAGCGGGTCCCGTGTGAACGGGATCCGCTTTCACTTGGGCAGCTTGAGCGAGGGACAACCACCAGCCAAGCTGGTGGAGTAAAAAAGGCTTTAGCCCTAGACAAAAAGAAGCCTCCCCGTAGAATTGTGGACTGTGGGTTTGCCAACTACATTCTAGAAACAGGGAGGTTTATCTTTGAAATGAAAGATAACAAAGACATATGACAGTTAGGAAAAGTCCCCTTGACAAATCTCGTCTCATGAATAATTCCTCTTGCAAAAGCCCTAACAGTAGAATAAAGAATCAGCCCAGCAGCTTTGCCTTTATGCTGCTCTCCTTTACAAACGGGTCCGACCAGAAGCGGGAATCATAGGAGTGGTTGGCATTGTCGCCCTGAACGTAATAACAGTTTTCCGGCACAATCAGCGTAATGCCATTCCGAACGACAGCTTCGCCGCCGGATGCCGTAATTCGCTTTACAAGAAGCCTCCCATCCCGCTCAAAGATGATAATATCCCCATCGGTCAAATCTCCGTACAGCCGTGTCCCCAGAATAAATGAGTCTTTCTTCAGTGTCGGTTCCATGGACTCAGTCGGGACATACCCGAGAAAGAGCACTGTTTTCATAAGGACAAGCAGCAGGAGCGAGGACAGGATCGGGATAAGCAGCCAGCGGTTATTCTTGAAGAGTTCCATAACTTCCTCCAAAATGCAAAACCCGCCCTCCGCAGTGTTTATACTGGGGAGGGCGGGTTTGCTGTATCGTTTTCAATTGTGCATAAATCAGAATGCCGCAAGGTCCGGATGCGACCTGAGATATTTCCTGGTGCGGGAGATTCGGGCAGCGACACATTTGTCGCTTTCCCCGAGTATGCTGCCGATTTCCGCGTGGGAATAGCCTTCGGCGCTGAGACGGATCGCCCGGATGCCTTTCGCCATCGCCTCGGAAGCGTTGGCCTCCAGTCGGTCAAGTATCATACTTAGTTCGTGATGCTCGTCTAAACTATCTTCTTTCCCGAGCACCTCCGGGATCAGTTCGCACTCCTTTGCCGCCCGACGGTTGGCATAGATCAACGCCGTGCATATCTCGTTCCAGATTAGCCTGTATGCATACGTAGAGAAGCATCCTCCTTTATCGCTGTATGCCGCCTTGCAGAGGCCAATGCAGCCGATCTGATAGAGGTCATCGTAACTGTAGATACTGTTTTGACCGGGATTATGGACCTTGTCCTTGATTACCTTCCCGACCAGCCCGAGGTTTTGCTCCACTTTTCTCTGCTGGGGTTGTGTAAGCGTCATGATGCTTCGCCTCCTTTGCATGGGCGAAATCCGGCCGGCTGTTGTTTCCTGCGATGCTCCAGGAGCTTCTTGCTTTCGGCGATGACCTCGTTGCAGTAATATTCGCCGAGAAAGCCAATGTGCGCTTTGGAAAGCGGTACCTGCAGAAGCCCTGCCAGCCACAGGTAGGCGTCCTGCTTACTCATCAAACCGCTCAGATATAGTTGGTCGAAATAGTGGTGCGCCTGATTCCGAAGCGTGCGCAGCTCGCGGTTAGCCAATGTGCCGACGGGGATATTCGTGCCCGGATGGGTGCGGACATAAGCGTCACACCGCGGATAATTGCTGCAAACATATAGCATGGTATGGCTGTGGTTCTCATGGTAGATGCCGTCTGCGGAGCGCAGCACAACGGTGCCGCCGCAATACTGACAGCGCATGGCGGACGGGTTGATTCCTTTCTTCTTTTTCTTGTGTTTCACGGTCCTTTCACCTCCGTCAGGATATAGAGAAAGGCCGGAAAACTGCATGAAAACCAAGGACGGCAAAGTCGGTTTCTACATACCGAGCACGTTCCTGTCATCAAAGCAGCTTTCCGGCCAATGAGTTCAGTTGTGGCTTGCACCGTATGGATCGCTCAGTGCGCAAATCCGTAACAGTTTCTCTCCCGCGGGGAGAGTCTAACTCCGGGAGCTCTTCCGAAGTACTGAAAGCCTGAGTGCAAGCCCCTGCCACGGTTACAGCTTAGCATATCAGGATCCAAAAGTCAAGCCCTAAAGTAATGTTTTTAATTATTTTATTATAATATTTCTAAAAGTTTTGTATTTTGCGATTCAGAACCGGTCTGGAGGAAAGATACACCTCTCTAAACTGCCCGCGCTCTCCAAAATGGCGATGTCAATATTCGTAATCATCCTCGTCATCGTCCTCATCATATGGCGAGCGTTCTGATGGGCGCCGGTTCCGAATAAAGCGCATGGCGACCAGCGAACCTGCCGCAAGAAGGAGCCCTCCGACAAACAGGATAATGTGCATCACGGGAATCCCGCCGACGGTAGGATGGCCCGAATCCTGCTCTTGCACATTCTGCGAAGCGGCGTCCGAGTTCTCCGCACTGCCTGTTGTCAGCGGCTCCTGTTCTTGTTGCGTCACATCAGGACTTGGGATATCGCCCGGCGCCGGCACGGCGGCATTTAGAGTCAGGCAAGAAAGGACGTAGCTGCCGCTATTGCCCAGCTCGGTTCGTAAAATCCCGTCCTGCCCCACGGCAATCGTGCCCGGATAAAGGCCTGCATCCGTTTTGAGCTGGAATTCAACACCCGCCCATTGGGGGCCAAGCTGTACCTCAAGGATGACGGGCTGCGCGACTTGAAGCTCCGTGCCGTCCGTGTCATCGCCGGTAGCATAGACAACGCCTGTACACATGAGGATGCAGCACAATAGCGCCAGCATTACGCCGATGCCTGTTTTCATCTTTTTCATAATGACCTCCTGTAATTTGCATAGAAAAAGACGGCCTGATTTCTCAAGCCGTCCTCTCTGATGCTGTATTTTGTTTTTACTTGATCGTGTCCTTGAGCGCCTTTCCCGCCTTAAAGGAAGGGGATTTGCCGGCTGGGATCTCGATCGTTTCGCCGGTAGCCGGGTTTTTGCCCATCCTCGCGGCGCGCTCCTTCACTTCAAAACTGCCGAAGCCGACCAGTTGGATCTTGCCGTCGGTTTTCAGTGCTTCCGTGATACCGTCAAATACGGAATTGACCGCTATTTCCGCGTCCTTTTTGCTGAGATTGGCCTTTTCAGCCACATAAGAAACAAGCTCTTTCTTTGTCATAGACTTTATTCCTCCTTCTGCACCCGTTTACAACCGTGCACCAATTATCCTTTGGTCTGAGCGCAGTCAGTCATAGCCTCACGAGTGATGTGGGTATATTATAGCATGAAGAATTCTGATTGCAATGCTCTTTCAATACTACGTTCATCACCGGCAATAACTGAGAAAGGGACACCATGTCCGCTGGGGATGAAAAAGCCCATCGGCCCACAGGAGAAAGACGTGGATGCTTTCGGCTTCTTGTATAAGCTCTCCGGCAGCGGGCACAGCCGGGTGGAGCAACTTGCGTTTACGCCAGACTGATTTTGTAAAAAGCTTCGGTCATGCTCTTCCCATCAACTATCTCTGAGATCTGTACTGCCCGCATGATTTTGTCCTGCGGGCAATTTTTCACTGTTTGAGCGTGGGTTTTGCTGCAAGCACCCACATTTAAGGCATACGCCGCCCGACCATACGTGCCGGCATTCCTGGCCCGGGGACTGCTTGACGCCCTTCTTCTCACGGTTCCGCGGCCGATTTCTTCTGCGCCTGTCGTTTTTCATATCGTTCCTCCATAACGAATCCGGGGATATGCGTTCAAGCATATCCCCGGACTGATGTTATTTACTTCTTCACGGCAATATGCTTGCCCGTTCTGCGCTTTTTCAGGTAGAAAAACGCTGTGCAGCCTACTCCTGCCGCCGCAAGCCCGAGCAGCGAGATCCAAAGCATAAGATCGGCGTCGTCTCCGGTCTTGGGAACATCCACCTTCGTCTTGTCGTTATGGATCTTTACCGTCAGCATCTCGTTTGCAACAAGCGTGATTTTGACGGGGTCTGCGATCTTGTACCCTTCGCTGGCGCTGTTTTTCAGCTCCGTGACGGTATACTCGCCGATGCGCAGCTTCTCAATGAAGATTTCACCCTTGGCGTCGGTCGTAAACGTCATATCGTAGCCGTTGGCGCCGGTGATGCGGAACGCAAAGCCCTCTTTCTTTCCGTCGCTGGTGGTCTTAATAATCTTGAGGGAGCCTTTCAGAGCATGGTTGATAAAGCCCTTTCCGGCTTCGTTCTCAACGGTGTAGGTTTTTCCGTCGGTATCGATCTCCACATAGTAGGCTTTCTCGTCCGGAATAAAGCCCTCCGGTGCGGTTTTCTCCCTTACCAGTACGCCGCCGTACTCCAGATTCTTCATCCAGTAAACGCCGGCAGAGGACTCCTCCATGGTGCCGAGCAATACATCGTCCTTGTCCAGCGCCTTGTTCCCGTTAACATCACGGTAGACCTCGAATACCGCGCCGCTGAGTTTATTCTCGGGATAGTCTGCGTCATACTTTGTCAGTGTGACGCTGCCGCGGATAAGTTTGTTCGCAATCTTGATCTCAATGACCTGTCCCTGCTCCTTGACCGTTACCGGGAACAGCTCTTCGCTCAGAACGAAGCCCTTGGGCTGCTCGATCTCGCGCACGAGCCAGTTGCCGGCAGGGATCTTTTCGAAGCGGAATCTGCCATCCTCGGCGGATACGGCTGTCAGCAGTGCGGTATCCTTCGTGAATCTCGTTTCAGATGCAGCAAACAGACCCATGACTGCACCGGAGAGTGGCTTATCGTTTGCATCAACCTTCAGACCCGAAACGGAGCCGTAGATCAGCTTATTCTCAATGGCCGCGCCCTCGTTGGCAATCAGCTTGACAAGCTTCTTGTCTTGCCCGGCGTAGTCAAACGACACCGGATACTTCGTATCGCCAAGCTGGTAATGGCTGTCGGTAGAGATCTCCTGCAGGTAGAAGCGTCCAAAGGGGAGATCCGTCTTGCACGTCGCTTTTCCGTCTTTATTCAAGGACACCATCTCGATCAGGCCGTCCTGCGGGATGCTGCTGCCATCGGCTGCCACAAGCTTCTCCGCAGCATAAAGGCCGAATGTAACGTGCGTGAGCTCGCCACTTTGGCCAATGCCGAACAGCTTATCCGTTTCCATGGTTTTTACCAGACTGATCTCCACACGCTGGCGTTCATTGTACATATCTGCCCGAAGCTCGGTGACCGTGACCTCCTGTCCGGCATATACCAGCTCAACCGTATGCGGTTCGATCTGAAGCGCCATGCCGTGCGGAGCTTGCTTCTCGGTGATTACATACTTGCCAAGGTAGAGTGCCTTACTGGCGGCCATGCCGTCCGATTGCGTGGTGACGGTGTCTACGATGTCTCCGGCCTTTGCACGCAAGGTTCCGTCAGGGGTGTAAATATCCTCCGCGGCAGCGATATCAAAGACTGCGCCCGGAAGTCCGGCATTCTCATATACAGGCCGGAAGATGGCGCCCTCGTTTACAACGCTGCTGAAGACCTCGCCGGTCTTTTGGATGCGGATGACGCCTTTTTGCGCCATGTTGGACTTTGTAACTGTCACGACAGTCTCTGACCCATCCACGGTAAACGGAACCGGGGCGGTATCCAGCACATAGCCATGGCAGGTTGTCACCTCGATCAGCTCATAGCGGCCGTAGGGCAGCTCGCAGGGGAGCATAAGCGTGCCATCGTCTGCGGTATAGAATGTGGAGATGGTCACTGGCACCGGATAATAGACGGTCTGTGAAATCAGTTCGCCGGAGGTCAGGTCTCTGACCTGAAAACCGATGCCTGCTGCCGGAATGATCTTTCCGGTCTCAGCATCGCGTTTTTCCACGCGGATAAAGCTGGTGATGGTCTGGTTGTTCAGGATATAGGAGTACAGGTGTCCGTCGGAGCTGATGAATACGGTGAAGTCCGAAATAAAGGCCTGTCCTTCCCGTCCCTCGATCTGGTGTACGGTATAGCGGCCGTAAGGCAGATCCTTGGAAAGCGCTACGCCGTTTTCATCCGTCACCAGCAGATCGCGCTCGCTATCTTTGGCTGCGTCATAGCTTCCGGCACTTGAGAGATAAAGCTGGAACATCGCGCCTGCTTCCGGCTGCTCGATAATGCCTGCATTGCCGGAGGGGTTGAACTCCGCCGCCGGTTCAGATCCGTTTTCGGGTTCTGGCTCCGCTTCATTCTGACCGGGAATCAGCGTATCGGCTGCTTCCGGCTCAGACTCGGCCGGCGTTTCCGTGTCGGTTTGATCGGGCATTGGGGTTTCTTCCGCTGCCGGTTCGGCTGTGTCCTTTGCATCATCGGAAGCTGCAGTTTCCTGAGCATCCTCCAGTGCGGCGGCGTCCGGGCTAACAAAATATGCGGAGCCTTCCGGCGCAGTGGGTTCCGTTGCTGCGGGGATCTCGACTTCTGTCTGCGGGGTCGGCATATTCTCGGGGTTTTCCAGCTCCGCATCAATATGCTTGATCAGGCGGATGCTGCCCTTGATTACCGTTTCGGTCACGGCGTTAGCCGTTGTATTGTGTTCAACCGTATACTGACCGGGCGCTGCACCAACGGCGTATTCCGTCGTATCGAGGAGGTACCCCTCCGAGGGTTCCATTTCACGGATCGTCCAGTCGGTATCGCAGATATACTCTTTGCTGGTGAACTGACCATTGGCGTCTGTGTAATACACATCGACAAGCTTCCCACCCTTGTAGATTCCGTATTTAGCGCCTGACAGCGTGGCGTCGCCCTGCGGTGTTCCGGTTTCTGCGTCCGTCTTGGTTACTGTCACGGTAAACTTTTTGAGGATATTGGCAAAGCTGCGCTCTGCGACCTGGTTCCACTGGATAGATACCGACTGGGGATCAGGGATAACGTAACGAATGGCCGTATCGACCTCCTCGATGGTATATGGGCCGCCAATCAGGACATTGCGGAACTTAGCCACGCCGGTGGAGTCCGTTACCGCATACTCATCGACGTTCAGGCCGGAAAGGGATTTGCCGTACAAGCGAAACTTTACGCCCTCAACGAATCCGTCTTCTGAAGTCTTGGTCACCTCCAATGCACCGCGCTTGAGCACGTTGTTGAAGGTCACGGTCGAGGTCTGACCACCGACAATGGTGACCTGCTGTGAAGTCTGGGGCGTATAACGCTCAATGTCCGCTTCTGTTACGATATAGGTGCCGGCCATGAGCTCGGATACGTCAATCGTACCGTCGCGGCCGGTAGTCACAGTCTTGGTAATGCCGTTGCCGGAGATCGTGAAAGAAATGTTGGCCACAACGCCATCCTCGCTGGTCTTGACCAAATGCATGGTTCCGAGCGCCTCCATCTCAAGCCGAAGATAGGCGCTGACAGGGTCTGACACATTTTCACCGTAGGTGACAACGTCCTGAATGCCGGCGCCTTTGTTGCCGTCCGTCCAGACGACCACACCGCTTCGCACGCCGTTGGTCTTGCTGGCGCTTACGCGGATATCGCCTGCAATCGGCATGTCGGAGGTGATTGTCAGGCGGTTCCCGCTTCGGGAGAAGCTGATTCCGGGTTCTGAGGAGCTGAACGAGAAGTTCGACAGCACTCCATTGGTATCCGTCAGTGTCACGGTATATCGCGTGCCGTCGTATTTGAGTTCATAGCTGTGTGCGCTGCCAATGCTTCGTGCGCAGAAGCTGGGGATCTCGGCGTGACTCTGCACGCTGGCGGCCATGGAATTATAATAGGAGCGGATCTGGCTGCGAAGCGGATGCTCGTCCCGGATATAACTCCAAACCGCGCTCTTCCCATAGCCGGAGGGATCCACCTTGTTGAAGCTTGCGTCACGCTCGCCGACAACCGTCTCCCAGACCAGCAGCTGCGTAGCGATTGCATGGCTTAACGCAGCTGCATCCGAGGCGTTCTGAGAACGCCAGGATGTGGATACATTGCCCTGATAGCCATACTGCATGATCCGGCCAAGCAGGACCTTGATGGTATCCGGGGAAATGGTCGGATTGAGGTGGCTGGGGTAGTTTTCCCAAAATGTCTCATCCTTGTGGGAGAGAGTATCGCCGGCATTTTGCCCGATGCCGGGCTCGATGCAATACGAAACCTGACCGTTATAGGTGCCGATGCTATGCACCGTTGTGTATTTGCTGTTGAGATACCGCCAACCGCCCATCAGAGACGTGGCAGAGTGGCCCCACGCCGTCGCAGAGTAGCTGCTGTCACCGTCGCGTGGGAAATCCACCATGTAAGCGTCTACCGTCGTTGCGGCAAACACAGGTGTGCTGATAGACAAAAGCGTCATCATGCACATGAGCAGGGACAAGAATGCCGAAAGGGCTTTCTTGAGCGTTTTACGTTTCATCGTTCCTTTACCTCCTGTTTTTTGCAGCAAAGAAGCGCACCGTTTCCGATGCGCTTCTCGCTGCGTGATGTGGTTTGGCTCAGGTGCAGCCGATATACAGATCGTATCACGCTTCTGTTCTCAGCTGCGCCCAAACGCAGAAATATATGATGCCGTCTGCTGCGTACAGTTCCAGCCGCGATTTGATATCCCGCGCAGGATGGATGGATATATCTCCGGCGATAATGGGGGTATTCCGGCGTCCTGTTGCGGTAGAGTCATAGGTGAAGCCAACTCCAACGCCGCAGTTTCGCGCAAATGCAGTTCGTTCATGGCCGGCTCTTTGAGTATGGCTGGTTCTGATTCCGGAGGGCTTGACGGCTGTAAGGTGTACTCCGGAGTGCCGCAGTATGGCTCCCGGCTCTCACTTGAGGCTTTCCCCGGGTACTGCCGGGAGGCGGTGGGATTGTCCGGTACGCGGATACGCACTGAGCATTACGGCAATATGCTCATCCTGCCAGATTGAAATAGCCACGATCCGCTTCGTCAACGCAGCGGCTGAGTATTTCAAAGAACCGTTCCGGCGTGAGCTCCGTATCCAGCCAGTGGGTGGCGCGATAGGAATAACAGCCGACGTCCTCGTTGATGGCGTGGCTGCCCAACACGCTGTGCAGGTTCAGTTCGTTGGCAAGCTGCTGTTTTCGTGCGCCATCCGGGTTTCGGATCGCCTTAGCCAGGCAGACGACCAGCAGCGGGTGCAGCGGCGAGAACGAGATCTGCATATAGTAGCCGCGGTGATCCAGCGTCAGCGAAGTTTCGTCCTCCGCCTCCACCTTCATGTGGGACAGGATCATCCTGCGGGCTTTTTGCACAAGATCCGTTCTTCTGACCTGCTCTGCGCGGGTCAGATCGTAATCAAGCATAGTTGTTCAACCTCCTTGTCATTTTCTGTTCGCTCCAGTCATCTCGGGGTAGCGATGTGTGTGATTGCCCCCCAGATCCGATTGGATTCGTTGTTGATGCCCAGAATCCGTACCGTTACGCGAGAGCCTCTGGGCGGGCGCCCGCGCTTAGGATAGCTGCACAGACAGTCGATGCCGCCTTCCAGTGAGACGAACACGCCGTTCATGTCCACCATACTGACAGTACCTACATAGCGGTTGCCCACAGAATAACGCCGCAGCGCCTTTTCATAGGGATTCTCGCCGGCCTGCTTGATGGAGGCGCTGACCCGGATACGGGTTCGGTCACTGCGGTCGATGCTCAGGATTTTAACCAGAATGCGCTGCCCGGGCTGAAAGCTGTCCTGCGCATCCAGCATACGCTGGTAGCTCAGCTCACGAAGCGGGATGTAGACCTCCAGGCCGAACAGATCCACGAAGATGCCGGCACGAATGACGGATACGACGCGAGCTTCCGCACAGATACCTTCGTAGAGCAGATTGTTTCCATCCCGGTCTGTACCGAAATAGTACGCGCGGCGCTTAGCGGACATAGCCTCAAGACGGCTGCCGACTGCAACGCCCGCCTTGGCGTCGATGCCCTTGATGATGTAATCCACCTCCGCCCCCAGGCGCTTGGTGACCATGTAGTGCAGCACATCCTCCGGAAGTCTGCCACGGAAATCCTCCGGCGGCTCCACCGCCTCCTCCGCAGGAATGATTACCTTGATATCGCCATGATAAATGACTGCAAGAGAACGCGAGGGATGGTCAGCGGGGCGCTCGATGCCCTGAATGGTCCCGGTCAGGATCCGTTTGGTCTTTAAGGATTCTACCAAGTCCAGCAAATCGTTGCGGGCTTTGTCCGCTTCCGTTTCCACACTGGGGCGCTCGTCGATGGATACTACCGGCGACGCCGGTCTGGCAGCGGCGCGCCTGCGCGGCTTCTTCTCCGGAGCTTCGACGCCGTCGGATGCATCCCCGGGCGGTTCTGCCGCTGTTGTGTCAGACTCACTTTTCTTAGCTCTTGGTTTTCTGGTTCGGCGGGCCGGCGGGCTCTCTTCAGGTTTTTTCTCCTCCAAGTCGGAATCGGTCTGGGACGCCGGAGCTTCCGGCGCAGTTAATTCATCGGATCCGGCCGGAAATTCTCCGGGAAGCTCAGTGCCCAATCCGGTCTGGGATACCGGTGCTTCCGGGGTGTTGCGCGCGGCGTCTTCGATCGGAATTCCTTCGAGATTCGCAGATTCGGAATCAGTCTGGCAAATGTCGATGAGATCAGCGTCTTTGGGTGCCCCTTCAGTGCTGAGCACTCTATCCTGCTCAGGTTCAGTTTCAGTCTGATGTAATGAGTGTTCATTGATGTTTTCGTCCGTCGCGGCCGCAAGAATTTCTTCTTCCGGAATCACCGCCGTTTTTTTCGTTGCCATTGTTTGATCCTCCGTTTCTTTTGTTTGAATATAAAAAGAGCGTCCCATTTCTGAGACGCTCATCTGTCGGTAATATGTCTTATTTGTTCAGGATATACGCCGTAAGCAGCCTTCCCGTTATCTCCTCCTGCGATGTTCCTCGTATTCCAAGTGCCTTGAGGTCAATCGGTTCTTCGCGCATAGCGGCAAGGAAGTCTTTCATATCATTGCGGATCGCTTGCGGCAAGTCAAGCGCATCATTTTCTCTCAACAGCATGCTGAGCCGGATCACATCATTTTTGTGCTTCCGAATATTTTTGCTGTCAACCTTTGCGCCGGCTTCCTTTCGCTGGCGAAGATCCAGCCACGCCTTGGCCTTGAATGGAATGAGGTGCATTGCGTCAAGAATCGGTATCCCATCTATTGTGGTTTTCCCCTCGCGTAGGAATTGGTAATACGCATCATCCAGCAAAATCGCCGACAGGCTGGATATTTCATGATCCAGTGGCAATGGCGTAAGTACCGCATCATCCGACAGAACGATTGCATTAGCCCGGCGGGAGAACAGCTCTATCATGTAGGGATAATCCCGGCTCTTCGGATTCGTAAATCGGTAAAACTGCGGATCTCCGGTACTTTTATTCCTATGTTCGTACCCTGCGTCTCTGATATATGACCAAAATCGTTCTCCGAACTGCGGCGTCAGGCTCTCTACGATCAGCACCATATCAATATCTCGCGTTGCCCGAAAATCCATGCCTTCCTCGCTCATGAGCAGGTCGCATGCTGTTCCGCCGATAATTGCATACTGCTCGCTGTACTCGGAAAACCACCGCTTGAAGCTCTCAAATCCGGTTACCATCTTTGTCACCACACCTTTTCCAGTATTTCTTCAATACATTGCTCTACCCGCTCGTCCATATCGTCTGCTAAGCTTGCCGCCAGCGACAGTACATCAACTCCGCCTGTCTGACTGATACGGCGCGGATCATAGCGCCAGAGCTGCAGGGCGCTTTGCTTTTCAGAATCGATCAATTTCTGTGCCGATCCCTTAATTTTACCGCCAACCATACCCCATGTTTCGACCGCCGGCGGATTGAGCATGCTCATTTCCGAAAGCGCACTCAGCCCTGCGGGAAACATATCCCGGGTCACAGCGCTCTTTTCGATGAATACGGTTGTCCGGACAGGCTGGATGAGGTAGGGGACGGCTTTTTGATATAGTCCCTTCGTGTCGAGCTCGGTGCAGAGCATTTTCTGCGCTCCGACGGAGCAGGACTTGTTAAGAAGTCCAAGCGCTACCAATTGATTTGCCGCTCTCGTGATCGTCATTGCGGAAAAGGCAAACCGCTCCGCAAAAGGCGTCATGGGCATAGGCTCGTTCCCATTCAGGATATAGGCAAACAGCAGCATCTGCGCAGACGGCTGCAGCTTCTCTGCGCCCGTCATGAGTCCCTCGCTATCGCAGCGCTCTGTAAGCAGAGCCCCAAGAAAGGGAAGATACACCTGCTTTTCAGGCACGACGAACGCCAGCTTCGCATCAATGAAGGAGTTGCGGCGCTGCCGGGATATGGCCGTTAACTCAAAAACGACCTGTCGCCCACTTGCTGCATGCAGCCTCGCCACATGCTTTTTAAGGGTATTGATCGTATCGAGTTCCCCCACAGGATGAACAATAAGGCACGCTACTCCGCCAATGTCCGCTTGTTCAAATGTATATCTATCGTTCAAAAAAAGCGGCAAGGCTGCCTGTTGCTTCCACTCTGTCCGTATTACCGGGACGCCCAGTGTTTTTGTGATATAGTCCATCTGCTCACCACCATTTTAACTTTCTTTCGGCATTATAACATCACTAAAGTTAAATGTCAACTTTTTAGTTAAATCATTGAGTTCAAAACTCGCTCGGCGGTTTTGCGGAGTTGTACAGCGTTCTGCGTTTTGAGGGTATGGACGATGTGTGAGGCCGCTCCTCAGACACTGCGCGTGGCAAAGTCGTCTCGGTCTGGAGAAAAGGCGCTGCCGCGTGCGGGGGTGTGTAGTCAAGAATGCTGACGGGAGTCAATTCCTTGGCCAGCGGGTGGTCAGCATAATCAAACTTTTTCAGTTTCAGGACATTGTGTCCTCGGATGACCACCAGCAGTTCCTCGTTGGGGATGCGCAGCACCTCGTCCGGAGTCAGCAGCCGTCTGCGCCCCTGGCCCTCCGTCTGACGGTATTGGGGGATGACCTGCGCTACGGCAATGGTCTTGCGCACGGTCATGGTGGAGTTGATCTCCACCGACATATCACCGCTCCGCGCGGAGAAATATTCGGCGCTGACCTCATCGGTACAGCCCAGCATGAGCTGCACGTCCAGGTTGCCGACGATCTCTGCCCAGAGGTTGTTGGGATACCGGTTCTGGAGCTGACCGAGGCTCTGTACGGCCAGCATCACATAGATCGCACGGCTGCGGATAACGCTGAGCGTACGTGCAAAATCCGAACCGTCCGCTGCGCCGCCGAGCTTGCCCACATTGTTGAACTCATCGAAGATGAGGTTGACCGGGACTTTGCAGCGCAGCTCCGGCGTGCTGTCGGCATAGCGCACCAACTTGATGAATAGAAACGAAAAGAACAGCGAGGACAGAAACGCCATCGTTGCGTCCTGGTCGCTGAGTATGACGAAGTAGGCGCATTTGCGCTTGCCCGGCGCCGTGAGATCGATATCGCTGCGGCTGATGATGTCCCGCACAGCCTCGTTCTGTAAGACCTGTAACCGGGTGCCGAGTCCAAGGACGATGCCGGAACGCACCGTATCGCTGGCCTGCGAGAAAAGATTGAACGGCGCACGGGCGGGGTGATCCAGCGGCAGCTTTTCAAAAAGTGCCGTCAGCTGCCGTTCGCTGTTTTGGGTCAGGAGCCGGTAGGCGGCCGCCAGGTTCTTCGTCTCCGGGCTGCGGCTCCTGTCCAGATCGATATAGAGCACCAGCGCTTTGAGCAAATTGGCCTCGCCGTTGTCCCAGAAATGGTCGCCCTTGCCCTCACTGGTGTTGGAGATGATGACATTGGTCAAGACCTGCGCCAGCAGGGTATCGCCGTTCAGGTCTGACATGCAGTTCCATGAGTCGCCGTGCCGGGGGTCTACCAGATTGAATACTTTTACCTCATACCCGTTCTTGCGGAACAACTCGGCGGTATCGTTATAGAGCTCCGCCTTCGGATCCGTAATGACTGCCGACTCTCCGCGCTTGAGTATGGTGAACAGTGCCGGACGGATCACGCCACGGGATTTCCGGGTACCTGATGCACCGAATACGGCGATGTGGCGGTTCAGTCTGGTGTCTTTAGGTAAGCAGACGACGCTGCCGTTTTTTTCGCCCAGGATGATGCCATCGGCCTGCGACGGAGGCTTGATCTCCAGAATCTCTTTCAGTTCCTTGTCCTTCATCCATGAAGCGGTGCCGTAGGTTCCGTACTTGCTGCGGGTAAATCCGCGCTCATCGTAGTCCTTGGAGCTGAATTTATCGTGGAAACGCACATAGGCCGTGATACCGACCCCGGTCAGCAGCAGTATACCGATGCTTTTTAGCCCCGGGATGCTGAAGGCGCTGCCCAGACACACGATCGGATTCCAGTCTACGGCGCCGATGGTCGTTTGCCCTGTAAGACCGCCGGAATTCATCCAAAGCTCGTAGTTTATCAGCAATTGGCCAAGCACTCCGCCCAGGTAAAGCAGGGTGATAAGTCCCGGTATGGAGACGGCGATGATGGCTGCTGCTCGCTTTTTATCCAGAATGCATTCCTCCTTTATAGTCCCAGTTCTGCTTCTACTGTGGCAGCGTCGATGGTTTTGAGTGTGATATGCGGGCCAAGGTATTCTCTTAGAAAAGGCGCTTGGTCATCGAAGCAGAGTACCTCGAAGCTCCCTGCGCCGGTCTGCATTGCCTCACGAAAACGGATCAGGCGTGCGATGTCGCCGTCAAGATGCGAGAAAACACAGGTGCCGCCGATACTGGCGTCGTATTCCATGAATCCCCGGTTATATGACCGGACGTCTGGGTCGAACAGCAGCTCAAGCAGTTTTTCTTTCCAGTCTGGGACGGTGAGCAATCTGAGCTGCCGGATGCCGCCGGCATTCATGGGCACAAAATAGATGTGTCGATAGATTCCATCAAACCGAAGTTCCAGTCGCCGGTTTTTATCCGACTCCAGCAGTGTGGTCAGCGCCGTATCATAGGACTCGCCCAGCAGGATTGCGGAGTCGATGCTCTGAACCCCGGCATTCATGCGGGCAAGCTCTGTCAGGCTGTGGAGTGCTTTGAACTCTCCCATGCCGTTCCATTTCATCGCGGCGTTCCGCGTGTTGTAAACGGCGTAACAGCTGCCGGGATAGAAGATTGCGCCGACGATGCGTGTGAACATGGTTTTGTTCTGTTCCGCAGGGGTGATCCTCTTGAAGTCCCGCGCCAGGTAGAAGGCAGGCGCGTCCGGTGTTATCCGAAGGATGGCACGGTTTTGCAAGGCGGGGAGCAGATAGGCCTTTGTCTCGACACCGGCGATCAGGTGAATCCCAATCGTCTCGGCAACCCGAAGGTTACGGTCCCGATGCGCCATACCGCCGGGAAATCTATGATTGTAAAACGCGGCCATATAATAGCCGTATGCGTCCGGATGTATCCATTCCAGTATGGGGAGAGCGCCCTTACAGAAACGAATCGCTTTGGCATTCCCGATACCGGTCATCTGCAGCAGCTTTACCCTCATCCGCTCATCGGTATCCGGGTTACGAAGCTCCTGTGTTGTGGAAAGTTTACCCATCAGCGCTCTGAGAGTACGCTCGTTTCCCAGCACGCCAAGCGAACGGACAGGGTATTCGCCGGCGAGCCCAAGCACTGTGATAAGCCGATGCACATGACTTCCCGGCCGAACGGTAATCATTGTTTCAAGCCCCGGAATGCAGGAACTTTCCGACAACATGACTGCTCTCTTTGTCGGAAACCGTCTGCGCAAAAAGCCTGAAAAATATCGGTTTCATCGGTGTTTTCCGGCTGTAAAAAGATATGTCATTTGGGAGGCAGGTTTTTGCCCTGTTTTTACACATGTTTTTGACGCTGCTCCGGCACATTTTCATGGAGCATCACCCCCTCATCCGGGATCAGGGGCTCAAGTACCAGCCACTGTGGAAAATCCCGTGCCGGGACCACATACACCTCCGTACGCTCCTGCGTGGAGGCCGCGCTGCAGTAGAAATGATCGCAGCACGGCGGCGCGTCATCCGTAAGCACATACATGGCGACGGTATCGGAGACCATATTGATCTCAATATTGTCATGATCCCGGTACCGACGCTCCGGCCTGCCTTTTTCATATACATGGCGGAATATCATGATGCTTTCGGGGTATCGAACCGGTGCTTTGCCCTGAAAGAAGTTCCTGAGCGCCGGGTACAGGATGCCCCGAATATAGGAGGCGGAGCCCCTCTCCTTTTTGGGGAGCAGCAGAGGCAGCCGGATGCAGAACCACCCTTCGATGGTAAAGCCCGCTTCTATTGGAACCGACTCTGCTGCAACCGCATCCACATCCTGCAGTGCCCGCGGATTTCCCGTGTAGGCGGGAAGCGCTCTGGTCAGCAGCGTCAATTTTTCGCTTTCCTCAGCCAGCTTCAGCGCCATGGCATACGCCAGCTCCATGCTTTTCCCTCCGGTCAGACAGCGGAGATTTTTTATGGTCATGCCGAGCCGTCGATCCTGCGTCTCTATTTTATCCAGCAGATGAATGAACGAGCTTATCGAGTCCATCGGTTGCAGCCTCCTCTGTGTAAAATGTAATGTCCGGTTCTTCCTGCCCGGCAAAGTTGACGGTTGCAAACAGGCAGGGCGCCTTGGGGCGCATCATCTGGGATGCCATGGCGATATTGGGCAGGACAAAGATATATTTCATCTCGTCATCCTGCGGCTGCAGCAGCTTGCTAAGGTGCTGCTCACCGTCATACAGCACGACGATCTCATAGCCGGTGTTTTCCTTCAGAAAAAAGATTTGGGACGGGTAGACCGCAGGATAATGCGCCATGGGATCCACATAGTCGATAAACCGCAGCAGCACCCATACGGCAAGGATCGTCCGCTGATCCGGCTTGCATAGTCCATCCAAAGCCAGATAGTAGCCACCGGCCACATCCGAGATTTGATGCTCCCTTTTCAGATTGCGAAGAATCTTCTCCGCCGTCTCCGGGGTTTTGTCCCGCAGCAGTCGGATCACCTGTGTTTTGGTCAGTGCGCCGTACTGCGACAGCCATTTGATCACATGGCGCTCATCATCAAGCAGCATGTTGTTCACCTCCTTCTGCGTGTGCGTATTCTTTGCAAAATGCGTATTCTACGCTGAATGCGTTTTCTCCCTCTGCCGTTCTTTGAGGATTGCCTCCAGCTCGGCGCGATCCGTGGTGATCATTTCCTTTTCCAGCTTGGAGGCCTTCACCACCACAGGCACTTTGTTGTTGTTGGAGCTGATGAGCGCCTCGCCGCGCTCGAAGCGGGTGATGGCGCGGATCTCCGTGCGGGTGAGCTTCAGCGTTTCCTGTACATAGCGGGCCTCGTCCGGCTCCAGGTTCAGAATGATCTTGTTCTTGGAGTTGTTGATGATCGCCCTGCCGTACTTGCCGTCCTCCAGACCGAAGAAATCCGACAGATCCTGCGTTGCGGAAATGGCCGCTCCGCCGAAGCCGCGGATAACCTTGAATATCTCAAGACAAAACTCTGCGGCCATGCGGTTGGAGCCGGCGCCGATCAGCTGCCAGATTTCGTCGATAAAGATGGCTTTGCGTTTGGTGCGGTCAGACTTTATCTGATCCCACACATAATCCAGTGCGATGAACATACCCACCGGAAGCAGCTTGCCCTTCAGCTCCGACAGGTCAAGGACGATGTACTTATTAGAGAGGTCTACATTGGTCTGTCTGTTGAAGCTTTGGGCGCTGCCGGTGACAAAACGGCTGATGATGGCCGCCAGCCGCTGGGTCATGGGATTCTCCTGCAAGTGCTTATGCAGGTCGCCCAGGATGGGCATCTGCTTCATTTTGGGCGGAGCGGAGGACATATCCGTATAGATGGAGTCGTTATCATGGGTGATGCCGAAATCCGCATAGGTTCGGATCAACGCTTCATCCAGCATCTGCTCCTCCTCGTTGCTCATATCGGGGATCAGCAGGCCGAAGAAGGTCATGAGCTGCTGAATTTTTCGAGCCAGCATGGAGCCCATCTCCACATAATCGATCTCGTCAATCAGCTCCATCTCCGGCGACATGGTATGCCGTATCTCCATTACATTGATGCAGTGGGGGGAACCGGGTGCGATTTTGATAAACTCGCCGCCGATCTTATTGCAGGCTCTACGGAATTCGTGTCCCTTGATGGGCGCCAGAATGTAGCACTGAATGCCGCGCATCCGCATCCGAAGCGCCAGCAGCTGCATGGTAAAGGTCTTGCCTGCGCCCGATGTGCCCAGCAGGTTCAGGTTGGCATTTTTATTGATCTTTGTGTTGAACAGATCCACGATGCACAGGGAGTTGTTGTATCGGTTGATGCCCAACAGCACGCCATTGTCGTCCGACAGCTCAAAGCTGGTGAAGATATAGCTGGATGCGGCGCCGCTGGTCAGCACATTGCGCTGCGCCTTTTTCTCCAGCTTGGGCGAGATTTTCAGGAACGGCATCACCGACTGCAGTGCGGCCTCCTGCTGAAAGCTGCACTCGCTGGTGTACATATCCATGGATTTGAGCATATCCACCATCTGCTGCTTGCGCCAAAGCAATTCCTCGTAGGTTTTGGCCGATACGGTGATGAAAACGCTCATGTAAAAGAGGTCCTCGTTGTAGTTGGCGATTCCATTCTTGATAAAATAGCCCGCCTGTATGGAATTGGTCAGCTCCTCATAATCGGTGCTGGTATCCTGCATGCTCTTGAGCTTGGTGCGGTTGAGCCTGATCCGCTGGGCGACCTTATCTATGGTGCGGCTGCGGTTCTCACGGCGGAGATGGACGTCGATGTCCACTCCTTCTCCGGCGTTGATGAGCGAGGACATCCAGCCGGCCCGGACGCGGCTTGGATACCCGCCTGCCTTGATGTAGAGGAAGGAATAGTACAGCCCGTCCATAACGACATAGTTATAATGGCTCAGGTCGATGCCGCGGGGCGCCAGAAAGTTGGCCATGCGGATCGGCGGCACCGGGTCCATGCCGATGATTTTCTTCTTTGCCGCCATGGTGTCCACCACGATGCGATCTACACGGGAGGAAAACGGTTCGTCCGTGCAGGAGCGCCGATTGTAAAACATGTATAGGATTTCGGCAGTCGCTTCATCCGGGTCTTTGGACTGCACGATGCTGTTGCCGCATTGCATGAAATACGCCCGCGCTGTCTGTTCGGCAGTCTGAAGCATGCCGTAGATTTTTGCATAGTCGTCGCTTTCGTTGCGCCCTACCGCCTCGTACTGGAAAATCAGAAAGAAGCGCCTCGTCAGCGCTTCCCGATTTCCCACATCCTTGATGAGTCCGATATAATCTTCGCCAAGTTCCTTACATTGCGGATTCTCCTCGTGTTCCAATTCCTCGCAGATCATGGATATGTGCTTATCTGAGTCCGCGCGGCGCGTAATGGACTTGAACTGCAGCCGCATGGGGGATATCTTCAGCCAGCTGGCAAAGCTGGAGATGATGTTGAACTGCTCCTCATCGGATCGCAGCGTGAAGTTGATCGGCTCGATCTCAAGGATTTTTATGTAGCGGTTGTCCGTCGTTTCAATGATCCCGTTTTTCAGGTCGCGGATGGGCAAATAATCCTGTACAAACTCAAGCTTTTCTTTTCTGCGGTTTCTTTTTCCTTTTGCTTTGGCCATAGCGGTATCCGATCCTCCTGAAGTGTAATTTCCTGCGGTGTGTCCAGAAATGGATGATATGGCCGATGTACTGAAACAGCGACCCGCCATCCACGCCCATTGCAGATACCACCGCCAGCGGCAGCAGCGTGACCGTCATGACCACGATGCGGATGGTGCCGGGCATGGGGATCAGAATCAGCTCCGGATAGCCCAAAGCCAGCACCAGAATCACCGTTTCAATTGCGTTCCGGGTATCGATCATCCCTCCCAGCAGTTTGCCGCTGTCCGTATAGTTTGCGGGGATTGCGTACACGTTGTTGTATTCTCTTTCGTCCAAGTTTTTCACCTGCCTAATCTGTAAATTGTTGCGGTTGTGGTATACCGTCCCATCCGCAGCGCCTGCTGATGGTCCGGCACATAGATATCCACGCGATGGATATTGTTCTCTATGCCCGAGCCGCCCCGATCTTCCACGGTGTACATGGTACCGTTTATCATGATTTGCGTGCCGAAGGGATAATGGCTGGACATAGCGACCATACCGACCGCTGCCTGTTTGCCGCTGGCGGTAAGCCCCTGCGCATTGCTGCCGCAGCACTTTGCGCAGGCGCAGTAATGCGTCACCTCTACCTCCAGCGTATAAAGCGCCTCGCCGGTCGGGGCGTTTACCACCGGCGCATCGTAATCCACGATGCTGAGGCGGCGATAGGAAAGCCTTCCTTCATAGCTTGGCGTATTCAGGATAACGCCGATGCCGCCGGAGGAATGCACCCACATACGAGTCCCTTCCGCATCATATCCGGCAAAAATAAGCACATGGCCCCAGCCGTCATCATCCGCAAGGAATCCCAGATCACCCGGCAGCAGCTCCGCTGCGGAGATGCCGTAGGTATTCGGGTACTGTCCGTTGCAGCCGGCGCCGATCTCAACGCCTACTGCCGTATTGAATACCCACGTGGTGAAGCCGCTGCAATCAAGACCGTAGGGCCGAATCGTGCCGGTCGTCGGAGAACCGGCTGACGTCACCAGCCGCGGCGTGTTCCAAGCATCGTTCCAGCCGGGCGCCGACTTGCCGCCCCAGAAATATGGGACCTTGCCCACCAGCGACAATGCCGTTGTGAGGATATGCTTCCGCATGGGGCTGCAGTTCTGCGCGTTGACAAAGGCGATCAGCTCCGCATCGGTCAAGGGAATCATCTGCCCGTTGCCTAATGTCCCATACAGCGTCATTTTCAAGGCGTTGGCCATCTTCTGAATGGCCTCGCCATAGGTTATTTTGAATTGGTCATAGGTGGCGGAGGGATCGATCCCGAAGGCTCGGATGATGACACTGTTATCAAATGGCTGTATGGTGCATTCCACATACTTTACGACCTCCGTTTCCGGAGTGAGCGTCTCCGTACCGCCCTGCTCATAATAGATTTCGCTTCGTGTGCCGGTGATTCTGCCTCCGCTGTATATGGGAACGGAAACTGCCACAGGCGTATAGGCTGCCACATTGACCGGCTCCGATGTTGTTATCGTTTCGTCCGGCTCATAGTAGGTGCGACGGGCTGTGGTATAACGGTACTGCGGAACGCCATTGATGGTTCCCGTCTGTGTCTTCGATGTGACGACCGTCACGGTAACGGGTCTGTATGTAGCGTAGGTAAAGGGGACGATTTGCTCCGATTCCTTCTCTACGAAAGATACCGGAAACATACTGTCGGCAACGCTGCGAAGCTTTGCCAGCATATCCTCCTTGCCGGTATTGCGTTGTTGAAGCGATGCGGAGTAGGCCGCAAGGATATAGCTTACATCGTACCCGGCGGAACCCTGTGCGTAATTGATAAGTGCATCCATAGACAGATCGTAGTCGTATCCGCCGTCCTCAATGATCTGCTCGACTTTTGCGAGGGCTGCGTCATACCCTTCCTCCACAACTGCGGAAATATCTGCGGCAAGGTCGTTATAGGATTCCAGCAGCGTTGTGGGGTTTTCCATGTCCACCATCGACCCATCCAGCCCAAACACGCTGTTTGTGACAACGCTGGGCAGTGAAACGATCAGGACGATAATGACAAGGAAAAACAGGCAGATGCAGACAAGTATCTTAAACAGCGTGTGACGCATGGCCCATGCCGCCGATAAAATCGCGCCCCACGGTCCGCCCGCAGCGGTTCCTGCGGCTATCTCGGCAACCGCCTTGCCGCCCTCCACGCCTGCCTGCACCGTCGCGGCTGCTGCATTGGCGCCGGCTTCAGCGCCTTTCACGGCGGCTTGCTTCGCCGTCTCTTTTCCTGCTTCCTTTGCGGCTTTGGCCATCTGCTTGGCAGCTTCGCCGTAATTATCGCTGCCGTCGCCTATCTGCCGTTTATCCGGCTCAGCCATTTTCTTTTACACCTCCCCGGTGAGTATCCGAAGCCGCGCGTGGCGGCTGGTTTCTTTATTCGCAGGCAGGCAAAACAGCCGGAGGGATGTCATCCGCTCCGGCTGTTGCCCGCTGCATTTATTTCCTGCGCTTCGGCGCCTTTATGCCGCTGTCCGGACGCTTTTCCGGCTCCTTAAAGCGGCTGGGCGTGTTCTTGTATCGAACCGACTCCACGGACACCGTGCGGACGTTTTCACCGTCGTAGACGGGCTTTCCGTCCTCGAACACAGGCTTGCGTTCCACAGCGGGGTCTCCATGGATGGCGATCCACTGCTGCCCTCTGACGTCCTCATACACCTGATAATCCCCGCGCGGTGCGGCGAATCTGGCGGTGTCGTAAAAAGCCGTCCCGGAGCCATCGGCATGGCGGACCTCGAAGTGCCCGTCCTCCCGATGCGTGCCGTCCACATGTGCCACCTGCTGCTCAAAGCCGGGCATAAAGTTGCGGAAGGCCGCCTGATTATATGCGTCTGCGGCCTCTCCCTGTTCAAAGGCAGGCGCTTCCGCGTGCTGCTGCATAGCGTACCAGTCTACGCCGTTTGCCGCCTGCATGACAGTGTGCGGTGCGTCGGGCTCGTTGTAATACGCGCTGTTGTACCACAAGCTGTTTCCGCTCTCGCTGCCGGCTTCCATGATGCCGTCGCCCGTGTTGCGAAGGACTGTACCTTCAGCAGCGCCGGGGAAGGCTGCTGCAACCTGTTCGGATTCGGCGGGGCTGCCGGTAAACCCGGGCGCATCGTAGAAGGCGTTTCGGCCCTCGCCGCTGGCCATCTGATACCATGTGCTGCCGTCAGTGGCAGTTACAACGGAGTGCGGAGCGGCGGGTTTTTCAAACTGCGCCGTATTGAACATCTCCACACTGCTGACCTTGCCGTCTGTGCCGGTCGCCGTCGTGCTGATATGTCCGCCGCTGATCTGGGTTCCCTTGAGTGTATGGCCCGCAAGCTGAGGCATGTAGTTGCCAAGGCTGCGGTCGGCGATATCGCCGGCAATGGTGCCGGCTGCTTCTGCGGGACGCGCTGCTACGGAGGAGATGGATTCTCCCGTAAGCATCGCACCGTTTCTGGCAGCTACACCGCCAAAAACGCGCCCGACAAAGCCGACGCCGCCGCCCATGCCCATGCGCGTGCCGCCATCAACGACGGCGTCACGGACATAGCTGTTACCCTTGAATCTGCTGGCAAAGCCGGATGCAAAGCCGCTGGCCGCGGCGCCGGTTCCGGTTGCAGTCGAACCGCCCCTGCCGAACACGCTGCCTGCGCTCTTTGCGCTGTGTCCCACGCCGCTGATCACCCTTGCAGCCATCAGCAGTTCCATGCCCATGCTGGAACCGGTCTGCGCCACATTCAGTCCCATGGCGGCCATATAGCTGTCGAATTTCTGCGCGGTCTTTAGGAATGCCAGTGCGCAGAACAGCCATAGAAAGATAGATCCCTGCCCTGTACTCAGCGCGCCGCCATTTCCGATATACTGGCCTACCGAGGAATTAAAGCCCCGGATAAACCACACGTTCATGACCAGCAGGAGAAGCTGCGAGCCTACCATCCTGCACCAGCTTTTAAAGACCTGATTAGTCGCCTTGGAGCCGCCCATGCAGAATGCCAGCGGGGAGGTATAGCACAGCACACCGACCACGATATACCGTTCGACCGCCTCCAGCAGCAGCTTGAAGTAATTCCATCCGAGCGCGATCAGCAGGATCAGAACCAGTATAGGCCCGACAACCGTCACGGTTGAAACGATTGTCAGCAGTCCGTTGCTCAGTACCTGCTCCACACCGGCAAAGGTGAATTCCTCCGCCGTCATGCTTACATCCATCAGTGCCGTATACGGCGCTCTGGCAATGTCGAGCGCCAGCATGAAAATTGGTTTTGCGTATCCGATCAGCAGCGCGAAAATCGCGCCACGCACAACTAATTGCCATGGGTTTTCGGCTTCGGTAATGGGTCCTCCGAACGCACGGAACAGCTGCCAGACCACAATGAGAAAAAGGACTGCCCAGGCTGTGTACTGCATGACGTCAAAGGCCTTGGTGATGAAGGGGAAATACTCCTCCATGGTCACCATGTCTGTTCCCAACGCATTGAGAAAGAGGCCGGAAACCGCGTCCATGATCTGCGAGGCAATGCTGGAGATCCAGGTCACGATCCCCTCAAAAATCCAGTCTAAGATAGTCGTTCACCTCCCGTCTGATCCCGAACTGTTGATCATTAGCCTGTGTACTGCCCGCCGGCGATCAACGGCTGCAGGTATGCTACGATAAAGCCGAGTGTGTTAAGAATAATCCAGGTCACAACGACTCGCTTGAGCCAGCTGGTGGCCTCGTCCACTGCGCGCTGGTTCCGGCTGACCATCCGCACCAACAACGCAATGGCTGCCACGGTCACGGCGACAATGGTACTGATCCCGACCAGCTGTCCGTAGATATCCCGCATGATCGTGGAAAAGCGATCCCAGATCGTTTCAGCCATTACGGGCTGGACGGAGAGGATCGTTGCCGACGCGGCGCCCACTAACGACCAGTAGGTATTTCTGAGCCGATGCTTACCTGATACAAGTTGCTTTAACATGCTTTTACCTCCTGTTTTTCAATTCGGCACATAAAAAGGCACCGCTCTCGGAGGCTGAACTGCCTCGCAGAAACGGCGCCTTTATGGTGTGCTCCTACTATCGGACGCTAACAGTATAGCATGTTTGCATTTACATGTCATCGGCGCGAACCGTGCCATTTTCTCCGCCTTTTTCTGTGCCATCCACTATGCCAAAAGGGAAGTGGCGTTTACTCTGTTGCGGAGAAACCGGCGACTTTACAACCGGTAAGGCAGTCAGCGTCGTGAATTATGAAGCTGCTACAGCAAATGGATACCTCTTTCCAGATTTCTGAGTGCATCCATCACTGTGTAAAAAGAAGGAACATCACCATAGAGCATATCCTTCATTGCTTCGTAATCTGCGGCCAATGCTGCAAAGCGATAATCCGGGGGAACCAGCTTCAAGGTGCCTGGGACAGCCTCCTGATACTTTGCCCAAGATCTCGGATAGAACTTCATTTTGAAGTCTACTACCGTTTTCAGCAGGTCCACCCGCGCAAAAGCGGCCTCTTTCACAGGCGTCATAGACATCCGATACAGGTCATAGTAATGCCGGGAATAACGCTGCGGCATTTCCGAACCTTCGGGTCTGTTGGCTTCATGGTGCAGGATCGTCGCCTTTTCCCAGAAAGTCCGCTCCGGCGCAACGGTCAGAATTGCCGTATCCTTTTGTGAAAAAACTTTTGGATAATAGGTTGCTGCATAAGGCTCGATCTGCGCAATTTTTGCAGGCGTCCAAGCAGCCAACGCCCCGATCTCCAAACGAATGACCTGCAGGGTGGCAGGGTTTGTGAACAGGTGCGGATAGGCAAAGATGACGGTCTGTTTGTCCTTTTCGTCTATGTAAATGTTCGCCTCACAGCCAAGCTCCCGAGAGAACTCTGCCTGAACGGTGGGGCAAAACTGTTCTGCGAGGAAAACTTCTGCCCGCGCATTGGCTTCTTTGTTGAATGCATCCTGCTTGGTGTTGGAGCGCTTTTCCCATGGCTCGTCTTTACCATATCCCAACACCCGCCAATCCAAAATCAGATCAATATCCTCGGAAAAGCGGCTGATCAGGTTGAATGCTTTGGAAAGGCTGGTACCGCCTTTGAAGGTAATAGCATCTTTCCAGGGGCATCGGTGGAACAGATGGTCAAGCGTAAAGCATACCCAAAAATCTTTTTCTACGATGGCATCATTCAAGCCCATCTTATCTGCTGTATTTCGGAACAGTTCGCCACGGTCACTGTCCGGCAATCGTGCTACATTTCTCATTGTGTGTCGCCCCCACAAATTTTCCTTATCGTATCGTAAACCCAATCCGTAGATTCCGTCGCCTCTTTCAGGCAGGCTCGCTTTTCGTCCTCGGTCAGCTTTTCAGAAAGCGTCTGTATGATCTTCGCCGTCACATTGATCCTTCCCAAAGTTTTCAGTGCCTGGATCACCAAGCTCGTCATGTAAGACAGACCGGTGATTTCCTTGTTGGTCCTATGCTTAAATTCCAGCTTTGTGGAGTTCCACTCATAGGTCTTATACGGGCCGTCGCTGATATAGGACCAGACCGCCGTTACCTGTGTGGAGAGCCCCAAAAGGTTCAGGGCTGTATTCCCACATGGAACGATGGTCCAATGGTAACTTCGCGCCAATGCTTTTGCAACTGCGTCCGGGTCGGCCGCTACGTATTCATCAAGCAACTTGCTGTACTTCGGCTTTTCGTAAACACCCTTTAATATCCGGCGAAGCACACCGATTTGTGTCAATCTGTTCAGATTGCGCCTGGTTGTTTCCGAATCAGCAATATCCGCGAAATCCGAGTTCACGAAGATTGTGCCGTCGTCCGCACCGTTGATTCGCTCCTGTATCTGCTTGGAATATCCTGTTTTCATCCTGTCTCCCTCCTCCATCATGTCCCGAATATTATATAATATTCGGGACAGAATTTCAACCGGATTTGCGTTCCTTATCTACAGTATCTCCAAACAATCTGCACATAATCAAACAGCTGCTATGTCGATGCATCTGCGTGGTATCATTTGTCCCGCTCCTGTAGAAGCAATGTAATAATCGAGACCTTTAACCTTACCAGTTTTCCAAAATAGAAAGAACCTCCAGCCAGGAATCCACCTCGCCGGCAGGGGCAGACCATAGACGCAGGGCGATGATATTGATTGCCTGCGTGCGGAGCCGGTAATAGTGCCGGGCAGAGATGTCCAGACGGTACAGAAGCTCCTCGTGCATCAGCTTGTCCGGTCCGAGAAAGGTCATGTAGATGATGTCGTACATCTTGTGCCCGTTGACCGGTTTGGATTTCAATATGCTGACCGCATCGTTGAGCCGGTCAATCAGCAGGCGGGAGCGGCGTACACTCTCCATCCGGCCTTCCAGCTTTCGATTGTTCATCCCAAGTTCCAGGTCGATCCGATCCAGCAGCGTATCCAGATCCTTCAGCGGGCGATCCAACTCCTCTGCTACGCTGGACGGGAAGCATTCCAGCGTCCAGAGAATGGTTCGGTAGTGCTGTAGCAGGAGAAGCGTGTTATGATACATGCTTTTCTTTTTCTCCTTTTTGGCTTGGCGGACTCTGTCATCATCGATAGACGAATCTCCCAGAATGCCGCGCTTTGTTAAAAGCTCAATAAATGCGGCAGATTGCTGCGACAGCTTGGTTTCCTGCTGTTCATAAAGCGCCTTTCCGGCACTGCTTTCGATTTTGCTCATGTTGATTCTCCTTTCCGGTTTCGTGAGTGCAAGAAAAAATCCGCGTAAGCACATGGCCCGCGGATGTGGTTCGCATCTATGCGGCGTAGTCTACTACTTACACCTCTGCAGTCATAGATACAGTTCTGACAATTCCAACACAGAGAAGTATACGCGCGTATTATAGGGGACGAAAGTGCAACGCGATTTTCTGATGCCTGTTCGGCATAATCAGTGGTTCTCATGATAATGATCCTGCGGCTATACCAAAGGATCATCTTGTTCAGGCGTGCATTGTCCGAGCCTCCAATATGCGCATTTCCGGCGCAAATACGCATTTTCTCAATAATGCGTTCAATTTCTGCGCAGGTGGGCAGGGAAGCCTCTGTATCCAGCGGATACAGTCTATTGAAAATGAGGCAGCCGTAGGAGCCCGGCAGACGGTGCAGAGCGAAGGCATCCCCATTCTTCTGAAAAAATCTCCACACCTTTGTCTTTTCCCAGCCCCAGCGCCGTCCCAAGGCTTCCAATGTCAAAGCGGCGCCAAGTCTCCCGAATTGAACTGCAGGCGCCAGATAAGAAAACACATTGCCGGTCTCCTGCCAAACCGTGTGGCACCAGAGGTCCAGCCATGCATCTGATTCGCCGAATGTATAGTGCTGATCCGCAAGGCGCTGCGTGATGTTGCGGGGAAGGCAGAGAAAGCCATAGCCGTCTGTTGCGTAGACTGTTCCGCTCATGCATTCGGCGCCGGAGCATTTTACGACCCAATCGGTGACGACATATTCCAGCTTCTTTGTTTTCTCGTCAAGCGTGTAACGGATATACCCGAACCGGCTGAGCGTATTCATGATTTCCAGAGCCTCCGTGCGGCTTTTGACGCCTAGAATGCTCTTCAAGCCGACCACGCCACCGGACCACATCCCGGGCATTACATCGTTTGTGTATCCGCAGTATTTTGCCCGACCCTTGCGAAATGCCGCCCGCGAGGCCAGCTTTGCCCAATAACCCATGATTCCCTTACCGACCGGCAAATGAGTCCTGGGCAGCTTAACCCATTGGTATCTGAACAGGCATTTCGGCATGACGGGTTCCTCCTTTCTGCGACTGGATATAAAAACAAGGCAGCCCCTTTAATCAAGAGACTGCCCTTGCAGTATGTGGTTACTATATTCTTACTTGAAGTCCGGGTAACGATTCCTTCTGCACCCCTACGAGATACCAGTCGTTTCCGTACTCAATGCGAGTGGGTATCCATTCGTCATTTATCAAGACCTCCATTGCAGTTCCGCAGTGCAGGCCGCCATAGATTTCCTTGTTCTCAAAACGGATATCCATACGTTCTGTTTGCCTCTCAAAGTATAATACGCCCTGTTGCATGGTACTTCCTCCCGTGTTATAAAAGTATCGGAAAATAAAATGAGCCAGACGGATCAGCTACATCCATCTGGCTCTGTGGCAGGCTGAAATCATGCGGGATAATAGCCGCTTCAAGTACCTCCTTCCCAGCATATTTTGTCGGATTCAGTCCTGATACTCACCGATTGCGGTTTTCTCTGACTATCCCAATTATACAGCGAACTTCTGTCTTGAAGTCAATGGCCGGGGAGACCACAGCATTGGCGAAGCCGGTGATGGGCACCAGGGTACCGGCACCGCCGTAGCGAGCAAGGCGGTGGTAGAGGTTCAGGCCCGTAAACAGGGCGGAGAGAAACACCAGTGTAGCGGAGGTGGCGGTTGCCGCATCCTCCTGATGCAGGCCCGCGGCGGTATAGGCATCCAAAATAAGCTGACCCAGCACACAGATGAGTCCGCCAACAAGAAAGGCCAAGGCCATATCCTTAGCCAGCGGTGACTTTTTTTGCTTTTGCCGCACATAAGCCTGATACTTTTGGGGCGTTGTTTCCATGGGTACACATCCTTTCCGAAGCACTACTACCATTTTGGCCCAACAGGCGCAGGCTTATTCCCGCAAAAGCGCATCAGCCCCCACGCTTATTGCGGATGGGCTTATGGTGGGCAGGTCTTGAAGCGCAAAAAAATAAGCGGCGTTCCCGCCGCAAATGCCAAGGCTCCTCCCATAAAGAAGGTAGCCCTTGACTGCTTGGATCTCGCTGCAGTCAAGGGCTACCCTTCATTCTTGATATCTAACATCATTTTTATACCTCGCTTTCTTCGGATTCATGGCACCTGTCTTTTGTCTGTCACTCTTACGCCCTACCTATATGTAAACACCGCCGTGCGATGATCCTGCCGTTTATGACGGCTTTCATTAGGCGACTACAGTCTTTTTGCCGGTGCCATCTTCCCCACACTCCAGCGGTTGGGGGTACTTCTTAGGTCATTGGACTCACCCTTTCTGTACTTAAAGGATAGCAAATATTGCAGCGGAAAACAAGAGGGATTCTATACGGAATTCTCACGGGAATTCTATGCGTTTCTACAAAAATTTGGCAGTTTTCACTGGCGCTATTGACTATTATGCAAATAGATTATATAATAATATTGTTGTGAGTCAGTGGGACGAAAAGGTTTTTCGTCCCGCTGACTCAGTTTTTTAAGCTGTCAGGAAAAGGGCTTTGCCGGCTGACGCAGCAACGAAAGGCTGGCCTTTACTACCCGGCTGACAAAGCGGATCGTTTCCTCCTTACTGTACTTGTCATAGCCCTCCACGACCACATGCATCAGCCCGTTTGACAGATGGGTATACATCATTGCAAGCTCTGTCTCGCTGGCCTCGGGCAGCTCCTTACGCCAGTAGGCAATGCTGTCCTCTTTGGCCAGGGCGATCATGCGCATAAGCACCGCCGCGCCGGGATCGTCCAAAATCAAGACCCGGCAGGCCTCCTGATTCTGATCGACCATGTCATAAATAGCCTCGATCAGGGCCGTTACATCAAAGGAGTTGACGTAGCGCAGAGACTTTTCAAACGCACCGATCAGCTCATTTTCGATGCTCTCCTTCAGCGCAAAGCAATCGCTGTAATGGGCATAGAAGGTGGCGCGGTTGAGCTGTGCCAGTGCGCAAACCTCCTTCACTGTGATCCGGTTGACTGGCTTCTGCTGCAGCAGCTTCAAAAAAGATTGCTTGAGCATCATTTGCGTATAGCGTTTTCTGGCATCCAGCTTTGCCATTCTGAGCCCTCCCAAAAAAGTTCACAAAGTACGGCAACACTCCGCCGATCACTGTTGCTTTTCTTACAGCCACGGGGCAAGTGCTGATTGTTTCCAGCCTTTTCTTCCAGTATACTGTACTTGTGAAAGATAAGCAACACTTGTTTTTCTGTTTTTTGAAAGGGGGTTTTTTCATGTATGATAAATATCTTGTTACGGGTGCCACCGGTTTCCTGGGCAGAGCTGTTGTGGAGGAGCTGGCCCGCCGGGACGCACAGGTGCGCGCCCTGGTGCTGCCTGATGACCCCTATGCCCATCTGCTCCCGAAGAAGGTCCGCAGCATCGCCGGGGATGTGTGCGACAAGGACGCATTGGCAAGCTTTTTCGCAGATGCTGATAGCCGCACCTGCGTGATCCACTGTGCAGGCATCGTCTCCGTTGCATCCAGGCCCGGCCCCAAGCTCTACCAGGTCAATGTGGGCGGGACATGGAGGATCCTCCGGCAATGTATAGCCCACAGTGTAGGAAAAATGATCTATGTCAGCTCCGTTCACGCCATACCGGAAAAGCCCAAGGGCTGCCTCATTACGGAGGATTGCAAATTCTCCCCGGGGCTTGTGGACGGCGATTACGCCAAGAGCAAGGCCACTGCCACCGATCTGGTCTTGGACGCAGCGGCCCAGGGGCTGAATGCCAGCATCATATTCCCCTCCGGCATCATCGGCCCGGGCGATGTGCAGGGAGGGAGCTTCACCTCTATGGCCAAATCTTTTCTTGCCGGAAGGCTGCCCTTTGCCGTTCGCGGCGGATATGATTTCGTGGATGTGCGGGATGTGGCTCAAGGCCTTCTGGCCTGCTGCGAAAAGGGATTGCCCGGGAAGGGATACATCCTCTCCGGCCACTACGCCACTATTGGCAGGATGCTGCAGATGGTGGGGGCTGCAGCTAATCGCCGCTATCGCCCCATTTGCCTGCCCCTGGGCCTTGCAAGGCTGGCCGCTCCCGGTTATGAGCGCCGGAGCCTGCGGGCGGGAAAGCCGCTGTTCTTCACCCCCTATTCGGTCTCTGTCCTTGGCTCCAACGGGCAGTTCAGCCACGCCGCCGCATCGGCATGCTTTGCCTATGAGCCACGCCCCATGGAGGAGACCTTGCAGGACATGGCAGCCTGGCTTTTGAGGTGAATGCGAGGGATTATAAGCAGATAATTTCTGCGTTTTTCTTGCCAAGCAGTTCAAAAAAGGGTATACTCAGGGAAGATATTTCGGACTATAGTGTCCTTTTGAGCGAAAAGGTGGTTGAGCTATGGCTGTGATGATCCATCCCTTTGGACCCAAACCCCACGCACTGGCCCTGATTGACCCGGTCAGCTGCACCGGCTGCGGCATATGTGCCATGTGGTGCCTTATGCACTGCATCGATCAGCAGCCCGACGGCATCTACAAGGTGCGCAGCGAGGATTGCATCGGCTGTCGGTCCTGCAAGGTAAACTGCCCCAGCGGGGCTGTGACCATGCTGCCGCCAAAGCAGGAGGTGTGAGCTGTGAAGAAACCAGCGCCAGTGAAAAATCTACCCTTGGGCCTGTATATTCACGTCCCCTTCTGCCGCTCCAAATGTGCCTACTGCGACTTTTACTCCCTATCAGGCAGCGAAAAATTTATGGACGACTATTGCCGCGCCCTGGAGCGGCATCTGATCGAGGTGGCGCCCCAGGCAGCCTGCCATTTGGTGGACACCATCTACTTTGGCGGCGGTACCCCCAGCTATTTGGGAGCAGACCGCCTGTGCCACCTGCTGGGGTGCATCAAAAAGCTCTATAAGGTGGATAAGCACGCGGAGATTACCTTGGAGGCCAATCCCGACTCCGCCGGGGACAAAAAGGCTCTGAAGCGCCTGCGCCGGGCAGGCTTTAACCGCATCTCCCTGGGAGTACAGGCCACGGACGACGAGACGCTGCGGGCCATCGGCCGCATCCACACCTGGCAGCAGGCCCAGGACGCCGTGTCGGCCGCCCGGAAGGCAGGCTTCAAAAATATCAGCCTGGACCTCATTTACGGGCTGCCGGGGCAGACCATGGAACAGTGGGAGAAGACCCTGTCCGATGCGGTGGGTCTGCTGCCGGAGCACCTGTCCTGCTATGGACTGAAGCTGGAGGAGAGCACGCCTCTCTACGAGCGCCGGGCTGAGCTGACCCTCCCTGATGAGGAGCAGCAGGCGGATATGTACCTCTACGCGGTGGAATTTTTAAAGCAGTGCGGCTATGAACAATACGAAATCTCCAACTTTGCGCGGCCCGGCTTTGTCTCTCGGCACAACATGAAATACTGGCTTTTACAGGAGTACGCCGGATTCGGGCCCGGGGCCTATTCCGATTTTGGCAACGTGCGCTACGGCTACGCCCGGGACCTGGAGGGCTATCTTCGGGGCGAGCTGGTGCTGCAGGAATCAGAGACTCTGGACGCAGACGAGCGGGAGCGGGAATACCTGATGCTGCGCCTGCGCACCGTCCGTGGCATTGAGCCGAAGGAATTCGAGTATCGCTTCCGGCAGCGGTTTGAGCCCCTGGCCGCTCTGCTGCGCCAGTGCGCCGGGCAGGGTCTGGCAGAGGAGGATGAGCAGGGCTGGCACCTGACGCCCAAGGGCTTTTTGGTGAGCAACCGCATCATCGGGCTGCTCCAGGATGAGCTGGCCCGGGAGAAAAATCGCCGGCTCCAGGCCGCCGCCCGGGGCGACTACCGGATGGTGTAAGCGAAAAGTGACCCCAGTGAAATGAAAAGGTCCCTGGCCCGCTCTGCTGCAGAGTGGGCCAGGGGCTGAATTCTATGTATGCGTTTTTTAGCTGTCGGTGCGGTGGCGCCACTCCAGCTCCTGATCCAGGTCGTACTTGAGCTTCTGATTCTCCTCCACCAGCTCGTCATAGTGGCGGGACTGGACATAGTACTTCACGAAGGTGAAGGTCGCCTCGTTGAACTCCTCGTCGGTATACTCCGGCAGGAGGGAGCCGCCCTTACGGCGCAGGCCCTGAACATTAATGACCACCAGGCGGCGGTGCTGCTCGGACAGCTGGAACAGCTTCAGCTCCTGCGGCATCTCCAATCCCAGGTCAAAGGTCTCGTTCACGATCTGCAGCAGGCGATGCTGCTCGGGCTTGGCCGAGACAATAACGCCGTACTTGGCGAACAGCTTCTTCAGATAATCTACCGAGACTTCCTCCCGGGTGATGGTGCCCTTGCCAATGCCGGTGAGCATGGTGTTGGACAGATTCAGGCTGACATAGACCTCCTGGCCGGTCTTAGGATAGCTCATACAGGTACCTCCTCAAAATAAATAAAGCCGTTTTTCTGCCGCCTGATGCGGCAGCGGTATCCTCTGTCTATACCCTACCATATTCTCTTTTGGATTGCAACAGGAAATTATACCAAGTACATTTATTTTATGCAAAAAAACGGCCCGTTTTAGCAAAAACAGGCCGTTTTATAGTTCTAAATATACCAAACAACTCATACAATCCTGCTCTCTTACACCCCGGACAGATCAAAGTCCGGGGTGTACTCCTCCCGAGCCGATGTGCGCTCCTGCGTAAAACCGCCGGTGATGCCGCAGTTTTCCATATACTGCACAGCGGCGCGGTATTCCGCCGCGGTCACATGTCGGGCCAAGGCGCCCTCCGCCCCAGGCTGGGGTGTATACTGGCTCATAAGAGACACCAGCACCTCCCCGGGGCGAAATGCTCCGGCGATCCAATCCAGACAGCGGCGGGTGTTCTCTATCTGTCCCGGCAGCACCAGGTGGCGGATGAGGACGCCGCGCTTGAGGAGGCCATCCTCCACCACGCAGGGGCCGGTTTGGCGGAGCATCTCCCGGATGGCGGCAGTGGCTACGGAAAAATAATCCGGCGCGGCGGAGAGCCTCCGGGCCAATTCAGCATCGGCATATTTCAGATCCGGCAGGTACACCTGGACCTTGCCTTCTAAAAGGCGCAGGGTCTCCACACTCTCGTAGCCGCCGCAGTTATATACCACGGGCACCGGGAGGGGCGGGTCCAGGGCAGGTAAAATAAGCGGCACAAAGTGAGTGGGCGTCACCAGGTCGATGGTAGCGGCGCCCTGGGCTATGAGATCCAGAAAAATCTCCCGCAGGCGCGCCGACGTCACGGGCCTGCCGAAATTTCCCCGGGAAATAGCATGATTCTGACAGTAAACGCAGCCCAGATTACAGCCGGAAAAGAACACCGTTCCGGCGCCGCGGTTGCCGCAGAGCACCGGCTCCTCCCAGGGGTGCAGAGCCGCCCGGGCCACTACCGGGGCAGCGGGCATGCGGCAGGAGCCGTGTCCCTCCGTTTCTGTTCGTTCAGCCCCGCAGCGGCGGGGGCAAATACTGCAGATCATCCCTTTAAGGGCTTGAAGTCAGGCCCCAGATCCCCGGCCACCCAGTGGCGGCGGCAGAGGCCGATGTATTTATCATTGGCTCCCAGCACCACCTGCTCGCCCTCCTTGACCACATGGCCGTGCTCGTCAAACCGGGCGTTGAAGGCTGCTTTTTTGCCGCACCAGCAGATGGTTTTTACCTCCTCCAGCTTATCCGCCAGAACCAGGAGCTGGTAGCTGCCGGGGAAAAGCTCCCCCTTGAAGTCGGCCTTCAGGCCGTAGCAGATAACGGGGATGCCGCAATCGTCCACCAAATGGACCAGGTAGTAAACCTCCTCCTTGGTGAGAAACTGGGCCTCATCCACAATGATGCAGGCATATTTCTGCAGCTCCTCATCCGGCATCTGCTGCATCTCGTGGAAATAGATGCACGGGTGCTCCAGCCCGATGCGGGAGCGGACCATGTGGTCCCCGTCCCGGGTGTCCAGCTGGGGCTTGACCAAAAGCGTCTCCTGCCCGCGCTCCTCGTAATTAAACCGGGCCATGAGGGCATTTGCCGATTTGCTGGAGCCCATGGCCCCATATTTGAAGTAAAGCTGTGCCATTTTTTATTCTCCTTCCAATTCTTCCAAAACGCGGGTAGCTCTCTCAAAAGCAGAGGGAATGGCCATCTGCCGGCGCTGCTCCGCGGTATACCACTCCAGCTCGCCGTCTCCGGTCACCGTTACGGCATAGCCCTGCATATCCCAGCGCACATGGGTGAACACATGCTTGGCCCGCCAGGATTTCTCCCACCGCTGCACTGCTAATCCCCAGGCGGCCAGCTGGCGGGCGGCCGATACCTCCGTCAGCAGGCCGGGGATGTTGGGATACTCCCACAGGCCCGCCAGCAGACCCCTTTGAGGACGACGGCATAAGGCCACGGCGCCATCCGTGCGGCGCAGGAGGAACACGGTCATCTCCTCCCGGCGTTTTTCCCTCTTAGGAGTGCGGACAGGCAGCATGGCCTGTTTCCCCTCCTGCCGGGCGGCGCACAAATGAGCCAGGGGGCAATCTCCGCACCGGGGCGAGGGGCCCGGCAGGCATACGGCTGAGCCCAGGTCCATGAGGGCCTGGTTAAACGCACCGGGCCGTTCCGCCGGGAGGGCCGCCGCCGCCCAGGTGCGGAAGATTTTCCTGTTCTTCGCGTCCAGTATATCCAAATCGGAGCCGGTGAACCGGCTCAGAATGCGCAGGACGTTGCCGTCCACCGCCGGTATGGGCACACCAAAGGCAATAGACAGGATGGCCCCGGCGGTGTAGTCGCCAATGCCGGGCAGGGCCATAAGAGTCTTTTGATCCGCCGGAAGCTGCCCGCCGTACTCTCCGGTGATAATCCGGGCGGCCTTTTGCAGGTTTCGGGCACGGCTGTAGTAGCCCAGCCCCTCCCAAAGCTTCAGCAGCTCCTGCTCATCAGCTGCGGCCAGGGCCTCCACCGTAGGGCAGCGCTCCATGAACCGGTGGAAGTAGGGCAGCACCGCCGCCACCCGGGTCTGCTGGAGCATGATCTCCGACACCCAGGTGCGGTAGGGCGAGACCTCCTCCCGCCAGGGGAGGATCCGGCGGTTTTCATCGTACCAGACCAGCAGAGGGCGGGCCATCTCTTTCAGTTTTTCCGTATATTGCTCCATTTATTTCATAAATCGCCGGGCGTAGCCGCACCGGCGGCATAGCTCCTCCGATGGTTTTCGGGCAGCAAAGCCCGCCGCCATAGCGGTGGCCCGGGGGCTCTGCAGAATTTCCGGAAGGGATTGGGTAAATAGGTTCCCCAGGGCGATGGTACCCTCGCCGTCCAAGCAGCAGGGGGTCACGGTGCCATCACACAGCACCGCCAGCTGGCGTGTCAGGCCGTGGCAAAAATTGGTTCCGCTCTCCGGGGCGGCAAGGTCCGGCCAATCGAACCGCGCTGCCTGCTCCAAAAACAAGTTGGGCCCCAGAGTCCGGTTGCCCCGGGCATCCCGGGGAAGGTCTTCCACATCCCGGCCGATCTTCTCGGACAAGAATGCCTGCACCCGGCTGTTGCAGCGCTGAGCGGTGCCATCATTCCACAGCCGCAGGGCACACAGGACGCCCCTTTGCGACAGGGGCAGGCAGGTGTCCCAAACCTGCTGCAGATATTCCTCCAAATTTCCCACGCCGCCGTTCCCCTCGTAGCTGTGGAGGGAGACACTGATCTTGTGCAGCGCATCTGCCTTCAGCAGTGAATTCCTCTGCCGGGTGAGCAGGGTGCCGTTGGTCACCAGGCACACCCGAAAGGCCAGCTCCCCGGCTATGGCCAGCAGCTCCGGCAGCTGCGGATGCAGTAACGGCTCACCCAGCACATGGAAGTAGAGATAGCCGGTCTCGCCCCGGAGCCTTTGCGTCAGGGTGCGGAACTCTGCCGGGGTCATGGTGCGCGGCGGGCGGCGGGTACCGGGGCAGAAATCGCAGGAGAGGTTGCAGCGATTGGTAATCTCGATATAGATGCGGCTTCGCACGGGCCTGTCCCCTCCCCTCCGAGTTTTTGCGGGTTTTATTTTATCATATTTTGGAGCGGATGAAAAGGGGAAAGAAATGGGGTTAGGGTTGGATTGTCATAGTCCGCCGGCCAATCGGCCTTGCAATGCCATAGTGTAAAAAATCGGCACAGAACCGGCGGAGGGGTGAGGGCGCCCGCCCTGGGGATGACAAAAGGCGTAATCTATCCGGATGTGAAACGGAGCCGCATTCTTTGGGAATGCGGCTCCGTTTACCATATCATATTCGTCTTTTTTTCTTTATGCTTAGCCGTGAGCAAGAACATAGCTGCCGGAGGCAGGGGCTGTGGTGACCCACTGCACCAGCTGGCTCTCACGCTTGAAGTCAGCGGGAAGGGTGGCCGTTAATGCGGTCAGGTCAACCTCCTCCGGGTCGGCATAGATGCGGTCGAACTGGGCCAGCACGTCACCCGTCAAGCCGCTGTTTTCCGGCGCATTGCGAGAAAGCAGCACGGACAGGGCTGTGGTCTTGGGCAGCTCCTCCCGAAGGGCCTTTAGAAATTCGGTGATGACCGCAGGCTTATCCGTCCCCTCCGGTACCACCATGGCAGGCATATTGCCCACCGCAGGCCAGCCGAAGTTTTCCAGCAATATCTCATCCACGCCCAGGTCCGTCAAATCCTTGCACACCTGCTTGAGATAGCTTTGGGTCAGGGGTTTGGTCAGATCCAGCCAACACTCGCTGCTGTAGTCATACCAAAGCCACCGGTCCCAGGTGCGCAGCAGGCCCGCATCCTCCACATGGGCTTTGGCATAAGCTGTATCTCCCAAGGCGCTGACACGGGCGATGACATATTTGTCTGCGGCGGTGAGCTTCTTCAGGTTCTCCGTGCTCACGGCAGAGCCAACGGTGCCTGCCGCCTGGAACGAGGGCTTATAAGTATAGGTGCCGTCTGCCAGCTTTACATCCAACACAACGGTCTTTTGCTCCGCAGGCAGGGTGGCAGAAGGATCCGACTCCAGGGCATTTGCAGCCAGCTCCTTGGCCGCAATGGTCTCAATAACCGGGCCCTGCGGCTCCTCCCGGGTGAAGTCGACGTCATTGGGATCCTGTTCCCCGCCGGAGGGCTGGGTCTGAGGCTCCTTCTTGCTGAGAAATGGCAGCTCCAGGTGCACCTGCCCGTTCTCATCGTACACCAGGTGATTCTGGCAGTAGAGGAACGCACCGCCGCCCAAAAGCAGCAGCACAAGGACCACGATCAGAATCTTTTTCCACAACGGCGTCCGGCCATGATAGCTGTTATACCCCTTGGTAGCCATGCGGCACCTCCCCTATTTTTATTTACGGCTTGATGGCATCCACCAGGCCCACGCGGCGGGCATGCCTGCCGCCCTCAAACTCGGTGTTCAGGAAAATCTCCACCATACGTTTGGCCAAGTTGGGGCCCGTAACGCCGGCACCCAAAGCAATGACGTTGGCGTTGTTATGGCGGCGGGTCATCTCTGCCTGGAGGCTGTCGGTACACAGGGCGCAGCGTATGCCCCCCACCTTGTTGGCGGCCATGGACACGCCAATGCCCGTGGTGCATATAACGATGCCCCGATCACATTCGCCGCCGGCCACCAGGCGGGCCACCCTTTCTGCGTAAATGGGATAATCTACGCTGTCTGTGCTGTAGCAGCCCACGTCCTCAAAATCAATGTCGTTCTCCTCCAGCCAGATGAGGATGTCCTGCTTGAGCAGGTATCCACCGTGGTCGCAGCCAATGGCAATTTTCATGGTGTTCTCTCCTGTGTTTTTTATAGTTTTCTGAATTCCGGCTTGCCGCCGGTAAAAGTGGTGAAATACTTGAATCCGCAATCCCGGAGCAGCTGCTGGCGCTCCCGGATCACGCAGCCCACATCCTTTGTCTCGTGAGCGTCGGAGCCCAGGGTGATGACCTCGCCGCCCATCTGCCGGTATAGGCGGAGAATGTCCGCATCCGGCAGGGGCCGGTTGCCCCGGTTGGTATTGCACTCAATGCCGATGCCCTGGGGGATGATGACGGAGAAAATCTCCTCCACCCGATCCATCCAGGGAGCAAAGCTCCAGTCCAGGCCCAGGTGCTCCTTCATGTACCGCAGGGGCAGGGTCAAGTGGCCCAGGACGTTAAAGCGGCCCCACCGGGAAATGGCCAGTACACAATCCAAATAATCCTCAATCACAGCGCGGTAGTAATCCGGACTTTGTCCCTCTTCCAGGAAGTACAGATCCAGGCAATCATACTTTTCACTACAAGTATGCACCGAACCGATGCAAAAGTCCAGCTTTTCTGCACCATTCAGCAAAATTTCTGCCCGGTCATAGCCAAGATATGCTTCTCCTAGTTCAGCACCCAGCTTGATGGACAGTTTATCGCCATATTTTTCCAGCGCTTCCCTGTACTGGGCCCGGAGCGACGCCCAATCGAAGCTATCTCTGGGCGCGTTGTTGCCCCAAAAGATGGTGTCCACATGGTCGGTGATGCATATCTCATCCAGCCCCGCCCGGAGGGCAGCCTCCGCCGCCTGGGTCATGGTCATCTTGCCGTCGGGGGAACAGGTGCTGTGTATGTGGTAATCGGCTATATACATGGATGGGCCTCACTTTTTCTTGAAGAAGCTCTTGCGCTTTTCATAGTTGCTCTCGCCCAAGGTCTCGCTGAACCTGCGCAGGGCCTCCCTCTGCTCTTTGTTCAGGTTCCGGGGCGTCTCGATGGTCACGGTGACATATTGGTCGCCCCGGCCCCGGCCGTTGAGCACAGGGATACCCTTGCCCTTGAGGCGGAAGACCGTGCCGGTTTGAGTGCCCTCGGGGATGGAATACTTCACCTTGCCGTCGATGGTGGGAATCTCCAGCTCTGCCCCCAGCACCGCCTGGGCAAAGGTAATGGGAGCCTCGCAGAACACATCCACGCCGTCCCGGCGGAATAGCTCGTGGGGCTGCACCATAACGGTGATGAGCAGGTCGCCGGCGGGCCCGCCGTTTTTGCCGGCATTGCCCTGGCCGCGCAGGGAGATGGTCTGGCCGTGGTCGATGCCGGCGGGGATATTGACCTTTATGGTCTTGCGTTTGCGCACTGCGCCGGTGCCGCGGCAATCGGGGCAGGGCTGGTGAATGAGCCGGCCGGTGCCGCCGCACTTGCGGCAGGGACCATTGGAGGCGAAAACGCCCATGGGGGTCTGCCGGCGAGTCTGCACGGTGCCGGTGCCGTGGCAATCAGGGCAGATTTCGGGTGTGGTGCCGGGCGCACAGCCATTTCCCTTACAGGTAGGGCACTGCTCACTGCGCTCCAAGGTGACGGATTTCTCGCAGCCGAAGGCCGCCTCCGTAAAGCTGACGGAGACGCTGGCCCGGATGCTTTCCCCCCGCTGGGGGGCGTTGGGGTTGCGGCGCTGACCGCCGCCGAATCCACCGCCGAAAAAGCTGCCGAAGATGTCGCCCAGGTCACCAAAGTCGAAGCCGCCGCCATAAGCGCCGCCCCCGGCTCCCGCGCCGTAGTTAGGATCCACCCCGGCGAAGCCGAACTGGTCGTACCGGGCTTTTTTCTCGGGATCGGACAGGACCTCATTGGCCTCGTTGACCTCCTTGAACTTCTCCTCGGCCTCTTTATCGCCGGGGTTCATGTCCGGGTGGTATTTCCGGGCCAGCTTTTTATATGCTTTTTTGATTTCATCCTCCGAGGCGCCCTTTTGGATGCCCAGCACCTCGTAATAATCTATTTTTTCAGCCATAAACGGTTTCTCCCTTCTGGGGATTCCTCCTCTTTCCTAACGCCGCAAGGAGGGGCAGGAATCCTGCCCCTCTGCGGTTAAACGGAACATTACTTATTGTTCTGGTCGTCGTCATCGACTACCTTGTAGTCGGCGTCGTAGTACTGGCCGCCCTGGGCGCCGGCGTCGGCACCGGGCTGCTGGGCAGCAGCATCGCCCTGGGGCGCCTGCTGATACAGCTTCTCGCTCATCTTGTAAAACAGCTGGGTCAGCTCCTCGGTGGCAGCCTTGATGGCATCCGTATCCTCGCCCTTGAGGGTCTCCTTCAGCTTGTCGATGCCGGCCTGGATGGGAGCCTTCTCGCTCTCGGGAACCTTGTCGCCCACCTCGCTGAGGGTCTTTTCCGCCTGATAGACCATCTGGTCGGCCTGATTGCGGACCTCGACCTTCTCCTTGATCTTGGCATCCTCAGCGGCATACTGCTCGGCTTCCTTCACGGCCTTCTCAATATCCTCCTTGCTCATATTGGAGGAGGAGGTGATTGTGATGTGCTGGGCGTTGCCGGTACCCAGGTCCTTAGCGGAGACGTTCACGATGCCGTTGGCATCGATATCGAAGGTGACCTCGATCTGAGGCACGCCGCGGCGGGCCGGGGCGATGCCGTCCAGATGGAAGCGGCCCAGGCTCTTGTTGGCGGCAGCCATCTCACGCTCACCCTGGAGGACGTTCACCTCCACAGAGGTCTGGTTATCGGCGGCGGTAGAGAAGATCTGACTCTTCTTTACGGGGATAGTGGTGTTGCGCTCAATCAAACGGGTGCATACACCGCCCATGGTTTCAATACCCAGGGACAGGGGGGTGACATCCAGCAGCAGCAGGCCCTTGACATCGCCGGTGAGAACGCCCGCCTGAAGAGCGGCGCCCATGGCCACGCACTCATCGGGGTTGATGCCCTTGAAGGGCTCACTGCCGGTAAAGTTCTTCACAGCCTCCACCACGGCGGGGATACGGCTGGAGCCGCCCACCATCAGGACCTTAGCCAAATCAGAGGGCTTCAGGCCTGCGTCGCTCATAGCCTGACGCACAGGACCCATGGTGGCATCCACCAGGTGGCCGGTGAGCTCATTGAACTTAGCCCGGGTCAGGGTGACATCCAGGTGCTTGGGGCCGGTGGCATCGGCGGTGATATAGGGCAGGTTAATATTGCTGCTGGTAACACCGGACAGCTCGATCTTGGCCTTCTCAGCAGCCTCCTTCAGGCGCTGCATGGCCACCTTATCGCCGGAGAGGTCAATACCATCGGTGCGCTTGAACTCGCTCACCAGGTACTTCATGATGCACTGGTCGAAGTCATCGCCGCCCAGGCGGTTATTACCGGCGGTGGCCAGGACCTCGATAACGCCGTCGTCAATCTCCAAAATGGAGACATCGAAGGTGCCGCCGCCCAGATCGTAGACCATGATCTTCTGGGCCTGCTCCTTATCCACGCCGTAGGCCAGGGCTGCGGCGGTGGGCTCGTTAATGATACGCTTGACCTCCAGACCCGCGATCTTGCCGGCATCCTTGGTGGCCTGGCGCTGGGCATCGGTGAAGTAAGCGGGAACGGTGATGACCGCCTCGGTGACAGGCTGGCCCAGATAGGCCTCGGCGTCGCTCTTCAGCTTCTGCAGGATCATGGCGCTGATCTCCTGGGGGGTATAGGCCTTGCCATCGATGTTCACCTTGTGGTCAGAGCCCATCTCACGCTTGATGGAGGAGATGGTGCGGTCGGGGTTGGTGATAGCCTGGCGCTTTGCCACCTGGCCCACCATACGCTCGCCGGTCTTGGAAAATGCCACCACAGAGGGGGTGGTGCGGTTGCCCTCAGCGTTGGCGATGACAACTGCCTCGCCGCCTTCCATAACGGCTACGCAGGAATTGGTTGTACCCAAATCAATACCGATAACTTTAGACATAATGATTGCCTCCTAAATCTATATACGTTTTATGTGTTAACTATTTCATGCGGGCCTGGGCCCGGGATATGCTTTTTAATTGGCCACCTTCACCATGGCGAAGCGGACCACTCTGTCGCCCATTTGATACCCCTTGCGGAACACCTCCGCCACCGTGTTCTCGGCCAGGCTTTCATCGTCGATATGCATGACGGCGTTGTGCTTTTCCGGGTCAAAGGGTTGACCCAGGGCCTCGATCTCGGTGACGCCCAGCTTCTCCAGCACGGCAGCAAACTGCTTGCAGATCAGCTCCATGCCCTGGCGATGGGGGTCGCCCTCCTCGAACTGTGTCACAGCCCGATCCAGGTTATCTGCCACATCCAGGAAGGGCTTCACCGTTTCCAGCTTGGCATCGGCATAAATGCTCTCCTTCTCCTTGGTGGTGCGCTTACGGTAGTTATCGTACTCTGCGGCCAGCCGGAGATACTTGTCGTTTCCGTCACTCAGGAGCTTTGCCAGGCTCTCAAACTGCTCCATCTGCTGCCGGGTGACGGTGAAGGTCTCCTCCACCTCCGGCACCTGGGGTGTTTCCTCCACAGGGGTCTCCGGGGTGCTTTCCTCCGGCTTCGGCTGCTCCTGGGGAATATCCTTTTTCTTCTTTTCGCTCATGTTTTCCTCTCCTCTCCCGGAGGTAACTCCTGGGGTTTTCCAAACATACGGCTGAGGCTCTCGGCAAAGTAGCTGAGGCGAGCCGCCACTGTGGCATAATCCATACGGGTGGGGCCCACCACGCCCACAAGGCCCCGCATATTCTCACCGATGTCATAACTGGCAATAACCACGCTGCTGTCCTTTAAGGCGTCGCTGACATTCTCTGGTCCAATGAGAATCTGCATGGACGCGCCGCCCGTAGGCATGGGCAGATTCTCCTTACTGTCGGAGATGAAGCTCATCAGTTCGTGGGCTTTATCCGCGTCCCGGTACTCGGGGAATTTCAGAATCTGGCTGGCGCCGCCGGTGAATACCTGCTGGGTCTGCGCCTGGGCGAGCAGCTCTCCGGCATACTCCACCACCTGGTTCAGCAGCAGAAACCACTGGCCCTTCACCTGGTCGCTGAGGTTCATCAGGCAGCCATTCATCTCCGGCGCGGAGATGCCGGTGAAATGGGTGTTGAGCAGGTTGCTCACCTGGCGCAGATGCTCCGGCTCCACCTGCAGCTGCAGGTGCATAAGCTGGCTCTTGACCCGGCTGTCTGACAGCATCACCACGGCGATGAAACTGTCATCGCTGACAGCGATGAGCTCAAAGCGCTGCACCGTCACGGCCCGCTTGTGATCCGCCACAGCGTAGGCTGGGTAGCCCATAAGGCTGGAGGCCATCTGCCCCGCCTGGGCCACCACCTGGTCCAGCTGTTTCATCTGCCCGCCCAGGGCGGAGGTAATCTTTTCCGCTTCCTCGCCAGACACTGTGCGGTGCTCCATGAGCTCGTTGACATACAGCCGGTAGCCCTTGGCCGACGGCACACGCCCTGCCGAAGTGTGGGGCTGCTCCAGGTAGCCCATCTCCACCAGATCCGCCAGTTCATTGCGGATGGTGGCGGAGCTGATCTTGCCGGGCATCTGCTGGGCAATGGCCTTGGAGCCAATAGGCTCGGCGGACCGGATGTACTCCTCCGTGACGATCTTCAGTATTTGCTTTTTTCGATCTGTCAATTCCATAATATTCTCCGTTTTAGCACTCCATTTCCATGAGTGCTAAACGCAGTTTACCACCAGCATCTGCGATTGTCAAGGGCTGGCAATGTTAAACTATTGTGAACAAACCAATATTTCCCTTCCGGGAAAAGGCATCCCGAAGTACCCCTGCGCAAAGGATACTTCGGGATGCTTTGGTTTGTCCTTACCACTGTCGCGGGTTTCGCCTCCCTTTTCCAAATCCGGTTTACCAGGGGATGCGGCCCTGGGGAAGCTGATTAGGCAGCTTGCCCTGCCGACCCAGCACCGGCAGCAGTGCCTGAAACAAAAAGCCTATCATCAGAATCTGCAGCGGCAGGTACAGGGCGTTTTTCACGGCACTGGTGGCCATATAATACAGGTATCCCTTGCTGTAGAGAATGGCGCTCCACAGAGAGCCCAGAAAAACATTTTGGATGTTGGTGAGAAGCTTTGCCAGGATGATGCGGCGCCAGGTGATCCGGGCCCGATAGAAAAACAGGGCATAGACTATGCAGCCCAAAATAGTGGTGAGCATATAGCCGGGAAAGTAGGGATAGCCCCCGGAGGAGAGAAAAAAGCTGAGAGTATCCTCCGCTGCGCCGAACAGGATCACCATCACCGGGCCGCATACCAGGGAGCACAGGGCCCGGGCCAGGAAGGTGACGCTGATGGACAGCCCCTCCCCCACCCGGATGGTACAGTGGCTGAGGACGATGCAGGCGGCGATCATCAGTGCCGAAAACACTATAGAGCGGTAGTTTTTTACCTCCAGGGCTGCAGTGCGCCAGTAGGCGCCGGAAAATGGGGTCTTAAAAATGGGCATAAAAATCCTCCTCTGTATCATCGGCAGTCCGGTAATACCGGATCAGCCGCACAGAGGAGCAGGGCAGCACAAAGCCGCCGGGCAGAGCGCTATGCGGCAGCGGGATGCGGAAAACGTAATGCAGGTGACCCGGTCGCCTTTCCTCCGACGGACAACTCCCCGTTCCGCCGGCACTTGAACATGCGTCTTCCTACTCTGCCTGATGTTGATGGGGATAGTATACGACTTTTGGCAGGTATTTGCAAGAGGATACAGCACAAGAAAGGCGGCGGCTATGGTCAGCCCGCCCCACGGTGGGCAAGAGATACGATGGGATGGGACGATGTGGCCCATTGATCCTTATGGGTACGATGTCTTGAGGTGGTGGAGCAGGCGGCTGCGAGGGTCACCCCCACGGCTCGGATGATGGGTGCAAAAAAGCAGCCGCCCGGATAAACCGGACGGCCGCTTTGATGCGGGATTTATTCAGCCTTGGGAGCTTCCGCAGCCTTAGCGGCCTCGGCAGCAGCCTTGGCGGCAGCGGCCTTCTTTTCAGCAGCGGCCTTCTGCGCAGCCTTGAACTTCTCCTTCTCCTCGGGAGTGGGGATGGGCTCAATGGCGTTGCGGGGGCAGGCCTTGGCGCACATGGTGCAGTTCTTGCACTTGGAGTAGTCGATGACGGCCACGTTGTTCACAACATGGATGGCATCAAACTTGCAGGTGCGCTCGCACATGCCGCAGGCAATGCAGGAATCGGCACAAACCTTGGTGACGGCGGGGCCCTTGTCCTTATTGGAGCAATTGACGAACACCTTCTGCTTGTAGGGGACCTCCACGATCAGGTGGTGGGGGCAAGCCTCACGGCAAGCGCCGCAGTTGGTGCATTTTTCCTTGTCCACCACGGCCACGCCGTTTTCCACATGGATGGCATCGAACTTGCAGGCGGCCACACAGGAGCCGAAGCCGAAGCAGCCGTAGCGGCAGGCCTTGGAGTTACCGCCGCAGACCTTAGTGGCGGCCAGGCAATCGGTGACGCCGCGATATTCAAAGTTGTCCTTGGCATTGCAGCCGCCATTGCAGAGCACATGGGCGACCATCTTGTCGCCGGTGGGAGCCGCCATGCCCATGATAGCAGCGATCTTGGCAGCACCCTCAGCCCCCGCGGGAGCGCAGGCGGTAACGGGAGCCTTGCCGGCCAGGATGGCCTCAGCGCAGCCGCCGCAGCCGGGATAGCCGCAGCCGCCGCAGTTGGCGCCGGCCAGAGCTGCCTGAATCTCGGGCAGACGGGGGTCTACTTCCACTTCAAAGACCTTAGCGGCCACGGCCAGGATCAGACCGAACACGATTGCAAGTACACCTAAAACGATGACTGCATACAAAATATTCATATTCTCTTTTCCTCCTTACCAGACCTTCAGGCCGCTGAAGCCCATGAACGCCAGGGCCATCAGGCCGGCGGTGACCAGAGCGATGGGGAAGCCATCGAAGGCCTTGGGGTTCTCACTGGAAACCTCCAGCTGCTCACGCACGGCGGCAAACAGGAAGATGGCCAGCAGGAAGCCCAAACCGCCGGTGATGCCGTACACCACGGAGCCGATGAAGCTGTAGTCATTCTGCACGTTCAGCAGGGCTACACCCAAAACGGCGCAGTTGGTGGTGATCAGGGGCAGGTAGACGCCCAGGGCAGTGTACAGGGTGGGGATGTTCTTCTTCAGAAACATTTCCACGAACTGCACAAGGCCCGCAATGACCAGGATGAAGGCCACGGTCTGCATATAGCCCAGGCCCATAGCAACCAGGATCTTGTTGACACCGAAGCACACGGCGGAGGCCAAGCCCATAACAAAGGTCACGGCGGCGCCCATACCCACGGCGGTGTCGATCTTCTTGGACACGCCCAGGAAGGGGCAGATGCCCAGGAACTGGGCGAAGATAAAGTTATTTGTAAGAATGGCGCCCAAAGAGATGGCGAGCAAAGCTGTAATACTCATAACTTACTTACCCTCCTTTTTCTTAGCGCTCTTGGTCAGGGCCCACTGCATGAGAGCAATGAGGCAGCCCAGGGTCAGGAAGCCGCCCACAGGCAGCGTGAGGACTTTGATGCCGAACTCCTCGGGGAGGATGGTCACGCCGGGAGCACTGCCCAAAGCGCCGCCGCCCAGAAGGCCGCCGCCGAACTTGCCGCTGCCCAGGAACTCACGGACAACGCACATGACGATCAGCACCAGGGTGTAGCCGATGCCCTGGCAGATACCGTCCACCGCGGAGGCACCTACGCCGTTCTTAGAGGCAAAGCCCTCTGCGCGGCCCAGGATGATGCAGTTCACCACGATCAGGGGGATGAACACGCCCAGGGAGCTGGACAGCGCGGGGACAAAGGCCTTCAGCAGCAGGTCCACGCAGGTAACGAAGCCGGCGATGACCACGATGTAGCAGGCAATACGCACTTCGTTGGGAATGATCTTGCGAAGCAGGGAAATGAAAATATTGGACAGGGTCAAGATGATGAGCACGCTGACGCCCATGCCCAGACCGTTAAAGAACGAGGTAGTGATGGCCATGGTGGAGCACATACCAAGCACCTGCACCAGCACGGGGTTCTGTGTAATCAGGCCCTCTTTGAGTTGCTTACCAAAATTCATAATTCAGCTCCTCCTTTCTTAGCCCAAGACATCGGCAACAGCCAGGGCCGCGTTGGCGCCCATGGTGATGCCCTTGGTGGAGACTGTGGCACCGGAGATGGCGGTGATGTTGCTGCCAACGGCCAGGGAGCCGGCACCGCTGAGACCCACAAACTGATCCAGCACGGGCACACCGGCGGAGTTAGGCTTATTCTCCACGACCTTGGTGCCGATGCCGGAGGTCTCGGCATGGCTGACAACGGAAATGCCGGTGATGGCCTTATTAGCGTCCACGCCCACCATCATCACGATGGTGCCCTGGGAGCCGGAGGCGGAGATCTTCATCACATAGCCGGCCTCGGCGCCGCCGTTGGTCACGGGGTACAGCTCCAGGATCTTGCCGCTCTGGGTGGCGGCAGCGGCGACCATATCATCGGTCACTTCTATTTTATCGCCGAACTCGCTGCCCTCGGGGGCCACGGCGCTCATGGCGATGCGGGTATTTTCGGCGTCGATCTCGGCGATCTTGTCTGCGGTGATGCTGTTGACAAAGCCCAAAAGGGCGGCAACCACCAGGGAGATGACCGTTAGAGTGCCGGCGACCTTGAGGATAAACTTACCGGGAATCTTCATTACTTCGCCGCCTCCTTCTTTTCTTTCTTCAGCGCACCATAGATGGTGGGACGGACATACTTATCCAGCAGCCAGGTAGTGCAGTTCATGATCATGATGGAGTAGCAAACACCCTCGGGATAGGAGCCGAAGCGGCGGATGAACACCGTGATCAGGCCGCAGCCGATGCCGAAGATGGCCTGCCCCAGCTTGGTGACGGGGGAAGTGGCATAGTCGGTGGCCATGAAAATGGCACCCAGCATCAGGCCGCCGCCGAACACATTGTAAGCCATGTATTCCACACCGCTGATGCCAGCAGGAGCAGAGATGAGGGAGATGACAGCCACGGTGGCGATGAAGGCCACGGGGGTCTGCCAGGAGATGACCTTGCGCAGCAGCAGATAGATGCCGCCCAGCAGGAGCATCAGGGAGGAAACCTCACCCAGGGAGCCGCCGATGCGGCCGATGAACATATCGCCCAGGGTGTATGTATTGGTGAGGGTCTCCCAACCGGCGGCGTCCACGCCCTTCATGAGCATCATGGGGGTAGCGGCGGTGACGATGTCGGCATTGCTGCCAACCACCAGAGCCTTCTCACCCACCTTGACCCAGTTGCCTGCCATGACGGAGGCATAGCTGGCCAGCAGGATCGCGCGGCCCGCCAGGGCGGGGTTGATGAAGTTGCAGCCGATGCCGCCGTAGAGCTGCTTGACCAGCACGATGGAGAAAAATGCGCCGATAATAATCATCCAGTAGGGAATCTGCACGGGGCAGACAAAGGCCAGCAGGATACCGGTGACCACAGCGGACAGGTCGCCGATGGAGTTGGTCTTCTTCATGACCTTGCGGTACAGCCACTCCCAAACCACGCAGGCCGCCACGGACACCAGGGTGACCGTCAGCGCGCGCCAGCCGAACACATAGATGCCCATGATGAGGGCGGGCATGAGAGCGATGATCACATCCAGCATGATGGAGCGGGTGTCCTCATTGGAGCGGATATGAGGAGAGGAGGATGCGATGAGCTTCAAGCTTTTATAATCCGTCATTGCTTACGCCTCCTTCTTCTCTTCGGCTGCCTTCTTCTCGGCCTCGGCCTTTGCCTTGGCAGCCATTCTTGCGTTATTGACCTTCTGCTTACCCATGCGGAACATATGGGTCAGGGGCAGACGGGCGGGGCAGGTGTAGGCGCAGGCGCCGCACTCGATGCAATCCATGCCGTGCAGAACGTTCTGCCAGGTGTCCACATCGCCCTTTTGCAGGTACTTATACATGAAGACAGGCTCCAGGCGCATGGGGCACACGCCCACGCACTTGCCGCAGCGGATGCACTGGGGCTCGGCCACATACTTCTCCTCATCGCCAGCAAAGGCCAGCATGGCGCCGGTGCCCTTACCCACGGTTACATCCACATCATACTGGGCAAGACCCATCATGGGGCCGCCCATAATCAGCTTGTAGGTATCCTCCCGCAGGCCGCCGCAGGCATCGAACAGGTCGGTAATGGGGGTACCGATGGGGCACTCAATGTTCTTGGGCTCGATGACGCCGGAGCCGGAGACGGTGACGATCTTGCTCACCACGGGCATACCGGTGTAAACGGCCTTGTAAATAGAACAGGTGGTGTTGAGGTTAAAAATGCAGCAGCCGGCGTCAGCGGGGAGCTTGCCGGAGGGAACCTGCCGGCCGGAGATGGCCTGGCAGAGCTGCTTTTCAGCGCCCTGGGGGTAACGGGTGTGCAGCACCTCCACCACCACAGGAGCCTTCAGCTCAGCGATGGTCTTGTTCAGCACGTCCGCCGCGTTCTGCTTGTTGGCCTCCACGCCGATGTAGACCTTATCCACACCGAAGCACTTGGCCAGAAGGGTAGCGCCCTTGATGACCTGCTCGGGCCGCTCCAGCATGGTGCGGTGGTCGCCGGTGATATAGGGCTCGCACTCGGCAGCGTTAATAAGGACATAGTCCACCTTGCCCAGGCCGGAGCTGATCTTCACATGGGTGGGGAAGGTCGCGCCGCCCTGGCCGACGATGCCGGCGTTCTTGACGATCTCTACCAGCTGCTCGGGAGTCAGGCTGTCAGGATCGGCCACGGGATGAATGTCCGGACACACGGTGTTCTGCTTGTCGTTTTCAATGACCACGCTCATCATGGTGCCGCCCATAGAGAAGGGGCGGGGCTCCACGGCCTTTACAGTGCCGGAAACGCTGGCATGAATGGGTGCGGATACGAAACCGCCGGGCTCGCCGATCAGCTGGCCCACAGTAACCTTGTCGCCCACGGAAACCACGGGCTTGCAAGGCGCACCGATGTGCATAGACATGGGAATGACCACCTCAGCCGGGGCTGCCAGCTGCTCGATGGCCTTTTCATTGGTTGCGGCCTTCATGTCATTGGGATGAACGCCGCCAAAGAAAGCTTGTGCCATTGTCTTTCACCTCATCTTACTTCAAGGTGGCCCTATGCCACCCCATACTGAAAGTAATATTACAACAAATTCGGGCCTTTGTCCACCCCTATCCGATGGGATTTGCGGTAATTTTTGACAAATTATGAATTAAGATGCCGTGAAAAAGCGCCTCCTTCCGTAAATTCAACAGGAAATGGTTCTGCCTCTTGTTTTTTTCGGGCAGGTGTGTTACAGTGGCAATGCACATTATAAATAATACATTGCAGTGGGAGATGAATTTATGCTGAATCGGATTGAACTGAAGCAAAACGCCAAGGTCATTACCAAGTCAGCCCGGGTCTCCGCATATCAGATGACCCTTCTATATCTGGTGATCCGATTTGCGCTGAGCCTGGCAGACAACTATGTGTCCGCCGATAACGGTACATGGGTGCAGATCGGAGATATGCAGTTTCAGGTGCAATCCCTCTTTCACCACGCTGCCTTCCCTACGCTGGTGGTAGTTTTCGTGTCCGTTTTGGTCTGGCTGCTGGGCTGCGTGCTGGCCGCCGGATATATTCAGTATCACCAGGGTGTGCGCCGGGGTGAGGAAATGCCCATCACCTCCCTGTTTGACGGGTTCGGTTTCGTGGGAAAGATCGTGCTGCTGAACCTGGTGATGGCGGTGTTTGTAGCCCTGTGGAGCATGCTGCTGATCGTGCCCGGCATCATTGCCGCCTACCGCTACCGCTTTGCCCTGTATAACCTGTGTGAGAATCCGGAGCTGGGCGTGATGGATGCGCTGAACATGAGCAAGCAGCAAACCAGGGGCTACAAGCTGGATCTCTTTGTGCTGGATGTGACCTTTTTGGGCTGGAGCTTCCTGTGCGTGTTGACAGCGGGCATTCTCTCCATTTGGATCACCCCCTATATCCAGCAAACTAACCTGGGCTACTTTGAGGCCATTAAGGCGGAAAAGGGCATCGGCCGGATGCCCGGGCGGAGCCCAGATGAGGACGAAGCCTTCCACCATGATGACAGATTCTGAATTCGCAAAAAGGACACCGCTGCTGCGGCGTCCTTTTTCTTGAAATGGGGTAAAAAATACAGTATAATGAAGCTATAAATCCCACGGAGGTGTGTATGGAGCGTATCAGCAAGGAGAATTATTATCTGGACATTGCCCAGACCGTGTTGGAGCGGGCCACCTGCCTGCGGCGCATTTACGGCGCTATCATTGTGAAAAACGACGAAATCATCTCCACCGGCTACAACGGCGCCCCCAGGGGCCGGCGCAACTGCGTAGACATGGGCTACTGCACAAGGGAAGCCCTGCGGGTGCCCCGGGGAGAGCGGTATGAGCTGTGCCGCAGCGTCCACGCCGAGGCCAACGCCATCATCTCCGCCTCCCGGCGGGACATGGTGGGCGGCACCCTGTATCTGGTGGGCAAAAACGCCCAAACCGGGGAAATTTTGGGCGATGCTACCAGCTGCGCCATGTGCCGGCGGATGGTCATCAATGCGGGCATTGTCCGGGTGGTGATCCGAAAAACGCCTACGGAGTTTGAAATCGTGGATGTGGCGCAATGGGTGGAAGGCGATGACCTGCCGTTTGCGGAAAACATCGGCGGCTGACATGCCCGGCAAAAATTCCTGCGGAATTTTCTGCCAAAGGGCTTACAGTCTGCTGCGGGCATCATTTTGCCGCAAGCGACAAAATTCCACACCGGCAGACTGAGAGTTTTTTTCACGCGCATGTCACGGTGAAAAATGATTTAAATTTTTTGCCGCCTGCGGCCGGTAAGCTCTGCGAGACTTTTGTCCCTTTCCCCGGAGGCCCGGGGTTCTATACAAATTAACATTAAGGAGTGCGGTAAGAATGTTGAACGAAAGGAAAATGGAAGCCTACTGCGCCATTTTGGCGGAGGAGCTTCGCCTGGCCACCGGGTGTACAGAGCCCATCGCCGTCGCGTATTGTGCTGCAAAACTGCGCGAGGTGCTGGGCGGTAAACCGGAAAAAGTGCTGGCCGAGATCAGCGGAAACATCCTGAAAAATGTGAAATCCGTGGTGGTGCCCAACACCGGCGGACGGCGGGGCATTGAGGCCGCCATCGCCGTGGGCATCGTGGCCGGGGACGCCGACGCAGAGCTGCAGGTGCTGGCCAAGGTCACCGAGGAGGACACGAAGCATATCCAGGAATATTTGGACGCCACGGATATCACCGTCACCTGTCCGGAGACCCCCTGCCTGCTGGACATCCGGCTCACAGGCTGGCTGGGTGGGCACAAGGCCGTGACCCGGGTGGCCAACAACCACACCAACCTGGTGTACATTGAAAAAGATGGCCGGGTGCTGCTGGAAAAGCCCGAGAGCGCCTCTGCCGAGGCCAATCTCCAGGACAAGAGCGTCCTGAATGTGAAAGACATTCTTACCTTTATAGAAACCGTGGACATAGAACGGATACGGCCCTGCATCAGCCGGCAGCTGGCGTGCAACAGCGCCATTGCCGCCGAGGGGCTCCGGGGTGACTGGGGCGCCAACATCGGCTCCACCTTGCTCTCCACAGGCAGCGGCATCGAGACCGAGGCCCGGGCCTGGGCTGCGGCGGGGTCCGATGCGCGGATGAACGGGTGCGAGATGCCGGTGGTCATCTGCTCCGGCAGCGGCAACCAGGGCATCACTGCTTCGGTGCCTGTGTGGCGGTATGGCCTGTTTTTGGGCGCAAGTGAAGAGAATATCCTCAGAGCCGTCGCCCTGTCCGACCTTATTACTATTCACCAAAAAACCGGTATCGGGCGGCTCAGCGCCTACTGCGGCGCGGTGTCCGCCGGGGTGGGAGCAGGCTGTGGCATCGCCTGGCTCCGGGGCGCGGGTTACGACGGCATCAGCCGCACCATCTGCAACGCCGTGGCCATGATCTCCGGGTGCATCTGTGACGGAGCCAAGGCCAGCTGTGCCAGCAAAATCGCCATGGCCGTGGGTACGGGCATCCTGGGATACAACATGTACCTGGGCGGCAACAACTTCCGGCCCGGCGATGGCATAGAGGGCGCGGACGTGGAGGAAACTATCCGCAATGTAGGTGTTTTAGCCTCCAAGGGCATGCACGAGACGGACCGGGTGATCTTGAATATCATGACGGGCCGGTAAATACGAAAAAATCAGCAGGTACGGTTAAGCCGTACCTGCTGATTTTTGGGGGATTACGGATTGCGAAGCCAGTGTGCGCACTGGCTTCGCAATGACATTGCACAAGGATCGCGGCGCTTGGCGGCAAAAAATCACACAGGCAGGGCAAAGCCCTGCCTGTGTGCATAATTTGATGCAGTTTATATGGGCGGATCAGTCCAGACGCACGGCCGTACCGCTGGCGGTGACCATAAGCATGCCGTTATCGGCGCCCAGGACCTCATAGTCAATGTCCACACCCACCACGGCATCGGCGCCCAGCTGGGCCGCCCGCTGCTCCATTTCGTCCAGGGCCTGCTGGCGGGCGTTGATGAGCTCCTCCTCGTAGGTGCCGGAGCGGCCGCCGAAGAAGTTGCTGAGCCCGGCCACAAAGTCCTTGACAAAGTTCACACCGGCGATGACCTCACCGAAAACAACGCCCTTATATTCCGTGATACGGCGGCCCTCCACAGAGGGGGTAGTGGTTACGATCATGTGTTCTCCTCCCTATTATTTATACTCCGGGGCATCCGGGGTGCGGCGGTGCAGCAGGGGCTTGCCCTCGGCGTCCACCAGGACGGTGAGGCCGCCGGAATTGCCGCTGGTGTGGTACAAATACTCCACGCCTGTCTGGGTGTCTACCCAGATCTCTGAGGAGGTGACGAATCCGTTTTCCGCCAGCACCTTCACGAAGCGGTCGGTTTCTTTCTTGGCCATAGCGCCTTACGCCTCCGGCTTATCATCGGACAGGATGGTCTTGGCGCTGGCAGCCAGGCCCGCCAGGCCCTGGATCTCGCTGGGGATGATGAGCTTGGTAGCCTTGCCGTCGGCCACCTTCTCCAGGGCCTCCAGGGCCTTGAGCTTGATGACCTGATCGTTGGGGGCAGCCTCGTTCAGCAGCTTCAGAGAATCCGCCATGGCCTGCTGCACCTTCAGGATAGCCGTGGCCTCGCCCTCGGCCTGCATGATGCGCGCCTGCTTCTGGGCGTCCGCCTTCAAAATGGCGGACTGCTTCTCACCCTCAGCCACCAGGATCTTGCTGGCCTTCTCGCCCTCGGCCTGGAGGATGGACTCCCGGCGCTCACGCTCGGCCTTCATCTGCTTTTCCATGGCATTTTGAATTTCCCGGGGCGGGAGGATGTTCTTCAGCTCCACACGGTTGACCTTGATGCCCCAGGGATCCGTGGCCTCGTCCAGGATGGAGCGCATTTTGGCGTTGATGGTGTCGCGGCTGGTGAGGCTCTGATCCAGCTCCAGCTCGCCGATGATGTTGCGCAGGGTGGTGGCGGTCAGGTTCTCAATGGCGTTCATGGGCCGCTCCACACCGTAAGTATACAGCTTGGGATCG
>OGIG01000125.1_pt1 | contig 74757 bp, 66 predicted proteins | sample 1571601 | NCBI WGS metagenome assembly OGIG01 (sample SAMEA2581953, study PRJEB24529) | metagenome | biome: Human gut stool | place: China | collected 2011 | reverse complement strand
TGCAATCATGATAACACAGACTGCAAAGCAGATGCAAGAGTTTATTCGTAATTTAATGTTTTTTTAATTTGTTTGACGTTTCATCGTTAAAGTGCCTTTTCAATCTCTTCTCCCTATGTTAAAATAGTAGCATGAAAAATACATTTAATACTAAAATTTTATTTCAGTTTTATCACAGTGCTGTTAAGGCGGAATTGAAGAAAAGGGGATTTGCAAAGGATACCGCGCAGAAAATCAAAAAGGAATATAAGGAAATTGCAAGACGTGCCAAGGACATCGGACCTTCCAGACTGTTAAGCTCCTATATCATGGGTATTTATTTCATTGCCTTAAACCGGAGCACCGGTAAAACGGCTGAGGAAAATTATTCCATATTTAAAGAAGGACTTTGTGCATCCGGTCTGTTCCATAAGGTACTTGGAAATGCCGACAGTTACCTTGATGAAAAGAAAATGCCGGGACGTCTGCAGTGGTCGGCGGACAGCCATAAACATCAGTATGAAAACGACTGGGTTGTGGATATTTTGCCGGGAAACGGGGAATACGACCTCGGCTACGATTACCATGAATGCGGCATCTGCAAAATATGTCAGGATGAGGGTTGTCCGGAACTGGCTTCCTACCTGTGCCGTATGGATTTCGTGCTGGCAGATATCATGAACATGAAATTAGAAAGAACCGGCACCATCGCTGACGGTGCCGATTACTGTGACTTCCGCTATAGCCGGAAATAATTAATCTCCTCTTCCGTGAGGACATCAAGATGTTTGTCCCGGATTGCATACACTCTGGTGCAGACCTCTAAAACCGTCGGACGGTGGGTGGTTACCAGACAGGTACGCGGGTATTCATCCTTCATCAGGTTCTTTAATAGCTTTCGTTCCGTTGCCACATCCAGAGCAGAGGTTGCCTCATCCAGCAGTAAAATGGGGGACCTGCGGAGGATGGCTCGGGCAATGGAAAGCCGCTGCGCCTGCCCTTCGGAAAATCCGCCGCCTCGTTCCTGTATCGGGCTGTTGATACCGTCCGGCAGTCTCTCTACAAAATCCCATGCACAGGCAATTTCCAAAGCATTCTGGATTTCTTCGTCCGTAGCATCCTCTTTTACATTTCTCATATTTTCCGCAATCGTACCGGAGAACATGGTATTTCCCTGCGGTACATAGGATATTAACTGTCTGGCGGAAGCATTGAGGGGCATGTTTTCCTCCCTTGTGCAAAGCTGCGCAGTGCCTTCCTGTGACAAAATTAAGGAGAGCAGGAGTCTTAGCATAGTGGTCTTGCCTTCTCCGGAGGGACCAATGAGTGCAACCACTTCGTGCGGATGCGCCTCCATAAAAGCATGTTCAAAAACCACTGTGCCGTTTCGGTAAGCATAGGAAACGTCCTGCACGGAAAGTCCCACACCTTCCTCTTTATGCCGCTCCCAGAAAGCCTTCACTTCTTCCTTTTTACTGTAGTCCTCTCTCGGCATCTCCACAATATCCATCAGTCTGCCCGCCGAAGTGGCCAGGGAAATGGATGTGGGAATTAACGAAATCAGATTGTTCAGGGTACTTGTCAGAGTACTGGACAGAGTGAGAAACATGGTCATGGTACCGTAGCTGATAGCTCCGCTCCACACCCGGTAAATACCCCAGCCGTAGGAAGCATAGGAAACTGCCATGCCGATTAACGTCATCAGAACGGAAATTACCATGCTCATTTTCTGATAACTCATACGCATGGTAATGTATTCCTTCTGCAGATTTTTCAGCCTTTCTATATAAAGGGAAATCATATCGAAGGCCTTAATGGTCTGGATATTGGAGAATGCTTCCTGGTTAAAGCCGGACATTTTCGCATTCATGGCTGCGCTTTTGTTATTGTTGCTCTGCATTTTTTTCGTCAGATACCGGGACATAAGGAAAGAAACCGGCATGCTCACAAGGGCAAACACGGCAAACGACGCATCATAATAAAGCACCATCCACAGGGCGCTTCCAAACCGGAAAAGATATATGATTAAATTGGGAATAAAACTCAGAATGCCGGAGGCGATATTGGAAGCATCCCCGTTCCAGCGGGTCAGCAAATCCCCGGTATGGTACTCCGTCAGGGATTCCCAGTCCGTCACTAAAATCTTTGAAAAAATATCCGCTTTAATACCGGCATCCACGCTCATACTGATTTTGGTGGAAATGTAATTGGAAATCTGTGTCAGGAAAACACTTCCTAAATTCATGCCTATCATGATGCAGAAGGTCATAACAACCTGCCCCGTTTCATGTCCGGTAATAATATCAATCAGATCCTTGGATACCAGACTTCCCAGAAGGGAGATGCCGGTACCGGCAAGGCCCAAAAGCGTATACACCGCAATCGCCCAGATATGCTGTCTGGCGTATCCGCCAATCCATTTTATTCGTTTCCACGTCTGCTGCATACTCACTCCCTCACAAACCCTTTAACGTACAAACAGCACCGCCTGTTTCAGACGATGCTGTCCTTTTTTCTCAAGTGTTATTTTTTTAGTCATCATAACCGCCCTGTACATTCGGTGCCTTCGTACAGGAAATGGTGGCAGAAATAACTGCCAGGCCATCCGGGTCATCACAGTAAACCTTAAGTAAGGAACTGTAATTGTCGTTGCAGTTATAAGCATTGCCATGCTGTTCTCTGGTCAGGACTACGGTACAGCCGTTTACGCTGACGCCGAAGGACTCAAAGTTTACACTGGTAATGGGCTGGTTAAATACGATGGTAACGGTGGAAGCGGTAGAAATGTGCTGCACATTGCCGTGGTTTGCGGTTACGCGGAAGTTTGCGTACTTCTCGTGTGACACTACCTGCTCCTTATTTACGGATACCGTCCAGCACTGCGGTTCTTCCGGTCCGGAAGGATTGGCTCCGCTGTTGGCATAAATGCCTTCTGCCAGATCTTCATTTTCTAAAATAACAGGACTCTCATATTTTTTCATAATCTCAACTCCTTTTACAAAAACCTCTACCTTTATGATATGCGTTATCTTCCATAAAGGCCCCCCGATTATTTTTATTTTAAAATAGCTTTTACCTTATGTCAAGGTAACATAATTTACTAATTTGTACTTTTTTAAATACCACAATTGCCTATTTTTCAAACAGGGACAGCCTTTTTACCAGTTCACCTCTCGCTTTGGCATTTCTTAATACCGCTCTAACGGATGTGTGCCTGATTTTCCGGTTATTCCTAAGAAACCGTACCAGTGTCATGCACCAGAGCAGGGGCCAGAGTAAAAAGCATTTCCCGGCCTGGGGGAAATTCAAATGCATCTGATGGTGAAACTCGCGCGTATAGGCGCCAAAGCCGCTGCCTCTCACCGCTACCATCCTGTCCTCCGAGGTCTTGCCGAATTCTTCGCTGTCCAGCACATCCCTTAAAAATGCCTCCTGCAGAGTATCCCCTGCTGTTTGGACTCCTTTACCGGGTACTTCTGCTATATCTTCCTTCAGATTGCTTTTCAGAAAGCTTACGCTTTCTTCCGGCAGTCCCAGATATTCTACGCAGGTAGCTGTTACCACATCGGAAAAACCTTTGAGACCGCTTTCCGCTATCAGCTTTTTATAAAGCTGTTGTTCTTCACCGGATACTCCTTTTTCCCAGAAGACAACCCAGTCGCATAGAAGCTTCAGCCCAAATCCGGCACGCAGAAAGTGCTGCAGCATATGAAGAAGCAGTTCGTATGCGTGGCAGGCGCCGGTCAGCACCGGCAGGGTAACCCCCATAATTTCCTTTTCCTCCGTGTGTGCTGCGAAAAGCTCCCTGCATTTCTCCAGACAGGTATTCATGGCTGCATTGTCAAACGGCTCCGCTATCAGGGTGTGCAGTTCCACCACTATTCCTTCCGCAGTCTGCATCACCAGATGGTGCAGGGAATGTTGTTCTTCCTTTACCGTCATGCCATGTGCCAGAAAAAGCGCCCGGGCCTTCGGTAAATCGCCTTCCTTCAGCAGATACAAATCCACATCGCCGGATTTGCGCAGTTCCGGCACCGGGTAATAAGCCGAGGTCGCCGTTCCTTTTAATAAAGCAACCGGAATGTCCGCCTCCCTTAAAAGCACTGTGAGAAATTTGCCGGTAAACAAAAGGTGGTAATTCTGGCTCACCGTCCGCCGGGCTGCCTGCTGCCAGACCGTCCTCCATGCGACCATACATTCCGGTGCTTCCCCGACTTCCTCATGTGCAGCAGTTTCCGGCGCTTCCCCGTTTTCCTCATGTGCGGCAGTTTCAGGCGCTTCTCCGACTTCCTCATGGGCGGCAGTTTCCAGCACATCATACAGAAGGGGAAGTACCTGATGTGCCTGCGCCATGGCAAAAAGCTTTTCATAGTTTATATTGTCCGTCTGTCCGGAACTATTTATTTTTTCCCGGTCCGAATTGCCTGCCAATGCTGCTTTCAGCAGCCGGAGCAGTTCCTGCTCTTCTCTGTCGGGACCGACCGCAACTTTCTCTGCCCTTTCCATAAAATCTGCCTTTCCGTCACTCGTTTCTATCACGCTTTTGCATTCTCACCGGCTTTCAGACCTCTCATCTCTGCCACACTTTCGTTTCCTCACCGGCTTTCAGACCTCTCATCTCTGCCGCACTTTCGTTTCCTCACCGGCTTTTCAGGCTTTCCAGCTCTACGGTACCCAGCAGGTAACCGTATTCCGTGGGATTTTGCTCATTGGCAAAATAAATCTGCCTGCCGCTGTCCTTATCCGTAAGGCGCAGGTACACCCGGCAGCTGTCGGACTGCCACCCTGTCAGGGAAACGTCCGCCGAAACCGTTTCCACCCGTTCTGCTCCTCTTCCGCCCACAAGATATGTAAAATCCACGTCCAAAGGGATTTCCCGACATTCTCCGGTATCCTCACACACTACAATAACCTCCGGTACCGTTTCTTTTAAAATCGGCGCAAAACCCACATTCTGTAAGTCTATCCGTAAGGAAAGAATATCCTTCCAGAAATGATATTCTCCGCTCACCTCTTTTAGAAGCAGCCGGTAGCCCAGATGCGTTTCCGCATAGGAAAGACCGTCCATGCCCTGATAACAGCCCTCTTCCTCAACCGTGGCGGCTGCCCATTTTTCCAGAACCCTTCTGTCATAGTCCTCATTCAGGTAGCTGATATGCATAACGGCAAGGTCATGCATGGCAGTTTCCCAATCGTTGTAAGGATTATCCACAATCACTTCCCCACCGTTGGGAACATATCCACAAAGCTCCTCCTGAAAGGCAAGCTCTTCCTCCCGGTTCCAGCAGGAAAAATCCCCTGCCTCCTTGCGGGAGGCTTCCCCATACGTGCCATAATCGCTGTAATTTCCCAGAATACCGTCATTGAAAAGTCCCAGCCTGCAGCCGTCCTCAAACGCCTCCGGGATTTCCGCAAATCCGGTGGCATTCCGCCACTGCATGGGCATCCGTACCGCCAGATACACACTGTCCCCCGTTGCCGTCCTTAAGGTTTCGTACAGTGTATGCCAGTCCTCTGCCGTACTGTAACGGGTGCCGTTCATTTCTCCCCAGTTGCCGGTAAACAGCCCCTGCAGGGTAAAAATGATGTCCTTATTTTCCGCCACAAGGGGTCCTGTCTGTTCTATATGCCGCAGAATAACGGAAATGTCTTCCGGTTCCGTTTCCGCATTTTCTCCCGACCAGTCATACAGGAAGCGGACAATCAGCTGCTTTCCCGTCCCACGGAGTGCCTGAAACAGACCACGGATACTGTCAAGCCCCTGCTCTGTCAGTTCCCTGTCCCGGTAATTGCAAAGATTTATCTGAATCATGGTCAGATTCGTTCCGGTATCGTCCTGAAACCGCTCTGCCACCGTTTCCTCCCACTCTGCATTTTCATCCGCAATCACAAATCCGTATATATAATAAAAACCGCGGTTTGGATTGGATAAATATCGGGAGGACTCCGTAAAACATTCTGCCGAAAAGATAACTCTGCCATGCCCTCTTTTTCTCCCCCAGACAAAGAGAAGTCCTGTAAGAAGAAGGGCAGGCAACAGCATTCCTGCCGTAAAACGCAGCGCCGTCTTTATTCTGTTTTTCCTGCGTTTCACCTGTTGTGCCAAGCTCTTTCCCCTTTCATTCATCCTCTATTGCCAGCTGGTACAGACATGCCGGATTTTGCCGGAAATAGTAGCATACAAAATTTTTATCTTCATAATACGTTTTCAATTCACCCGGATAAAGCTTTTCAAAAGAATCGCACCATTTCTGCAGACGGGATTCCACCACGGTACGGGACAGCAGATCCGAATACGCCGCAGATGAAATCGGGAACGCATAAAACGGCGGTTCCGCCAGCTCAGGAGAAATCGTTGCAGTAAAAATAGCCGGGCACTGGCTTACATTGCTTTCGTACAGAGCCGGATATTTTTCCGCCGCCAGCCAGGACGGACCTCCGAAGAAATGGCTCTGGGCATAGCCCAGCGGATGCTTCTCCACAAATAAGAAGACATATTCCGTAGGGATGGTGTAATCGTCCTTAGTACATTCGTTCACAAAATTGACCGCCTCTTCGTGCAGACCGTACTGAATAACCTGATACAGTTCATCTACCGGCGACACAATGGTATAACTGTTGTGCGGCAGGGTTTCCGTAATCCGGTAGGTACTCATGACCGCTCCGTTAAAGCGTGTCAGCTCGTAATATAAATAGCCGTGGAAGGTTCCCGTCATGTTGGTAAATACATAAACCGCACCGGTAAAAAGAAGCGCTGCCGTTTTCATAACCGCCCCGGAAAGGAATACCGCCAGCAGCGTAAAGGCTGCATCCACCGGAATCATGCACATGGCAGCCAGAAGCAGTTGTATGGAGGAGCAGAGTCTGGCTCCCGCAATCAGTGCGGGCAGACCCAGCGCTTCCGCACAGTACATGCCAATGAAAATAACCGTAGAAAGTGTCAGGGACAGATAATGGTCAAACATTCCCGCCTGTATGCCCTTTCTGCGGAAAACAAACCGCAGTAGCATGGCTAATATACGGCAGAATACAAAAACCGCCAGTGCCAGCGCCGTCATTTTTAGGAAGCCGTCCGCCCGCTGTTCCTTATACAGAGTCACGTAGCCCGCCCAGTACAGGGCGTCTGCCTCTTTCAAAAAAAATGCTTTCAGCCGAGTAAGCAATGGCTCCTTGGGCGGCTGGGGTGTTTCCCCGCCGGCGGTGCTGTTCTCTCCGTCTGCATTGCCGGTGCCGCTGTTCTCTCCATCCGCTCCCTGGTTGCCGTTCGCATCGGTACCGGAGCCGCCGCTTGCATCGTTGCCGTTGCCGCCATTTTCCAGACCGCCGCTGCCCTGTCCGTCTGCGCTGCCTGCGGCATCGTTTTCCCCGTCCGGCGCCATATAGCCGGAGGCGGCGCCCTCCACGCCGTTGATAACATTCATCGCCCAGTTAATGGAGCCCTGGAACGGAATGCCGGAAGCCAGTGCCCCCGCCATGGGAACCACCGCTATCAGCACGCCCACCAGCACAGCGCCCACAAGGGATACAAAACGGGTGGACTTGAAAATCCTTGAAAACAGAACCGGTACAAATGCCACGCACAGGAAAAAAGCCATAATGGTAGGGTAGAAATGCACCGCCAGCGTCACGGCAATGGCAAGCATAAATACCAGTAAATTTTCGTTATAGTAAGCCTTTTTCAGAAACTGCAGTTTTTTACCCCATTTATTCTGCGGCAGTCTGATTTCCTCTTTGGGCGTATTCAGATACCGTATCAGGAAAGCCGGACATAAGAACATGGCATACATACCGAATTCCTGCGGAATGGTCCACTGCAGACGTGACATGCCGAACACACTGTCAATGCACACCACATCCAGCGTCAGAAACAATGCCAGTGCAAAATGCGGAGTAAAGCGGAACCGGAAAATCTCTTTCAGAAACAGGTATGCCGAAAGCAGAAAAACCATCACATGAATGCCCTGGGTAAACAACATACAGCTGTAAATACGGATACCAAACAATGTATGCATGGCGTAGATAAAGCAGTGCATCCCCTCCGGGTACACGCCGTCCGAGAAAATCTGTCCCTGCGTCAGGGCATAAATCCACTGGTTGTGGGGATAAATGTCACCGAAACCATAGGAATAATCCTGAAAAGCGCCGTAGCTGAAGTACATGCAGCCGAACACCAGCAGCACAAAAAGAAGTCCGTATTCCACAAAATGCCCCTTTATCCGCTGAAAGCCTCTTTTTAAGATACCGGCACTTTTTCTCTGCAGCCATTTTCCGCATTTTAACAAAAACTGCCGGATACCGAAGGTGCCGTTCAGCACACGCAGAAGCATGGGAATGTCTGCCTTCCCGGACATAATTTTTGTTACAATAAAATACACAAGGGGACCGTAAAACAAAATCCGCACCACCCAGGGATTTAAGAAATGTATGAGTCCTAAAAGAAGCACCACCGTATTGATGCCAAGCACCGATACGGTCGTACAGAAGCCGAAGCGGAAGGTCAGGGATTTCCCCTTCAAAAACCTTCTGCACAGAAAAGAAGGATACACAATCATCAGGACAAAATAGGCGCCCAGTACTTTTGTAAATTCCAGTCCCCAGTATAACGCTGTCATAATGTTTCCTCCTTTCCCTAAAATTCTTATTTGATATAGCCCAGATAAACGCTCTCACCCATCATCTTGTTGGCGGGATAAATCACCCTGCCGTCCTGCTTTCTGCGGATGGTCAGGTAAAATGCATAATTGGTGCCTGCGTTTCCGAACAGTCCGACCACAGCCGTATAGCTTTCCTTCTTTCCGGCATCCAGAAGCCGCAAATCGCAGCTTATTTTCCTGCTGCCCTTTTCTCCGCTTCCGGTCAGCCAGCTTAAGTAGACCTCCGCCTCCCGGTACAGATTGGCAAAGCCCACATTTTCTATGTCAACCGTCACTTCGCAGGCTCTTTCGCCCTCGGATTTGCCCAGAAATGAAATTTTCACATCCCGGATTAAAAAGCGGTAGCCCAGATGCGCTCCGATATAATCGTACAGGTTGATGCCCATCCAGGGGCCCCTGCCGTTAAAGTTGTGTCTTGCCCAGTTGTCCAGCACATTCCTGTCGTACATACTGTTTAAGTAGGTAACATGCAGTCTGCGAAGCTCCGCCAAAAGTCTTTCCTGGGAGATGCTGTCTGTGTAGCCCTCTCCGTAAATGGCTTCCCCGCCGACCGGCGCCTCCCTGCCTATCTTTTCGATAAAGCCAAGCTCTTTGTCCCGGCTCCATGCACTTTCCCAGTCCATGTCTCCGGCGGTATTGCCGGCATAGGTGCCGTAGTCCGTTTCAGACCCCAGAATGGCATCGTCAAACAGTCCAAGCGGCCGCACCGTTCCGTGAATATCCTGAAAATTACCCCGGCTGAACAGCGCCGCTTCCGTATAAATACACCTTATCTGGGACGGCTTTCTCACGGAGAAAAACGTATCCTCCCGGATGCCGGAGGTTAAAATGGCGGTCATCTCCCGCAGCTTATCTTTTTCCAGAAAGCGGGAAGAATGCATCTCGCCCCAGTTGCCGGTCAGCACACCCTGAAAAACAAAAATGCGGCTGTCAAACTCGGCAATCAGCTCCCGCACCTTAAGCATATGGTTCTTGACCTGCGCAAACAGGGACGGCTCCCTCTCCAGTGCCTTGCCCTCATGGTCATAGGCAATGCGCAGGATGATTTCTTTGTCCATCGCCACGAAAAAGGACAGCACGCCCCGCATATACTGCATGGCGGCATCATCCAGGTCCCTGTCCCGGTAGCAGCCGATGTCGAACATTATAAGCGCCAGACTGTCATCCGCACTGATGCTTTCCTGAAGCACCTGTAAATCCACTCCTTGGTCAAGCGAAAACGTATATAAACGATACCAGCCCCTGTCCGGATTGCCCGGCAGATTAGTCTGTTCTGTCAAATCCCCCTTCTGAAAATTACGATTAAACAGTTTCATCCTTTATTGCCTCCAAATCTACCCGAAGCCATTTGATTCTGATAAATACCGCCAGCATGGAAAAGGTCATGCGGAACATATAAGTCACCGGTTTTAAGCCGGAATGCATACTTTTTCCCGTGGTTCTCACATGCATAAGCGCCGGTACTTCTTCAATGCGGAAACCTAAAAGAAGCATCTGTAAAATCATATTGGCATCCGGGTATCTGTCATCAAAATGACGGTAGCCTGCGTAATAGGAAAAGGCCTTCCTGCCAAGTCCCTGCAGCCCTGTGGTCGGGTCCGTAATCCTTCTGCCCGTTCCCAGCCGTATAAAAAAGCGGAAAACAGCCCATGCCATCCGTTTTAAGACACCCGCCGGATACTTTGGCGCTCCTTTTATAAAACGGGAACCCAGTACAATGTCCGGGCAGTGGCCATCCGCATCCTTAGTTGTCAGTTTTTCATAAATCGCCGGAATATTGGAAGGGTCATGCTGCCCGTCCGCATCCATCTGTATCACATAGCGGTAGCCGTGGTTTAAGGCATACTTATAACCGAGCTGCAGCCCGTTTCCGTATCCTAAATTGTAAATATGCGTCACAACAGGTACCTGTCTTTTTTTTACTTCCCGCTCCGTCCCGTCGACGGAGGCATCGTTCATGACTAATATATCCGCCATTTCGGAAACCGGCGGCTTCCGCAGTGCATCCAGAAGCTTTCCTATGGTTTTTTCCTCATTATAAGCCGGAATAATTATTAAAAGTTCCTTTTTCATATCAAAAATCATCCTTTCAGCATGGAAAGTAATTTTTGTATCTCCTCTGCGGCGTCCGCATTTTTTTTAGCTGCGGCAGCTCCTAATTTTCCGCGCAGTGCCTCATCTTCCAAAAGAAGCATGATGTTTTCCGCCAGACTTTCCGGGGTAAGACCGCACATCAGACCGTCCCTGCCGTGACACACCTGCTCGCGGTTGCCGCTGCAGTCCGACACCACCATGGGCTTCCCTAAAATCTGCGCCTCCTGTATGGCAATGCTTTTTCCCTCAAACCGGCTGGCATGCACATAAATGTCTGCCTGCTTCATAAACGGATAGGGATTGTTCACGGCGCCGTACAGGATAAAATCCTCCGTCAGCCCCAGGGCATCTATCTGTTCCTGCAATCTTTTGCGCTGGTCGCCTTCTCCCAGGACATACCATCTTACGTTTTTTCCTGCATCCTTCAGACGCTTCATGGCATTCACGGAAACCTCAAATGCCTTCTGCGCGGTAAGCCTGCCCACGGAAAGCAGACGCATGCCGGTAAAACCGTCGGTAAAGCCCTCTCCTTCTTCGGCACGTCTTACAATCTCCTCTTTGTTTAAGATATTATGGAATACCTCCGTTTTGTCCGGCAGCTCCGGGTAAGCTTTTAAGAACGCCTCCCGCACTTCGTCCGATACTGTAAATATTTTATCAAATGCAAGATAACAGTCCTTATCCAGGGCTCTTGTGTAACCTGCCTTTTCATAGTCCACATGGATAAAAGCCGCTTTCTTTGCCGCCTTTACATGGTCCGCCACAAAATAAGCCGCTCCGCCCTCCAGATAGGACACCGCCAGATCGTATTCCTCCGGCAATACTATACCACCGTCGGAAAGAACGCGCCAAAACAATTTATCGGGAAGAAGCCTCTTTTTGCCCAGCATGGCGCAGGTATTTTTTACCAGATAAGGAAACAGCTTAACTACCGTTCCTCTGGTAAACATAGCCTTCAAAACCGTTTTTTTCAGGTATTTCCGTCCCTTAGCCGTCAGCACCGGGTCTTCCCTGTATTTCTTATTTAAGAGCCGCACATCCGCCGGCAGCCGGGACGCCATTTCTCCCTGACCCGTAAGCACATAAAGGGAAATCTCATACCGGGCTTCCCCCTTCTCCCTTGCCAGCGTCTGCAGCAGGGAAAGAAGCGCCGTCTCGGCGCCCGCCTGCCCTAAGGTATTGATAACAAACAGAATTCTATACACCGTTATGATCATGTGCCCTTTCCTCCTGCAGTCTGCCCACTTCTTCTTTTAGTAAAGAAACCTGTATCGCCAGCTCGTTGTTCCGGCGCATCAGCTCGGAAACCCGGCAGCTTATGAAATAAGCACCGTACAGAAGGCAGAAGCCAATCAAAAGAAGAAGCACCATGCCCGTATAGCTGATGTACTGGTTCCAGCCCGCCGGGCGCAACAGACAGCCGGCTAAAATAATGCCGATGGCAACCAGTCCCCAGGTCAGGCAGAAGGGCTCCGTCATCCGCCGCTTTGCCAGGGAAGATATGGTTCTTACAAGCAGGTAGACTCCTGTTATAATCATGATAATCTGAAGCATTAAACCCGGTTCCATTACCGACTCCTCTCCGCAGCCTTGTTTTCATAAACACAGTTGGAAGGACATTTGCCTTCTCCCTTTTTCAACAGACTGCCTTTGCAGAAAATGTGTATATCCATATTTTTTTCCATGGTGCGCAGACGGTCATACGCCACACAGAAGCCCGTCAGAGCGCCTGCCACCAGCCCCATTCCGTACCAGATGACAGGCAGAGTGGAAGAAAACAGACTGCCTAACAGTGTAACCACGGTAAAGCATGCAGCCGTAAGCACTGCCCCCACAAGGTCATTGAAGTAGTACAGGAAAATAATGGCGGCATACATAATAAACAGAATAAAATAACCGGCTGCCAGGCAGGGGTATATCTGCATGATTAACCCGCCCAGACCAAGCTGCGGCAGAAAGACCGTGCACAGGAAAAATACCACTACCGACACGATAAACTGGATGCGCACCAGATTCAGAAGTTCATCGGAAAGCTGTTCAAACATCCTCTGCTTCGCTATGCGGATATCCATGCCCCTGCCGCCGATAACCGCCTCGGAATATTTTTTATAACGGTCATGAAAATACATTTCCACACGGGAAATAAAAATGACGCTGGCGGAAATGTTGGTAAACATGGCAAGACAGGTTGCCATATCGTAGGTGGGCATGCACACAAAGCTGTCCGCCACCACCAGATGCTCCTCCGTGCCCCAGAACACAAAATTGTGCATGTAAAGCCCCAGCGTATAAAGGAAATTCGTCACCACGAGGGGCCAGTATTTCTTAAAATACCGAAGTACATCCGCATAGCGGTCGCTGCTGTTACGGAAATAGCTCCGCACCAGCGCATATTCCAGGCTGGCAATCAGCATAAAGCCCACATCCAGGGAAATCAGCATGGAATAAATAACACTTACATGAAAAACCTTGGTAAGAAGCAGGGAAAGCAACACCGTTGTTCCCATTCCTATCAGGAAAAATGCCGATATCTTTTTATATACCTTACAGATGGAGAGATAAAGCATGGAGTAAAAAACAAACATCAGTGCCATATATCCACAGTACCCTGAGAAGACAAAGAAGATATCCACCTTGCCCACCACATATTCATGAATACAGAACGGTATACCGAGTGCTGCACTGAGCAGGGTATTAAGGAGCAGTCCCACATAGTAGCAGGGCAGGATATTTTCGTATTTTTCTTCGTAAATCACATCCGACATATATTTGGAAAGCACCGCATTGAAGGGCGAAGCCGTCAGCAGGGCGAACACAAAAATATAGAGCACTGTACAGGAATACAGCTCCCTCTGCGCATAGCCAATGGAGGAAAAGCCCAGTAAAATCTGCATAATAATGACCGCCGCAATCACCAGAAACATGGGCGCTATGGTAATGACCGTACTGTAACCGAAGCCCATCAGGTTGGTTGCGATGGTATTTTTACTGTATATTCTGTTTAGCTTGATACCGATTCCCGCCATCCTTACTCCTCCATCCGGGGATAGACTTCCTTATACAGTCTGTCAAATTTTTCCCGCATCTGTTCCATCCGGTAATAGGTATGTACCCTTTGGTAACCCACTTCTCCCATTTCCTGCCGGAGCTGTGGGGAAAGGGCTAATTTTATCATGGCTCCGGAAAGTTCCTCCGTGTTCATAATGTGTGTCAGGATTCCGGCGGTTCCGAAGGTGTCCCCTTCCTCTCCGTAAATAAGCTCCCGGCAGTTTCCCACATCCGTGGCAATAACCGGCTTATGCGCCGCAAAGCTCTCTAAAATTGTAAGCGGCTGTCCCTCACTGATGCTGGTAAGAATGGTAAAATCCATCCTTCCCAGGTATTCCTTTACCTGAATCCTGCCGGTAAATATCACGTTTTCAAGTCCTAATACCTCTACCAGTTCGTAACACTCTTCCGCATATTCCTTATCCTCGTCGCGGGGTCCCATAATCCATAGCTTCAGGTTGGGCACATGCTCCGCCGCAAAGGCAAATGCCCTTATCATGGTCTTGACATCCTTAATGGGTGTCACACGTAAAACGGCGCCGATATTGATAAAGCCCTCATCCTCCGGCTGTTTGCCGGGAATATTGGCAAAGCTGTCTACGTCAATGCCGTTCGGTGTCACATGGGTGATGGAGGCATCGCAGCCCAGCTCCGTCTGCAGCTTTCTGGCGTGACCGTACAGCGCCGTCACCGCATCCGCCCTGTCGTAGGCGAGCCGGGACATTTTCTTAAACTGCTCAATCCAGATATCCTTGTAAATACCGCTGACCCAGGAAGCCTTCAGGATTTCCTCTTCCCTTTCCCTGGTATATATGCCGTGCTCCGATACCAGAAGCCCGCAATGGTACAAATAGCCTGCCATGCCACCCAGAACGCCCGCATAGCCCGTAGCCACGCAGTGGTACACATCCGCTCTGGGAATTTTCGTATACAGGATTAAGAAAAGCGGCAGGTAAATGGAGCGCATGGTCCACAGAAAATCCGAAAATACAATCTGGGAATACTTCGCTTCGTAGCACTCCTCCACCACATGGAAAAAATCCTCACCCATCAGTAACGCATCAATAGAAAACTCTTTCTTCTGGCACATGGCAAACAGGGTATCCCAGTCTGTTTTGTATCCCAGAATCACACTCTGCAGGGCGCGGTACTGCTTCTTATCTAATTTTATTTTTTTATGCTTTCCCTTTGACCAGTCCACATCGTTTAAGTAAGCCTCATACACAGCCGACACATTGTCCGGCATTTCGTACTGAAACTTCCCGCTCTGCTTTCTGTCGGAGATAATTGCCAATATGATAAATTCATGCTGCGGAAAGGCTTTGATCATACTGTGAATCCAGCCGGATACACCGCCCACCACGTAAGGGTAGCAGCCCTCCGCCACCATACAGATTTTCATGACTGTTCTCCTTTACTGCTGCCTTTCGTCCCGTCAGGGCGCCATGAAAGGCTCCTTATACTGCAATACCTCATCCGCCCGTGTCAACCGGATATGGGTGCCGCCCACCTGCACCTTCACAAGATAGGCATCCTGTTCTACCTGCTCATAGTCACCGTTCGTGATGTCGGCAATTTTTTGTCCGTGGGTGCGCAGTAAAAACCACGCTTCCTGCCGGATGCCCGTGGCATATACCACAATGCCGTCATCCTCTTTTTCAATCTCATAGGAAAGATTGAGCAGCGAGCGCACACGGCTGTCGCTTTCCGAAAGGGTGGTGTCCTCCATGAACGTGAAATTATGGAAATAGGTGCTGACATTGCTGAACACCTTGTTAAAATACTTTTCCCAGCGGTCATCTTCCGTCTCCGGCCACATAATCCGGTGCATGTCAAGCAGTGTATTGGAATAGGCAAGCGCCGTTGCCAGACTCCTGTCCCTGAAATCCGTGCGGTAGCTGTATGCTTCCGCCTCCGCTGTCACCCCTTGCAGGGTCACATCGCCGGTATAATAGGACAATAGGAAATTTTCTCCCCTGTCCCTGCAGGTCAGGGTATGAATGCCGGAAAAATAGGCATTTTTCTCCATAGCTTCCCGCAGTTCTTCCGACACGGCTTCCTCATAAACGGCTCCGAAGGAATACCCACAGTCCATTCTGCCTAAAAAACCTCTCTCTTCGGCAATCTGCTCGCTTACAGACACATCCCTGGCGCGGTTCATGCTTAAGCCCGCTTCCGCTCCTGCTTCCTTGAACTGCTGCAGGTAGAAAATCAAATCCTCCGGCATAATACCGGCAAGGCTGGTTCTTTCATAGCCGGTATTTAGGAAACAGGTCATTTTCAGTTCCTGCCGGGAGGACATGGCTAAAATTCCCGGCCACATGACATCCCGCACAAAGCTGCGGCTGGTCCGGCTGTAATATGGCTGCATCACCGCATCCGTTTCCGAAGAAAGACTGGGATAGTCCGCCACACTGATATTCTGGGCATTGACCACCGGATACACGGTAAATTCCTGCATTTCATAAAGAAAGCCGTCTAAAATGCCAAGTCCCTCTATATCCGTCAGATAGTCGCCGTTTACGGCAAACACGAAGGTGTCCTCGTAGCGGTTTCGCCAGAGAATACGCGGAAACTCCTCCCTCTCTACCCTCGTTTCGTCCTTCAGCCCCACCATATAGGTCTTGCTTCCTTTGCCCGTCACATACCAGGGCATGGTCAGGGTAAAGTCCTGCAGTTCCTCTGCCTCCTTTTCGTTCTGCGCCTTGTATACCGCCTCGCCGCCTAAAAGAAAGCCGTCAAACAGGCGGATGCCGTCCACCTTCGTTTCCTCATTCTTTATCTCCGTAATGCCCAGGAGCGCCTGCAGGGACTCCCACTCCTCAATGCAGGAGGCCTCCGGCAGGGTGCAGAAAACAATGGGCACCCCCTCTGAGGCATAGGACAGAATGGCGGTTTCCTCTTTTTCATAGTCAATGGAAGCGCCGTCCACTAAAAGCAGTCCCGGTGTCCTGCCTTCCGTCAGATGTTCCTCGCACAGAAGGTCTTTTTTTACATAGCGGCACCATTCTTCCACAGTCTTTGCCACACTGCCTTCCGTAGCTCCCACAAAAAGGGCATAGCCTTCCAGCGAAGCAAACGCAGACTCTTTTTGTGCCGGCTGCCAGGCATCCTCTCCCGAAAGAAGTCCGGTGCCGTAATATTCATTTGTCTCGTAGTCGTTGCCGTTTTCCTTTACTAACTGGGAGAACTGAAACATAAACAGCAGTACGCCCATCATCAGAAGGATGATCAAAAAGTTTCTGCGGGATATCATCTTCCACCTCTATTACCGGAACACTCTGATAAGCTCCAGGGTCTCTCTGTCCACCACCACCGGAGATTGTTTCAGCTCCTCGATGGTTTCAAAGAATTTTTCTCTCTGCCCGCTGCTGAAATACAGCTTGAGCCGGCAGGTATACGCCGCCAGCGTATTCGGGTATTTCTCTTTGGCACGTTCACACCATTTTTCACAGTCGGTAAAATTGTCAATCTCCAAAAGACGCAGAATCAGCGCCTCCATCTGTTCAATGCCCATGGCATCCGGTGCTTCCGCATACAACACTTCGCCCACATAGTCCATTTCCGCCACGTAGCTTTTCTGCTCCATGTCCGTAAAGACCTTCTGTTTCAGGACATCATTCATATAGTTTAGGAGCATATCCGCATAGGCTGTCTTGTCGGTGCCGCCCTCTTCGATAAGCTTTTTCTGCTTTTCCACCGTCATACGGAAATCGTTCAGGGCATCCTGCAGCACACTTGCCGCATAGTGCGCCGTTTCCGTGTCCTCACTGTTTAAGGCAAGAGAAATGGATGCTAAGGACTTACGGATATCGCCCTTTACAATATTCATCATCAGGTTCCGTAAATCCGACTCGTTGGTGACTTCTATGGCTTCCTCTAAGGAAACCATGTTCCTCTCCTGCTCCTCCTCGGCGCGGACGGAAGCTTTTACCCTTTCCTTGCTGAAAATGACATCGTCCAGGTCCACCGGTTCGGAAAAGAACAGTTTATACCACAGATAGGCAAGCAGGAAAAAAAGCGGTCCCACCACGGGGCAGATGAGCATGACAATCAGGATAAAAATATGGCTTTTCTTCAACCGCCGCTTCATTGCTCATATTCCTCCATAATCTCACTCCTGCAGCCGATGGCTGCCAGTCGTTCCATAACCGGCACCGCATCCTGTCTTCTTGCATTGGAAAGCAGCACATACAGGCGGTTGTCCGACAGAAGTCCCACGTAATCCTGATGCCGCAGCCTGGCTGAAATCCGCATGGCAAGATCCTTGTAGGTAATGTCCGGCGCCGCCTCCACCTTTAACACAATACATTCTGTAAGTCCCTTCTTTTCCGCCGCCAGATATGCATTGATAAGGGTGGTAAACGCCTCGTCATCCAGGATTTTGGTGCCGTCAATGTAACGCTCCTCTTCCAGCGCTTCCAGATATTTATTCGCTCTCACCACCGCATTGTGGATGAGGGCGCTGATTACCACCAGCTGGTTTGCCTGCCCCAGTGTCATGCTCTCCCAGGGGATTCCCCAGATCATAATAATCATCTGTATTTCATTTTCTTCAAAAATGGCATTTGCCATAAGCGGGTATTTGTCGTTTAAGCTCCGGTTGATAAATACCTTTTTTTCTCCCAGTACCTCGTACATTTCCCCAAGCTGCCTGTAGCGGATGGAGTTTCCCATGCTTCTTGCCTTGGGCGAGGTTGCGGAAAACAGTCTGGCGTACTCGCCGCCGGATACGGTGTAAATCGCCACGTCCCTGCTTTTCATCAGCCGGGCAATCATCTCCGCCGCATAGAAAAGCACTTCCTCCTGGCTGTACTGGTCTAAGGATGAGGTAATGCTGTAAATCTTGCCCACGCTGTCGTTCTGGTTCACAATCTGGGTTTCCAGCGCATCTTTTACGCGCACGTTGCTGTCGTTGATTTCCTTGATGTCCTCAAGCTGCTGGCTCAAAAATTCCTTTTCTTCCCCGTGCTCCCTTTTCAGCTTGGTAATGTAGTCGCGCATGTAGCCCACCGCAAGCCCCAGAATAAAAAGCTGGGCTATCCACACATAGGTGTTGCTGTCGAGCATCAGTTCAAAACCGCTCCGGTCGTACATCTGCCGGAAACAATAGCCCGCCACCGCCAGCGCCGCGGAAAGCGTTGCCTGCTGCTGGCCGTACACAATGGCAAATAAAAGTACATACAAAAGGTAAAAATCCAGACTGTGGAAATATTTACTGCCCACCGCCCTGTTATTTAACATAAAGAAAATCACAAAGCAGATGCCGTTTTCGATATAGGGTATCGCTGTTTTCATAAGCCAGCCCGCCCGTTCCAGAATTCTTTCCCTTATGGTTTTCTTCCGCTTTTCTCCGTATAAAAAGATATGTCGGTACTTCTTCATCCGGGCAACAATTCTTGCCACCACATGGGGTGTGTCGCACAGAAACGAGGGTTTGAACTCTTCCGCAAAGCGGGCGGAGGACAATATTTTCCGTTTGGTATTGGTTCCCACGGACACAATTTCCACGTTGAACCACATATTTTTGCGCACTAATTCCGCAAGCTGCCGCTCGGTAACGGGTGTTTCGGAAGATAAATTGTATAAATGGTATTTGTGGGTTTCGCAGACGGCAAGCCGGTACAGATATTCCACCGCATCCGTAACATAAAGCAGTGAAAAGGTATCGTTGTCATCTACCGTGATAATGTATTTGTCTAAAGACTCCAGACACATCTTTGTACAGATATCGGTGACATCTGCCATGGTATCCGGCATAGAATACAGATGGTCAAGACGTAGAACAATAATATCCCTGCCGCAGTTTTTGCCGTAGCTTTCGCACATTTCCTCCGTCTGGGAAAGCACCATGCTCTTAAAGCCCTGGGGCGCCGCAGGCGTTTCTTCGGAAATGTCCTCCGGGAAATCCCCCTGATACACCTCATCCGAAGACAGATAGATGAACCGTCCCTTATTCTTCATGGCATATGCCATCAGGATGTTCATCACACAGGCGGAATACCGCACCGCTTCGGACTCCTCATTGTCCCAGTGGAAGTTCGTATCGTAAGCTCCCATAAAAATCGTGAGGTCGGGATTGATGCTTTCAAAAATTTCATTCAGACAGCCGGCATCATACGGGAAGTGATATTTTTCAAATACCCTCTGATAGGGCTGCTTTTCATAACGGCTGCCTGTCAGAAGATAGATTCTGTGTCCTTCTTTATTTAATTTGATGATAAGATTGTTAATAACATTACTGCATCCCCCTATTAACAGAACATTCATCCTCTCAACGCACCTTTCTTACTCTGTTTCATACTCCCTAAGCTTCTTCAGAAAAGATGTTACATCCCTTTTTATGGTCTCCACATCGGCATCATAAGTGTTACCTGTTTTTCTGATAATCTCCTCTTCGCTGTCCCCCAACTGCCGATATTTAAAAATCTCAGCCCCCATTTCATTCATTGCCAGGGGAGGCTTGTAATGCTCTCCGCCCTGGCGCAAATCAAGCAGCCAATAGAGCCCGGCTGCTTTCCTAAGTTCGTATCCGTTGTTGCCTGATTTCTTATCTTGCTCCATACACACAGGTCCTTATTTACTCAACCCTCTCAATTTCATCAATATGCTCCTGGAATACTCTTACAATATCCGGATCAAAGTGTACGCCTGCGCCTTCCGCAATAATCTTTCTTGACTTCTCTTTGGAAAAGCTTTCCTTGTAGCTTCTCTTGGAACGCAGGGCATCATACACATCCGCAACCGCCATAATACGGGCACAAAGCGGAATTTTGTTGCCCTTTAAGCCGGTAGGATAACCGGTACCGTCCCATTTTTCGTGGTGATACAGAATGATATCGTGAGCCACCTTAATATAAGAGTCGCTTTCCACGCCTCTCAGGATATCCTCCGCAATGACGGCTCCCACCTGGGGATGGGTCTTTATGGCTTCAAATTCTTCATCGGTCAGTCTGTCGTTTTTCTTTAGAATCTGATCCATAATGGCAATCTTGCCGATATCGTGAAGCGGCGCCACGTCAATGACCGTGGCTATGTATTCATCCGTCAGCAGATCCTTGTAAAGTCCCGTTTCCTTCAGTCCATAAATAAGTATTCGCACATAGGCGCTTGTATGCTTCACATGCTGTCCGGTAATACCGTCCCTTGCTTCAATCATGTTGGCAAAACTCTCAATAACAGAGCTCTGCATGGATTTAATCTGTTTGGTTCTTTCCTCTACGTCGTTCTGCAGACGTGTTGCATAATAGTAGCTGTCCGTGATATCGATAATCTTGTAGGTCCTGCCGTACTCCATGCCCTCCTGCAGAATAGGCTGTCTTTTAATCTGAAATACTTTATTTTTATAAAAAAGCTTCTCTTCCAGATTCATATAAGCATCCAGACGCTCTATCACTCCCTGGTAATCCTCTCCTTTTAATTCCGGATAGATTTCCTTGGCAAGGGAGTTGGAATAGATGACCGTATTGCGGTTGTCCAGCACTATCAGGCCGTCCTGGTAATCGTTCAGCGCTTTTTCCTTGGCAAGGGTAAGCACTTCGAACAAACGGTAGCGGAAAATGGAAACTGCCAGCAGAATAACATTGATCAGATATGCAATGTTCATGGTGTCGTATCCGCCGGTAATACCGCTTAAATACAAGGCAAATCCGATTGCTTGGGTTACAATCATGAGCAGAATGTATGCTGCCTGTTTTCTGGCAAGCTTTGTCTCCGCTATGTGCCACTCCCTTACAGCGCAGAAAATACAGATGGTCGCAAAGCATCCGGTCATTACCATGAAGAAAATACACATGGGACCCTGTCCCTTTAAGAGATGGGGAAAAACGCCCTCTGTGGTAAAGCTCAGACTGTCAAAAAACAGATTGTGGTCATCACAGGTAAACACCAGCATGGTAATGCCTATGTGCATAATCATGAAAAACCCGGATACAATCTTGGGAATTTCTATATGGCAGTAATGCATCACAAAAAAGAACAGACTCAGCATAATAAAGGGTTTGCCAAGGTATTCCACCTTGACACCCATCAGTGCCGTTTCCATGGAAGTCGACGTAATCTCCATCAGGTAGCCGATAAAATTCAGTAATGTCGCCGTTGTCATAACAAGCAGGGTCATCTGTAATTTAGAAGCCGGCTTGCTTAATATAAACATCATCTCCGTAATCAATACCGCAATCCCCACGTATTGAACGGTCAGAAAGAAAACATACATATGCTGTTCCTCATTTTCCCTTTTGCTTTGCGCTTATTTTACACTATTTTTTCTTATATTGAAATATTTTTTGCGAAATTTGCATACTTTTGTGCAAAGTCACAGATATCCGCCGCCGAATGCGGGTTACTGTATTGCTTTTGTCTGTCCGCCATCCTCCGGTAACGCTCCTCTTTCAGCATCTTATCGCAGATTTTTCCCAATCTGGCATCAATCGTCTCCACCGGCACCGCCATGCCCCTCTCCCCAAAGAACTTCATATTCAGGGTTTCACAGCCCGGAATGGGGGTAATGTGCAGCAGCGCCGTCCCCGAAACCGCCGCCTCCGTGGAGGAAAGTCCTCCCGGCTTGGAAAGCACAACGTCACAGGCCTTCATGTAGTCTGCCATCCGGTCCGTATGCATCAGGATGTGTACCATGTCCTTATCCGCCGCATACTCACGTTTCAGCTTCTCATACAGGGTTGTATTGTTGCCGCATATGACGATGAGCTCCTTATCCGTACCGGTATAGTGTCTTTTTAAAACACGCACCGCCTTGCAGAGCTGTCCCGCCCCGATGCTGCCGCCGGAAATGAGAAGGTAATGCCTGTCCTTCTGTAAGCCCAGCTCCTCCTTTGCCTCTTCCCTGCTCTGTTCTTCCGAAAAAGCAGCAGAGGTGGGAATGCCGTAAGGAAGCAGCTTCTCCTCCGGGATGCCTCTCTTTATGAAATCATCCTTCAGTTCTTCGTTCGGGATGACATAATAATCACAGTTAGTTTCTTCCGTAAAGGGTATGCAGACATAGTCCGTTGCCACAAACATGGTAAGCGGCAGGCTGCTGCCCTGTTTTTTCATCTGGGTAATGATTTCCGCCGGATACAGATGGGGCATAAAAATCACATCCGCCGGGTGCTCCGCAAGATAACGCTCCAGCACCGGCACCATCTTTTTATTCACATGATAAACGGGGGACTTTACCGGCAGCTTCCGGTAAAGATTTCCCAACCGGTATACAAAGCCAAAAGCCCTGGGTGTCTTCTGCGCCATTTTAATATAGAGTTTGTCCACTTCCTCCGCCATTCTGTCGCTGACCAGGTTGTAAGGATTGAACATCTCCGCATGATGCCCTCTTCTTTGCAGTTCTTCCATAATGGCACGGCCGGCGGCATTGTGTCCGCCTCCGGTACCGCATGATAATATCAATGCATCCATAATAATTTAACCTGAAATTGCTCTCTTTCCTCTTTACTGAAATGAAAATGCAGAAGTACGGCAAAGGAAATCAGGAAGAACCCGGCTCGTACTCCCGGCTGGCAGGGGACAAAAAACAGTCCCACCATGGTACACAGATACGTCACCAGTGTACGGTAAAAATGAGGTATGATCCGCAGAATAAGCGAATAAAAAAGAAAGAAAAAGGCAAGCAGCAGAGCCGGACGCAAATCCGGAAACATGCCGAGAAGACTGCCAAAGGTTACGGCAATGCCCTTTCCTCCTTTAAAATTGTGGTACACGGAACAGATATGCCCCACGACCGGTGCCGCCAGCACCAGCGCCAGGGAAAGTGCCGCCGCTTCTTCCGGACGGCTGCCCGCAAGATAAAAATGTACCGGCAGTATGCCCTTTCCCAAATCGCAGATAAGGGTCAGCATACCGCACCGGAAGCCCCCGTACAAAAAGGCATTGGCGGTGCCGGGATTTTTGTCCTTACTTTCTTCTATGGCACCTTTTTCGTGAAACAGGGCAGAAAATACATTGGCAAACAAAATGCTGCCGCTCAGATACCCTATTAAAATATACAGGCAAGTTCTCATAAAATAAATCCTTTATCCGTATTTCCGCATGACTGCATCATGCGGTTTTTTATCCTCTGTGAGCCTGCATGGCTTTGATGGCGGCCTTAATGGCTTCCACCGCTTCCGCAGGTGTTTCCGCCTCCCGCACCGCTTTTTCCATGGGACAGATGTCCGTATCCGTGCGGTTGCGGATGTCCTCGCACAGCTCCCCATAAAAGGCTTCTATGCCGTGTTTTTTAAGGGTTTCTTCTCCCCGTCTGCTCATAACGGAAGCATACACTTCCCTTACGCCGAGTCCCACGTAGAGAAGGGCTGCCGCTTTTCCTACGATTTTATCGGCAGCGCAGCACCCCTTTACATTGATTTTTTCCGCCGTCCACTGCATCAGGGGGCGCACACCGCTTTCTTCGGAAAAATAAGTGATGCCCTCCCCGCAGATGACGCAGGTATACCGGTCCTCTTCCATGAGCTTTTTCGCTAACTTTGTGTAATAATGCATGGTAAAACTCCCTTTACTGCTCTTTGGAAACACTGTTTACGCGGTAAAGAATTAACGGAATGAGCGCCCACTGAAGCACAATGCCAATCATACCGGTCCTGATGCTGTTTATAATAACGGCTGCCGGAATGCGGTTGGAGCCGATAACATATACGGCAAATAAAATAGCCAGCGCACGGATGGCGCGTCCGCCCACCTGTACGGCAAGCACCTTTACAATAGAGGGCAGCTTCACATCCTTAAGAAGCCCTGCCAGAAGCCCGTAGGAGAAAAGCTCCAGCATCATGAAGGGCAGCATGGCGGAACCGGGCATGGCGGTCAGACCGAAGCTGATTAGAGGGCTTAAAAGTCCCGCTGCCATACCGGCATAAGGACCTGCTAAAAATCCTACTAACAGGATGGGCAGATGCATGGGAAGAAATACCTCTCCCAGCGCCGTGCCGATGCCGGAATATCTGCCTAAAAGATGAAGTACCTGCGGAAGTGCCACGGCTGCCGCCATAGCGCCTGTTGCAGCAAATGTCTGTGCCTTTACGGAAATCTTTTTCTTTGCAATCGTCTGTATCATGTTTCTTACCTCTCTTACTTTTCAAATTCTTTTGCTACACTGACAAGCAGTTCCCGGATGGGAAGATGCTGGGGACAGGCTTTTTCGCACTTACCGCATTTGATGCAGTCGGAGGCTTTTCTGCCTTCGCTTGTATGTATTTCGTTGTAATCATCCGCGTTCCAGTCATGGTGAAGCGTCCCGGCGTTCATAACCGTAAACAAATCGGGAATGGCAATGTGCTTCGGGCAGCCCTCCGTACAGTAACCGCAGGCGGTACAGGGAATTAAATCCTTTTCCCTGAAAATCTGCTGCACCTTTTTCACGGCTTCCATTTCTTCTTCATTCAAGGGCTTAAAATCCTTCATAAAGCTGATGTTGTCCTGCATCTGCTCCATATTGCTCATGCCGGAAAGCACCATCATCATACCCGGGAAACCGGCTGCAAAGCGAAGGGCATAGCTGGCAGGGCTGCCGCCGTGAAGATCGTCTAATACGGCCTGGGCTTTTTCCGGCAGGTTGACTAAGCTGCCGCCCTTTACCGGCTCCATAACCAGCACCGGCTTGTTGTGTTTGCGGCACACCTCGTAGCAGAGTCTGCTCTGTACGGCCGGATCGTCATAATCTAAGTAATTGAACTGAATCTGCACCACCTCCACTTCCGGATACTCGGTCAGAATACGGTCAAGCACTTCTGCGGTATCGTGGAAGGAAATGCCCACATGGCGGATCTTTCCCTCTTTCTTTAAGGCAAATGCATTTTCATAGGCATGGCAGGATTTGAAAAATTTATAATTTTCCGCATTCTGGGCATGCATCAGATAAAAGTCAAAGTAGTCCACGCCGCATGCCTGCAGCTGGCTTTCAAAGAAGGGTCGGATATCCTCTTCCTTCTTAAAATAAAAATCGGTCAGCTTATCCGTCAGGATGTAGCGGTCTCTCGGGTAACGGCCGGTCAGGCATTCCTTTAACGCCAGTTCACTCTTTCCCTGTATATATCCGTGTGCCGTATCAAAATAATTAAAACCCGCCTCTAAAAAGGCATCCACCATGCGGCAGGTTTCTTCGGTGTCCACTTCACTGCCGTTCATGGGCAGACGCATACAGCCGAAGCCGAAATTCTTTTTGATGTTTTCCACGTTTGTCACCAACCCTTCCATAAAAGCTGCAAACTAAAAACCGCAGTTTCTCTTTTGCATGTACATTCTTTCAAAGGCATTGTAGCATATTTTTTTTGAAATCGCTATCCTTAGCTTGTACCCTGTGAAAAAATCTTCTATAATAAGTAGCATCAATACAGAAAGGCATACTGAAATGATTATTGAAGAAATTCGTACCATTGATGAGCTTCTGCAGTTCGTCAACGGTCTGTATCAGAAGCACGGTCTGCGGCTTTGGTACCGCGGTGTGGACGATGCTTCCCTGTCTTTGGTTCCTTCCATCCAGCGGAGCGAAAAGCGACTGGAAAAGGAACGCTATATTACCAACGATTTTTACATCCGTGCCAAGCAGATTCTGAACAATCCGCCGGAAAAGCACAACTACGCTGCCTGGGTTTCCATCATGCAGCACTACGGTCTGCCCACCCGGATGTTAGACTGGAGCCAGTCACCCCTGATTGCTTCCTTCTTTGCATCGGAGACCTACCAGACCACCTACGACATGGACGCCGGCATCTGGATTTTAGCTCCGGATATCTTAAATGAGCAGGAGGGCTTCGGCCGCTGCATTTTCCCCATAGATGCGGATACCAGCCAGGAAATGCTGCTGCCCGCTTTCAAGCACACGCACCACAATCCGGCTCTGGTGGACAAAATTCTTGCCTGTCACTCCACGGAGAAAAACCTGCGTATGTACTACCAGCAGGCAAGCTTTACCATCCACAATTCCCTGCGCCGCTTAGAGGATATCTGCGATGAAAACACCCTATATAAAATCATCATTCCCGGCTACCGGAAGGATTACTTCATCAACAGCCTTCGCGTATTCGGCATGACGGAGGGCTTCATCTATCCCGACCTTGACCATATATCCAGCGATTTGAAAAACTCTTACGGTCTGTAACCGCCGTAGAATATCTTTCTTACGGAATACTTTTTTGCAAGGAGAAACGCATGAAAATCATTTTGAAAAATCTTACCAAAAAATTCCCCGGCAGGGGCAGGAAAAGCGAAGATGTCATTGCCGTAAACAATTTCGATTTTGAAATCCCCGACGGTAAGCTCATCGGTCTTTTGGGTCCTTCCGGCTGTGGAAAAAGTACTACCCTGAATTTAATCTGCGGTCTGTTAAAGCCCACGGACGGACAGATTTTCTTTGGTGAAGAAGATGTCACAAATCTTCCGCCCGAAAAGCGCGGTGTGGGTCTGGTTTTCCAGAACTATGCCCTCTATCCCCACCTGACCGTCTTAAAAAACATCACCTTCCCTCTGGAAAATTTAAGAGGGGCGGACAAGCTTTCCAAAGAGGAAATGGAACAGCGTGCCCTGGAGACCGCGAAGTTAGTCCAGATTGAAGGTCTTATGGACCGCAAGCCCAGCGAGCTTTCCGGAGGACAGCAGCAGCGTGTCGCTATTGCCAGAGCACTGGTTAAAATGCCCAAGGTGCTTCTCCTTGACGAGCCCCTTTCCAACCTGGATGCCAGACTCCGTCTGCAGACCCGTGAAGAAATCCGCCGTATCCAGAAGCAGACCGGCATTACCACGGTTTTCGTTACCCACGACCAGGACGAAGCCATGAGCATTTCCGATTTAATCGTCGTCATGAAGGACGGACTGGTGCAGCAGATTGGCAAGCCGCAGGATGTCTACGACAACCCGGTCAACCTGTTTGTTGCCAAATTTTTAGGCACACCGCCCATCAATGTATTTACCGGCCATGTAAAGGACGAAACTCTTTATATAGGAAAGGATGCGGTTCTTCCCGCCAGAGGAATTTCCGACAGGGAGGTTTCCGTGGGCATCCGTCCTGAAGGATTTATTCCCGACCCGGACGGCAAATTAGTCTGCAATCTCTCCCGTGTGGAAGTCATGGGCAGGGACGTCAGCGTGGTTTCCACCCATGAGGACTGTGAGAATGCCGTTATCCGCTCCATTATCGGCTCGGATGTGAAAATCGACGTCACTTCCCCCACCGTCAGCTTCTCCTTAAAGCCCCACAAGGTTTATTTATTCGAGAAGGAAAGCGGAGAAAGGCTGGTATAGTTATCTATGGAAAAACAAAATGGAAAAGGATGGCTCTATCTTTTGCCGGCATTCCTGTTTCTCGGCGTATTTATGATTTATCCTTTGATTGACGTATTTGTATATTCTTTTGAAGAGGGCTACAATTCGGCGTCCCAGACCTTTTTCGGCACCGGCACCTACAACTATTCCTATGTGCTGCATGACCCGTATTTTCTGCAGGCGCTGAAGAATACCTTCCTTTTAGTTATTATTACGGTTCCCCTCTCCACCCTGTTTGCCCTGCTCATTTCGGCGGCATTGAGTTCCATTAAGAAGCTGCGGGAGCTGTTCCAGACCATTTATTTTCTGCCTTACGTGACAAACACTCTGGCGGTCGGTCTGGTATTTATGATTTTATTCAAGAAAACAGCCTATTCGGAAGGCCTCATCAACCTGCTTATCAACTGGTTCGGCGGTCCCTCCGTGGATTTTATTGACGGTCCCTACTGGGCAAAGATGTTTGTCCTGTGCTTTTACACCATCTGGGTCGTTATGCCGTTCAAGATTTTAATCCTGACAAGCGCCCTTTCCTCCGTCAATCCCATGTACTACAATGCGGCAAAGGTGGACGGCACTTCTCCCTTCCGTATTTTTTACAAGATTACGCTGCCCATGATTTCTCCCATGTTGTTCTATCTTATCATCACGGGATTTATCGGCGCCTTCAAGGCATACAGCGACGCGGTGGCTCTGTTCGGCACGGACTTAAACGCGGCGGAAATGAACACCATCGTGGGTTATGTTTACGATATGCTCTACGGAGACAGCGGTGGTTATCCCTCCTATGCCTCTGCGGCTGCCATCATTCTGTTTGCCATCGTGCTGACCATCACCTGTATCAACCTGCTCGTCAGCAAGAAGCATGTACACTATGTATAGCGGAGGTCGAAACTATGGGAAAACTGAAGAAAACCCTCATTTATGTGCTGCTCACCCTGTGGGCACTCATCGTGCTGTTTCCTTTTTACTGGATGATTTTAACCTCCGTAAAAAGCTACGGCTCCTACAACGCAGAATACATTCCTTCCTTTTTTACCCTGTCACCCACACTGCAGAATTATGTGGATGCATTTACCACGGTATCTCTGGGAAAGTATCTGCTGAACACCTTTTTATTCACCGTGATTACCACGGCGCTGATGGTCGTTGTCAGCACCCTGGCGGCATTTGCCTTTGCCCGTCTGGAATTTAGGGGCAAGAACCTGGCCTTTACCCTGTTCTTATCCCTGATGATGATTCCCAACGAACTGGTTGTCATCACCAACTTCGTGACCATCACCAACTTAAACCTGCGCAATACCTTCACGGGTCTGATACTGCCCTCCGTCACCTCGATATTTTACATTTATCTGTTGAAAGAAAATTTTGCCCAGGTACCGGATGAGCTTTACTACGCGGCAAAGGTGGACGGTACGCCGGACCTGCGTTATCTGTGGAAGGTCATGATACCCATCTGCAAGCCCACGCTGATTACCATTGCCATATTAAAGGTCATCGAATGCTGGAACTCCTATGTGTGGCCCCGTCTGATTACGGACGACTCCCATTATTTTTTAGTATCCAACGGCATTCAGGAAATCCGTGAAAACGGCTTCGGACGGGAAAACATTCCTGCCATGATGGCGGCTGTGGTGGTTATTTCCCTGCCCCTTATCATTCTGTTTTTAGTATTCCGCAAGAAAATCATGGCGGGTGTGGCAAGAGGAGGTACCAAAGGATGAAACATGTATGGAAAAAAGCCCTGCCCTTCCTTTTAGGAGCGGCTTCCGCTCTGTTGCTGACCGGCTGCCACGGTTCTAAGGGTGCGAAGGAATTTACCGTTCCCGATACCTTTGACACTGGCAAAAACTATGAAATTACCTTCTGGGCAAAGAACGATACCAACAAGACCCAGACCGATATTTACAAGCAGGCAATCAGTGATTTTGAAAGTCTTTATCCCAACATCAAGGTAAACTTACGTCTTTATACCGACTACGGCAAGATTTACAACGATGTTATCACCAACATTGCCACGGATACCACTCCCAATGTCTGCATCACCTATCCCGACCACATTGCCACGTATCTGACCGGCAACAACGTGGTGGTGCCTCTGGATGAACTGATGACGGACGAAAAGTACGGTTTTTCCGGCAGCAACGTGAATTTTGAAACACCGGGAGAAATCATCCCCCAGTTTTTAGAGGAATGCTCCTTTGCCGGACACTACTACGCCGTACCCTACATGCGTTCCACGGAAGCCCTGTATGTCAACAAAACCTATGTGGAAAAGCTGGGCTACGAGCTGCCCGATGTGGTAACCTGGGATTTTATCTGGGAAGTATCGGAAAAAGCAGCCGAAAAAGATGCCGACGGCACATATCTTCTGAACGGACAAAAGGTTATGATACCTTTTATTTACAAGTCCACCGACAATATGATGATTCAGATGTTAAAGCAGCTTGATGCCGGTTATTCCACCCCGGACGGGGCTATCGAACTGTTTAACGACACCACAAGAAGCCTGCTTTTCACCATTGCGGAGCATGCCAAAAGCGGCGCTTTCTCCACCTTTAAGATTTCCAGCTATCCGGCTAACTTTTTGAATGCCGGCCAGTGCGTCTTTGCCATTGACTCCACGGCGGGCGCAACCTGGATGGGCACACATGCTCCCCTGTCCGACATCAGCGAAGAAGCCTTTGTAGATTTTGAAACCGCCGTACGCATGATACCGCAGGCGGACCCGGAAAACCCGCAGATGATTTCCCAGGGACCTTCCCTTTGTATCTTCAATAAAAAGGACTCCGGCGAGGTCATGGCTTCCTGGCTGTTTACCCAGTACCTTTTGACCAACAAGGTGCAGATTGCCTATGCAGAAACGGAAGGCTATGTGCCGGTTACCGTAAAAGCACAGGCGGATCCCTCCTATCAGGATTATCTTTCCCGCTGCGGAGAGGACAACGGCACGCACTATGACGTAAAAATAAAGGCATCCGAGCTTTTACTGGAGCATGTGGACGATACCTTTGTCACACCGGTATTCAACGGCTCCGCTTCCTTACGTGATGCCGCCGGACAGCTTATCGAAAATGTCACCAAGTCCTGCCGCCGCAAGGAAACCATAGACGATACCTACATGGAAAAGCTCTTTACCGATGTGCAGTCCCTATATCGTCTCGGACAGGGAACCGACAGTATTTCCGGCAAAAAAAGCTTAGGAAAACTTCCCATGGAAGCCGTAGTTCTGCTTGCTTCCCTTATCACTGCGTGGGTGCTGATTATCCTTTATGTCAGTGTCGAATATCTGAAAAAAAAGAAAACAATTGATAAAAAACATTGATTTATATAGTTTTTATTGTATAATATACCTGTTTGATCGGGGTGCCGGTCAGACAGGTAACTTTTTAATTTTTTTCAGAAAAGAGGAGAAATTATGAAAAAAACATTAGTAATGGCTTTAGCACTGACCCTTACCGTTGCATTCGCAGGCTGCGGCAATGCTACTGACAACACCACCAACACCGAAACCACACCTGCTACCACCGAGAGCACTGTTGCAGAAAGCACTGTAGAAGATACTACAGAAGCTACCGATGATGCAGAAACCACTCCTGCTGACGACGCAGAAGACGTTAAGTCCGAAGGTGTTATGACTTATGCAGAATATGTAGCAGCAGACCTGGATACCGAAGTAACCGTTGAAACCTACGTACAGGCTAAGCAGTCCTGGTGGGACAACAAGGCTACCGTTTACACCCAGGATCACGACGGCGGCTACTTCCTTTACAACATGGCTTGCTCCGAAGAGGACTACGCTAAGCTGGAAAAGGGTACCAAGATTAAAGTAACCGGTTTCAAGTCCGAATGGTCCGGCGAAGTAGAAATTATCGATGCAACCTTTGAAATCGAAGACGGCAGCTATGTTGCAGAACCCGTTGATGTTACCGCAGATCTTGCAAGCGACGATTTAATCAACTACCAGAACCAGTTCGTATCCTTCAAGGGTATGACCGTAGAAGCAGCAGGTCAGGACGATGCAGGCAATGACGTTGCTTTCCTTTACAACTGGGACGGTTCCGGTACCGACGGTGACGACTTATACTTCACCGTTTCCAAGGACGGCGCTTCCTATTCCTTCACTGTTGAGTCTTATCTGTGCGACAAGGACTCCGATGTATACGCAGCCGTTAAGAACCTTTCTATCGGCGATGTAATCGACCTGGAAGGCTTCCTGTACTGGTATGAAGGTGTAAACCCTCACATCACTTCCGTAACTGCTGCAAACTAATTGCAGAAGCATCACGACGCGGCATATTATGTTAAACTTTAACCGCATATTGCCAGTCTGTTTGTTGCTTATGACAAAGTAAAATTTAAGGGCACATGAAAATTTTCTTTTCATGTGCCCTTTTCTGTTGTGGATGGCTTCTGTTGTGAATGGCTCCGGCAATATACTTTTGAGAAGCGTAGCCGGTGCTCATCGCACCAGTTTCATGTCTTCAATTACCCAGCCTTCTTTTTCCATGTGATATTCACTGCCGCAGTAAGGACATTTTCTCTGTCTTACCGCATCAAAGCTGCCTCCGCAGCTTTCACACTGTACAGATGTAATGGAAAAGCCCGGAGCCTCCTGTCTCGTCATATCACGACTCACTACCACATCAATGCAGTCACCCGTCTTTTTCACCTGTCCGTTCTCTTCGCTGTAATTTACCCACCAGGTGCGTAAGGATAACTGAAGCTTATTGCCATCCTATCTTACCTTATTGAGCACCGTTCCGTTAGTATAGGTCATTTCCAGAATATCCGCAAAGCGGGCATCCCTCGCCCCTCCCCGGTAGCACGCCAGTTCTTCCGGCTGTTCCGCAAAAACTGCCATACGGATAAGGGATACCAGCTGCCCTTCAAATTTATCATAGGAAAAAGCAGGGTCATATTTGTTCAGGGTGTTGGTTATTTTACTCTTGGCACGCGCCCACTTAAACGCGGATATCCTCTTCTGTCCATCCCTGTCAAACTGGACGGCAATCATCCGGAAGCCTCCTAAAATGTAGCCTAAAAATCCGCCCAGGATTAAGGAGGCGAAAAAGGTGGATGCCAGATATCCCGGTATTTCCCCGGGTGTCTGTGTTTTCACAATACCCACAAGCACAAACACAAGAAAAATCCCCAGCATCGTAGCCACCATAGTATTCTGTAAAATCAGCTTGGTATTGGCGATAGAATAGCTTTTTAAGAAATACAGGTTCACCACTCTGGGGAATAGATCCGTAATCTTAAAACGGGTGTCGCAGTAACGGCAGCCCTCTTCCAGTTCGCTTACCGGGCTTAATGAGCCGCAGTTCGGACACGTTACGGTAATATTCTCCGTCTGCGCATCATTGGGTGTATGGGCAATGATTTCGTACATGACCTGGTCCACTTCCCGCTCATAGAGCGTCCCCCGGGCACCCACAAAGGCCATTTTCCGGTGAATGTTCTCGTAGGTCATATCCGTGGTATACCAGGCCGATTTTCTGGACAAAGTAGCCGTACCAAAGCCGGTTCCTTTTACCGGCATGATGCTGTCCTGCATTTGTATGCCCTTTTTCTTAAGTCTTTCCCTCTGCAGCTTCAGATAATAAGCGGTATCGCCGTCGCAGCACTTCGGTACCTGTCCGCCCTGCTGCCAGTTGTTCAGCTCAATGGCAAATTTATCATATATGCCTCTGCCCGTGTCCCACACCGGGACAAATTTCTTGAACGCTTTGTAGTCTTTTATGTATTGCAGAACAAACCGTACCCCGAAGACGGCGCACACCAAGCCCACTATCACAAATATCATTTTCGGCGCCGGATCAAATTCCGTCAGCACTGTGGATACGGCGGTAATTCCCACCGCCATCAGTACCGCTCCCTTAAATAAAACAGCGCCGTCCGGCTCTGCCACCACTTTTCTTCCCTTCATTCTTAAATCCGAAAACAATCCCATGACTTTCCTCCGATGCCCCGTTGTATACAAAATCTGCTTCGCCATCAGTGTATCACAGACAGCAAAGCAGATGCAAGTTTTTATTCCATATTATAGTAATATAATAATTGTTTTTACATATATTTTACATCTTGTTCACAGGTATGCCGGTTATACCTGCCTTCTCTTTCTGCCCGTCAATCGCCGCATGCAGACTGACAAATAAATCCTGATACTTTAACGGCTGTATCTCCACTCTGGTTACCGCCGCATACAAGGATACCGGAATTTCCCTGCCTTCAAACGAAACCGTTTCTCCATTCCGCCGCAGAATGGCGGCTGCCGTTTCCTGCGCATATGCTTCATCCCCGGAATTGGTCAGCAGTACAAATTCATCTCCCCCAATCCGGAACATGACATCCTCTTCTCCCGCCGCCTCCGAAATCCGTTTCATGGCTTCTAAAATAGCCAGGTCCCCCGCCTTCCGGGAAATCTCGTTAATCGGTATCAGATGGCAGATATCACAACACACAAAATAACAGTTTTTTCTTTCCTGCAGCAAATCGTACAATTCGCTGATGTCTACATTTTTCTTCATAGAAATTGCTCCCTCCATAGGTACGGCAGCAAACCGCGGATAAAGCTCCGTAAAACGGTATTGCTTTGCATACTCCGACGGATTGCAGTGCCAGACCTGCCTAAATGCCCTGGTGAAAGCCTCATGGGACTGATAACCCAAAGAAAGCGCCAGATGTAAGATATTGACGTCCTCCTTCTGCAGTTTTCCTGCCGCAATCACCATTTTTCTCCGCACCACGTAATCGTGAACGGAAATGTTGTTTACATTTTTGAAAAGCTTTTCTATGGAAGATTTGGAACAGTAGCAATATGCCGCCACATCCTCTGTCTTAAGGCTGCCCTGTAAATTTTCCTCTATATACTGCAGTGCCCTTGTCAGAAGCTGCAAATGCTCCATACGCCGTTTCCCCTTCCTTACGATATCGTAAGTCTATTGTAGCCCTGTTCCCCTGTAATTTCTTGATATTTTGCGTAAACTTTCCTGCCCGAACAGAAATTGCATAATCCGCCATTATCCAGAAATGAATAGGATGACCTGCTTATTGTCCCGGTCATCACTCGTTCTGCGTGCAGTTTGCCGCATCGATGGCAAGCACCAGAAGCAGACCGTCAATTTCATCCTCCGGGTCTGCAATATCAATCACATACGTGTCGCCCCAGGTGAGAAGTTTCTTTGAAATATGTATCACGGAGCTGCAGGCATCGTAAACATCATAATCCCAGCCGAGGAAGTCCCCTTCCACATGCCAGCCCCGGTAATCAATTTCGTACTGGGGATGGAAAAAGGAAAATTTCTTCTTGATAATGCCCCGGGTCTCACCGTCCACTTCAATTTCAAAAGTGGGCAGAAACGTAAACATTTTCTGGTGGATAATTCCGATTTCCCGGTCGTTGTTGTCGTACACATGAAGCTGATGCGTCAGGGAAAAGAACTCCGCTTTTACAAAATATTTCGGGTTGTTCCATTCATCATAAATGTCATAGGTGTCTGTCCAGGAAAAAATTCTCTGTTTAATAAGAAGCTGCATACTTATACCTCCTTACGCATCGGAACGGGAATAGGCGTTTTTCATTTCATTGCTAAGCTCATACAAAACCTTGTTAAGGGTGTCCTGCGCGGCTTTTCTTGCCATTTCGGCTACCGCTTCGTTGGCTTCTTTTTTCAGTGCCATACGCTTTTTGCTGTCTGTTTCTTTTTCGGTGGCGTCGCTCTTTGCTTCGTCTTCCACTGCCGCTAGCTTTTCATCATACCGGTTAATCAGCTCATGTCCCTTAGAGAGTACGTTTTCCTGGTATCTCTCAATATGGAACACCGATTTTTTGTAAGAAGCGTCTGCCATAGCGGCAATCATCCGGCTTACCCAGTAGAAATTGTCCGTGGACGCATCCTCCGTCGTGTTGGAAACATAATCCGGAGTTTCTTCCACATCCGCATAAAACGGCAGCATCACATTAAAAGCATTGGACGCAAAAGCAATCCACTGCAAGGTCCGGAAATCCTCCGCCCTGTCGGGACGCATCTGGATAAGCGCCATAAAATCGTTCCGGTTAATACCGATGGAACGAAATGCTCCCTTCATGGATTTATCCCCGTAGGACAAATACGGATCGTAGGGCGTGCCCTGGAAATGGGAAGAAAGTACATATTTTACATCTTCCACCGTTATCTTTTTCTCCGGAATCAGACACCAGGGAAGGTCGTCGGAATACGGGGAATAATCGGCATCCTCGCCATCCCAGATGCAGGTGCCGGGATTTAAGTACCGCTCCATAAACCATGCACGGGGCGTATTGTATACATGGTCGGCATCGTCATGGCTGCCGAACGCATCTCTCGGATTGAAAATATTCTCCGGCTCTCCCTCCGTGCGGATGGTAAGGTCCAGATGATGCTTTGCCATAAATTCCTTCATGTCCGCGGAGCACATATATTCCTTCTGTTCCGTCAGGGCATCCTCGATATCGAACCAGTCGATGCCGAGCTGGTTGGGCATCACCACATATGCCTCGTCCGGCACTCTTCTGGCAATCCAGTGATGTCCGCCAATGGTTTCCAGCCACCAGATTTCATTCACATCCTGGAAAGCAATGCCATTCATCTCGTAAGTACCGTACTGTTCCAGCAGGCTGCCCAGGCGCTTTACACCTTCCCTGGCGCTGTGAATGTACGGAAGCACTAAGTAAACAATATCCTCTTCCCCAATTCCGCCGGGTATTTCTTTCCCCATCTCGGTGCCGTTTTCACCGGAAGTCACATCGTTTTCACCCGTTGCTTTTTCACCGAGTGCTGTATCGTTTTCACCCGTTGCCTTTTCACCGAGTGCTGTATCGTTTTCACCTGTTGCTTTTTCACCGAATGCTGTATCCTTCTTCGCCGGAATATATTCCACCAGAGGGTCAGCTCCCAGCACCCGCGGATTAGAGGTAATGGTTTCCGTTGCCGTCATTCCTACGCCCGCTTCGTTGACGCCGCTGGCTGCCCAGATGCCCTTGCCTTTTAGTGCATTCGGCACTGCAGTATAACGCATGGGATTGCCCGGCAGAGGTATCTCCACATGGGAAATCACGGATTTATACACCTTTGCCTGCTCCTCCGGATGCATCACCTGAAATTTCTTCGGGGTGTAGCTTCCCGACCCGGAGTCATCGTTTCTTGCAATCATAGTAGAGCTGTCATAAGAGGCCTTTTTTCCTACTAATATTGTTGTACATGCCATAGTTTCTGTTCCTTTCTATTTCTTTCTGTTTATAGTCTCTGTTTCTTTACACCTGCAGCTTCTGTTTGTTCATCTATAGTTTCCGTTTGTTTCTTCCTGTTGTTTCCATATTCTTTAATACTATGTTCTATTTTACACGGTTTTCGGATTTGTTTCCATAAGTTCTTTATTTTCCTTCACAAAATGTCCTTCACAGATTTCTTTTCACAAATTGTCTTTCTCAGATTTCTTTCGCAAGCAACTTTTTATAGCCGGCATCAATGCCGAACGCCCCCAGCGGAGCCGTAATTAAAATAGCCAGCACTGCCACGGAAAGCACGATTTTTCCACAGGAAAGCCCCATTGCCATAGGCACGGAACCGATGGCAGCCTGCACCGTAGCCTTGGGCAGATAGGCAAGCACGCAGAATAACCGTTCCTTCCCGGAAAGCTTCGTGCCAATCAGGCAGCAAAGGACTCCCACGGAACGAAAGGCGAGCGCAATGAAAATCATGGCTACTGCCGCTCCGCCTGCGCTCAGCGTGTAGCGGATGTCCACTGCGGCTCCCACTAACACAAACAAAATAACCTCCGCCGCAATCCACAGCTTTCCGAACTTTTCCGACAGTCTTTTCGACACAAATTCCGTGCTTTTCAGTTTCAGAACACATGCCATGCTGACAACGGCAAGCAGCCCGGATACGGATACGATGTTTTTGCACCATTCTTCAATCGCAATCAGCAGGAACGAAACGCCCAGCACAATCACCACCTTCGTGCTGTTCCGCACACAGTTTTTATGGGCATACGCCGTTTCAAAAAAAAACGCAAGCGCATAACCCGCCAATGCGCCGAGCAGCACGCCAAGCACAATGGAAACGGGAATATTTATAAAGTCCATGGCATTGGCATGTCCTCCCTGCGCCATATTAGCAAAAGTGGTAAACAGGACAATGACAAAAATATCATCGCAGGATGCCCCCGCTAAAATAAGCTGCGGAATACTTTTTTCCGTTCCGTATTTCTGCTCCATAAGCTGTACCATGCGGGGCACCACAATCGCCGGAGAGACCGCTCCCAGAACCGCTCCCATGACAGCCGCCTCAATCCGGGTTATGCCAAGCAGATACGGTGCGAACAGAAAATATCCTAAAATTTCAAAGCTCGCAGGCAGGCAGGACATCAGCACCGCGGGCCGTCCCACCTTCTTCAAATCGGCTATATTCAGTGAAAGTCCCGCTTTCAGTAGGATAATAATCAGTGCCATTTTACGGAGTTCCGCCGAAATGGACAAAATCGAAGGGTCTAACCAGTCCAGTACATAAGGTCCTAATACAATACCGGTGAGCAGCATTCCCACAATCCGCGGGAGTCTGCATTTCTGACAGATTGTCGCCATGGACAATCCGACCAAAAAGATGAGTGCAAGTGATGTTAACATAAAAAGCTCCTTTCCTATAAACAATAAAAGCTGACAATTTCTGCGACATTGCATCACAGAAGTCATCAGCTTACTAAGCGGTTTAGGTTTCCCAAGGGAGAACTTCATTCCCTGAAAATTATTTCTAATTTACTTTCTGTATAAATTACTTTCTGCCAGTTATCATACCGCTTCGCCAGTTAATATGCAAGTGTTTTTTACAGCTGTATCTCACTCTATTCCTCACTCCATACCCCGCATTTTAAAGCAAATCACATACATATTATTTTTTGCTGCTCACTTTTTCCCATGATTTAAAGCATTTTTTTATTTAAGGCTTTTTTGCTGTTTCTGATTCTTTACATTTTAAGGCATTATATCATTTATAGCCTTTTTGCTTCTTTTTATTTCACACTTTTTAAAGCATTTTCTTGTCTTATTCTATTTTGCTTCTTTTTCTTTTAAGTTTCTGGAAGCATTTTTCCTCATTTGAAAGATTTGCTTCTTTTCCTTCCAACTTCCTGGAAGCATTTTCCCTCATTTGAAATTTTTGCTTCTTTCCTCTACATTGCTTCTATAAATTTCCTCGTGGCTTTCACATAATCTCCCACTTTATACAGCGTTGCCACATGACCGCCGTCGACGCGGACAACCTTGGCATCCGGCACCATATCCAGCAAATCCTGCTGCATTTCCGGAGTAAACGCATGGTCGTCCATAGGGAGCACTGCCAGGATATTCTTTCCCAGATAAGCAAGCTCTTCCTTTTTAACGTGACGGATATTGGCAATATCCATAATAAGCCCTGTCAAATGGGTATCAAATTCTCTCGTATATCCCGCATACACCCAGGTAAACAAATCCTTCACATATGCCGTTGCCTCCGGTCCTTCTTTTTCCGAAATGACCATTTTACAGCTTGCTTTCAGCATGATGTTCTTTAAGAAATTGTAGGAAGGGAAATGCTTGATTGCCCAGTACATGACACCATAGCTTTTGTATTGTTTCTTCAGACCTTCGATGCCTTTTTCCGAAAGTGAAGAAGTCGAATACAGGCAGATACCCTTTGTAATTTCCGGGAATTTTCTGGCTAAAAGCTGGCACATATATCCGCCGAAGGAAGCACCGATAAAAATAACTTTAGGCAGTTGCAGCTTTTTTACCAGTACTCCAATCAGGTCAGCCAGTTTCTCTGCTTTATCAACGTTGTCCGGGTACTCCGGCACCAGAATGCGGTAATCCTTCTCCATTGCCTGCACATGCTTCATCCACACAATGGACCTTCCTGTTCCGCCCACCAAATAAACCAGGACATCCTTACTGTCCGGATTTCCGCATAAAAGATATTCTATTTTCTGTTTCCCAATCTGTGTGGTCTGATAGGGATTGTTTTTCCTGTATACTTCCAGTTCTTCTGCAAAAGTCATTTTTCTTCCTCTCCTTTTCGTAAATAACGGTACAGGCTGTCAAAGACAAGGGAAATGTTCACAGGAAGCGCTTCTTTACAGAAGGATTCCTGATTTTCCGTCATGGCATAAATGGATTTAATCATGTTTACCACTACACCCACGTCATAATCCTCCCGGATGCCATCCACCATCTGTAAAAGTCCCTGCGCCATCGCCATATCCTGCATGGGATTAAAAATCATATCCCTGGACAAATGCGTTTTCATCCACAGGAAATCCTCCGTGGTCAGGCACAATAAGAAGTTATTCTCAAAGGTAAAAAGCAACCGGTACCATTCCATAATCTCTTTTAACGGAATGGTCTTTCTGCCGTTCATAAGCTGCATAAGCTGCTTATCTTCCTCTTCATTCATTCTGCCTATCATTGCCAGAACAAAATTTTCTTTGGAAGGAAAGAACTGATAAAAAGTCCCCTGCGCAATGCCGCATGCCTGTGTCAGCCTGCTGATGGTCATCTTTTTCAGCCCCACCTGCCTTGCCAGGCGCTCCCCTTCCCGAAAGAACCTGTCCCTGATTTCCGCTTTCTGTTCCTGTGTAAAATTTGCCGGCATATAATCCCCTTACTTTCCACCTTATCCATGCATTCTGCACGCATTCAGCATTCCTTTACAAATATGGATAAACACAATATTTGCGTACTTGTTATCTTTGCAAGTATATTTTCCTTATTGAATACTTGTCATCTTTATTGCAAGCCTGTTACCTTTGCTGAATGCGTTTGGTTTTTGCTTCCAATGAATATTTTATATAATTTATTCATTGCAGTTATATGTTAGCCTTGTCTAACTGGTTTGTCAAGGAGAAATTGAAAAATCCTGCAGGGAATTAACCTTGCAGGATTTTCGTTCTTTCTTCTATTAAATTGCAAAACCGTTCTTTCATATATTCCGGCATCAGGGATTGTTGGCACATACGCAGTTCTGAATATTCCATCAGCATTCATCCTTTCTTCCCGGCACCGCCTCATAATCAAACATGGCAAGTGCAATATTAACCTTATCCATCCGAACCGTTTCCTTGCCTTGTTCCAATTCTCTCACAAACCGGAGTCCCAGACCGGAGCGCATGGCAAACTCCTCCTGAGTAAGCCCTGCTGCCTTTCTATGCTCCTTTACAAATTGTGCTATCCTGTTCATTGCTGTTATTTCCTTTTTAACAATTTTTATTATCCATTTTATACCCTATAAGGTATAAAGTAAAGTGTTTTGTATTGTTTTTTACCCGATGGGGTGTAAAGTAACATAAAATGTGAAATGAGGGCCACCTTCTGTATTCATAACACTATTAAACCTAATTATAGAAAAAACTTATAACATGCGCTATGAAAGTAACTGATATGTAATGACCTCTTGTCAAGTACAAATTAACAGAAATCACCAAAAACATTTATTTAATTGTCTGAAGGCACCCTGAAAGAGCCTCGGAGTATCAGTTCCCGGCATTGGCCACTCTGATATACGTGGATTGGCTACCTACAGGTCAATGGTCCGCCGTGAGCCCTATCGTCTATTCGCGTGGATCACAGATTTCTCTGTGCCAACATAGTTACTTCGTAGATAGCTCGAACCTTGAAATGGCCGAAGCCCTTTCAGGATGTCTTCAGTTGTTACTTTTATTACTGGCCAGATGTATGTGGCGCAAGCCATCTTACATCTGCTATAACAGCGGGATGATGATGTCAAGGCTGCGAAGCACCGCCAGCGGCGGCCCAGCCTTGATATTAGCAGCACGGTGTTATACCTGTATCAGGCAACGTGATCAGTCATCATGCCCCAGATAAAACAGGCAAGCTCACGTGCAATCGCTGTTTTAGCTACATTGGGTTTCTTGCTTTTTCCAAGAACCATTTTGTAGTATCGGCGCCTTAAGCGTTCATTGGCTTTATCTGCATAAGCAATAATTTGTGGCGAATTACCGGCTTGACGTGATTTCAGTTTCTTGGATTTAAATCCTATCTGACCACGGGCATAGCATTGAGAAGCTTCTGTAAGGAGCATACGGACATGGCGATTTCCGGCTTTGGTAATACCAAGCCTTGTCTGTCCATCACCGCTGGAATCCTCGCCCGGAACAAGTCCGAGATAGGACGCAAAATTCTGTGCAGACGCAAAACGATGAAAATCACCAACCTCGACCAGAACAGATAATGCGGTGTGTGTCTTGACACCGATGAAACAGCAAAGTTTCTTAACAGATTCTTTGTATTCATCCTTGGAAGCAAGTTCCTCTATGCGCTTATCTAATCGTTCCAGCTTATCACTAAGGGCAGTATAGGTCAGCAGATATTCGTCGAGGATTTCTTTGTAAAGTGCCTCAGGTTTTAATGACTTAAGCCATTTGATATGTGCTGCTGTCCAGTGACTATTTCCATCATAGCGATAGTTGTGGCGAAGACAAAACGCAAGGATCTGCTGTTTGACCTTCTTAAGTGCCAGTTTATGTTCATCCCTCATACGGAGAAATTCTTTCGTTTCCTCATCTGCTGCTGTAGGGATGTGAACAGGACTGTAGTTATGCTGCGCCAAACATTTGGCGATGATTTCAGCATCACGCTTATCAGTCTTAATTCTTTTTTTACTACGCTGCTCAAGCATCGTAGTTGGAGCAAGTATCACACAGTTAACATGATGTTCTGTTAGCTGATGATATAAAGTGTAACCGAGGCAGCCAGCCTCATAACCGCATATGAAGTTAGCATCGTTTCCGTAGACGGTACGAAGAAACTCCAGATATCTCAGAACATTTTTGTAATCAGCTTCTGTTCTCTGGAAGCGAGAACCTTTTTCGGCATCGATTGTGTACGCACAAAATGTAAAACTTTCTTTGTGTACATCCATTCCTACGTAAACTGTGTTATAATTCATTTGATGACCTCCCTTTGTATGCGGTAATCCCTGTTACCATTGACTTTGACAATCTTTAGTATACAGGCAAATCCACGAACCTACAATGTGGAGGTCATTACATATTGTCTATCTACGTAACAGCTATAAATCGAAGTCTGGTTCTTACGGCAACGATAGGCAGATACTCTCCCACTACTTCCCCTTGTTTGGATTTTTCAACCTTATTTCTGACAAGTAATATTTTTATGCTTAAAAAAAGAAACTCCCTTTTTGAAAAAATGTTCCTACTGTAAATAAACTCATTTTTTTACGTTTTCCATGATTTTTATTCATTTTCATAATGGGGAGTTCGTTTTGCTCAATGATTACATGCAATTCGTGAAATTAAAATTTTTAAAAGGCTACTTCACTTGGATAATGAGGTAGCCTTGGATTTTAATTCATCCGATTGCTGATGTAATCAATTTCTCTTTGTAAAATCTTCATTTTATCTTGAAGTTCCTGCTTTTGTGCTTCAATTCCTTGAAGTTTTTTAGAGTATTCTTCTTGTTTATGTGTATATACATCTCTGTAATGGGAACTATTATCCTTTAGATGATAATACATATCTTCCTCAAATTCTAATTTTTCATAAGCGGTATTTATTTGTTCGATTTGCTTTTGCAAATCATCCATTTTAGCTTGTCTTTCACTTAAACATGATTGCATAATTTCTTTTCGTGCCATAATTTATTCCTCCTTTATGTAAGTATTACCATTCATATCCACAATTATTACAGTGCCACTGCCTTCTTACCTTTTGTGATAATAACCCCCACATGAATACTGAACCAACTTTTGATGCAGTTGAGATTTTATTAACGTCTGTGCTTCGACAGGTTGGACATTTAGGAATGGTTACATTATCTGTAGAAGATAAATTATACTTTTCTGCCTTAAGCACTACGCTATCATGATGAGCCTCTTTTAATCCATTTAGGAACTCTGCATCTGATAATTCATGACCAATTTGGCTTTCTATGTTTTTTCTGTAATCCTTGTATTTTTGTAACATTTCTGAATCTGACATTGCGTGTGGTTCTGGTGTAGATACATCATCTATTTCAATCAGCCCATTAACAAGTGGAGTATTGCAATACACACATTCTTCAAATGAGTCTGAAAAATTTTGCTTACATTTTGGACAATATTTAGACATGTATATTCCTCCCGAATAATAAGTAATATGTTAATATCATTTATTCCATAATATTCTTATTTTCTGTAGCATTCAGTACCTTGTAAGCTATCACAAAAATTGTTAATACTATCCCCACACATATAAATGCTATTCCAACATTTTTCATAATGGTATATTTCTGGATATTTCTAATACAATGCATTGCATCTTCAACCCCTAGTTCAGATTTCATTTTTACCCAGAAAAGCATTTCTGACTTTCCCTTGCTGAACATTGTAATTCCTATAATTGATAAAACAATATTGATGACAATACTTATAATACAATTAGTGCCATCACTCAGAAACTGTAAAAAAGATTTTTTATTATGAATCATATAACCGCAGTTAGGACAACTTTTGGCGGTGTCTGAAATTTCTTTGCCACATTCTGGGCATTTGATTAGTGCCATACCTTAAATCTCCTATTATCTCTTATTATATACATAATCTTTGTAATACTCGCGTGCCTTTTGATACATTTGTATTTGTTTACTTATTTGTTCCTGTGCTTCAATATCTAAACTGTTAAGGTAATCTTCTTGGTCTTTAAGCCTATGTAACTTTGCGTGTCTATAATCACAAATATTCATTATACGTTTCATCCTATAGCCAATAGCAGCTTTTTCATCATCTGTCAGATTACCTTTCTCATAAAGTTCTTCCATTACATTAAAATGATGTTCTGCACTATTTAGATTCTCGTATGTATCTTTAGTCAAGCATGATTGACCACCCAAAACAACTCTATGCCATTTATCATCACTATAAAATATATATAGAAAATTGGGTAGTTGATTTATTGCCCTTATCATTTCAAATACTGTCATAAAAAAATCCCCCTGTCACATGAGATAGATATATTTTACCACATGACTAGGAGGATTGGTAAGTTATTTTCGTTCTTTGATGACTGATTCAATGACATCTATATATTCTTAAGGTATATTGAATGCTTTGTAAAGTTCCTCAACAGTACATTTTTGCTGTCTATCTTTATCTAATAAGTATTATGTTATGCCATCTCGCTATCCGATGTCATAAATATCTTTGCAGTCTGGATAGAAGCAAACATAACTCATGTGTGAAACATATAACTCCCTAAGTTGTTTGTAATTGATATTTTTACTTGCACAACCACTGTAGTCATTTGCGGTTGTCTGCCATTTTGCTGTTGTTATCATTACAGTATACTTCTTTGATAATTTATAACCTATATCTACAAAATCCAAGTCCATTCCTTTGTTGTATGGTGGTTGCCGATGACTACGTCAAATTTCATTTGTCCGAACTCTTTCTTTAATCGTTCATATAAGAATGTTTTATCTGAATTTTGCATTGCTGCTAAGTAATGTTTTCAAAACTGATTATATTATTTTTTGCTTGAATCGTGCCATAAACTGTTCTTGTTGACATTAGATGACACATACCATTAGGCGATGCCATATAGTTGGTTTTTGTATTTGTTGATTGTGTAGGGTTTGTGATATTGCCTACTTTGATTTGCCTGTCTAATTGAGTTTGAAGTTGTATTCTTTCTTCTAGTGTTAGATTATCAAGAATTTGTCACAGTTACACGTTGGTTAGTGTCAAAATAAAAACCTCCAGATTTTTATTTTGAAGGTCTTTGCTGGGGATGTTTATCAACAAGACATCCAATATAAACCCATTTCTTTACACATAAATAGGAAGCATCTTGGAAAAGGCACTTCCTTTCTTTTGTTGGGTATGCTATTTATGATATTCATGCAATTCATATTTATTCATTGAATGGGAATGGGAACACAATTACGCAAAGGGACAAAAGAAGTGAAATTAGTCTGAAAACAATACATTGGTCTTTTCATTCACCCCCTTTTCCTTGTAAGAGCTTAAAATGTTATTAATAGTCATGTTGTTATTTAGTTACAACATTGTCATCGCATTCGTTCCTTAAATCTATAAAATGGCAATCTTCTTACCGCCCCCATCCGAACGGTAACAGAAATGTATTTCTGCATTCACAATTATGTTTTTTTCAGGCAATCCTTGAAAACCAAGATTGGAACAAGTTAATTTCTTATGGTGGCACCTAAATTTTTAAATAGGAAAATATCTGTTTTCATCTCACATTTTCTTCCTCTAATGAGGAAATATCTTTTATTTTCCCTATATCAATCAAGATACTCCGGATATATCTCCTTTTACCTACCAGTAACCGTCCCATCACGGATTCCATTGTCAATATCATATACATTAAAATAATTCTAAAACCCATATACAACTATAAAGTGGGTTTACAAAAATAAAAGCCATTTCCATAGTCCAATACATGAGAACTCCCTGCAAAAATCACATTACTTTTAGTGAATATTAAAAAGACATGAAACTTGCCAGTCAACCCAAATACTGCATCAACCGTATTTAAGTTCAGTTAAGAGGTGGGATAATGTTAAGCAGTTTTATTCCATTTTGTCTAACATCTCATCTGCATTAAATCCTAACCGCTCATCCGCTTTTCTTTCTTCCTCTTCCAACTGTTCAATGTTGCAGATTAACTTCTCCAGTTCAGATGCCTCTCTTCGTTCTTCAAACACAGTGGCATTCTCCTCGCTTAATCCATAGCTGCGTTTTGCTATTGCATGAGCAACAAGTTCCATATTTATATTGTAAGCCTCCCTCATGCATTTCACAGCTTCTAACTCACCCGGACGGGGTTCTGCGCCGTAAGTATCGTAGAATTTCTGTCTTCTTTCCTCTGTCATTTTACGGATTTCTTCAGTGGATAATCTTGTTTTTTTATATTCATTTATGTTAATCAGGTTATTGTCTGCCATAGTTTTTCTCTTTTTGGTTTGATATAAATATTATACCTTTTATTTATGGACAGTCAAATTTCCTCTCTTTACAATTCGACTTTTATTATGTATTATTTTCACCACTTTGGTGAATTTTATCTATTTTTACTTGCATTTGTATTGTCGCCGTGATACACTAAAGAAAATTTGACATCTCTGTTGTACATACGTTTTCTGTTATTATTTAATAGAAGGAAGAAATCATGGAATTCTTATGTTTTAAATTCAGAAAAAAACGCACTGGAAAGTTCATCTCATACGACACTTTCATAAAAAAACTCCGTGACAAAAAGCCCGAAGATGCCAAAGAATTGACGACACTACTCGAAGTCCAAGGTATACAAGTATTAAAAGAACTATTCCGGGGAAGGACGTTAAAAGAAATTTCTGTCGTTTATGAGGATGCGGCGCACGAATTATTTTTGTTGCCTACGCCTGACACCCGTATATACTTTTACCCAGATGGCTACTACCTGTTAGTTTTTTACCGTCTGAGCATTTCCGAAGATGCATCGGGCACTTAATTTTCAACGCCCACTTGCCATAATAATACATATATAAAGGATGATATTTTATGAGAGATTACACCGGCAATTTTACTGCAGATTTTACCAACGAAAAAAATCTCCGCGATTATTATGCTTCCCTTGATATTTCAGAACATTCCCTGGAAGATAATGATAAAATCTTCATGAAAATTAAATTTAAATTTTTAGAAGCCTATGATGCCTTTTTGCAAAAGAAACGTAATAAGCAAATAAAAAAAGAGATGTATAAACAGTATCGAAAGAAATTGCTTGCTATGCAGGAGGAAATTCAGCGCCAAATTAAACTGCTTAACTCTGTAATTGCTGATGACACTTATGATAATGTTTGTCTAAGAGAGCTTAAAACGCATTTATCTGGATACTTTTCTGAAATAGATTGTTTAGATTATAACGTTGTGTCTCAAATATTCGACGGTACAGAGAAACAAATTTATTATTTTATCCAAATTTACGATTGTTTAAGTGAATGCCTTCCAATTATCAAATCGGACTCAATGGCAAAAATGCATGTATTTAATCAAGAAACCCTCTGGAAGAATATATTTTTTTATACTATTTGTCAAGTACGGCAGAACACTTTTGATAATGAGATAATTGCTAATTATGTAAAAAGGAATAAACCAGAAAGTAATGAACTACGCACTGTGACAAGAAATTACTATGTACATAAGTATCAGGGTGAATTTGCAAAATCTATTCTTACAAAAAGAAAGCTATTAAAACTAACCCAAAAAGAATTACAAGAAAAAAGTGGTATAGACCATTCAATGATAGCAAAAATTGAAAAGCTTCAACAAACAGTAACATTTGAAACAGCTATTAAATTACTTACTTCTCTTAATATGGGTATTTGTATATATTCAGTGGATACTTATGATAAATTGTAGTTTTTTGGGGTGAAAGTATTATGATAAAAAAAATAGTATATTTATTTAACTACAGTTATGTGCTTTTGTGTATTGCTCTAATTGCAATTCATTTCATAGTCTTTCCGCAAGATGTGTTTTCAAACAATGCATTTTGGGAAATAGGAATTAAAATATTTTTGGATATACTCCCTTTTTTTATTGTAGATATTTCTCAAACAAAATTTCGGGTAGACACATACATTGATAGTTCACAATTTTCCTTAGAAAATTATCATAGATTTAATATTGAAGGTTATAAGAGCTACCAATTTAAATATGGGTATAACACTGAACCTGAAATGCACTACGGAATTGATTTTGAATTACCAGACTCACATAACAGTGTCTATTGCTTGCCTCTGCTATTGAAATTTAAGACAAAATGTCGTTATCAACAAGCCAAAATTGCTAATTTTAAAATTTACAATAAAGAAAGCTTATGTATCGTAAATGGAACAGGTTCCTCAAATAGTATTCCAATTATCAATACATTGTCACAAGATGATATATTACCAGTAAGAATATCCTTAAAATGCAACTCATCCTTCAAAAATGAAAAGTTTCTTTTGTGTTTTACAATAACTTGCTCATCTCATATACTTTCAAGAGAAACTGTTTACATTTGTTTGGTAATTCAAAATGTATTTTCCAATGGTCACATATTATCTACTTTCACCACTGACAATAAATTGGCTTTTGTCTTTATGCGGAATAAATGTTTGAATCTACTATAAGAAAGCTTATGCTAAAAAAAGATGCAGTTTAATTAAATAATAAACCGTACATACTGAATTACTTATAATAATATTTAGTGTGAACAAAAAGTAGAGATAATCTATATAATAGCACGCTTAATTACAAACACAAATAGTAAATGATTTTGATGTTATTAATTTATCAAGAAACCAGTACTTCATCAGCAGGAAATAGCATTACTTTTTCAAAATCTCATAGATTGCTGACTATCTTTTGCTTTTTGCGTGCACTACCTTTGAGGCTACCTATTTTTACTCCTAATCAACTAAACGCTGCACAATAATTACGCCTTTTTGTAGTTTTCCAATAGCTAACAATTTCACTATTAAATTCAGTTAATTGCAATTATAACACCTTGAATCACCACAAATCTAATCTACTTGTCAATACCTTCTTTAATTAATAGCTGCTTCATTCTATCTATTTCCGCTCACTGTTTTGTGTCGTGTGGCAATCGCTATATCTCTTTATAGCGTTATTATACATTTTAGTCTTTATATGTAGAAAGTCTTTTGTCACAATGCACACGTATCTTTTCTTCTGCCTTTTTCATTAATTTCCCATAAAAGAAACAAAACCCCGGTCTCACCTAAAACGAAACCGGGGTTTTGCCTCTATATTGATTACAAGAAAGCTAAGTCTGTCAGGCAGTGTCCTGCCTGATTTTGATCTTAAGTTTTTTGTTCTTAAGTCTTTTGCTTTTAAGCTGCCTTTTCGGAGTTCTTCTTGCTCTTGGCGTAGCTCTTGGTAGAGTTTACGACAATGATAAGGCCGAGAACGATAAGCAGGACAGCGATGATTAACTGTAAGCCGTTGGCAATGAATACCTTGCCCCAGGTGGTTTCGCCTGCGGGAATGGTAACGGCTGCGGCGTTCTGGATAGCCTTAACCATAGCGATAAGACGCTGTACCAGAGCGGTAAAGGTTACGCAAAGCATAATGATAAGGGGCGGGAACAGCATCTTGTTGCTGCGGCCGGTTACCTTTAAGAATACGCAGAGGGTAATCAGTACCAGAGCGCTTAATAACTGGTTTGCGGAACCGAACAGCGGCCAGATGTTTGCATAGCCGATTTTGGTCAGCACATAACCGCAAAGCAGGGTAACGATGGTGGAGAAATAGGTATTACATAAAAGCTTTCTCCAGGGAGCGGCATGCTCCATATCGTCTACGCTGAAGAGTTCCTGGAAGCTCATACGGCCGATACGTGCAACAGCATCCAGGCTGGTAAGAGCCAGAGCGGATACACACATGGTCATGAATACGGTTGCCACATAAACGGGCACACCGAACATTTCAAAGAAGCCTGCAACACCGCGGCTGAAAATCTGGAACGGAGTACCTGCTGCTGCGGTTCCGTCTGCAGCGGCTGCCGCTCCGGCAACACAAAGGGCAAGTACAGCCAGTAAGCTTTCCAGAACCATGGCGCCGTAGCCAACCTTTAACATATCCTTTTCATTCTCAACGGTCTTTGAGGAAGTACCGGAGGAAACCAGGCTGTGGAAACCGGAAACGGCACCGCAGGCAACGGTTACAAACAGGATAGGGAACAGAGTTCCTAATTTATCGTTGGTAAAGCCTGTAAATACAGGAAGGTTCATCGTAGGATGTGCTACGAAAAGTCCGATGACCGCACCGGCAATCATGCAGATAAACATGAATGTCGTCATATAGTCACGGGGCTGCTTTAAGAGCCACATGGGAAGTACGGCTGCGAAGAAAATATAAACAAAGGTGATGTAACTCCAGGTATCTTTGTTGAAGATTAACGGGAAGTTCATACCGATGGCAAAGGAAGCAATGATGCAAAGAATGCCGAGCGCTGCTTCTTTCCAGCCGGAAAGGTTGAATTTCTTCTGCAATAAACCAAATACAACAGCGAATACCATGAACATGATGGAAACCATACCGGCTGCGCCGTTGGTCTTTGCGGCGTCGGCTAACTGTGTGGTTCCGTCCACTACGGTATACGCATTGAAGGTTCCGGCTACCATATCGGCGAAAGCTGCGGTAACAATCAGGGTAAACAGCCAGCAGAACAGAAGAAAAATCTTACGTCCGAATTTGCCGATGTATTTTTCAATCAGCATACCCATGGACTTGCCTTCGTTCTTAACAGATGCGTACAGGGCGCCGAAGTCTGTAACGGCTCCGAAGAATACACCGCCGATTAAAATCCAGAGCAGAACGGGTAACCAGCCGAAGGCTGCTGCCTGAATGGCACCGGTGACAGGGCCTGCGCCCGCGATAGATGAAAACTGATGGCTGAAAACGGTCCATCCGTTTGTAGGTACATAGTCTTTGCCGTCCTTAAATTTGACAGCGGGTGTTTCTGCTTTCGGATCAATACCCCATTTGTTTGCCAGCCAGCGTCCGTAAAATACATACGCTGCTACCAAAACAACTGCTGCGATTAATACGATTACAAGTGTGTTCATAATTACTTCTCCTCTTTTCTTTTTATTAAGGAAGAATCCTGCTTTGCAGGATTCTCCGCCTGCGGTGGGTCGCTTCAGCGACATAATTCCACTCCGCCGCAGAGCGCTCCTGCCCGGAGGGCTTTATTGCTTTATATAAAGCAATAAAAAACCTCCATCCCATACATCATCCCATGGATTCTGTACAAAGACGAAGGTTTATCATTTACATTACTTCCGCGTTACCACTTTGTTTGCCGGTTGCCCGACCTCTCTCCTGTCACCTGAACATCGAATCTGTCAGAAGACATGTCCCTTTAACGGTGGATACCGGCTTTCACTACTGGACACGATACATCAAGCATTCCTTTTACGGCTGATAAAAGCTTTGCCGTTTCTCACGGAATGATGCGTCTTTCATAAAAGCAGCTCGCAGGTGAGGGCCCTCCCATTCCTTGCTGCCGATTCTCACAATTTACGGCTTTCTGTAAGCGGTGATAAGGGGAAGTCATTTCCTGTTCCTCGCATTTGTTTGTTGAATTGACTATACAATAGTCTTTTGAAAAGCATTTGTCAACAGTTTTTTTTAATACTTTTTTTAGATATTTGCATTAAATAACATCAATCTCCGGTATTCTCCACCTTTTTGTGGATGGCTTCCATACGGGCATCCAGCATGGCGCTGACTTCTGCGCACTGCTTCAGATCATGGGCTGTTTCTTCCGTGATGGTGTAGTCCTTTTTGTAGCGGATTTTGTGCTCCAGACTCGCCCACCAGTCCATGGAAATAGTACGGAACTGCACCTCCACCTTCATGAACTTCTTCTGGTTGTGGAGGAAAATCGGTGTTTCCACAATCAGATGCAGACTACGGTAACCGTTGTCCTTCGGATGCTCTATATAGTCCTTTTTCGCAATCAGCACAATATCATCCTGTTTTAAAAATGCCTCGGAAAGCATATAAATGTCGGAAGGAAAGGAACAGATGACACGCACACCGGCAATATCAAACAGATTCTGTTCGATACTTTCCGTAGTTACACTGATGCCCTTCCGGTAACATTTTTCAAGAATACTTTCCGGTGATTTCAGCCTGGTCTTTATGGTCTCAATGGGATTGCGGTCATATTGCATGGACAATTCCTCATTAAGAACACTGAATTTTGTTTCTACCTCCATCATGGCACACCGGTAATAAGACATAAGCTCCCGGTATGGCATGGATTTTTTCTGGGCAAACTGCTTTACATCCGGTCTGTTTACCTGGGATAGAAAGAGCTGCTCCATATGTTTATTTGTATGTTCTGACATAGACAAACCGATATCTCCTTTCGCCTGTACCGTACAACGGTTTATTGTTCCGGTACCACAGCGAAGAAAACAATATCTTCCGTACCATTGTTAATCATGGAATGACCGTGCCCCTTGGGACAGTAATGGCATCCGCCGGCTTCCACGCACTCAGTGCCTTCATCGTAAATGAAATCTGCTTTTCCGCTTAAAATGTAGATAATCTCACAGTTGCCCTCATGGACATGGAACCCGATGGAGGACCCCGGTGTCAGTCTGTCATACATAATAGTACACTTTTCGTCCACATGTCTTTTCACGCAAAGCTCTCCCCTGCCGCCCTTAAAGGCAGGAAGCGCCTGCTCCTCTATGTTCTTAAAATCAATAACCATCTTTTGTAACCCGCCTTTCCTTCGTGAGCGCTGCTCACTTTTATAACCATCTGCTATTATACCACTTTCTTATGCATTTGTGCTACTGCGTTTAGCGGATTTCTTCTCCCGGCTTTTTCTTTGATTTCTTGTCCTCATACATGCGTTCATCCGCGAGTTTCAGAAGTGCGGCATAGTCATAGCCTTTTTCCCCATAGGCAACTCCCAGGGCTATCACACAGTTTATGCCGTCATCTGCCGTATTAAGTCTGGCAAGCTCTTCCTCCCAACGTTTTTTTATGGTGTCGGTTTCCTTTCTGGTAACATTTTCCGCTACCATTAAGAATTCATCGCCTCCCATGCGGAATCCGTGTACCTTGTTGTTAATCACCTTCCGGATACTGTCGGCGGACTTGATAATCAATTTATCGCCGGCTTCATGTCCAAACAGGTCATTCATTTTTTTCAGATTGTTCACATCAAAATTAAATATGGCAATGGAGTCCAGACCAACAAAGTTTTTCTCTGCCATGGACAGGTATTTTCCTTTGTTGAGCAGACCCGTCAGTCCGTCATGTTCACTTTCATAAACCAGTTTTTCCCTCATAACGCCATTTTCTATGTAAAGCCTTATTACACTTTTGAAGGCCGGCTCCCGCAAGGCGTCTCTGTCTGTACCCGGTCCGTTATGTACGGTTACTGCATAACGGTCTCCCGAAATTTCCCCGCTTATCAGTATATAATCGCCGGATGCCGGCATGGTATCCCCGGCCTGCCCCTTTTCTTTGTCTTCCGCAAATAAGCCTTGTTTTTCCGCCTCTTTCCGGGAAATTCTTTCGTTGCTGTAGTTTTTCTCCTTACGGTCAAAGGTAATAATTTCTACATTGTCTCCTCTCTGAAGCAGAAAACAGGTCCTGTCAGACTTCAGATAATCGGCAACAAGCGGCAGCAGCTCATAATATGTGTCGGAAAGCTTTTCAAGTACCGCCGTCTGGAATTTTGAAAGCTTCTTAAAAAATCCCATGTATTTTGTAACATCCCGGTTCAGGCTCATATATCCTGTAATATCCGTAAGCAGATGTATTTCATATTCTCTTTTTTCTTCGGAAAAGCGTGCGGATTTTATGCTGTAATATTTTTTGTCCGAGGCATCAATATATTCCCATTCCACCGCATCGCCGTCCGTAATAAGCTCCGGACATTCCTGATGCCAGCCGCATGCCTCCCTCACTTTTTTTCCGGTTATATCTTCTCCGCATTTTTCCAGATAAAGAGGATCCGTATATACAATTTCCGATGTGTCGCTGCAGACAATAACGGTATATCCTACTTTCTCCGTCATAAATTTCCCGATTATATTTTGAAAATCCATGTAACCACCCCTTCTTTTATGCAAAGTCCAATATGTCCGAAAAGCCTGTCATCTCAAAAACCTCCATCACCTCATCCGGAACATTCCTGACAACCATGCTTCCTGACAGGCTGTTCATTTTTTTCTGTGCGCAGAGAATAACCCTGAGTCCGGAGCTTGCCACATAATCGCAGCCCTCCATATCCAGTACAAGCTCCCGTACCGGCTCCTCCAGTAGTTCTTCCATGGATTTCTGCAATACCGGTGCTGAATTGGTATCCAGTCTGCCCTCTATACAGATTTCTAATTTTTCTCCGTCCTGCTTCTTCCTGATTTCCATACTTATACCTCTTTCCGCAGCTTTATGCCTGCCATCTTTTTTCCATCGTTACAACATTCTGTTTATCTTTATATTCATAGGTCACGGTATCCATGATTTTCTTTACCATAAGGATGCCCAGACCGCCGATCTGCCTTTCTTCCGCAGACAGGGATATATCCGGTTCCTCCTTCTCCAGAGGATTAAACGGCACTCCGCCGTCCCGCAGTGTTATCCGGATGTATCCGGCATTTTCTGTTCCTGCCGTCTGCATATCCACCCGGCAGAAGCCCTCCTCTGACGTGTAGGCATAATTTGTGATATTAACGAATAATTCCTCCACACATACCATTATTTTCCGGATAAATCCCGGCGGACAATGCTTCCCCGAAAGCTCTTCTTCCACCATCTTCCTGAGCTCATCCAGAGCCGTAAGCTTTGCCTTTACCGTTATGCTTTTTATGTTTGTCAGGCTTTTCAGATATTCCATGGATTTCTTTATTTTGTCCATTCCCTTTACTTCTAAGAGTATGGTGGCTTCCGGAAAATATTTTTCGCGATAAAGCAGAAAACGCCGCCAGTCTATGTTTCCATCTCCTATTGCAAGATGCTCGTCCGTTTTACAGTGATTGTCGTTAATATGAACGTGCCGGATATAGGGAGCCAATATCTTTACCCACTCTTCTATATGGTTTTCGTCCCCGAATACATGGGCATGGGCATAATCAAAGCAGATGCCGAAGCGGGGATGCTCCCTCATTTTTTCTCCCAGAGCAGCCAGAAGCTCCGGCGTATCGTCAAACATATTTTCCACATATATGGATAGTCCGGGATGCTGCGAAAGTTTTTCTGTCCAGTAAGCTGCGTTCCGGCTCACAAAGCTTTCCCTATACTCCGCATTCCTGAAATTTGCAATGTAATTGGTATGAAAGATAACGGCTCCGGCTCCTATTTTTTCCGCTATGCAAAGGCTTTGCTCCACCCGGTAATCCGAAGCCTTATAAATCAGCGGATCATCCGAAAAAATCGTTATATCCAGAAAAGCTCCGTGTACCGTGCAATAGCCGGGCTGTCTGTCCGATCTCAGGTATTCTTCAATGACCCTTTCTACCGCCTCTTCGTCTTCCAGAAGACCGGGAGAGAAAAAATCGTTGTATTCAAACCCCAGCCGGTACTGCTCTGCCAGTCCTGCATATTCCGCTATCCTGTTCCTGTCCGGTATTATCAGTAATTTACTTCTGCTCATCTTCTTTTCCTTTTATTGCTTTCAGAGAATAAACAAATACATTTCTGCTTTTTCCTTTTAACGGGATTTCTCCGACTGCGTCCACTTCTATCCGGTCCTTCAGTCTTTCATACACCTCGTCACTGATAAGCACCTGTCCCTTCCCGGCATTGGCTTCCAGCCGGGCGGCCGTATTGACCGTATCCCCGATAGCCGTAAAATCCATACGGAATTCACATCCGATATTTCCCACGACCGCAGGACCGCAGTTGACACCTACTCCAAACCCAATACTCCTGCCGAAACGTTTTTTCAAATCCGCCTCAAGGGCAATGCCGCCATTGACAATATCCATGGCTGCGCAGACCGCATGATATACATAATCTTCCAGATCAAACGGGGAATTGAACACTGCCATGGTAGCATCCCCCACAAACTTATCCAGTGTTCCCTTATTCCGGAAGATGCACTCGGTGGTAAGCTCCAGATATTGGTTCAGTATTTCCACCACCTGTTCCGGTTCTAATGCCTCCGACATAGTGGTAAAGCCCCTTATATCTACAAAGAGAACCGCTATATCCCTGTTTTCCCCGCCGAGCTTTATCCGGAAATCACCCTTCTTTGCGATTTCCTCCACAACCTGCGGCGCCACATATTTTTTGAAGGCGTTCAATACCTTTCGCTGCTTCAGCTTTGCTGCAAGATAACGGAATACCAGACAGTATATGTAGGAGACGGTAAGCATAAACGGCACGTACAAAATACTGACGGTGATACCGTTGTTGTTGAGCACGGTACATACTGCCAGCCCTGCAAAAACGGATGCCGCCAGGAGAATAGTCGCTCCGGCTATTTTCATTTTCCGGAACAGAAAATGCACCAGGGCACAAAAAAGTCCCGCCAGTATACCCGCTATATAGGGATTTCCGTTTACGGAAAATCTTCCCTGCATAAATGCCTGCAGGATATTGGCATGAATTTCCACTCCGAACATCTGCCTGCTGTGACCGTTCGGCACATGAAAATTGTCCTGCATCCCGGCTGCATATGCCCCTACCAGTACAATACAGTCCTTAAAAATTCGTGTGTCAATTTTTCCGTCAAGCACATCCACAAAGGATATGTATTCATAGTCTCCGGGCTTTCCGGAATAATTTATCAGCGTTCTTCCGGTTTTGTCCTGTTTTACCGTTTCGGGCTCTATCTTTTTTTCATCACAGTACCTGTTATAAATTACCTGTGAGAACATCATCCTGCTTTCGCCCTTGTAATCCTGCTCCACCAGAATGCGGCGGACCGTTCCATCCGAATCCTGTGCCACATTTGTATAACCGCTTATTGCGGCTTTTCTCAAGGCCTCATAAGGCAGCACTTCGCCTGTTATCCTGTAATATGGGATTCCGTTTTCATCCATCTCCGCTTTCTCACTGTATAAAAGCTGGGATGCCGTTACCACATTTCCGCCCTTTTCTGCCCTGTCTGCAAATGCCTGATCTCCTTCTTCGTCCACATTTCCGGAAAAGATAATATCAAACCCGATTACGAGCGGTCTGGTTTCCTCATCCTCATTCAGCCTGTCAAGCAAATCTGCATAGCAGCTGCGGGACCAGGTGCCGACAGGTCCCAGTCTCTCCAGTGTTCTTTCATCAATCCCGATAATTTTAATATCACCGGAAACGCCTCTCGGTCTCTGATACAGCCCATCTCGAAAAATATAATCCAGCGGGGAAAAAAGATTCCACACCGTCAACAAAAAAACGCACACAAAGACTACGAAACATTCTGCAATAATTCTGACTGTTTTTTTCATGCAACCCCTCTGCAATCTATTCCTTCCTGTTTACTGCCTGCTCACAAACACCATGGTAATATCATCCGCCTGCATTTCTCCATCCGCAAAGCTGTCTACTTCCCGGTACATGGTGTCCGTAAAATCATCTACCGATCCTGTCTTGTCCCTGTTCCGGTTCAGCATCTCTTCCAGTCTGCCGTCACCCAGAAATTCACCGAAAGGGTTTAATGCCTCTGTCACACCGTCCGTATACAGATACAGACAGTCTCCTTTTTTCAGGGTAAATGTCTGTTCTCTGTATGGCATATCTTCCATCATGCCAAAAACCATATTGGCTTTTGCCTTTATTTTGATAAAATCCGAGTTTCCACTCTGCAGAAAAGGAAGATTGTGTCCTGCATTGACAAATGTCACCGTATCCGAGGTAAGATCCAGTACACAGATAAATACCGTTACAAACATGGACTCTTCATTCTTATAGCAAAGCTGGTTGTTGGCACGGTACGCCACTTCGGAAAGGGGCAGTCCCAATGTCGCATAGTTTCTGATATGGGTTTTTGCCATACTCATAAAAAGAGCAGCCGGTATCCCTTTACCCGATACATCCGCAATCAGAAAACACAGATGGTTTTCATCAATCAGAAACATATCATAGAAATCACCGCCAACCTCCTTTGCCGGACGCATACGGGCCGTGAGTTTCACATCCGGCAGCCGTTCAAATACGGTAAAATCATCTTCCAGGCATCCTGTCTGAATCCGGGTGGCGATTGCCAGCTCCGACCGGATTCTTTCCCTCTCCGTTACCAGCTTCGTGGTTTTGTTATAAAGCATATTCATAAAGGTGCCGTATATCTTACGGTTTTCGGCTGCCAGTCTGTCGAAAAGCGGTTTGGCTATGTTGGCGCACACCACTTCATCCCTTGCACGCACGGTAGCCTTCCTGCAGTCCTCATTAATAAGTCCAAGCTCGCCGATAAAATCACCTTCGGAAAGAGTATTGATCAGGGTGTTTTCCGCACTGTAAACATCTGCTGTCCCGCTTAAAATAATGTACATGCCGTCCTCACTGTCATGTCCTACGGTAACAATGTCACAGCCCGGGTCTATCCTCACTTCCGTCATGGCTTCCAAAAAGGAACGCGTTCCTTCCTTTATTTCTGTTCCATCCTTCAGTTCAAAGAACTCCCGGATTGTTCTGACTGATTTTAATTTCCCGATATCCAAGATATGCTCCCTTACCTTTCCGGATTTTCACCGTATATTCCGTTTCTGAAGCTTATTTCCATTTTATTACAATATCCTGCTCCACAGGCTTTGTAAAATCATAATCCCACCGGCCTTCTTTCTCCGGCATAAGGGACGGCATTGATGCACACGTTCCGTTCTGTATCGTCTGCGTGCAGAATACCTCTCCATCGTACATAAAGGTAACGGTGCAGGCATCGGTTCCGTTTGTCTTTGCCGCTTCGTTACCGTTGTTTTCCCCGGCATCCTCCCCGGGAATATCCTTTACATAGTCCGTTGTGGTGCTGTCACGATAGATGATGACTTCCCCGTCTTTTTCTACCGCTACTTCCTCCTCCGCCACGCTTCCGTCTTCATATTTTAAGCGGGTAACCACCTTGCCGTCCGTCACGGTAATCCTTGTATAACAGGTTCCGTTCTGATCATACGTTACTTCAACCCGGAAGGTTGTGCCCCTTACGGACATGGTAGCATTGGGTGTGTTCACTTCATAAGATGAGCCCTCACCAAGCTTTTGGCGGATTTCATTTACGATGGCGCCCTTCTTTAATTCTATGGTTGTTCTGCCTTCTTTACTGTTCCCGGCTGCCTCTATTGAAAACTCCGTATTTTCTTCCGCATACACATATTTGTCTTCATCCAGCCGCAAAGTCATGGTTCCCGTATCCACATTCACGGTATCCCCCGACTGTAAAAGCATGTTGGCAAAGGGCTCCAGATCCTCAAGGCTTCCTCTCTTTACCCTGGATGTACCATTTATTTCATAAACCTTGATAATCCGGTATGTATCCTTCCTCAGGGAAAAAAATACAGCAAAACCAATGACCGCTAACACCACTGCTGTCAGAGCAATAAGCAAGTGTTTTTTATCGAGTTTCTTCATCCCGTTCTCCTTCTGCCCCGCAGGCTGTCTAATTCACGGTAAAGGTATAACTGCCCCTGCTGCCCACATAGAATGTCTGTCCGCCATTGTAAACATTATTGTCTCCGCTGACCTTCCATGAGCCGTTCCCTAATTTATATTCTCTTTGCGGATTCAGCTTAAGAACTCTGTCTGCCGGTACGATACCTGTTTTAAGCCATTCTGCTGAGATAATAACCGTAACCGTACTTTCGTTTCCGGCTTCGTCAACCGCCCGGATTACATATTCCGTGCTCTCGTCATTGGAAGAAAGCTCCGCCGTACAGGATGTTCCTCCGAAATCTACCCTCTCCCCATTAACGCTGATACCGTCAAGACGCAGGTCGGAAATGCTTATCTCTTTATAATCCGCAAAGTACTCTTTTCCGTTTTCCGCTTCAATCCGGGGCGGTGTAATGTCTATTTTGTATGTTCCGAAGGGTATGGCTGCTGTTTTCGCCCCATCCTTCTGCCTCATCAGGTAAATTGCCGCAGGTGCCTTTTCGTCCCCCACAAGAATACTGTCTTTGTATTCTCCTCCATCGGTGGCTGCAATTTTATAGCCCTCCGGTGGCGTAACCTCCAGTCTGGATATGTAAAAATTATTTTTTCCGATCTTTCCGGAAATTGTGCACGGATTCTCCGGTACCGGCAGATAATAAATAGAAAAATCACATACTGCCGTGGTCTCTGTATAATGGCCTTTGCGGGGAAAGGTTGCCCGCAGGGTATATGCCCCTACCTGTTCCGGCACACTGGTCGAATATGTGGAATCCGCTGCTCCGCGGATTTTATATTCATAGATAACTCCCTCTGTCCCATTGGTGGACGACTCCGCTCTGGGCGAAGGCTGTGTACCGTAATACAAATCCGCTACCGTCACACTTCCGGTCCCGGTTTCTGTCTCCGGCTGTGTTTTTTCTTCTGCGGGAGGAAGTGTCACAGTGACTGTATCCGCCATTTCCTCTGCAAAAATATAGGTAACGGTAATTTTTGTCATACTGTTTCTTTTGGTGGAAATACTTCCGCTTCCACTCGTCGATGCCGCATACCCCGTTGGGAAGCAATAGCCGTCTGCTGCCGTAAAGGTCGCTGTAACCTCATCCCCGAAAAGGAATTTTCCTGTAGGGAAAGACGTACTGCTGCTCCAGTCTATGGTATCTTCCAGCTCAGCAGCCACGTTAACCGTCCGACCCGCCAATTCTGTCAGGGTACCGGTTCCCGGGGTGCCAAGCACATAGGCATGATTGTTGTAATAAACTTTTATTCTGCTTCCCGCAGCAATGGTAATCTGAGTATTTTTATCAACACTGAGAATAGCTGATGTGCCCGAATAATCCCCCGCAAGATTCAATGTCCCGCCGACATGAACCGTACCGGAGCCGCTTAATGTGACGGAACCTCCCAGATTGTCCACGTTAGCTGTCCCCAATGCCTGCAGGTCACAGCTGACATTTAGATTCTGAATGGTTCCCGAAGATAATTTTATTTGAGGCAGACCCATACTGCCGTCACTACTGACCGTACCCACTTTGCCTCCGTTCATTTCCAGAACAGATGCATACGTGGAACTGTTGGCAGCCAGTCCAAGATTTGTAATATCCCCTTTGTTGACAACCGTACCGTATCCTGCCCGGATACTGTCCACAGTTGCCCCGCTTTCATTATAGAAGTCCGCAAAGCTGCTTTCCACCGCACGGACATAGCCCTCATTTACCACAACGCCGCCGGAGCAGTAGATTTTTCCTTTGACTTTCCCCTGACTTCCGACATTAAGCCGGTTATCGCCGCTCAGATAGTAGTCGTCCTCCGTCTCCGTATTGATGGACATATTGTTCGTTACGGTAATCGCTTCCGCATAGACCGTCAAAGCATCTTCCATTCCGAAGAATAACCCTACAGTCATAACAATGCTCATTATAATGGCATTTAGTGCCCTGCGTCTTTTTCTCATAGAATATCCCTGTCCTTACACAACTTTCCCCTGATTGCATCATACTATGTCTATTTTACCAAATCTATCTGTTGTCTGTCAAACAGAAACCGCCGCCGACAGCCCATCTGAGCTTCGTGGATTTTGCCCTCGGATTTCTCCGGCATTCTTCTGCGGAGGGCCTGGTAACTTCTTCCGAAATTTCCGTGTAAATTCCCGCTTTCTTTCCTTCCTTAAATGCCTTTTTTACCAGACGGTCTTCGCCGGAATGGAAGGTCAGAACAGCAACCCTGCCTCCCGGCTTTAAAATACCCGGCAGCTTTTCCAAAAAGCTGTAAAGCACTTCAAACTCGCTGTTTACATCGATGCGCAGCGCCTGAAACGTGCGGGCGCAGGATTTTTTCACTGCTTCCGTCCTGTCCTCTCCGGGGAAATTCTTTGCAGGGATTTTAAGAAGCGCTTCTTCTACCGCCTGCCGCAGCTCCGTAGTGGTGTTCATGGGCGCTCCGGTTTTCATCTTGAAGAAAACCTTAGCCGCTATTTCTTCCGCAAAGGGTTCATCTGAATTTTCTGTAAGCATGCCCGCAAATTCCTTCTGGGTAATCTGATGCAGCCGCTCCGCCGCACTGTCCCCGTGGGTGGGGTCAAGCCGCAGGTCTAATGGTCCCTCCGTTTTATAGGAAAATCCTCGCTTCGGGTCATCAATCTGCATGGAGGAAACGCCAAGATCCGCCAGTACAAAATCAAATTTTCCGCATTCCTCCGCCACCTTGTCAATATTGGCAAAATTTATCAGCCGGAAGATAAAATTATCTTCCGAAAAGCCGGCCTCACGCAGTCTTTTTACGGTCTTCTCCGATTCAATCGGATCCACATCCAGGGAAATCAGCCTGCCCTGTCCCCCTAATTGTTCCAGCATTTTGCCGGTGTGACCGCCATATCCAAGCGTGCAGTCAAGCCCCTGCTGCCCCGGTTTTATTTCCAGGAAATCAAGGATTTCCTGCACCATAATGGGGATGTGCATGCCCGCCGGTGTGGAGCCTTTTTCGATGACCTTCGCCACCGTATCCGCATATTTCTCCGGACTGTGTTCCTTGTATTTTTCCTCAAATTTTTTCGGATATTTTCCAGCGTAGCGCACGCGGCGCTTGTGATTTGTTTCTTCCAAAATTCTGTCCTCGCTTTGCTTTATTTTTCACATATTTTCTCACAACACAGTTCCGCCCAGGCCGGATAAAATCCCGCCTTCAGCGCCACTTTCTGGGACGCTATATGGGACATGGCAGTTCCGTAAAACGGCAATCTTCCCAAATCCAGAATTTCATTTTTAAGCAGCATTACCAACATGGAACCGACGCCCATTCCTTCTGCCTCCGGCATCACATTTATGCCAATCTGCCACATCCGGTCGCTGTCGCTGGTGGCACCCGCCATCCCCAGAAGTTCTCCGTCTTTATAAGCGGCTATTCCTACTTCGTCCTTGGGTACCTCTTCAAAGAGGAATGCCTCTCCCAGACGGTTATCTCCGCGGAATTGTTCGATTTCTTCCCCAACGAATTTTTGGATAACAAAGCCTTCCGTATTTATTTCCGTTTTTTTCTCTGCAATGTAGAAAGGATGTGCCTGCCCGATGTGCCAGCCAAACTCCCGTATTTTTTCATCTAATTCCCGAAGGCTTTCATAGTCCATAAACCAGGCACCGCTTCTATGGGCATATCTTGTACTCATCCATTTTATAATTTCCGGGTTTCCCGTTGCCAGAATTTTCCCCTGCACACTCGCAGCCTTTAAGAAGCCTTCTCCCTCTTTGAAAATTCTTCTTCCTGTTAGCGGCGTATATTCCGTAAATATGTTTTCTTTCCTCTCCACCGCTTCCTCTGTACAGCAGAAATCGATGGCTAATTGCTTTTTTAATGTAGGGTTCATAATATTTTCCTTATATTTTCCACCAAAGTAATGTCTGCCGGCAGCCAGGCAACCTCGTTAAGTTGTTCCTTGGTAAGCCATTTTGCCGCCTCATGCTCCTTCAGGACAAGGTCCCCCTTCACGATGGTACACCAGAAACAGTCCATGGAAAGATGAAACGCAGGGTAATCGTATTCTACCGTTTCTATAAAATCTCCCACGGCTATTTCCGTATCCAGTTCTTCCATGATTTCCCGTTTTAATGCCTGCTCCGGAGTTTCCCCCTCTTCGATTTTTCCACCGGGGAACTCCCAGCCGTCCTTCATTTCCCCATAGCCTCTCTGGGTCGCAAAAATAATAGGACTACCCTCTTTATTTACAGCCTTTATCACGGCCGCCACTACTCTGATTGTTTTCATTGTGCTTTTTCCTCCATTGTCGGTATATTACTTTGCAGATACCGCAGCAAATCCTCTCTCACCGCATGGTGCATTTTCATCCGTAATTTTGCAATGTCCCTCATTTTTCCGGTATTATCCTTTTTCTTTGCTGCTTTGACATCCATTACATCAAATTGTCCCATATAATAAAAGCCGGTTTCTGCATCACTTTTCTTCACAAAAAGATGTTTGCGTTTCGCTTGAACTACGTCCTCCACATACGAGCTTTCGGTGCCTCGTCCCATCTGGGAATCCCAAAGAAATATCATGTTATCCTCAAAAGCATCCGCATAATCGGGTTTTCCGTCTATATAATTTTTATCATCTGTACTTTCCTCTTTATGGTAGGTTACAAAAATAAAGGTATCATCCCCAATTCGTTTCATTCCATACATAGTAGAAGATAAATCTTTTCCACAATTCATAAGAAGACTTACATCACGTCTGGAATATTTTTCATATATGACAAAAGGGGATTTTTCGGTTACACCTGCTTCATACTTATCCGCATATCGTTTCAATCCCACCTCTACAATATCGTCAACCTGTCTTAAGAATTCTGCATTTTCAAGCCTTTTTGCAAAACCTATCAGCCTTTTTAACCTTCTGTCTTCCTCTCTGCACAAAATATCCATATGAGAATACTTCTGATATTCCTCCTCTTTGCTAACAAATTTTCCCTGAAGCACTTCCACGGCATTATCAAAGGAGTCTAAATTGACATGATAGCCATATGTAACTGCAAAATCATTGTCGAACTTTTCAAAGTTGACAGTTCCCTCCTTCAACAGCTTTCTTAATATCTCCAATTCATATGGACGTGCGCCACTCAGCACCGTTTTGGACAGGTATCCCAATGTCGTAATCTCATCATCGGTAAACTTTCCCTGATAATTTTCCTTTTCCATGGACTTCAGAAAAGCCTGATATGTTTTATACTCCTTAATAATTACCAGTGGGTCTACTTCTCCATTTTCATAAAAATCCAAAAGGTAGGGAACTCTGCCCAAACGATTTTTCAGAGATACATAGCTGTCTCGAATGATTGTTTTCATTCCCTTTATCTTGTCTATAGACGCAAATATTTTATCCTTTGCGATTTCGTCAAAATGCACCGTGGATGCCCCCGGAATGGTATTGTTCCCGCTGATTACATATTTTCGAATGGTATCCGCATTATACGAACGGTCTCCGGATAAAGCAATGGGAATCATAAAATTATTGCTATAATTGCCTATAAAATCCAACACAACAACAAATTCTTTTCCTGCTGCCTTTCTAAGACCACGACCTAATTGCTGAATAAATACAATAGGAGACTCTGTCGGCCGAAGCATAATAACCTGGTTTACTTCCACAATATCCACACCTTCATTCAGGATTTCCACTGAAAAAATATAGTCCAGCGGTATATTACTTTTATCGGCCTCCTCTTCATTCATAGCCAGTCTTTCAAAAGCCCTCTGCCTTTCTTCTTCCGAAGTTTTTCCGCTCAGTGCCATAGTCCTGAAAACTTTGCCTGTCTCCGGATTTATCGTCTGATTAAACTTTTCTGATAAAGCTACTGCCTCTTCAATCCGACTGCAAAATACAAGCCCCTTTACCTTTTCTCCACTGTATCCAAAATAATGCGCTTGTTCTACAATATGCTTTACCCTTTCCTCTCCTGTCAGCATATTAAAATCTCTGTCTGTTATCTTTTTTGTATTAACTTGTTTGTCGCCCAGCATAGCTATATCACTAATTCCAAAGTAGTGAAACGGACATAAAAGATTTTCCTCCATAGCCTGTTGCAAACGAATTTCATATGCTATCTGGTAATGAAATATTTCATATATATTTCTTCCTGCAATATTGTCATCACGCTTATCAGGTGTTGCCGTCATTCCCAACCAGAGCTTGGGAGTAAAATAGTTCATTACCTTTTGATAGGTATCTGCAGAAGTATGATGTGCCTCATCCAAAACAATGCAGTCAAAAGCATCCGGTTTATATTCCATAAGATGTTCATCCTTATTGAGTGTCTGAACCGTTGCGAAAATATAGTCTTTATTATAGTCGTGGTATCCCGCTCCTACCAAACCCATAGATACAGTGTTTGCGAATACCTTTTCGTAAGATTTCTTAGTCTGTCTTGCCAGTTGTCCTCTGTGCACCAGAAAAAGAACTCTCTTAAAGCCTAATTCCCTCATAGCAAAAGCGGATGCATAGGTTTTTCCGGTACCGGTTGCTGAAATTAAAAGAGCCCTCTTTTCTCCCGACTCCAGTATCTTACGCAAATTAGAAATAAATCCCACCTGCATACTGTTTGGCTGCAACTTATATTTTTCTAAGAAAGTAACCTGTTCCTGCTTGGCAATCTCACGCTGACGTTTAATAATATTATATTTTTCTTTATAATTTTCATAAAAAGTATCAAATTCTAAAGCATACGACGAATGCCATAAATCATCAAACTCCTTTATAATCTCTCCGGCGACTTCTCCCTGCTCTGTTGATATAATTTTGGTATTCCATTCCTTGTTTGTGGTAAGAGCAGATTTCGTCATATTGGAGCTGCCTATAATAATCCGATAAATCTCTTCTTTCTTAAAAATGTATCCTTTCGTATGGAACCCTTCCTCCGCACTCTCTACATCGTACATTTTTAAGGTAATATTTTGAAGTGCATGCAGCTTTTCCAGTGCCTTAGGCTCACTGAAATTCAAATAATTAGTGGTAAGAATTTGCCCCGGAATATGTTTTTTCTCCAATTCCTTTAACGTTTGTAATAATGGCTCTATTCCGCCCATAGTGATAAACGCAACACTAATCTGAAATTGTTCACATGCCAAAAGTTCCTCTTCTATAGATGAAAGAACTTTTTTACCTTCTTTATAATTGTTGGAAACAAACTGCGGCTTAAATGACATATTAGAGGCTACCGTTCCATCAATATAAGCTGTTTCCAATCCCCATCGTAATTCTTCCGTTGCATTCATCTTTCTACCCCATACTTTGTATCTCATGTGACTATAATTCTATGGAAAATTTCCCTGCGCAATTATCTTTTTTATTCTAACATTTCTTTGACTGTGGTACAATGCTCTTAATAACATTCCCGGCAAACAGGATGTCTGCTGCGGAAATATTTTACCTTGCAGCTTTCCTTTTAGGCTGCGGAAGAGAGGAAACATGTACTCCGTATGTATCATTGCCGGATTGGTCTGCGTTGCTCTTGTGCTTACCGTCCTGACCAATCCCTCCATAAATATAGGAAAATACCATATCCGCATTTTTTACTGGACGGCTCCGGTTCTTGGCAGCATTGCCCTTTTGCTTTTCCGCCTGCTGCCTCTTCCGGTCATGTGGGAAGGGCTGACTTCTTCCGGAAGCATCAACCCCTTGAAAATTCTGACGCTTTTCATCTCCATGACCACGCTTTCCATTTATCTGGATGAGGTTGGCTTTTTCTCCTACATTGCAGGCATTTCCTTAAAATTTGCCAAAACCAGCCAGCTCCGGCTGTTCTGTGTCCTGTTTCTGCTGGTTTCCGTGCTGACGGTGTTTACCAGCAACGACATTATTATTTTAACTTTTACGCCTTTTATCTGCTATTTTTCTAAAAAAGCGGAAATTGATCCCATGCCGTATCTGTTCGGTGAATTTGTTGCCGCCAACACCTGGAGCATGATGTTAATCATCGGCAACCCTACCAATATTTACCTTGCTACGGCAAACGGCATCGGCTTTGGTGCCTATACGGCACACATGCTGCTTCCCACACTTTTTGCCGGCATAACAGCTTTTCTTCTGTTACTGATGATTTTCCGAAAACCGCTGTCTCAGCCTATTTCCATAAAGGAAGAAAAACCGGCAATCCGTGACAAAGGGCTGGTCATCATCGGCTTGCTGCACCTTGTTTTCTGCACCATTCTGTTGATTTTATCCTCCTACATCGGGCTGGAAATGTGGTACATCACCTTAGGCTTTGCCGTAAGCCTGTTTCTTTGTGTTACCATTTATAAAAAGAAAAAAGGTGTGAAAGAGCGTGTCCTCCTTCACACCATCATGCGTGCCCCCTGGGAGCTGATTCCCTTCGTACTGTCCATGTTCCTTCTGGTTTTAACCCTTGACCGCTATCAGGTAACGACCATAATCAGCGACTTTTTCGGCACGGACCATCTTGTCTGGAAGTACGGCATAGCTTCCTTTTTAGCTGCCAATGTCATGAATAACATTCCCATGTCCGTGGCATTCAGCTCCATTGTAAGCCACCTGCCGGAAGCCGACCGCCTGCCTGCGGCATATGCCAGTATCATCGGCTCCAACATTGGCGCCTATTTCACGCCGCTCGGCGCCCTTGCCGGGATTATGTGGTCCGGCATCTTAAACAAAATGGGCATTCCCTTTTCCTTCCGCAAGTACATCAGCTATGGTATCCGTATTTCCATACCGGTGCTGATTACCGCTCTATTGGGATTATTGATTTATTTCTAAGAGAGCGAAATTGCCAGTTCTTCGGCTAATTTTTCCAATTCTGCCTTATTCTGCTCATTCATGGCGGAGCGGATGCATACCTTCGTTTCGGCAAAGGTAATGTCTTTGCTCTTTTCTAACATGCCCGTTATGATTTTTTCTGCCAGGGGCGCCCAGGTTCCGTTCTCAACAACCGCAACCTTACGGTTCTGGTAACTGCGCTCAGTCAGCCCCTCGATGTAGGCACGCATGCAAGGGAAGATGTCGCCGTTATAGGTAATTCCCGCCAGCACCAGTCTGTCATAACGGAACGCATCCGCTATGGCTTCTGCTTTGTCGCATCTTGCCAAATCGTACAGAACCGTTTTCTGTCCTTTCTCTGCCAGTTTTTCCGCCAGATATTCGGCTGCCTTACGGGTATTTCCGTAAACGGACGCATAGGCAATCACAACGCCCGCCTCTTCCGGCTGATAGGAAGACCACTTATCATATTTTTCCAGATAAAATCCCCGATTATCTTTTAATACCGGGCCATGCAAGGAGCAGATTGTCCGGATATCCAGTGTGGCCGCCTTTTTTAAGACCGCCTGCACCTGTGCGCCGTATTTTCCTACAATCCCGATATAATAACGTCTGGCTTCGTCCGTCCAGTCCTCTTCCACATCCAGAGCTCCGAATTTTCCGAATCCGTCCGCTGCAAAAAGAATTTTTTCCGCGGACTCATACGTCATCATAACCTCCGGCCAGTGCACCATGGGCGCATACACAAAGTGCAGGGTGTGTTCACCAAGTTCCAGTGTTCCGCCGTTTGCTGCTACCAGTTTCTTTTCTATGCCTGCCCTGGCAAAATATTCCGGGAAAAACTGCTCCATAAATTTAAAACCCATAGCCGTGGAAACCACCGTTACCTCCGGGTATTTTTCCAAAAATGCCGGTATACTGGCGGAATGGTCGGGCTCCATATGCTGGATAACCAGATAATCCGGTGTCTTTCCCTCCAATACTGTTTCCAGATTCTGCAGCCATTCTTCGCTGAAAGAGCCGTCAACCGTATCCATGACCGCTGTTTTTTCATCCATAATCACATAAGAATTGTATGCCATACCGTTCGGTACCCGGTACTGTCCTTCAAACAAATCCACCTGATGGTCATTCACTCCTACATATTTTACACTTGCACTGATTTCCATAGGTTTTCCTCCTGAGTTTCTTTTCTTTACTGTAAATGTAACGTAAACAGGGGCTCTTCGCAAGTGTTTTCCGCTATTGTTTTATGGAAGATTTGGGGATATGATTTTCCAAAGAATCGTGCTATAATACCTCTGCATTTGCAGATACATCACAGAAAGAAGCTTTACCTATGAACAACTCCGACCATATATACAGCAATCTGGACCTTAAAAAGCTCCTCATTCCCATTATTGTGGAACAGCTCTTAAGCTGCCTGATGGGAACCGTGGACACCATGATGGTAAGCAACGTGGGCTCTGCCGCCATTTCCGCCGTGTCTCTTGTGGACTCCATAAACGTGCTGGTTATCCAGGCGCTTTCTGCCCTGGCTGCCGGCGGCGCCATACTTTGTTCCCAATATCTTGGAAGCCACAACGAAAAAAGCGCCAATCATGCTGCCCGGCAGGTATTGCTGGTAATGGCCGTGCTCTCCACAGCCCTTTCCCTGCTCTGCCTGATTTTCCGTGTACCCATGCTTCGCTTTATTTTCGGAAAAGTAGAAGCCGACGTTATGGCAAACTCCCAGTCTTATTTTTTGTTTACCCTGCTTTCCTTCCCGTTTATCGGTCTGTACGATGCGGGAGCTTCCATTATGAGAGCGCAGAACGACAGCCGCAGGCCCATGATTATATCCGTCATTTCCAACTTTCTAAATATCGGCGGAAATGCTATACTTATCTTTGGGCTGAATATGGGTGTTTCCGGTGCTGCCATTTCCACTCTGATTTCCCGGATTTTCTGTGCCGTGGTCGTTATCTGGCAGCTTCGCGGAGAAAAGGAACCTATTTCCGTCCGCAATTATCTGTCCATCCGGCCGGATTTTTCCTTAATTAAAAATATCCTGTATATCGGTATTCCTTCGGGCATTGAAAACAGTATGTTCCAGTTTGGCAAACTGGCCATTCAGTCTACGGTTTCCACGCTGGGCACCATCGCCATTGCCGCCCAGGCCATGACCAATATTCTGGAAATGTTAAACGGTGTAGCTGCCATGGGCATCGGCATCGGTCTGATGACCGTTGTGGGGCAATGCCTGGGAGCGGGCAGAAAAGACGAAGCCGTTTACTATATAAAGAAGCTTTCCCGGCTGGCGGAAATCGTCATTATTGCAAGCTGTCTCATTGTCCTTGCGCTCACGAAACCAATTACCATGCTCGGCGGTATGGAAGCGGAAAGTGCGAAGCTTTGTTTCAACATGGTTATTTTCATTACAATTACCAAGCCTATTTCCTGGGTGCTTTCCTTTATTCCGGCATACGGCATGCGTGCTGCCGGGGATGTGAAATTTTCCATGATTACTTCCTGCTGTACCATGTGGCTCTGCCGTGTCAGCCTGTGCATTTACCTCTGCCGTGTCTGGGGCTTCGGTCCCATTGCCGTGTGGATTGGCATGTTCGCCGACTGGAGCCTGCGCGCCATTATCTTTACCATTCGGTTCCATTCCCGGAAATGGCTGGAGCATAAGGTAATTTAATATTCAATTAAATACATCAAGAAAAAGGAGAGAATGTTTATGTTAAAAGATGTTTACCAGAAGTACTATTTTGAGCAGAATTACAACTGCGCGGAGACCCTTCTCCGGGCTGCCAATGATTATTATGACCTGAAGCTTCACGACAGGGATATGATTATGGTCGGCGCTTACGGCGCCGGTATCCAGTGTGGAAACACCTGCGGTGCCGTGCTTGCCGCCGCTTCCGTCTTATCCATGAAGTACGTGGAAGCCAAGGCTCACGAAAGTGAGGACATCCGCCCCGTTGTCATGAAGCTGATGCGCAAATTCAATGCAAAATACGGCTCCACCTTGTGCAAGGACATTAAGCCCCAGTCCTTCAAGCCGGAATACCGCTGCAAAATGACCGTGGAGACGGCATGTGATATTTTGGAAGAAACGATTAAAGAGTATGAGGAAGAAAAGAAGGCATAAAATCCCCTTGGTTAAACAGCCACAAGTCTCGGAAGCCGCTTGTTTAGCGGGTTCCAAGACTTTTTGCTACTACTCAAACTCCTCTGTTGGCAGACAGGATAGGCATTTTTATTTTCGTCTGCTCTTCCTCGAAGAGCTTTTCTCTTTATCGATAAAGGCAAGCAACGCTACAATCAAGCTACCAAAGGACATCAACAATGCTAATATCCCAATGAAAATCGAAATGATCTCATAAGCCGTCATCGGCGCTAAGCAAGCCCCCCAGACACTTAACGCCCTGTCATGGGTACTTTCCTTAAAGAGTACCCTAGCATATATATCATATGTTCTGCAAGAACAATTGTAATTTGAATCTTATTTCATAGACTCATTCCCTATAAATATTTTAATATATCAGATAAGTTATTAATTTCAATATCAGCTTTTTCACTCTCATCTGTTATATTCCACAAACTTCCAAATCCCTGTTTTACCCATATAGTTTTCATACCCAACTGTTTTGCAGGTACAATATCATTATCAATACGGTCACCAATCATAACTGCATTCTCTGGTCTGCAACGGCTTCTTTCCAATGCAATTTCAAATATTCGCCTATCTGGTTTTGAAACACCTTCTTCTGCTGATGCGATAATCAAATCAATATATTTTCGTACTCCAAGATTTTCTAATCTCTCAGAAGTTCCTAGTGATTGGTTTGCAATTACACCAATTTTATAAATTCTACTTAACTTTTTCAGACAATCTTTGGTATCTGTATACAGCCTTTCGTATTGCGATTCCCATTTAGGTAGTTTCACGCCCAATTGCCTTGCTACCTCTAAGTCTCCTTTTTTGTTTTCTTTATAAAACGACATGGCATATTTATAAATTTGCTCGTAAGTTAAACCTGATAAATCCGCTATCCTTTTCATCCTGTCTTCATAAACTTTGCTTTCATCAACCAATGTCGACCCAACATCAAAAAATAGCCATTTTATTTCGTCCTTTTTGGGGCAAAATCCTCTTTTTCTTGCTTCTTCCAGCAGTTTGGGTTGAATTTCTGGGTAAGTCCAATTAATCGGTAGTTCATCCATAATTGCTATTTTTTCAATTTCACTGTGAAGCTCTTTTTCAAATGTATGTATATCTGAGAAGAATAATTTTCCAAAAGTCTCCATTCCATCGAAATTATCTGGTGCAGTCACAGAATATATACAAATTGGAGTAATATCAAAAGTTATTGCTCCTGTTTCTTCATATAGTTCTCGTTTGGCTGTTTCAAGAATATCCTCACCATCTTCTCTATGCCCTCCCGGCACTTCATATGTATCTCTTTCTTTATGCTTGCAAAATACCCACTTGCCGTTACTCTGTGAGATAATCACTGCAAATTTCAATAGTTCATCATTAACCGTATCATAAAATTTTACTTCCACCATATTTCCTCTCCATGTACATATCTATAATATTTCATTTTCAATAAAACCCGCAATACCATCTTCATCATTTGAACCAATTACAATATCAGCTCTCTCTTTTACCTCATCAATCGCATTCCCCATTGCAACACCTGTTCCACATAATTCAAGCATTCCGATATCTGCATAATCATCTCCAAATGCAATAATTGAATCTGTACTAAATCCACATACTTCCGTAATCTTCATAATTGCGTTTTCTTTCGTCACATTCTTTTTTGTAAACTTGTACCAAAATCCATCAGAGAAACGAATACAATCACAATCAGAGAGACTTCGAGTCAGCTTATCTGCCTTATCTTGATTAAATATCTCAACACACATTTTTAATGAACATTCGTTAAAATCTGAAAAATCTGTATAAATACTATCTCCCCAACTCTTATCTAACTTCTTAGGATCTATTTTATAATTCCAATAATGTGCATCTATTGTGTCTATCGTAATTTCGCAATCATTTCCACAAATATTTCTTGCCATGTCAATCATCACATTCGTTTCTTCTTCGGAAAATTCTGCCCTATAAATATATTCTGTTTTGTATTTTACTAATGCACCTCCACTCGATATTAAAATATCGGGCATCAATTCATTTAAAAATACCAAAGAGTTTTGCTCACTTCTGGAGGTGGAAACACCTATCAATATATCATTTCCCCTGCATTTTTTTAGAGCTGATAATGTTCTGGTTGATATTGTTTTGTCACTCTGTAATAAAGTTCCGTCTAAATCAAATAAAAGAAGTTTGCATTTCTTCATATCATTTTTTCCTTTTCATTCTTCTGAATAATTATATTTGCATCAATTACTCTCCCCACAAATAGAGCCAAACTAGAGCCATTTGATAAAACAAATGCCGGAAGCCCGCATAAATACAGGCTTTCGGCATTTTAATCCGTTATTCAAACTCTTCCCAAAGGAAGTATCATCAAATCAAAAATGCTGATTTTATGCGGCATTCCACAGCATCTGTTTCATCTAATGTTACTCTTTTCATATCGTTTTCAAAAACTTTAGTAGCAAATTAGTTGCAATTATTCAATCATACATCTACGAAATTCATGGCAGATATAATCTACTTTTACTACTAAAAACGAATAATCAAATGTGGCTTGCGGGTGCTTAACTGTGCCTGCTGCCACACCCTCTATGAAAGGAGCTTTATCATGAGCAATCAACACAAACATCCAACTATAAGTTTTAGAATCAGCGATGCTGAACGCAAGCAAATCGAAGCCCGCATC